>JACCDO010673428.1_pt1 | contig 110970 bp, 120 predicted proteins | sample 7446101 | NCBI WGS metagenome assembly JACCDO01 (sample SAMN15323440, study PRJNA562643) | freshwater metagenome | isolation source: river surface water | place: USA:Blue River Watershed | collected 2017-08-16
ATGGTCGGGTCTTCTTAATGTAGTTTTGTACTAATCCTCACGTGAAGGAGTAACACACATGGCAACAAAGAAAAAACCTGCTGCAAAGAAACCAGCTGCTAAGAAAAAAGTAGCCGCTAAGAAGCCAGCTGCTAAAAAAGTAGCTAAGAAGAAGCCAGCTGCTAAGAAGCGCCCAGCTGCTAAAAAAGCTGCTGCTAAGAAGCCTGCTGCTAAGAAGCGTCCAGCTGCTAAGAAGCGTCCAGCTGCTAAGAAGCGTCCAGCTGCTAAAAAAGCCGCTGCTAAGAAGCCAGCTGCTAAGAAGCGTCCAGCTGCTAAAAAGCGCGTAGCAAAAAAAAAGTAAGTAAGCCTGCTGCGAAGAAAGCGGGCTCTGCTGTAAAAAAGCCCGCGGCTAAGAAAGCTGCATCAGCGACTAGTGCGTTGAACCCTGCCGCTGCTTGGCCCTTCCCAACTGGCACACGTCCTTAATCAGACGGGTGTTATTAGAAGGGGTCTCTAACGAGACCCCTTTTTTATTGCCTAGAATTTATCGATAGCGCTTAGTAGCTAAAGCCGAATGCTGCTTTAAATTGCTCCGCAATGTGAGTTTGGCTTAATTGGTGATTTTGTGGTCCCTGATGGGTAATTTTGATTGAGCCCATCAAACTTGCCAGGCGACCAGTAGTCTCCCAGTCCATGCCTCTTTCTAGTCCAAAAAGTAAGCCACCGCGGAATGCGTCCCCACATCCAGTGGGATCTATTACTTTTGCCGCAGGTACTGGCGGAATAGAAATACATTTACCTGCGGAGTAAATGTCCGCACCTTCAGCACCCTTGGTAACAATCAATGCTTTTACCCGTTCAGCCACTTTACCCAGACTCAGTCCGGTTCTTTGGGAAAGCATTTCGCCTTCATAGTCATTAACCGCGAGGTAGCTGGCAATATCAACCAACTCAAGAAGTTCTGGCCCATTAAACATGGGTAAGCCTTGGCCTGGATCAAAAATAAAAGGGATATTGGCTTCTGCTAGTTGATGGCAGTGCTCCCACATCCCCTGACGACCATCTGGGGCAACGATTCCGAATTTAGCTGCACCTTTAGTATTTTTGCTGCGCTCAGCTATTACTGCGGATACTTTGTTTAAGTGGGATTCACCCATGGCGCCCGGATGAAAAGCGGTAATTTGATTATTGGCTTGATCGGTTGTGATCATCGCTTGGGCTGTGAAAGACTGGTCAATTTGACGAATGTGGCTAGCATCAATCTGCAGCTGCTCAAGACGCTTCATGTAGGGGGTAGCATCGCCGCCAACAGTTGCCATGATGATGGGATCGCCACCTAAAAGCTTCAGGTTGTATGCAATATTGCCTGCGCAACCACCAAATTCTCGGCGCATCGTTGGGACTAAGAAGGCCACATTCAGGATATGAATCTGCTCAGGCAGGATTTGGTCGGCAAATTTGCCTTCAAAGTTCATGATGGTGTCGTAGGCAATAGAGCCACAGATCAAGCTAGCCATAAGTTACTTTCTGTAATGGGGTAAATATGAATTAGGATCAAGAATAAAGAAAAATGAGATAGGCATTAGGGGTAAACAACTCTTACTCGATAGCCTGCAGCATTCTGCGGCAATTGAATTGCTAATGAAGTTTGTATTTGCTCCCCTGAGGCGATACCTATGCGCAAAAAATCAGGATGAGACTCTTGCCAAGCAGCGGGTAACCATTCTTTTGGTGAGAATTGGAGTGATTTGATCTCAGCCTCTTCTGCATCGGTGAGGGAAATTTCTAAATTTGGGGCTAAAACAGAGAGTGCAAGACGATTTTGTATTTCAACTTGCAGTATTGATTGATTTGCGCCGCTTTTAAGGCCCTCTCGTGCGTTTTCAGGTGATAAGGCGGCTGAAGTTATTTTCCACGCAGCAAAATCGCTTACAGGGCGATTTACGCAGCCTAGCCCGCGACAAATTTTTTCATCAAAGTACTGCAAAACAGTAAATGAATTTACTAAAAAAGCATTTGATGTGCCATCAACCCGAGGTGCTAATGCGGGAAGCAAAGAATTTCTCGAAAGATGCTCACCAAATACCAGCAGCAGAATAAAAAAGCAGCCTAGTAGAGCTAACTTAACTCTTTTTTTTTGCGCAGGCGTATCTAAAAGAGTGGTTTTGCTGACGTCCTTATCCTTTGATAGGGTTCCGTGCAAGCAAACCCATCCATCATTTTCTTTCCAGACAGAGAGTCTGAGCCATTGACTATAGGTGGCAATCACTTCCTCCGCTTGGCGTGCAAGTACTCCAGACAGAACAATTTGTCCGCCTGGACGCATTTTGTTAACCAATGCTGGAGCCAATACTTGTAGCGGGTTAGCCAAGATATTGGCCATCACAATGTCGTATTTTGTTTCTGCGGCAAGTTCTGGCGCATCTTCATTAGGCAAAACAAACTGAATGACGGTGTTATTGATTTGTGCATTGCTGCGTGCTGCAACCATCGCCTGAGGGTCGATATCGGTTCCTACAACCGGATTGCAACCAAGTTTTGCAGCGGCAATGGCAAGAATGCCCGAGCCGCAACCGTAATCGAGCAAACTTTGCTTATTTAGATTGCCATGTTCTTCGAGCCATAACAAACACAAATGGGTAGTGGGGTGACTACCAGTACCAAAAGCTAAACCTGGATCAACAGCCAAGCAGATTGCATTTGGATCGGTGGGAGCGTCATGCCAAGAGGGTACAACCCAAATTCGTTTACCAATGGGAATAGGAGCAAACTGGCTTTGGGTAAGTCTGACCCAATCCTGTTCTTCAACGATTTTTTCCTGGGGAGCTGATAACTTAAAGCCAGCCTCTTTTAGGGAGGCAAGTAATTCAGGGATAAAGTTTGCACTAGCTGAAGCATCAATATCGGGATTAAAGAGGGCGGTTACCGAGGATCTATCCCAGGCCTGTACTTCGGGGGATAGACCAGGCTCTCCGTAGAGCGGGTTCTCATCGTATCCACCAGCCGCATCATCTTCTACCGTGACAGATAGCGCGCCTAATTCCAGTAGCGCATCACCTAATGGTTCTGCTGTTTCAGCAACTACCGTGAAGACTAGTTCACGATAAGACATAAGGCACTCGCATTAATTAAGGTTTTCCGCGACTTGCGGCTTGCTCTTCTAAGCGATGCTCCAGATAGTGAATGCTAGTGCCACCTTCCATGAAGTTGGGATCTAGCATTAATTCACGGTGCAAGGGTACGTTGGTAGTAATGCCATCAATCACCATCTCCGATAGGGCAATTTGCATACGGCGGATCGCTTGTTCGCGAGTATTGCCATAAGAAATTAATTTCCCAATCATGGAATCATAGTTAGAAGGAACTACATAACCGCTATAGGCATGAGAGTCGACACGAATTCCGGGACCACCTGGCATGTGGAATGAGCCAATTTTCCCAGGACTTGGTGTGAACTTGAAAGGATCTTCAGCATTCAGACGGCATTCAATGGCATGGCCACGGAACACAATATCTTTTTGACGGTAGGATAATTTGAGACCAGATGCAATTCGAATCTGCTCTTGAACGATATCTACGCCAGTAATCATTTCAGTCACTGGATGTTCAACTTGAACGCGGGTATTCATCTCAATAAAGAAGAATTCATTGTTTTCGTAGAGGAACTCAAACGTACCTGCACCGCGGTAACCAATTTTTCGGCAGGCTTCTGCGCAGCGCTCACCAATTTTGGCGATCAAGCGACGATCAATACCGGGTGCTGGAGCTTCCTCAATCACTTTTTGATGGCGGCGTTGCATGGAGCAATCACGTTCGCCAAGCCAAATCGCATTGCCATGCGTATCAGCCAGAATTTGAATCTCAACGTGGCGAGGTTTTTCTAAAAACTTCTCCATGTACACCTCTGGATTGCCAAAGGCGCGACCAGCCTCTTCCTTTGTCATATTGACAGCATTAATCAGCGCTGCCTCAGTATGAACAACCCGCATGCCTCGTCCACCACCACCACCAGCAGCTTTAATGATAACTGGGTAACCTACTTTTTTTGCAGTGGCAATAATTTCTTTTGGGTTATCGGGTAAGGCACCTTCAGATCCAGGGACACACGGAACACCGGCTTTAATCATGGCGCGTTTTGCCGATACTTTGTCACCCATGAGGCGAATCGATGCTGCAGTTGGTCCTATGAAGGCAAAGCCAGATTTCTCAACGCGTTCGGCAAAGTCAGCGTTCTCAGAAAGAAAGCCGTAACCGGGGTGAATGGCTTCGGCATCAGTTACTTCAGCCGCAGAGATAATTGCAGGCATGTTGAGATAGCTTAGCGGGGAAGGTGCTGGACCAATGCAGACGGCTTCATCGGCTAGCTTCACATACTTTGCTTCTTTGTCTGCAGTGGAATACACCACAACAGTTTTAATTCCCAACTCGCGGCATGCGCGTTGGATACGGAGAGCAATTTCTCCCCGATTGGCGATCAGAATCTTATCGAACATGTCGGCTCTAAGTTAGGTAGTAATGGATTAGAGGGCTTAATGAATTAAGCGATGATGAACAGTGGCTGATCAAATTCAACACCTTGACCGTTTTCACAAAGAATCTCTTTCACTACACCAGCATGCTCTGACTCAATCTCATTGAGCAATTTCATCGCTTCGATGATGCAAAGTGTTTGACCTACTTTGACAGTATCACCAATGTTGACGAAGTTTGGAGACTCTGGATTTGGAGCGCGGTAGAAAGTGCCTACCATTGGGGAGCGAGCAACAAAACCAGTTTCGGCAGCAGGAACTTCTGCTACTGGCGCTACTGGTGCAGGGGCAGCTGGAGGAGCAGCTTGCACGGCTGGAGCAGGCGCAGGATTTGCATAAACGACTTGTCCAGTAGGGATCGCAGAGCCAGAGTTCACGATACGTACACGGTCTTCACCTTCGTTAACCTCTAACTCTGAAATGCCTGATTCAGAAACTAGGTCGATTAAGGTTTTTAGTTTTCTCAGATCCATGCGAGTGCTTCCTCTCTTGTAATTCTTTAAATAGATTTATTTGTTTAAGCGGGCAACTGCTGCCTGCAGGGCTAATTCATAACCAATCGCACCTAGGCCACAAATCACCCCGGTTGCAATGTCAGATAGGTATGAGTGTTTGCGGAATTCTTCTCGCTGATGAATATTGGATAAATGGATTTCCACAAAAGGGATGGCAACCCCAGCCAAAACATCACGCAAAGCTACGCTAGTGTGGGTAAATGCACCTGGATTAATGATGATGAAATCAACCCCTTCTAGTTTGGCCTTTTGAATGCAGTCGATTAGCTCGCCCTCATGATTGCTTTGGTAAGTGCTCAGCTCTACCGCTTGGGCTTTAGCCAGATCTTCTAGCCTCTGATGAATATCTGCCAGGGTAGTTTTCCCATAAACCTCTGGTTCACGTGTACCTAGCAGGTTGAGATTTGGACCCTGAATTACGAGAATTGAAGCTTTTTTCGACATAGATCCCTGTTTTTAAAGGCAGTTAGATGTTAATTGCTTCACATGCTATATCAGCAGTATACCCGCTCAAAATAGTGAAAAAGGGAATTTTGAGGATTCTTGAGCCAAGTTTTTTGGAAGAAATGAGGCTTATTGCCTCATTTTTGTGCATTAAGGGGGAATGTCAGCATCTTCAAAAATTAATAAAATTACTTATAAAGCAGCTTTAATGGCCTTTCTGAGCTCATCTTCGCTTATCTTCCCTAATTTTGTGTAAGTTGATTTACCTTTAGCATCAATAATGACCGTATAAGGCAGGGCACCTTGGGTATTGCCCATTTGCTTGGATAGATTACTTCCTTCAAGTCCGCCAATGAGGATTAGATATGAAACAGGGGTGCTTTTCAGAAATTCACGAATATTAGATGGAGAATCGATACCGATACCGACAAATAAGACATTTTGTTGCAAGTACTCTTGTGAAAGCAGGTCTAAAGTCGGCATTTCTTCCACGCATGGAGGGCACCAAGAGGCCCAAAAGTTCACCACTAGGACTTTTCCTTGCCATTCGGCTGAATTGACAGGTTTTCCATCTGGAGTTTGCCAAGGATTGGCAAAAAAGGCTTTTACTGAAGGATCACTAGCTAGGCCGGTTTTGGAAATCCATTGTGAAGTAAAGACGCCACCGAGCAAGGCGATGAGGCTAATTCCGCAGATGGTGAATAATTGTCTTCGGTTCATTGCAACTCCTTCGCTAAAATTCGTAGATGCATATACATATCTTGGGCATCTGCGGTACTTTCATGGGCGGCATTGCCGCAATTGCTCGGCAAGCCGGGCATCGTGTAACTGGTTGTGATGCTAACGTGTATCCACCAATGAGTACTCAACTCGAGGCTCAAGGCATCGAATTGATTGAAGGATTTTCACCGGATCAATTATTGCAGTTTGAGACGATGCCTGATTTATTTGTGATCGGCAATGTAGTTTCTCGCGGTAATCCCCTAATGGAAGCCATCCTTAACCAGGGACTCCCTTATATATCTGGCCCCCAGTGGCTCGGCGAACAAGTTTTATATGGCAGACATGTTTTAGCGGTGGCTGGTACACATGGCAAGACAACAACATCCGCTATGCTTACTTGGATCCTTGAATTTAATGGCTACAAGCCGGGATATTTAATTGGTGGAGTGCCGCTCAATTTCACAGTCTCTGCACGTCTGGGCGAGAGTAAATACTTTGTGATCGAGGCTGATGAATATGACACAGCTTTCTTTGATAAGCGAAGTAAGTTTGTTCACTACAGACCGCGCACCGCTTTATTAAATAATTTGGAGTTTGATCATGCGGATATCTTTGCTGATCTAGCCGCCATTGAAACCCAGTTTCACCATTTGGTTCGTACCGTTCCTGGCTATGGGTTACTGGTGGTGAATGGCGAAGAGCCAGCACTCGCAAATGTAATCACCAGGGGCGCCTGGGCAGCAGTAGAGCATTTTGGTCATGAGTCTACCAACGAGTGGTCATTCATTTCTCAAGATGGTGATGGATTTACTGTGTGTCAGTCCGGCAAAGAAGTCGCCAAAGTAATTTGGGCTATGGACTCTGGGGTGATGGGTCGACACAATCAACTCAATGCATTAGCAGCCATTGCATCAGCCAATCACATCGGCATTTCACCAGCAGATTCTGCACGCGCTTTAGCCGAATTTAAAAATGTCAAACGACGTCTTGAAACAATTGGTGTTGCAAATGACATTACTGTCTATGACGATTTTGCACATCATCCAACCGCTATTACAACCACGGTAGATGGTTTACGCCGTCGCGTTGGCAAAGCGCGCATTCTGGCAGTATTGGAGCCTCGTTCCAATACGATGAAGCTGGGTGTCATGAAGGCTCAGCTTCCTGGTAGCTTAAGTCAAGCCGATGTCGTTTTTGCTTATGGTGCCAATACGGGCAAAGAGTCTCTAGGCTGGGATTTGGCAGAGGTTTTATCTCCACTCAATGCAAAAGAGCGGGCTAAGGCACAGGCTTTTGATGATCTAGATGCTTTAGTCAATGCAGTTGCAAAAGAAGCAAGGCCTGGCGATCATATTTTGGTTATGAGTAACGGTGGATTTGGTGGTGTGCATCAAAAAATATTAAAAGCGATTACTGTTTAACAGGGGCGATCAGGATCAATCTAAATACAGAGAGTAAATCATGGGTAATAGATTAAAAGATAAGGTAGCAATCATCACGGGCGCCGCAAAAGGGATTGGCTTTGCTACTGCCCAACGCTTTGCCCAGGAGGGCGCAATTGTGATCATTGCTGATATGAATCTAGAGTCCGTAAAAGGGGCTGCTGCACAAATTCCGAATGCAGAAGCGTATGCCATGAATGTGACCGATCGCGCTAGTATTCAGGCAGTTGTGGATCAAGTGATGCAAAAGCATGGTCATATCGATATCTTGATTAATAACGCCGGTATTACACAAGATGCCCGTTTAGTGAAGATGACAGAGGCTCAGTTTGATACGGTGATTGATGTCAATTTGAAAGGCGTATTTAACTGCACGCAGTTAATTGTTCCGCATATGTTAGAAGCTAAGTCTGGTGCAATTGTGAATGCCTCCAGTGTTGTTGGTCTGTACGGTAACTTTGGCCAGACCAATTACTCTGCGACTAAGTTTGGCGTCATTGGCTTTACCAAGACTTGGGCGCGTGAGCTTGGGCCTAAGGGTATTCGTGTAAATGCGGTATGCCCCGGATTTATTGCAACCGAGATGGTGAAAGCAATGCCCGAAAATATTTTGCAAGATATTGAGAGGCGGAGTTGGCTTGGGCGCCTTGGCACCCCAGAAGAAATGGCTAATGTGTATCTATTCTTAGCTAGTGATGAGGCTAGTTATATCAATGGCGTTGCTTTAGAGGCTAGCGGCGGAATCTCTCTCTAAGCATGAATCTTTTATATGAAGAAGGTGGCGATATCAAGATTGCCACAGTGCAGTCTGGATCAGGCTCGGGTGACGCTGAGTCTTGGCAGGCGACTAGTCTTTCTGGAAAAAAGATCAAGCTCAAAGCTAAAGAAGTTTGGTTGCGCTTTGACAAGCCGCAAGCTCAAGCTGTAATGGATGAGGCTACTGCTCTATCCAAAGACATCGATTTGCAATTGCTGTGGGATTGCGCTCCTGAAGAAGAGTTTGGTCTAGTCGATGTTTCTCATGAGTACTTTGGTGCGCAAGCGACTATTCCACAGCAAGTTTCCTTGGGGATTGCTTTGCAAGGAGCCCCAGTATTTTTCCGTCGTAAGGGCCGCGGTCGTTTTCAGAGGGCGCCACTGGAACAATTACAGGCGGGTTTAGCTGCGCTTGAGCGTAAACAAAAAGAGCTCGAACAGCAGTCCGCATGGCAACAAGAATTGGTTGCTGGTGCTTTCCCGGAAGCACTTAAATCATCTGCTCAGCAGTTATTGTTTTCACCCGATAAAAATACTAATGCCTATAGAGCTTTAATGGCTGCGTGCACTGAGACCGGGGAGTCTCCTGCGCAGTTAATGATTCGGTGTGGCGCAATTGATTCACCTCTGGCGTATCACCAAGGAATGTTTCTCAAGGCACATTTCCCAAATGGTGCGACACATAGTCAAAGTGTTGGGGTTGATCAAGCTGCATATACCGCTGCCATTGCAGAGTTACCGCTTGCGGACGTAAAAGCCTTCTCAATTGATGACGCAGGTACAACGGAGATAGACGACGCTTTATCGGTGACAGAGTTAGAGGGCGGCGGTCATCGCATTGGTATTCATATTGCTGCTCCTGGTTTAGCGATCGCTAAAGATGATCCTTTGGATCAAGTAGCGCGTGCTCGCATGTCTACCGTGTATTTCCCCGGCGACAAAATCACTATGTTGCCGGACTCAGTCATTGAGCAATTTTCTTTGGATGAGGGTGCGCCTAGGCCAGCCTTGTCGATCTATGTGGATATTGATGACGAGGGGCTTGCAAATAGAGATTCCTTGCAAATGCGCGCCGAGATGGTGCCCATGGTAGCCAATTTGCGCTTAGAGGAGATTGAGCATCTCGTCAGCGAAGAGAGTTTGCAGGATGAGGATGCCAATTATTCTTATCGTCAAGAGCTCGCGATTTTATGGAAGGCTGCTAAGCATCTTCATGCAGCGCGTCAAGAAAAAAGAGTTGCTAATGGCCTTCGCGCCGAACAGTTAGGCCTTATTGATCCTAATGCTTTAGCGAGGGATTTTCATTTCCAGATTCAGGATGTCAATGGAGTACAGCGTGTTGAGATTGTTCCGCGTCAGCGTGGTTCTATTCTCGATACGATTGTTGCTGAGTGGATGATTTTCTGTAATAGCGCTTCTGGTCAGCTCCTGGCTGATCATGGTTTGCCTGGTTTATTCAGAACGCAGAAGGGTTGGGGTCCATTGCGCACTCGGATGCAAACAACCCCGGGCCCACATGAAGGCTTGGGTTTAGATTTCTACGCATGGTGTACCTCACCACTGCGCCGCTACTCTGATTTAGTAAACCAATGGCAACTGATTGCCTTGGCTAAGCATGGTGTGACCGCAAAGATGGTGGCGCCATTTCCGCCTCGTGATGCCGCTTTAATGGGTATTGCAGCCGACTTTGAATCTTCCTATCAAACCTATGGTGAATACCAGGACAGATTAGAAAAATACTGGTGTCTGCGTTGGGCTACTCAAGATGGTGAGTCAAAGAATGTACAGGTGCGTCATTTAAAAGAAGGCATGTCTCGACTCGAGTTGGTACCGCTGCATCTCCCGATTCCAGAATTAGCAAGCCATCCACGCATGACTCGTGCTGAAGTGGTTTTAACGGATGTCGATTTATTGCAATTAAGTGTCGCTGTCAGAGTATTGGAAATTGAAGCCAAGCTTGAGGCGCCTGAGCCTAGTGCAGATGAAGATGGTAGTACAGCCTAAATTGAACAAAGCGGTGCTTTACCTTCAGACTGCTTGGCGCCACCACCCTTTTCGTTTGGCACTTTGTGTTTCGTTGCTTATCCATATCATTTTTTTATCGGTACGCTGGGGTTTTGGGGAGATTGAGAATCGTCGCCTGAACACCCCCTTAAGTGTCGTCTTGGTCAATGCCAGCAATAAATCCCCACCTAAAGAGGCTAATAAATTAGCGCAAGCAGATTTACAGGGCGGTGGCAAAACAAGCAATCAAGATGCAACTGCATTACACCGTGCTCGCTTAGGAGCAGAGGCTCGTCTTGAGGTTTTAGAAAAGCAGCAAAAGCAAATGTTGGCAAAGTTAGATGAGCAGCGGACTCGTTCAGGTGGACGCAAGAGTGGAGATGATCAGAAAATGACGCCTCAGCTCAATTCACTTGAAGCTGAGTTAGCCAAGCGTTTGCAGGCTGATGGTCGTGAACCACGCCGTAAAGTCTTAACCGGTACTAGTGCCAAAGCGGTGACATTTGCACATTACTACGATGCGATGCGTCAAAAAATTGAGGCTTATGGGAGTGCATTTTTTCCTCGCGCCAATGGCCGTCCTTTGTATGGCAGCCTAGTGATTGTGGTCAGCGTGGATGCTCAGGGACGAATTACTACGAATGCTCAGGGTAAGGATGGCTTATCGATCGGTCGCAGTTCAGGCAATCCAGAATTGGATCGTCAAGCGATCGCAATCGTGCGCGCCTCTGCACCCTTTGGGCCTTTTCCCTCGGAAATACGCAATCAGATCGATGTACTGGATTGGATTTCTACGTTTGAGTTCACGCGGGATGGCGCTGATCGCCTAGAGTTGCGCCATTAATTTTGAAAAATAGTTCGTAAATTCGCTTATTCTGTAGTCATCATGAATTCATCCAACTCAGCCGATCTGCATACTGATCCCAGTGTATTTTCTGGGGTGGATGTTTACGCTGTTGCTGGTAATCCAATCGCCCATAGTAAGTCGCCTATTATTCATCAACGCTTTGCAGAGCAAGCTAAGCAAAAAATGCACTATGGCCGCTTACAACCTGATATCAATGCATTTGCAATAGCGGCAAAAGCTTTCTTCGCTGCGGGTGGCAAAGGGATGAATGTCACCGTACCGTTTAAATTAGATGCACAAGCGTTTGCTGATGTATTGAGTGCGCGTGCTCAGTTGGCAGGAGCCGTTAATACACTATGGATAAAAGACGGCAAGATTTATGGTGACAATACTGATGGTGCAGGCCTGGTGCGTGATTTATTGGCCCAAGGAATTTCGATTGCGCAATCCAGAATTTTGCTCTTAGGATCTGGCGGCGCAGCCCGCGGCGTGATTGGGCCTTTACTAGAGCAATCTCCCAAGTGTTTGGTGATTGCTAATCGATCAAGCTCAAAAGCCGAAGAGCTGGTGAAGTTATTTGCCGACCTTGCGGCTACAAAAGAAGTGGCGCTGGAGTCTAGAGCGTTGGCGCAGCTCGAAGATACTGCAAGAACTCCATATGCATTTGATTTAGTGATTAATGCAACGGCTGCTGGGTTAGTTGATGAATCTCCATTGACTCTCACTGCTGCAGCTAATATTTTTGTGCCGAGTTCATTTGCATACGATATGGTTTACGGAAAATCTACCGCCTTTATGCAGCAAGCCTTGCAAAAGGGTGCCCGCGTGAGCGATGGCTTAGGCATGTTGGTAGAACAGGCTGCTGATGCTTTCTTATTGTGGCGAGGTCAAGCTTTAGCCACAGCGATTGATCCCCGCGCAGTATTGGCTAAACTCCGTAGTTAACTTGCCTGCTAAGTATAATTTCTGATGCGTTGGCTCACTTATTTAGTTAAATGCCTGCTCGCTGGTTTTTTAGCAATGCAGATTTACTTTGCGCTTCAGATTGCTCTATGGATTGTGTTTAATCCTGCTAGCACTTCGTTTCAAAGGGCTGAACGTTGGCGTTTGTGTTCATGGTATTGGTCGTGCCCGGTTTATTCAGAGTGGACGCCTTATAAGCAAATTTCTAATAATCTCAAGCGCGCGGTATTGGTTAGCGAGGACGATATCTTTTTTCAGCACAAAGGCTTTCGGATTGAGGATATGAAAAAAGCCTGGGAAAAGAATCAGCAAAAGGCTCAGTCAGGAAGTAGCTCTAAGACTGCATTGCGTGGTGGTTCAACTATTACCCAGCAGCTGGCTAAAAACCTATTTCTTTCTTCTGAACAAAATTATTTGCGCAAAGGTCAAGAGTTCATGATTGCTGGACTTCTAGAGCTCACGCTTTCCAAAGAGCGCTTATTTGAGATTTATCTCAATTCAGTAGAGTGGGGCGAGGGCATCTTTGGTATTGGTGCTGCAGCTCATTATTATTACGCAACGACTCCAGCAGTATTGGGGCGCGATCAGGCTGCTGCTTTAGGTTCCGCGTTACCGTCACCCAAGTGTTTTGACAAACCTCAGTATTGTCGTAAGTCTAATATTCACTTTCCAACTCGCCAAGACTTCATCTTAGAAAATATGGATCGAGTTGCTTTAGCGCCTTACCCAACGCCTAAAAATAGTAAATAACGAGACAAATAAATTAGGGTGCTAGCTTATTTAGCAGCTGCAGCTCTGAGTGCATCACGCGTGCTTTGCGCTACTGCTCTTGCGGCCTGGGCAAAATCATGGCCAGTGCTTGCGTACAAAATAGCTCTAGATGAATTGATGATCATCCCGGCACCAGGGGCGCCCGCAATGCGACCTGCATTTACTGTTGCATCGATATCACCACCTTGAGCACCAATGCCTGGAATCAGCAAGGGCATATCACCAACAAGGGCACGCACTTTGGCGATTTCTTCAGGGTATGTGGCGCCTACAACGAGACTAATCTGACCGGAGCCATTCCACTTTTGTGCAGCCAGTTTGGCCACATGCAAATAGAGGGGTTCTCCAGAGGCAGTATTCAGAAATTGCAAATCTGAGCCACCAGGATTCGAGGTGCGACACAACACAATCACTCCTTTGCCTGCGTGCTTCAGATAAGGCTCGATGGTGTCAAAGCCCATATAAGGGTTAACTGTGACCGCATCTGCTCCATAGCGTTCAAAGGCCTCAAGAGCATAGTGATCTGCCGTGCTACCAATATCACCACGCTTGGAATCCAAGATCACGGGGATATGGGGGTATTTATCCTTCAAGTGCCTAATGAGCTTTTCCAATTGAGCCTCAGCTCTTTGGGAGGCAAAGTATGCAAATTGGGGTTTAAACGCGCAGACTAAGTCTGCAGTGGCATCAGCAATTTCGCGGCAGAACTCAAAGATCCCTTCAGGTTTGCCTTGCAGGGATAGGGGCAAGCGCTTTGGGTCTGGGTCAAAACCAACGCATAGCATGCTGCCTTGTGAAGCCCATGTAGACTGGAGTTGCTGGTTAAAGGTATTTGAGCGAGAGTTCATTGGATTTGGCTTATTTTAGTGAAACTGTCATGTTGTATAGGATAAACTAGCGCACATTCCTTAGGAGTTCACCATGATCAACTTGTTCGTCCTGCAAAATGGCCGCCTCTCTCAAGAGCAAGTCGAAGATCGCAATGAATTGTTGCAATACGCTAATCCTATCTGGATCGACGTCGTTGATCCAGAGGAAGAGGAACTTATTTGGATCAAAGAGGCATTTGGCGTACTTTTGCCTGAGTTGGATGACTTGGGCGACTTAGAAGCGTCTGCTCGTTATTTTGAAGCCGACGATGGCCATCTCCATATTCGTACTGATTTTTTGTTGGATGAAGAAGAGACTTCTCGTAACGTACGAGTCGCTTTTGTCCTGACTAAGCAAGTATTGTTTTCCATTCATGATGAAGATTTGCCAGTGTTCCGCTTGGTACGACTGCGTGCTCGTTTGCGTCCTGGTTCGGTGAGCAATGCAAAAGATGTATTGCTCGACTTGTACTCTACTGATGCTGAGTACTCTGCTGATGCCTTGGAAGAGGTTTATGAAAACCTTGAACAGGCAGGTAAGCGAGTGCTATCTGACAGTATTAATGATGCTGATGCTGCTGAGGTATTAGAGACAATTGCGAAGGAAGAAGATACCAACGGACGTATTCGTCGTAACGTAATGGATACCCGCAGAGCCTTATCTTTCCTGATGCGCAGCAAGTTGTTATCCGATGAGCAGCAAGAAGAAGCACGTCAGATTTTGCGCGATATTGACTCTCTTGAAAACCATACAGCATTTTTATTCGACAAGATTAACTTCTTAATGGATGCAACCGTTGGTTTCATTAATTTGAACCAATCTAAGATTATCAAGATCTTCTCGGTGGTATCTGTCGCCTTAATGCCACCCACTTTACTGGCAAGTATTTGGGGTATGAACTATAAGCATATGCCAGAGCTAGATGCTACTTGGGGTTATCCAATGGCAATTGCTGCAATGATTATTTCAGCCGTTATTCCATTAGGCTATTTCTATAGCAAAGGCTGGATGAAGTAATCAGTTGTTGAGCAATTGAAGTAGGCTAGCTAAAGCATATTCAGTGGCTTGTTGCCGTATTGATTGCCTGTCTCCGCTAAATAATTTCGTTTGACAGGTGGTGACATGCTCACCCGAAGCGCTTGGCATGGTCCACCCAAAGCAAACTGTGCCCACGGGCTTTTCTGCTGTGCCTCCTGTTGGCCCAGCAATCCCAGTAATGGAAACGCCTACGTTAACGCCGGCATTATGCTGAGCGCCTTGAGCCATAGACTTGGCTACTGGCTCGCTGACTGCCCCATGGTTCAGTATTAGCGCCTCCGGAACCCCTAGGCATTCAGTTTTAGCTTGGTTGCTGTAAGTAATGTAGCCGCGCTCGAACCACTCGCTTGAGCCAGATAATTCTGTCAGGGTGGCGCATACCATGCCGCCAGTGCAAGATTCAGCGAGCGCTATTTTCCATCCTCTCGCTAGTAAAAGTGGGGCAAGTTTTTTCGCATGATCAATCGGTTTCATATTGGAATGATTTTTTGGATCAAGGCAATCGCTAGGAGTGTAAAGAAAGCTGCAGCAAGATCATCCACCATGATGCCAAACCCACGCCAAATGATTTGCAGCATGCTGGATGTTTCCTTAAGATTACCGTCTAAATTTTTAAAGTGACGATCAATCATACCAATGGGGCTTGGTTTGACAGCATCAAAAAAACGGAAGAGTCCAAAAGCAATTGCTTGCATCCAAATAGAGGTAGGCATGATCAAAATCAGAACAATCCAAAAGGCAATGATTTCATCCCAAACAATACCCCCGAAATCTTTCTTACCTAATTCTTCACTGACATAACCACAGACCCAACAACCTAGTAAAGTGCCGCTGCCAATAATCCAAAGAAAGTCCTCGGTAGATAAAAAGTACTCGCCCACTAGGAAGGCCGCCCAAGCCCAGAGAGTGCCTGCAGTCCCAGGTGCGACTGGGCTTAGACCGCTTCCAAAGCCAAAGGCAATAGTGCGACTAGCGGTTTGTCGCACCCACTTAAAAGTGGGTGTTGGTGAGTAGGTATCTTTGGAGATATTCATTTTGCAAAGTGATCGAAAGACTTGAGTAGTGCAACAGTTTCGATATCACTGAGTAAGTCACCGTTGTTTAGTAGCTGTAATTTTTCAGTTGCATCAATTTTTTCTGTAATGCGTCCAATTCTAGTAATAGGCAAATGTAATTCTTTGCTGATGACATCAATAGCATCTCTGTGCTCAGCGGGAGCAGTAAAGCAGATTTCATAATCATCGCCACCAGAAGCGGCAAATTGATTTTGAATGGCTTCACTTTGTTTTTGTAAGCTTACAGATTTTGGAAGTTGATCTAAAAATACCTCTGCTCCAACTTGTGATTGATTGAGAATGTGCTTTAGATCACCAAGTAAGCCATCCGATACATCCAAGGCAGCACTTGCAATGCTGCGTAGTTTGATGCCGAGATCTATACGAGGGACTGGAGCATGCATGCGATGCTCTATTTCTTTTAGCTCGATAGCAGATAAGTTGATTTCATGACGCAGTGCAGCAAGCGTGAGTCTCGCATCACCAACAGTGCCTGATACCCAAATATCATCGCCGGCTTTTGCCCCTGATCTTCGAATGGCCTTTCCAGATGGAGTGCTACCAAATGCCGTAATAGAAATAGTGAGTGGCCCAGCAGTGGTATCACCGCCTATTAATGGGCAGGAATATTGATTCGCAATGGCAAAGATTCCCTTAGAAAAAGCTTCAAGCCAGGCTGTGTCAGCCTTCGGTAGAGCAATGGCTAAAGTAAATCCAAGTGGCTTAGCACCCATCGCTGCAAGGTCAGAAAGGTTGACGGCTAGGGCTTTGCGGCCCAATAAGCCAGGGTGGACATCGGCAAAAAAATGTCTCCCTTCCACCAGCATATCGCTGGTAATGGCAATTTCTTCTCCAGGGGCGGGCTTTAATAGAGCGCAATCATCACCAATGCCCAGGACAATGGTTTGATCACTATTTGAGCGCATCTGATCTGCACCCGTTTTAAAAAAACGCTGGATGAGATCAAATTCACCGAAGGGCTTAGATTCAGAAGGCATGTCCCATTTTATGGCTCTTGGGAGGTAAGCGCTCGAGAGGAATAGAATTGAACCCTTAAATCTGTATTACCAAAGAGCACGCTGATGAGCAAAGAAAACAATAAAGAGCAACAAATTGCAGCCCTAAGAGAGGCTGCCCTCCAGTATCACGAGTTTCCTACCCCAGGCAAGATTGAGATTGCCCCAACCAAACAACTCACCAACCAACGCGATTTAGCGCTTGCTTACACCCCAGGTGTTGCTGCACCGTGTGAGGAGATTGTTAAAGATCCAGCTAATGCTTTTAAGTACACCGCGCGCGGAAATTTAGTGGGCGTAATTACAAACGGTACTGCTGTTTTGGGCTTGGGCAATATCGGACCATTGGCAAGTAAGCCGGTGATGGAAGGTAAAGCAGTTCTCTTTAAGAAATTTGCTGGCATTGATGTTTTTGATATTGAAGTGAATGAAAATGATCCGGACAAGTTAGTTGAAATCATTGCGGCATTAGAGCCAACTTTTGGCGGCATCAATTTAGAAGATATCAAAGCGCCTGATTGTTTTGTGGTCGAGCGTAAGTTACAAGCTCGGATGAAGATTCCAGTCTTTCATGATGATCAGCACGGCACTGCGATTGTGGTTGCTGCAGCAATTATCAATGGCCTAAAAGTAGTTGGTAAGGATGTGAGCAATGTGAAGCTTGTGACATCCGGTGCGGGCGCAGCGGCATTGGCTTGCTTGGATCTCCTAGTTGACCTTGGCATCCCACGTAAAAATATCTGGGTAACCGATTTAGCTGGCGTTGCTTACAAGGGTCGTAAGGAGTTAATGGATCCAGAGAAGGAGCCGTTCTGCCAAGAAACAGAATTGCGTACTTTGGATCAGGCTATTGAAGGTGCTGATATTTTCTTGGGTCTTTCTGCTGGCGGCGTCTTAAAGCAAGATATGGTGAAAAAGATGGCACCTAAGCCATTGGTTTATGCCTTGGCAAATCCAACCCCAGAGATCTTGCCTGAAGAAGTGAAAGCAGTTCGTCCAGATGCAGTGATGGCTACGGGCCGTACTGACTACCCAAACCAAGTAAACAACGTACTATGTTTCCCATTCATCTTCCGTGGTGCCCTAGATGTTGGTGCAACCACGATTACGCGCGGCATGGAAGTGGCTGCCGTGAAAGCAGTTGCTGAGCTGGCGCAAGCTGAACAGAGCGAGGTAGTTGCATCCGTTTATGGCATTGAGAACCTTTCCTTTGGTCCTGAGTACTTGATTCCGAAGCCGTTTGATCCACGCTTGATCACGGTGATTGCTCCCGCAGTAGCGAAGGCCGCTATGGATGACGGCGTTGCCTTGCGTCCGATCAAAGATTTCGATGCCTATCGTAATCAGCTGCAACAATTTGTTTACCACTCTGGTACTTTGATGAAGCCGCTCTTTAGTATTGCAAAGCGTGTACCACCAAATCAAAAACGGATTGTGTTTGCTGAGGGTGAAGATGAACGCGTATTACGTGCAGTCCAAATCATTATTGACGAGCATCTTGCCACCCCGGTTTTGATTGGTCGTCCAGCAGTGATAGAACACCGTATTGATAAGTTTGGTCTGCGCATGAAGATGGGTGATGACTTTGAAGTGGTTAACCCAGAAAATGACGCTCGTTTCCGCGATTTCTGGCAAACCTATTTGGGGATGACAGAACGAAAAGGTGTTACAGAGTCTTTTGCAAAGCTTGAGATGCGTCGTCGCAATACCTTGATTGGTTCAATCATGATCATTAAGGGTATGGCGGACGGCATGATTTGCGGAACAATCGGTAACTCTGCAACACATCTGAAATACGTTGACGAGGTAGTAGGACGTGAGCCTGGTGCGAATGTCTATGGCGCTATGTCTGGATTAATTCTTCCGGGACGCCAAGTATTTTTGGTGGATACACACATTAATATCGATCCAACCGCTGAAGAATTGGCGGAGCTGACTTTGATGGCAGCTAGTGAAATGCGTAAATTGGGCATCGTGCCAAAAGTGGCATTACTGTCGCATTCGAACTTTGGTTCCAGTAATGCACCTTCCGCAGTCAAAATGCGTGAAGTACTGGCATTGATTCAAAAAGCAGCGCCTGATTTAGAGGTTGACGGTGAAATGCATGGCGATAGCGCTTTAGACGAAAACATTCGCGCTGGGGCCGTGACCTCTTCACCGCTGAAGGGGGATGCAAATCTTCTCGTTCTGCCAAATATTGACGCTGCCAACATTTCTTACAATTTATTAAAAACGGCTGCGGGCAACGGTATCGCTATCGGTCCATTATTGTTGGGTGTGGCTAAGCCAATCCATATTCTGACTCCAGCAGCCACTGTTCGCCGGATCGTCAATGTGACAACTTTGGCTGTAGTAGAGGCTGCTAGCAACGCGAGAGGCATCTCCTAAGTGATTTGGATATATGTAAGTTAGTAATAGCTTACATATATTTGTCCTATATAAATCAATGGTTTATATAAAATGCACTGTATTTGGGCTTGATTTGATGGCGTGTTAAGGGTAACCTAGCATCCATCATGAATAATCGCATTGAAAACACCGATTTAGCCAGCTTCGAAGAACATAGCCGCGCTGAAAGTTGGGACAGTAATGATCGACTAGAAACTGAATCATCTGCTGCCAATGTTTATGCCCAAGGCGGTTTATCTCGTTTACAAACCTATGCAGCAAATCAAGTTTCGGGGAAAAAAGTGACAGCTTCTTGGCGTGCCGCTTTGGCCGTTCGCGATGCCGGACCGCCGGCAATGTTGCGCAGTGTGCGCACTAACATCGTGCAATCAATTCGCGCTTTTCGTACTCCAGATTTACAGGAAGCCGCAACTGAACTTGGTCAACATTTCATCTATGCTAATTGCACAAATGCAATGACTAAAGGTGAAGTTCTCGAGGCAATTGCAATTGCTTATTCCTTTACTAAGCAGCAAGCCAAAAACTTTGATCCACTATTGGATGCATTGACTACGACTACGGATAAAGCAGGTCAACAACCTGGATTTGTAGTGGTTCTTGAAGGCTTGCCATGCACTCAGAAATTTGACAAAGAAGCGCGTGAAACTCTCTTAGACGTTTTCCGTGATGCTGTTGATTTTTGGGCTGAGCGCCGCACACCATATCGGGTTTTCTATTCTTTTGCTTAATCTCTAAAAGGCTGCAAACCCAGGAATCGCCTCTATTTGAGGCGATTTTGCATTTCAGGGTTCCAGATACTATGGACAGTTGTAATGGCAACAGTTCCCGCAGTTTCTGTTCTGAGGACACGCTCTCCAAGTGAAACCAATTGGTAGCCTGCAGCTTGAGCTTGAGCCTCTTCTTCCGGTGAGTGACCACCCTCTGGACCGATCATGAGAATAATATCCTGAGGGGTATTTTCCATTAGGACTGAATGCATGCTTTTTGTAGCATCCGGACTCAGTAGAAGTTTTAGTGCTGGTTTTGGATTGGATTTTAGGTAAGCATCAAAAGTCTGAATAGGCTCAATGGAGGCAAATACAGTGCGATCACATTGTTCGCACGCTGCCTGAACAATTCCTTCCCAATGAGCAAGGCGTTTTTGGGCGCGCTCCTGATCGCTTGAGCGTGTGAGCTTTAAGACAGAGCGCTCACACTGCATGGGGGCAATGATTTGAGCTCCAGTTTCAACAGCCTTCTCAACAATCCAGTCCATTTTGTCGCCGCCAGCAAGTCCTTGGGCCAATGTAATTGCGTAAGTAGTCTCGCGATGGGTGTCAGCGTGGATATTGCTGAGTTGAACTTGCCCTGTTTTAGCAGCTAAAGAGAGGAGTTCTGCCTGGGCCACCTGCCCCTTGCCATCAAATACAGGAAAGGATTCCCCGCCTTGGATGCGCCGAACTCGCAAGTGATGGGCGACCTCAGCAGTGAGGGTAGTTGGCTTTTGGGATTCCCATGGCCCGGGAAGATAAAATTGAGGCATTACTGAAATATAGCCAATTTATTTTCCTCGAGAGCACTTTACGATGTCAAACCTTCAAATTCGCATGGCCAATGCCATACGTGCTTTATCCATGGATGCTGTTCAACAGGCAAATTCAGGTCACCCTGGCATGCCAATGGGAATGGCTGATATTGCCGTTGGGCTTTGGAATGAACATCTAAAACATAATCCAACAGATCCGCATTGGATCGATCGCGATCGTTTTGTTTTATCCAATGGCCATGGCTCGATGTTGTTGTATTCCTTGCTTCATCTTTCTGGGTATGACTTACCGATTGCAGAGCTCAAGAATTTCCGTCAATTGCACAGCAAAACGCCAGGACACCCAGAGTATGGAATTACACCCGGTGTTGAAACAACTACTGGCCCACTTGGCCAGGGAATTTCCAATGCAGTAGGAATGGCACTTGCTGAAAAATTATTAGCAGAAGAATTTAATCGTCCTGGTCACAACATCATTGATCACTACACTTATGTGTTTTTAGGTGATGGTTGTTTAATGGAGGGCATTAGTCATGAAGTGTGCTCATTGGCTGGCACATTAAAACTCAACAAGTTGATTGCACTTTGGGATGACAATGGCATCTCGATTGATGGCAAGGTAGTTTCTTGGTTTAACGAAGATACCCCCAAGCGTTTTGAGGCTTACAACTGGAATGTTATTCGCAATGTTGATGGCCATGATGCAGAAGCTGTATCAGCCGCGATTGTTAAGGCTAAAAAGAGCGATAAACCAACACTGATTTGCTGTAAGACAGCCATTGGCCAAGGCTCGCCGAATATGGCTGGCAGCGATAAGGTGCACGGTTCGCCACTGGGTGCAGCAGAAATTGCTGCAACTCGTGTTGCATTGAATTGGCCTTATGCACCGTTTGAAGTTCCAAAAGATATTTATGCTGCTTGGGATTTTAAAAAGCGTGGTCAAGCTGCTGAGCATGAGTGGAATAAAGAATTTCAGAAATACAAAAATAAATTCCCAGAGCTTGCTTCTGAATTACAGCGTCGCATGCAAGGCGATTTGTCAAAAGACTTTTCAGCCACGCTGAATGCGTACTTAAAAACTTGCCAATCCAAAGCAGAAACTGTTGCAACTCGTAAGGCCAGTCAAAATGCGATTGAGGCATTATCAGTAGCTTTACCAGAGTTTATGGGAGGCTCTGCCGATTTAACCGGTTCAAACTTAACTAACTGGTCTTCATGCAAACCAGTGCGTGGCGATCAATGGGGTAACCATATTAATTATGGTGTGCGCGAATTTGGTATGAGCGCCATCATGAATGGTATTGCTCTTCATGGTGGCTACATTCCATTTGGTGGCACTTTCTTAACCTTCTCAGATTACAGCCGCAATGCTTTACGGATGGCTGCATTGATGAAGTTGCGGAGTATTTTTGTTTTCACCCATGACTCTATTGGCCTTGGTGAGGACGGTCCAACCCACCAATCTGTGGAGCACGTAGCTAGTTTACGATTAATCCCGAACCTGATGGTTTGGCGCCCTTGTGACACCACCGAGAGCACTGTAGCTTGGGGTTCTGCTATTGAGCGCAAGAATGGCCCTAGCGCCTTGATTTTCAGCCGTCAGAACTGCCCGTTCGTTTCTCGCAATAGCCAGCAAATTAAAGATATTGCACGGGGTGGCTATGTGTTGCGCGATCCTCAATCTGGAAAGATTGATGCAGTCATTATCGCCACTGGTTCTGAAATCGCACTCGCTTTACAAACAGCAGAGCACTTGGCCAAAGATGGTCTAGGTATTCGGGTAGTTTCTATGCCATCAACGACGGTATTTGATCAGCAAGATGCTGCGTACAAATCTAAAGTATTGCCAGCTAATATTCCACGCATTGCTGTTGAGGCGGGCGTGACTGATTTCTGGTGGAAGTATGGATGTGCAGCAGTGCACGGCGTAGATACTTTTGGTGAGTCTGCACCTGCAGGCCAGTTGTATGAATATTTTGGTTTGACAGTGGATCACATTGCCAAGACTGTCAAGCAATGCATCTCGAAGAAATAAATCGAAATAAATAAATTCAATATTAGTAAGGGGAAATAAATGACAATTCGTGTCGCAATTAATGGTTATGGACGTATTGGGCGTATGGTATTGCGGGCCTTGTACGAAGATCAAGTCAACGGCAAACCACGTCGTGATATCAAGATTGTCGCGATTAACGCTATGGGCGATATCGCCATCAATGCCCACCTTACCCAGCATGACTCTGCGCACGGTCGCTTCCCTGCAGAAGTGAGCGTAGACGGTGATTGCATGGTGGTCAATGGTGATCGCATCAAAATGTTTTGTACCCGCAATCCAGCTGAAACTCCATGGGGTGAGTTAGGGGTAGATTTAGTTTTAGAGTGCACTGGTAAGTTCACCTCTAAAGAAAAAGCCATGATTCATATTCAACAGGGTGCGAAGAAGGTATTAATTTCTGCGCCCGGTGAAAAAGATGTGGATGCAACGATTGTTTATGGCGTCAATCAAAATGTATTAAAGCCAAATGATGTAGTGGTTTCTAACGCAAGTTGTACAACCAACTGTCTCGCACCTTTGGTCAAACCATTGTTAGAAAAAATTGGTATTGAGTCTGGTTTGATGACAACTATTCATGCTTTTACAAATGATCAAGTATTGACTGATGTCTATCACAAGGATATGCGTCGAGCGCGTTCTGCTGTTACCAGCATGATCCCAACGAAAACTGGCGCTGCTAAAGCAGTTGGTTTGGTATTGCCAGCATTGGCCGGCCGTTTTGATGGTTTTGCAATGCGTGTGCCAGTAATCAATGTATCAGTCGTTGATTTAACGTTTGCGGCAAGTCGTGCCACTAGCGTGGATGAAGTGAATTCCATCCTGAAAGCTGCCAGCGAGGGTGAGCTCAAAGGAATCTTGGGCTTTAATACCTTGCCCCTGGTTTCGATCGACTTTAACCATGATCCACGCCCAAGTATTTATGATGCATCCCAGACGCGCGTTTCCGCAGATGGAAAGTTGGTCAAAGTATTGGCCTGGTATGACAACGAATGGGGTTATTCAGTGCAGATGCTCAATGCGGCTGAGGCATTAATGGCTGTAAAGTGATTAAAAGTGCTTAAAATTCATTAAAAGTAGTCAAAAAGTAGAAAAGACCTCAATTTGAGGTCTTTTTTCATTGCTGGGCTACTGAAAAGTCCTTATTTTTGCTTATTCCGGCAATTTTTCTTCTGGCAATGGCCGTACATTGCCAAAGAGTGCTCCTGGAGCTTAAATCCCAGGTTTTTGGCGATATCTCGCTGCCTTTTTTCGATGGCCTCATCCATAAACTCCTCCACATGGCCACAATCAAGGCAAACTAGGTGGTCGTGGTGTTGGCCCTCATTAAGCTCATAGATTGCTCTGCTATCACCTTTACTAGACTCAAAATGGCTGCGGAGTAGTAAGCCCGCCTGCTCAAATTGGGTTAGAACCCGATAAACCGTAGCGAGACCAATTTCCTGATCCTCTTTTGCTAGGGCTAAAAAGACGTCTTCAGCGCTAAAGTGGGTGCCACCATTTTGATGAAAAAAATCCAGAATTTTCATGCGTGGACCCGTGGCCTTTAGGCCAATGTCGCGCAAATCTGCAGGAGTAGGGTTTTGGTTCGTATTCATGGCTTTGGGAGCTAAAATCAATGTCTTAATGATACGGCCAGCCATGCAAAATTGCCTTGAACTTTTTAGTCGTTTTTTGAACCCTCTTTTTTTTGGGGTTTCCAGCTTTATACGCCTAGGGCTCGCCGCTTTTGCCATGACCGCTCTTTTAGGGCTTACCGCTTGTACTTCCGCTGTTGATAATACTCAGCGCGACTTTATGAATAAAGTATTTAGACCTTATGTTCCGGACATTGTTCAGGGAAATTTTATTTCAAGCGAGCAATACTCAAAGTTGCAATTAGGAATGAGTCGCGAGCAGGTCCGTCAAATTCTGGGTACGCCTTTATTAGCTAGCTATTTCCATGCGAATCGCTGGGATTATGTTTTTGAATTTAAGCGTTCTGGACAGCGTATCGCTAAAGAGCGCCGTGTCACTATCTTTTTTGACGGCGACAAAGTAGTGAGGTTTGAAGGAGACGCCCTGCCAACAGAGATCGAATTGGTTGCTGAGATTGATAACTACGCCAAAACAAAACGCTCTTTCTGGGACGTGGTCACAGGCTCTAATAAGCCCCCAGTAACGCCCCCATTACAGCAACCAGAGTTGTTGGTTGCAAGCCCAACAAATAATTTACCTAAGGGTGCGGTTGTACCAGCAGCTCCGGCTGCAAGTCAGGGTTCGTTTTGGGATTTATTTGGTTCCTCGAAGTCATCAGATGGTCAAGCTGTGTCACAACCTGAAACTTTGGGGCCAGGTACGCTGAATGTTCCACCTGCTACAGAGGTGAAGAAGTAAAAATGATGGCTGTATTGGTACCCAAGTCAAACTGTAATTACCTTTAATTTGAAGTGATGAAATAAATGATGAAGATCGCAATTGCTGGAGCAACTGGTCGCATGGGAAAGATGTTGATTGAGGCCGTGCTAAATACGCCTGATGCCCAATTGGTTGGCGCACTTGAGCATACGTCTTCTCCTCAGTTAGGCGAGGATGCTGGCGCATTCTTAGGAAAAAAAACCGGAGTCATCATTTCAGCTGACGTTTCCCAGGTTTTAGCAGGCGCTCAATTTTTAATTGATTTCACTAGGCCTGAAGGAACTATGGCCCATTTAGCTATTGCAGAGAAAACTGGTACCAAAATGATTATTGGTACAACGGGTTTGGGTACTGAACAAATTGCGAGCCTCAAAAAGGCCTCTACCAAGCTGGCGATTGTGTTTGCTCCCAATATGAGTGTTGGCGTTAATGCCACATTCAAGTTGCTTGAGATTGCAGCGAAGATGCTTAATCAAGGTTATGACATTGAAATTATTGAAGCTCATCATCGCCATAAAGTTGACGCTCCTTCGGGAACTGCTCTGAAGATGGGTGAGGTTATTGCTGGCGCTTTGGGAGAAAAGTTAGATGACGTCGCGGTCTATGCTCGTGAAGGTCACACTGGTGAGCGTAAAGAAGGATCCATTGGATTTGCAACCATTCGTGGTGGCGATATTGTTGGGGATCACACAGTTCTATTTGCAGGAGATGGTGAGCGAATTGAAATTAGCCATAAGTCCTCTAGCCGCCAATCCTATGCTCAAGGCTCCTTGCGTGCCGCGCGCTTCTTGCAAACCCAAAATGCTGGCCTGTATGACATGCAAGACGTTCTGAGTTTGCGTAAATAGCATCCAGTATTAACGAATAACTAAAAATAGAAGAAAAGAGTTGTCTTGAATGAGTAAGGATTACGACTACCGCAGTATTGAAGCGGCAGCACAGGCTGATTGGGAAAGTGCGCAAGTCTATCAAGTATCTGAAAACGCTGTAGATTCGGCTGGCAAGAAAAAGCCAAAGTATTACGCTTGCTCTATGTTGCCTTACCCATCTGGCAAGTTGCACATGGGACATGTGCGTAACTACACCATCAATGACGTGATGGCTCGTCAGCTTCGTATGCAGGGTTATAACGTTTTAATGCCCATGGGTTGGGATGCCTTTGGAATGCCTGCTGAAAATGCTGCGATCCAGAATAAAGTGCCGCCAGCAAAGTGGACCTACGACAACATTGCTTACATGAAAAAGCAAATGGCTGCGATGGGCCTCGCTATTGATTGGTCACGTGAAGTGGCTACTTGTAGTCCGGATTACTATCGCTGGAACCAATGGCTGTTTTTGAAGATGTTAGAAAAAGGAATTGCGTACCGTAAGACACAGGTAGTAAATTGGGATCCGATTGATCAAACTGTGTTAGCAAATGAACAGGTGATCGATGGCCGCGGCTGGCGCTCTGGCGCTTTAGTTGAAAAACGCGAAATTCCGGGCTATTACTTCAACATTACTGCCTACGCAGAGCAATTGCTTTCTGGTTTAGATGGCTTGGGTTGGCCTGAGCGCGTCAAAACCATGCAGCAAAATTGGATTGGCAAAAGTCGTGGCGTGCGTTTTGCGTTTAAGCATGAGATCGCCGATGACCATGGCAACTTTATTCAGGATGGCCTGCTGTACGTCTTCACGACTCGCGCTGATACCATTATGGGTGTTACATTTTGTGCCGTTGCTGCAGAGCATCCATTGGCAACAAAAGCAGCCGCTCATAATCCAGCACTCGCTGCGTTCATTGAGAAATGCAAAACTGGTAGCGTGATTGAGGCTGACCTGGCAACTCAAGAAAAAGAGGGAATGTTTACAGGCCTCTATGTCACCCATCCCTTAACAAATGAGCCAGTAGCTGTTTGGGTCGGAAATTATGTATTGATGTCTTATGGCGATGGCGCAGTGATGGGCGTACCTGCTCACGACGAGCGTGATTTTGCCTTTGCACTCAAGTACGATTTGCCGATCAAGCAAGTGATTGCTCTTAAGGGTGAGTCACCAATATTTAATGCAAGCCGCTGGGATGATTGGTATGCCCAAAAAGAAGGTGTCATTTGTTTCAATAGCGGCAAATACGATGGTCTTTCACACGAAGAGGCTGTCAGTGCAGTCGCTCAAGATTTAGAGAAGATGGGCATTGGTGAAATAAAGACTACCTATCGTTTGCGCGATTGGGGAATTTCTCGTCAGCGCTATTGGGGTACTCCAATTCCGATTGTTCATTGTGGCGATGATGCAAATCCCGGTTGCGGTGCCGTGCCTGTTCCAGAATCCGATTTACCCGTGGTATTGCCAGAGGACTGCGTGCCAGATGGCAGCGGCAATCCACTCAATAAGCGTGCAGATTTTCTCAATGTGAAGTGTCCGAAGTGCGGCAAGCCTGCGCGTCGTGAGACTGACACGATGGATACCTTTGTAGACTCTTCTTGGTATTTCATGCGCTATACCGGTCCTAATGCAAAAACGATGGTGGATGAGCGCAATGAATATTGGATGCCAATGGATCAATACATTGGTGGCATTGAGCATGCTATCTTGCACTTACTCTATGCGCGTTTCTGGACCAAGGTCATGCGCGACCTCAAGCTCATTACTTTTGATGAGCCTTTCCAGAATTTATTGACCCAAGGTATGGTGCTCAATGAAACGTATTACTCCGAAGATTCTTCTGGCAAAAAGACCTGGTTAAACCCCTTGGATGTTGAATTAGATCTCGATGAAAAAGGTCGACCTAAGGGCGCGAAATTAAAAAGTGATGCATCAAACACTCCGGTGGTGATTGGCGGTGTTGAAAAGATGTCTAAGAGTAAAAATAATGGCGTTGACCCTCAAGAACTGATTGATGGTTACGGTGCTGATACTGCACGTTTATTTGTGATGTTCGCAGCGCCACCAGAACAGCAGTTAGAGTGGTCTGGCGCTGGTGTTGATGGGGCCTCACGCTTCTTGCGTCGGGTTTGGATGTACTCGAGTAGTCAGGCTGATGCCATCCGTAATGCGCAAGATTCTGTCTCTAGTAATTTGAGTGATGCTGAAAAAGAGCTGCGTCGCGAAGTGCATACCATTCTGAAGCAGGCTAACTTTGACTATCAACGTCGCCAATACAACACTGTAGTTTCTGCGGCAATGAAAATGCTGAACGTGCTTGAGCCAATTAAGTTAGGTCAAGATACTGCTATTTCTGCTTCAGTGCTACGTGAGTGCTTAAGTATCTTGTTGAGAATTCTATATCCGGTAGTTCCACATTTAACGCATGTGCTTTGGAAAGACATGGGATATGCCAAGACCTTTGGACCTCTTCTGGATGCGCCTTGGCCTGAGGTTGATGAAGCTGCATTAGTTCAAACTGAAATCACCTTAATGCTACAAATTAATGGCAAGTTGCGGGGTGATATTCGGGTTCCAGCAGATGCTGGTAAAGAGCAGATCGAAATTTTGGCATTGCAAAGCGAGCCGGCAACGAAGGCGCTTAATGGCGGGTCACCAAAGAAAGTGATTGTTGTTCCAGGACGTCTAGTCAATATAGTGGCCTAACTAGAAAATCAATACATGAGCGCAAATCATCTTCGACGTGCCTTAATTGGCTTAATTATTACGGCACCCTTAAGTGGCTTGATTGCTTGCGGTTATCGCTTGCGCGGAATGGTTGACTTACCCTTTAAAGCAATTGCAATCACAGGTAATCCCTCGCCTCCTTTACGTGCTGATTTGCAAACTGCGATTTTGACCGGGACCGATGTCAAGGTTGCGATTAATCCTAAAGATGCCGATTTAATTTTAGACATCAGCAATGAAATTAACGGCAGAGAAATATTGGCCTATAGCTCCAACGGCCAGATTTCCGCATATCGCTTAACTATTCGGGTCATGTTTAGAGTCTATGACATTGCTGGTGGAGAGATTGTTCCTGAAAGCGAGATCTATATCACTAGGGATATGGACTTCTCGAATACCACTGTGTTGGCAACTGATGTTCAGCAGCAGCAGTTTTTGACATTAATGCGCAAAGATCTGGCAGTACAGATATTGCGTCGTATTGCTGCTGCCGCCAAAAATCCACAAGCAAGATCTTTCTAGAGATAGATAGAGAACTGCCATGGTGAAAGTTGATGCCTTACAAACGCATCTCAAATCATTAAGTTCTGGCGCTGCTATGTTGCCGCTCTATGTTTTTAGTGGTGATGAGCCGCTATTGATGATGGAGGCAATGGATCAGTTGCGTACAGCCGCTAAAACATTAGGATTTACTGATCGTGAAGTGTTTGTGCAAGAGCGCGGGTTTGATTGGAGCGCCCTCATGAATGCCGGCCAAACAATGTCCTTGTTTGGCGACAAGCGCTGGGTAGAGCTCCGCATTCCGACTGGTAAGCCAGGTCGAGATGGGGCAGATGCTCTAAAACAATTCGCTGCACAAATCGCTTCTCAGCAAGATGGTGCAAATGGTCCAGATACAGTGGTTTGCATTGTGTTGCCTAGACTAGATGGAAAAACAAAAACTTCCGGCTGGTTTAGTGCACTAGATGATGCTGGGATGGCTATTCAGGTAGATACCTTGGATCGCAGTCATTTGCCGCAATGGATTGCTGGTCGACTCAAGAGGCAAAGTCAAGAAGTTGAAGCTGGGCCCCAGGGTCAGCGCGCTTTGGAGTTTATTGCCGATCAGGTTGAGGGTAATCTCATTGCCGCTCATCAAGAAATATTGAAATTAGGATTGCTCTACCCTGAAGGCCAGCTAACTGAAGAGCAAATTCGATCTTCTATTTTGAAAGTGGCGCGCTATAACGTTTTTGAGTTAACTGAAGCCATGCTTGCTGGCGATTTACCAAGGTTAAATCGCATGTTAGATGGCTTAAAAGGCGAGGGCGAGCCTTTAGTACTAATTTTGTGGAGCGTAACTGAAGAGCTTAGGCTACTATCTAAATTAAAGGCTGCGAGTGATGCTGGGGAGTCTGTTCAACAGCTCATGCGGGCTAATCGGATTTGGGGTAATAAAGAGCGTTTATACCCAGCGGCTATTAGAAGGGTGCAACCGCTCAAGTTGCGCAGAGCAATGCAGCTTGCAGCAGGTTTAGATCGACAGTCTAAAGGTCTACATGTAGCAGAGTTGCCGGCAGATCCATGGGATGGTTTGCGTTTGCTGGGAAATTTATTGCGGTAATGGTTTAGGAAGCTAGAAATATGAGTATAGGGATAACTTTAAATATTCAAGAGATGATGCAAGACATCGGTAAGCGGGCACGTAGCGCATCGCGTGCGATGGCGCGAGCATCTTCTGAGCAAAAGAATCAGGCCCTCCTACATATTGCAAAGCTTATCCGCCAAAAAGCAGGTGATATTGAGAAAGTCAATTTACAAGATGTAGAGCGCGCAAAAGCAAATGGTCAAGATGCCGCATTTGTAGATCGGCTCACGATGACTCCAAAGACTATTGAAACTATGGCTTTAGGTCTCGAGCAAATCGTTTCGCTAGATGATCCGATTGGAAAAGTTTCCGCTTTTCAAAGGCAAGCTTCCGGTATTGAAATTGGTCAAATGCGTGTTCCACTAGGCGTTATTGGCATCATTTATGAGTCACGTCCAAACGTCACCATTGATGCAGCGGCGCTTTGTCTGAAATCAGGCAATGCGGTGATCTTACGAGGCGGCTCCGAGGCAATTGATTCCAATACTTTGTTGGCCCAAATTATTCAAGAGGGTTTGGCTGCAGCGAATCTTCCTAAAGACGCTGTTCAGGTAGTCGCTACGACTGACCGAAGCGCTGTTGGCGAAATGATCACGATGACTCAATCCATTGACGTGATCGTGCCACGGGGCGGCAAGAGTTTGATTGCACGCTTGATGGCCGAAGCACGTGTGCCAATGATCAAGCATCTAGATGGCATCTGCCATACCTATATTGATGCCGATGCAGACATTGCCATGGCAATCAAGGTGTGTGACAACGCTAAAACTCAGCGTTATGCGCCATGTAATGCAATGGAAACGCTCTTAGTGAACAAGGCTGTTGGGCAAAAAGTACTACCTACACTTTGTAAAATTTATCAAGACAAGGGTGTGGAGTTACGTGTTGATGGTTTAACACGCAAAATACTTGAAGAAAATAGTTTTCAGAATCTAGTGGATGCTACTGAAGAAGATTGGCAAACAGAATATTTAGCCCCTATTTTGTCAATCAAGACTGTGGCCGATATCGATGAAGCCATGAATCATATCGAGCGTTATGGCAGTAAGCATACCGATGCGATTATTACCAATAACAAGGAGCAAGCAGATCGTTTCTTGCGTGAGGTCGATAGTGCTAGCGTGATGGTGAATGCCAGTACGCGCTTTGCGGATGGCTTTGAATATGGTTTGGGCGCCGAAATTGGTATCTCGAATGACAAGTTGCATGCCCGTGGACCAGTTGGTCTAGATGGCTTAACCTCACTGAAATATATCGTCATGGGTCATGGCGAGATTCGTACTTAAAAAATATGACGAACGCTTATCTCTGGATTAAAACTTTCCATATTGTCTTGATTACTTCATGGTTTGCGGGCCTGTTTTATCTACCACGCATCTTCGTGAACTTGGCTGATGAGAAAAATATAGATGCTCATGTACGCCTTATAGGTATGGCCGATCGCCTCTTTCGATTCATGACTATCTTGGCTGTGCCAGCTGTTCTACTTGGCTTAATACTCTGGCTGTATTTTGGGATTGGTGCTGGCGATATATGGATGCATGCGAAGTTATTTTTTGTTTTATTAATCATCGGCTACCACCACGCATGCTATGGCTTGCTAAAGAAATTTCGTGTTGGCGTGAATACAAAGTCTGGTGTTTGGTATCGCTGGTTTAATGAAGTACCAGTCATTTTGCTAGTGATTGTTGTTGCGCTAGTTCTGTTTAAACCCTAAGCACGATTCTATTTTTCCTGATTACCTTTTTTAGATTGTTAGCCCCATGAGATTTTTTGTTGTTTGTCCAGGCGGTTTAGAAGTACCGCTGGCTCAGGAGCTTGCAGAGATTGCCGCACGCCCGGATTCTAAGGCGCTAGGTACTTGGGTGATTGATCCAACGCCAACTAGCCCAACAGGGGGTATTGGTCTTGCAGCGCCGATTTCTGCGGCGATGGCCTTGAATTTACATTCCAGAATTGCAAGCCGTGTTTTGTTGCAAATGGCACAAGCACCTTATAGGCAAGAAGAGGACCTTTATAAATTGGCTAGCGGCTTAGCCTGGGAAGATTGGTTTACCTCTAAACAAACCTTGCGGGTTGATGTTACTGCCCACCGCTCTCCGCTAAAAAGTTTGAACTTTGCGACGCTCAAAATTAAAGATGCCATCGTAGATCGCTTACGGGATGTTACTGGCGATCGCCCCAGTATTAATACAGCCTTTCCAGATGTGCGTGTTCAGGCGCACTTAACTGCAACCCAAATTACCATTTACTTAGATACTTCCGGCGAGGCTCTCTTTAAGCGCGGTTGGCGGGATGAAAAGGGCGATGCACCTCTTAAAGAAAACTTAGCTGCCGGTATTTTATCGATCACTGCTTGGAAGCCTGGCCAGTCTTTATTTGATCCAATGTGCGGTAGCGGTACATTTTTGATTGAGGCTGCTCAAATGGCGCTCTCTATTCCGCCGGGAGCGATTCGGGCGGGGATGTATGGCGATGATGTTAAGCCCAGTAGATTGGCTTATCGTCCACTCGTAACGTCTGCAAACGGCTTTGGCTTTCAGAGACTGAAGCCCTTTAATGAAGCTACTGAGCAAAAGCGCTGGGGTAATTTGAAAGAAGCTGCACTAGCGCAAATGCTAGAAAAGCGTAAGCAATATCCGGATGTAGATTCCTTAAAAATTAGTGGCGGAGATATCAATGAAAAGTTAGTCTCCATGTTTAGGGGTAATTGGCAAAGAGCGCAGTTGCCAGATCAACCGCTGGTACGTCAGGTTGATGCTCTAGCAAGTAAGCCCCCAATGAATACTCAGCAAGGCGTGATGTTATTAAACCCACCTTATGGTGAGCGTCTTGTGATTAAAGGCGGTAGAGGTGCTGGCACACAGGATCGTGACTCTAGTGATGTCGAGTATGGTGCTGAACCAGAGAATCGTTTTGAGATGAACTTAGAAACAGGCCGTCAGAGTGCTAAGCGATCTAGCCGCGAGTCTTTGAAGAAGCTTCAAGCCCAAGAGGAGCAAGATCCTAAGTTTGTAGAGTTCTTACGCCAATTTGGCCAACACCTGAAAGATACTTTTGGTGGATGGAATGTCTTTGTATTGACTGCCGATATGGCTTTGCCTGGACAGTTGCGTATTAAGGAATCTAAGCGTACCCCATTATTTAATGGCCCACTAGAGTGCCGTTTATTTAAGTTTGAGATGCATTCAAAGCGGCCTTCTTCGAGTGAAGACTAAGCACTTTAAAATAAAGCTACTAGTGATTAAATCCTAAAGAAATAGAGCGGAGAGTAATGCAATGGAATTTAAAACCTATATGTGTCTGATCTGTGGTTGGGTCTATGATGAGGCGGCCGGCTTGCCTGATGAGGGCATTGCTCCAGGGACCCTCTGGAAAGATGTGCCAATGAATTGGACCTGTCCAGAATGTGGTGCCCGTAAGGATGATTTTGAAATGATGGCGATTTAATTAGGAACTCATAATGGCAAAGGTAGATCAAAACGAGATTTTATTTGAGCGTGCTCAAAAGACAATTCCGGGTGGCGTGAACTCACCGGTGAGGGCATTTCGTCAAGTGGGTGGTACGCCCCGTTTTGTTACTAAAGCCAAAGGCCCTTATTTTTGGGATGCCAACAATAAGCGTTACATCGATTTGATTATGTCTTGGGGCCCAATGATTGTTGGGCATGCAAACCCAGAAGTTGTCGAGGCAGTACAAAAAGCAGCAGAAACCAGTTTTAGTTATGGCGCTCCAACCGAGGGCGAGATTGAATTAGCAGAGCGTATTTGCGCCGTAATGCCTAGCGTTGAGCAGGTCCGCATGGTTTCGAGCGGCACCGAGGCAACAATGAGCGCCCTTCGTCTTGCGCGCGGCTATACAGGTCGTGACTTAATTATTAAATTTGAAGGCTGTTATCACGGCCATGCAGATAGTCTCCTAGTTAAGGCAGGTTCTGGCTTATTAACCTTTGCCGACTCTACTCAAAACGCACCATCCTCTGGCGGTGTCCCGCAAGACTTGGTAAAGCACACATTGGTATTGCCATATAACGATGTAGCTGCGATTGAAGAGGTCTTTAAGAAGCAGGGCGATCAGATTGCTGCCGTAATCATAGAGCCTATTGCTGGCAATATGAATTTGATTAAGCCCTCAAAAGAATTTTTATCTGCGATTCGTAATCTCACAAGCAAGCATGGCAGTGTATTGATTTACGACGAAGTGATGACGGGTTTTAGGGTTGCCTTAGGCGGTGCTCAGTCTTTGCAAGGCATTACCCCTGACCTGACTTGCTTAGGCAAAGTTATGGGTGGGGGTATGCCCATGGCAGCTTTTGGTGGAAAAAAAGAAATCATGTCGAAGCTTGCACCGTTAGGCAGCGTCTACCAAGCAGGTACTTTATCCGGTAATCCAGTGGCTGTGGCGGCAGGCCTGAAGAGTCTAGAGATTATTTCTAGAGATGGTTTTTATGAATGCCTAGGTGGACAAACTCAAAAGCTCATGACGGGTTTGAAGCAAGCGGCTGACAAGGCAAATATTCCATTTTCAGTCGATAGCGAAGGCGGTATGTTTGGTTTCTATTTTACGAGTCAGATACCAACTTCCTACGAGGCGGTGACTAAATCAGATGTTGAGGCATTCAAGAAATTTTTTCATCTGATGCTTGATGAGGGTGTGTATCTTGCACCATCAGCTTACGAGGCTGGGTTCACCTCCATTGCGCATGATAATGAAGTGGTCAATGCCATCATTGCTGCAGCTGAGAACTCATTTAAGAAGCTCTAACCCAGTAATTACATTCTGAGTGGATGGTCATATCCATTCACCTGAATAATCTCAAGGCTTTTCGAATCTTTATTGGAGTCTGCAATTTCTAGGGCTGTTAATTTTCCGCCCCAAACGCATCCGGTATCTAAGCCAATCACATTATTGCGTCGTAATAATCCTAAGGTAGACCAATGACCAAAATAGATGAGGGCGTTAGCGGTTTTGCGCTTAGGTACTTTAAACCAGGGAATGTAACCCTTGGGACCATTCTCTAAGCCTTCTTTGCTGTCAAACTCCATCTGACCGCTTGGCGTACAAAAACGCATACGGGTTAGCGCATTGGTGATGACACGTAGGCGCTCATAACCTTTTAGCGAGTTACTCCATTGGTTGGGAGTATTGCCATACATATTGGCTAAAAATTGCTTATAGGATTTACTGCGCAGGGCTTTTTCAACCTCTTGAGCACATTCAATTGTTTGCTGTAAGTCCCATTGCGGGAGAACGCCGGCATGCACGGTAAGCACTTTGCCATTACTGAGCGCCATAGGCCGATTACGCACCCAATTGATGAGTTCTTTGCGATCAGGCGCTTTGAGAATGGCATCTACCGTATCTAAACCTTTGGGATTGCGAACGCCAGCATCAATCGCCAATAGATGAAGATCATGGTTGCCTAAGATGCACTCAGCACGGCCAGATTCTTGTAAAGATTTGAGTTGCCTTAGGGCACCAAGAGAGTTCGGCCCGCGATTAACTAAATCCCCTAAAAAAATCATTTTTGATTTCTTAGGAAGACTTTTTATTAAGGCTTTAAGTGAGGGGGCGCATCCTTGGACATCGCCCACAGCATAAATTTTGCTCATCCCTTATCTTAGTGGAAAAGCATCTCTCGGACGATTACGCACTCACTTTTTTTACTACGCTATAGCGCACTAAAGTTTTCTTACGCGCTTCATCGTGATCAACAACAGGTAGGGGATAATCTCTGCCTAAGACTACGCCAGCAGCTTCAAGCTCAATATGCCCAGCTTTCCAAGGTGCATGAATCGATTTCTTTGAGAGCTTTTCTAGTTGGGGTAGGTAGCGCCTGATGAATTTCCCTTCAGGATCAAATTTCTCCGATTGAGTGATGGGATTGAAAATACGGAAATAGGGTTGGGCATCGCAACCTGACGAAGAGGCCCATTGCCAGCCGCCATTATTGGATGAGAGCTCAAAGTCATTGAGATGTTCCGCGAAATAAGCTTCGCCCCAGCGCCAGTCAATACCCAAATCTTTGGTCAGAAAGCTGGCCACCACCATGCGTAGGCGATTGTGCATGTAGCCACTCTGGTTGAGTTGATGCATTGCTGCATCGACAAGTGGGTAACCTGTCTTACCTTCACACCAGGCTGCAAAGAGTTTCTTAGCATTGGCGCCATTTTCCCAAACAATATTGTCATAGTCTGGTTTAAATGAGGCACCTTCAGCAAGTCTTGGATGGTTGGCCAAAATCATGAAATAAAAATCTCGCCATATGAGTTCGCTTAACCAAATCGTAGCGCCCATACTTCCAGCTAGCATGCGACGATGCGCTTCGCGCACCAAACCTCTAATAGAGAGCATGCCAAAGCGCAAGTGGGTTGATAAATAACTGACCCCTTTAATAGCGGGAAAGTCTCTACCAATTTGGTACTGATCAATGCGGGAAAGAAAGTCTTCTAAAAATGCTTGCCCACCCTCAGATCCAGGCATCAAATAGGCTTCAATACCAGTGGGGCAAAAGCCCATCGATTCCAGAGAGGGGAGTTGGGTGTCTAGCTTTTTAGGAATAGCGGCAAATTGACCTGGCCGAGCCTTGCATTCATGAGTAGCTAAATCTTTTTCTTGCAGCGTCTTGAGCCAATTATTTTTATAAGGAGTAAAGATGGAGAAAACAGTATTAGAGTTGGTGAGAATTTCTTTTTTCTCAAAAATCACTTGATCTTTAAAATCTTCAAACTGAATATTGAGTTTTTGTAATGCAGCTTTAACAGACTCATCCCTTGCAATCGCAGATGGTTCGTAATCATGATTGGTAAAGACAGCATCAACGCCCAGTTCTTTAGCAATCTGCGGAATCCATTCAAGGGGTTTACCAAAGCGAATAATGAGGCCTCCGCCCATGGTACGGAGCTCTTCATCAATTTGTTTTAGACCTTGCCAAATAAAGTCAACACGGCGCTCGTGTTTTAAACCTTTGGCGTCTAGCTCTCCCTGGATAAGGGGCTTCAGAATGTCAGTATCAAAAATGAAGCTCACCCAGACCTGTTTAGCCTCTTTTAGGGCGCGGGAAAGGGCGGCATTGTCATATAGGCGAAGATCGCGACGGAGCCAAACCAGAGCTTTTTGCATAGCCCCTATATTAGGGCCAATTTGCGGGGGCTGCTGAAGGGTGAATATCTAGACGGGTTAAGATCGATAGTAATTATGGATACGATCTTTTTTATTCTTTCGAAGGTGGTGCAATTTTGTATTGAGCCGCTGAACTGGGTCATTGTTTTCGTTTCCCTTGGCTTGCTCTTTTTAGGATTGAGAAAACCTCATCTTTGTAAGCGTTTTTTAGTATTTGCTCTTCTAAATCTACTAGTTGTCGGATGGCTGCCTTCATCTGAACTATTGCTGAGGCCTCTTGAGGATGCCGTTCCAAAGACGGATATTGGAAAACTATCACCAGATGATTTTGGTGGCATCATCATTTTGGGTGGTGCAATAGAAGGAGGGAATATTGCAACCGAGCGTGGTGAGATTTCTATTTATTCTTCTGCTGAGCGGGTAACTAAGGCTTTTGAGCTCATTCGGAAGTATCCAGACTTACCTTTTATCTTCAGTGGATTTTCTGGCCGTATTACACCAAAAGGTGTATCTGAGGCCGAGGCATTTAAACAGCTCATCAAAGAACAAGGGTTAGCGGATAGACCAGGTTATTACGAAAACCAATCACGTAATACCTATGAAAATGTCCTTTTCATGAAACCAATGATTGCCGAGATTGGGCAAAGTAAAGCTGGAAAACCATGGCTTTTAATTACCTCAGCAAGTCATATGTATCGGTCTACATTAATTTTCCATCAACAGGGAATTGAGGTCCTAGCTGTTCCGGTTGATTACCAGACTGCCAGGAGTCCTCAGTGGACGGCATTTGATTTGGTGGATGGAGCTCAAAACTGGAATAAGCTGACTCATGAATATATCGGTCTTTTTGCGTATTGGGTTACTGGAAAAATCTAGATATTCTGTAAAATAGACTGATATGACTTCGGCTAAAAAAGCACCCCCTGCTTCAGACCCAGCGTCTGTGCCAGAGCCATCAATTTCCTTTTCAGCTAGCCATTTGGCAAACCAATTTTTAGTTGCCATGCCTGGTATGGACGATCCTAATTTTGCAAGGTCTGTGATCTATCTTTTTGAGCATACTGATAAGGGTGCAATGGGCTTGGTGGTGAATCGACCAACTGAATTGGATCTTGGAACTTTATTTGACAAGATTGAGTTGAAATTAGAAATTACACCCTTATTAGATCAGCCGGTGTATTTTGGTGGTCCAGTGCAGGTAGAGCGCGGCTTTGTTTTGCATGAATCCATTCCGAGCCCATCTTATAGCTCTTCATTAATTATCCCCGGTGGATTAACTATGACGACCTCTAAAGATGTTTTGGAGGCTGTTGCCATCGGAAATGGCCCCCGCAAGTTTTTGATGACCTTAGGCTATGCTGGATGGAGTGCTGGACAGCTTGAAGAAGAGATCACTTTAAATGGGTGGATGAATGTACCACTCTCACGCCAACAAATGGTCGATATTATTTTTGATACACCCTCAAGTCAGCGCTATGAAAAGGCTATGAGCCATTTAGGCTTTGATCCCTCGCATTTATCTGGGGAGGCAGGACATGCCTGACTCAATCAATAAGCCGATGACGATACTGGCTTTTGATTATGGAACGCGTCGGGTTGGTGTGGCGGTAGGCAATACAGAGACAAGAGCAAGTCAAGCGTTGAAGATTATTGCCGCTCCAAATGTAGATGGACTGTTTAAAGAGCTTGAAAGCCTTTTGAAAGAGTGGCAACCCGATCAGATTGTCGTGGGCCTTCCCATTCATCCTGATGGCGCTGAACATGAAATGACTGCTCGGGCTAAGCGCTTTGGCAATCAGTTACACGGGCGCTTCAATTTACCAGTGATTTGGGTGGATGAGCGCTATACATCAGCAGTTTTAGAGGGCGATCCTCAGATGCATGACAATCTAGATGCGCATTCTGCCGCGCTCATTTTGGAGCAGTATTTTGCAGAAAACAAATAAGCACCGGATATAAAGAATGAACGCTGAATCCTTATACAAAAAATTACTAGAAAACTTGCAAAGCAGGATGCAATGCGGACCTTTTGAGCTGGCTGGTTTGGCTATGGGTGGCGCATGGATTGCAGAGCGCTTAGCAAAAGATTTAAATCTGCCCCACTTTGGTGTAATTAATGTCGCCTTTCATCGGGATGATTACGCAGAAAAAGGAATGACTGCCTTGAGAACGGCAAGCACTATGTCCACTCAATTACCATTTGATGTGAATGGAGCAAATATTATTCTGATTGACGATGTCTTGCTTACGGGTAGAACAGTCAGAGCAGCATTGAATGAATTATTCGACTTTGGTCGACCCGCCCAAGTTGAGTTAATGGTCTTAGCCGATCGAGGTAAGCGTGAATTGCCCATCTCTGCAAATTTTGTGGGGGAAGCAATTCAGGTTCCAGACCAACAAATTTTAGTATTAGAAAAAGATGCGGCTGGCAAGTTCAGCTTTTTGCTTGAGGAGCGTGAATAATGAGCGCGGTGAATCAATTTAATTCAGCCGGTGAGTTAACCCATCTTCTGACTCTTGAGGGTTTACCTAAAGAGCAAATTCTGCACATTCTGGATACTGCTAAGCAGTTTGTCAGTGTTACCGACCCCTCTAGAGAAGTTCGAAAAGTTCCTTTGCTGCGTGGTAAGAGTGTTTTTAATCTTTTCTTTGAAAACTCAACTCGTACAAGAACCACTTTTGAGATTGCTGCTAAACGTCTCTCTGCTGATGTTATTAACTTAGACATTTCTACTTCATCTACCGCTAAAGGCGAAAGTCTTCTCGATACGATTGATAACTTAGTGGCGATGCAAGCAGATATCTTTGTAGTACGGCATAGCGTTTCTAAAGCACCAATTGAAATTGCGAACCATGTACCTTCGCACGTGCACGTGGTGAATGCTGGAGATGGTAGTAATCAACATCCTACCCAAGGCCTCCTGGATATGTATACGATGCGTCACTTTAAGCAGAATTTCAAAGGCTTGAAGGTGGCGATTATTGGCGACATTGTGCATAGTAGGGTGGCCAAATCTAATATTCATGCTCTGACTACATTGGGCTGCGAGGAGATTCGCGCTATTGGCCCTGAAAGCTTGCTGCCAAGCGATCTAGATATGTTGGGTGTCAAGATTTATCACGGCATGGAAGAGGGCCTGAAGGATGTCGATGTGGTGATGACTTTGCGTAGCCAGAAAGAGCGCATGGAAGCTGGGCAGGTACCCGAAGGAGAGGCCTTCTTTAAGCAATATGGTTTAACGCCTGCGCGCCTAGCTCTGGCTAAATCGGATGCGATAGTTATGCATCCAGGGCCAATGAATCGTGGAGTTGAAATTGATTCAACGGTTGCGGATGGTCCTCAATCTGTTATTTTGAACCAAGTAACTTTTGGGATTGCTGTGCGTATGGCCGTGATGTCAATTGTTGCTGGTAATTAAAAAATTTAACTGGGATTACTAGTGAGTGCGGATATTCCTGCAGTAACCGAAAAAAAGCGTTGGTTGATTTTGTCCCATGCTTTCAATATGGATGGTCGCGCTGCTAGTCTGACTATTACCGATAAGATCCCCTATTTTTTAGAGGCTGGTATTGAGCCAATAGTATTAAGTGCGATTACCGGACTTAAGGATCAGCGTTTTCCGCATTATCAATATATCGCTTGGGGACCCTCTGGTTTTCGTTTTGACTTTCGCCATTGGGTTGCCAATAAGTATGGCCGGGGTTGGTTTTATAAGTTAACAACTAGAACAGTTTCAATATTGCTTGCCCCATTTATTGCGATTGAAAAGCTCTGTTTAGGCTATTCCAGTCAGTGGTCTTGGTCGCTGCCAGCTTTCTTGCATGGTTACAGATTAATTCGAGCAGGCAAAGTAGATGTAGTGCTATCAGTTGGTAGCGCTTGGTCAGCTCATTTAGCAGGTGTCTGGTTAAAAAAAGCCACGGGTATTGAACTTATTTCAGAGGTGCATGATCCGTTAGTGATTCGCAAAGATCCAAATGATCAAGGTTTTGAAAAGCCCAAGAATCGCGACGCACGTTTTCGACACTATTTAGAAAATCAACTGACTCGCTATTCAGATAAAGTCTGGTGGTTTACTGATGGCGCTCTGCATTACGCTAAAGTACGTAACCCTAATCTTAATACTCAAAATAATGCACATGGTTTTGTAGTCACTCCAGGTGCACATCCACCTGGTAGTCGTAGCGCTAACCAAGCGCACGAGTACAAGGAAAAATTAAATTTATGTCATTTTGGTTCTTTGGCGAATGATCGCTCGCTCTCAACCATTCTCAAGGCCCTAGTCCCTTTATTTAAAAAATATCCCCAAGCGCGTGACTGTATTCGGGTTCATGCATATGGGGCACCACTGGATTCGTTATCGATAGCAGCTGTTGAGGAGCTTGGGCTTGGTGATGTCCTCTTGGCGCATGGCAGACTGGAGATTGATCCTGTTACCAGAAAATCAGGACGCGAACGTGTTGCAGAAAAGATGCAAGATGCCGATGTATTGATTCTGCTGCACGGCAACGATGAGTGGTGCGCAGAATATATTCCCTCTAAGTTTTATGACTATCTTTGGACTGGCAGGCCAATTTGGGGAATTACCCATCGCAACACTCAACTTGATCAAATGCTATTAGATCGTGGTGCTTATTTGAGCGCTGAGGGCGATTCTGAGGGCATTTCGATAGCACTAGAGAGAATTTGGTTAGACTGGCAATCAAAGTCTTTGATAGTGCCTGCATGGAAGCCAATTGGCGTAGATCAGGCAGTAAATACCATATTGACTCAGGTGCAGGCTCGCTAAAAATTACCACAGGAAAATCGCTTGAAAGATTTTGTTCTCTACTGTAAATCCTATTCAAGGGATTTTTTGCGCCTCAAGCGCCTGCTTGAGTCTGTTACTCAATTTAATGCTGACCACTTAGATTTTTATATTTCCACACCAAAGAGTGATAAAGCTCTGTTGGACGAGGTCTTAGGTCAAGATGGATATATTTGGGTTGCGGATGAAGAGATTGTTGCTGCCAATCCTAAGGCTGAATTTGTACAATACCAAGCAATGTCTGGTGGCCTATCTCAGCAAATTATCAAATCGGAATTTTGGCGTCTAGGGTTTGCGGAGAATTACCTGTGTTTAGACTCTGACTCTCTTTTTATTCGGAAATTCTATCAATCTGATTTTATGTCTGGTGACGGCACACCCTATACCGTGCTTCATCAGAATAAAGAGCTCTTTCAACTGGCAACCAATCGCGGCCAAGAAAAGGTAGAAAGAGATCTTCGGCAGGAGGCAGAGCGTGTAAAAGCACTATTTGATCGTCAGGGGCCAAATTTTTACTGTGCTCCTGCTCCATTTATTTGGTCTGCCAAAGTATGGCAGTCACTTGAGCGGGAGTATCTAAACCCCAAAGGCATAAATCTGTGGGCGCTCATTAGTCCACAACTACCTGAGACTTTAATTTATGGCGAAGCATTACTGAAATATCGTGCGATTCCATTAATTGCGATTGAGCCTCTATTCCGAACCTATCACTATGACTGGCAGTATTTCTTAATGAGACGTTTAGGTGAGACGAAGACTAATGTGGCGCAAAATTATTTAGGCATTATTTATCAGTCTGCTTGGGAATCAGAGCTTACTCTTGGACAATCTCAGAAATCTCTGCCCTCCCAACTTCTTAGGCGCCTTAAGCGCTTTGGGCGCTATTTGCAGAGCTATCTCTAATGACGCAACCAGTTATAAGTGTTTTGATGCCAGCATTTAATGTAGAAAAATACATTGCCGCTGCTATTGAGAGCATCTTAAATCAAACCTTTGCTAACTTTGAGTTGATTATCTTAGATGATGGCTCTAGCGACGGGACTGCCAAGATCATAGATTCTTACTCAGATATTCGTATAAAGAAAGTATTTCTTTCGAAAAATCAGGGCTTAGTTAGCGCCCGAAATTCCTTGGTGAGCATGGCGCAGGGAAAGTATGTTGCCTTTTTAGATTCGGATGATATAGCGAGCTCACAGAGACTAGAGGAGCAACTACAATATTTACAATCTAATAATCTTGACCTTTGTGGAACAGATCATTGGGTGCTTCACCAAAAGACAGGCAAGATTAAGCGCTCAAAACAACGTCATTCGGATGCTGACATTCGTGCCATGATTTCTGTATGTAGCCCACTATGTAATCCATCGGTCATGGGTCGTATAGAAGTTTTTAAAAAGACCCCCTATTTACCTGGTAACGACGGAGCAGAAGATTATGCAATGTGGGTGAATTTGGCTTTGGAGGGATGCACATTTGGCAATGTGCCCAATAATCTAATTACCTATCGAGTGCATGCAAATCAAATTAGCCAAGTTCAAAACTCTAACGTAAATTCTATTTTTGATAGATGTAGAGCTAAATATCTTGATTCTTTAGGGATTGGTACCAGATTGACTCCGAGAAGATTGCCTTGGTCAGACAGATTAAAAACAGGCGGGCAATTTTTATTGGAGCTAAATAAAAAGATACCTGGGATTTCAGTTGGGGCTAATTACCAAATCTATTCACGTTTTCAGTTTCGTAGTAATGGTATTTGGACCCCTTTTACTCGAGCTGAGCGCTTGCTTATTTCTATATTTGCATCGCTTTGCGGTAAGTTTGTTTACTAAGCTAGAGCTTTTTAAATTCTTTGCCAGTGTGACGGCAGCAGATCATCCCACTTCTTATCTACATCGTTAGTCCATCGTTTTGGCGCAATGACATATGGGTTTTGATCAACACTAAGCCAGGCGCTCCACCAACTCAAGGAGCTATTTGCGATTAGGTGCCGCTGACATTGAGTCATTAAGAATAATTCTTGAATTGGAGCGGTTTTTTCATCAGTAGTTTCAATATAGGTAATTTTTTCTTGATGTGGCAGATTCGCTTTTGCCCAATCCAGATCATCCGAAAAGACAAAAAAGTGAGTATGAGCATCATTCTCTAAAAGCAGTCGCATGCCATTTTGGTAGTACTCTAGGCCCAAAAAGCCATGTGCTTTTGCTGCAACTGGTAAATTTACATAATCTCCTCTGCGAATGTGAATCATTGCAGATAAGCAGCCTTTTATTTTCTCCAAATAGATTTGGTATTGCGGAGATAGTTGGTTAATGGGGCGTATCTCATGAATGAGTTTTTGGCGAATTGAGTCAAAGTAGCGAAATGATTGCCAATAGCCCATTAGATAAATATCTTGATTTTCAAATGGTTTAAATTGAGTGAGGGCGGGATTAAATCGGTAGGGTCGATCATTCAACACATAGGGGTTGAGCGGAAGAATTTGCTGGGCTATACGTCGCCATCTCCGTGGAGATTGAATGGGTGGGGAGACTTGAGTTGTTTCAAGTTGAACCTTGAGGAAGGGTAGTAGAAACTCTCTAGGGGTAACATCGATCCACTCATGGTTGAACCAATCAATATCTACCAGCAATTGCCCTCCGAGGCGTTCGCTTAAGGCTTTTCCAGTGGCATACTGGAACAGTTGGTTGCCGAGGCCGCCTTGGATTTGGGTGGTAATTTTCATGTCCCTATAATTAAAGCATTAATTAGATGGGTCAAAGGCCCTGATTGTTTTCCCGAGATTCTAATTTATGGGTAATTTATGCTGAATGGCAGTATTTATGGGTGGGAGAACGGCGACGATGACATTTTTGATCTTCACAGCCCTCGCAACCGCGACAACTGCTTAGAGCCAATGCGTCTTATGAATGTCATGGGACGCCAAAGCGGAATATCTTTGCACACTGCGGATGTCAGTGAGCGCAATCACATCATCCCCGATTTTTCTCTGTATGTGGAATCAATTGATTTTGTGGCATCTCCAGCCAAGAGGAATTATCTGATTTTGTATGAAACGCCCTTAACGGTCCCTAGAAACGCTAGTTACTACTATTTAAATCAGTTTGACTTTATTTTTACTTGGGACAAAAAGTTATTGAATGATGGCTTGAGGGATGACAAGGCAGGCTTTATTCCTCCTAATCGTTTTATTGAAATCCATCATCCCAATCCAATTCCGGCAGAAAGCCGCCCTGACTTCCAAAGTCCGAAATTTAATCAGCGTAAAGATTTTGTATGTTTGATTGGCAGCAATCGACATGCGAATCTTTTGGATGAGCGTGAGCTGTATTCAGAGCGAGTCAAAGCAATTAAGTGGTTTGAAGCACATGCGCTTAATGACTTTAAGCTTTATGGTAACGGCTGGAATGTGCCACAAAAAAGGTTTGGTCATTTAGGTAAGGCTCGTTACCGCATGGAGAAGATTATTCCTTGGTTGCTAGGAAAGCCAGTGTTTCCAAGCTATCAAGGCCCTGCAAAAACAAAGTACGAAGTTTTAAGTAAGACCAAGTTTTGCATTTGCTTTGAGAATGCCCGAGACATTCATGGCTATATCACTGAGAAGATTTTTGATTGCCTATTTGCAGGTTGTATTCCAGTCTATTGGGGTGATGCTGAAATTAGTAAATCCATTCCGGCTGAATGCTTCATCGACTTTCGGCAGTATCGGTCTTATTCTAAGTTGTACAAACATCTCAAAACGATGACTTCTACTCAGTTTTCAAGGCATCAAGAAGCTACCAGAGATTTTTTGCAAAGCATTCAATTTGAGCGCTACAGTTCAGAATCTTTTGCTGAAGTGGTTATCAATAAAATTATTCAAGATTTTGCATTGGCTTAGTGATAATAAAATACTCTTTCGTATAAGATGCTCCTATTACTCTAGCAAACATGATAAAAGCCTATAGAAAACCAATTGCTGAAGCCAAAATTTTATTGGCGGGACCGGTACGTAATGCGTCTAGCCAAATTGAGGATGATTTTCGAAAGCTGCTAAGTAGTCTGGACCAATTTAAAGAAGTTTTTTGTTTGGTGGTTGAAAGTGATTCAGATGATGATACAGTTTTGCGACTTGAGAAATTTTCAAAAGAGTTTAAGAATTTCTCTTTTATTAGCGTTGGAAATTTAAGTAAAAAACTTTCCAAAAGAACTGATCGTATTGCCTATTGCCGCAATCTGATTATTGATGCTGTTGCTGCTGATCTGAAGTACTCCAACATAGACTTTATTGCTATGGCAGATATGGATGGGATGAATGGCCTTATTACTCGTGAAAAAATTATTCAATGCTGGGATTTAGATGAACCGTGGGACGTGGTCACCGCTAATCAGCTTGGTGAGTATTATGATATTTGGGCATTAAGTCACCCTTACTGGAACCCAATTGATTGCTGGGAGCAAAAGCGCCAACTTGAAGCTATCTTGGATGAAAAAGCCGCACAATATATTTCAGTAGGGTGTAAGCAGGCTGCAATTGATCCTAGAGCTGATCCTATAGAAGTCGATTCTGCTTTTGGTGGCTTAGGTATTTATAGGCGCGAGGCTTTCCTAGCGGGTAGATATGCTGGTACTGATGATTTAGCTGGCGGAATAGATGTCGCCGATCATACGCCGTACCACAGAGAGTTACGTCAAAAAGGCTTCCGTATTTTTATAAACCCTGCCTTAATTAATTGCGATAAAACTAAGTCCCCGGGAGATATTATCGAGGATGCTCCTATACCTAAGGCTAGCGGCGCTTTAAAATTAGCAAAGAAGTTCGGAATTTTCTTATTTGGTAAGAAGCGATTTAATAAGTATCTGCAAATGATGCAGACTCCTTAAGTGCATATTCGGTAGATCGATTACATGATATTAGTGACAGGTGGTGCAGGATTTATTGGCGGTAATTTTGTATTAGATTGGCTATCTAGTTCAAGTGCTGAAGGTATTGTTAATCTAGATAAGTTAACCTATGCAGGTAATTTAGCCACCCTAGACTCTCTAAAAAATGATTCCCGTCATATGTTTGTTCATGGCGATATTGGTGATAAAGAGTTAGTTACTAAATTACTAAAAGAGCATCAACCCCGCGCCATCATCAATTTCGCCGCCGAAAGTCATGTAGATCGTTCTATTCATGGGCCAGCTGAGTTTGTGAAAACCAATATTGTCGGTACATTTAATTTATTAGAGTGCGCTCGTGAATATTGGAATGGTCTTGAGGGTAATGCAAAAGAAACATTTCGTTTTCATCATGTCTCAACTGATGAAGTTTATGGTTCTCTATCTGCAAGTGATCCCGCATTTACTGAAACCAATTCCTATGAGCCTAATAGCCCATACTCCGCTTCTAAGGCAGCCTCTGATCATCTAGTCCGCGCTTGGTTTCATACTTATGACTTTCCAGTCGTGACAACCAATTGCTCGAATAACTACGGTCCTTATCACTTTCCTGAGAAATTAATTCCATTGGTGATTCTCAATGCCTTGAATGGCAAGCCCTTACCTATCTATGGGGATGGTCAGCAGATTCGTGATTGGCTCTATGTAGGCGATCATTGCTCTGCGATTCGTGAAGTCTTGGCCAACGGAAAATTAGGTGAGACCTATAACATCGGCGGCTGGAATGAAAAGGCGAATTTGGATGTAGTGAAAACAATTTGCCGCATTTTGGATGAGCTTAAGCCTCGCACCGATGGAAAGTCTTATGCCGAGCAAATTACTTTTGTAAAGGATCGCCCTGGACATGATCGTCGTTATGCGATTGATGCGAGCAAAGTAGAGCGTGAGCTTGGTTGGCGTCCTGCCGAAACATTTGATACCGGCATTCGCAAGACAGTGCAATGGTATTTAGATAATCCAGTTTGGATCGAGGGCGTAGTCAGCGGCTCCTATCGCGACTGGTTGCAAAAGCAGTACAACTAGACTTTAATAAAGCACACATGAATATCCTCGTATTTGGTAAGGATGGTCAACTGGGTAAGGCATTTCAGAATCTTATTCCGAAGATAGCACTTTCTCTTAATACTCGTGTTCAATATATTGGCCGCAATCAATGCGACTTAAGTAATGCCATCGCTTTAAGCAATCTTCTGAAGGTGTCTCAGCCAGATCTCATGATTAATGCTGCTGCCTATACGGCTGTGGATAAAGCGGAGGCTGAATCTGAACTGGCATATGCAATCAATGCCGCTGCTCCTGAGATGATGGCGCAATATGCCACAAAACACGGTAGTACTCTCCTGCACTACTCAACAGACTATGTGTTTGATGGTCAAAAAGAAGGGCCATACATTGAAGGCGACCAGCGTAGACCATTAAGTGCTTACGGTAAGAGCAAAGCTGCAGGTGAAGAGGCTATCGAAAAAGTCTTTACTAATTGCTCTTCTGGTCAATACGCCATCTTTCGAACGAGCTGGGTATATGGTGATGGTGCTAACTTTATTAGGACCATATTGCGTCTAGCCAAAGAGCGCGAAGAGCTGAAAGTGATTTGTGATCAATATGGCGTGCCAACGAATACTGACTGGCTAGCCCAAGTGAGCTTGGATTTAGTTTTGGATTCACAACGTAGTCTCAGAAAATTCACCTCAGGGATTTATCATGCGGTTCCATCTGGGAAAACCAGCTGGTATGAACTCGCCGTTCTAGCTGCGCAGGCAGCACTGGATGCCAATATCGCTCTCAAGCTAAAACCACAAGACATTCAGTCGATCCTAGCCGCACAATACCCAGCAGCAGCCCCTAGACCAGCCAATTCGTGCCTAGATAACTCCAAATTACGCTTAGCCCTAGAAGAAGATGGTGATATGTCAAAATTGCAGCATTGGAATAAGGCTTGGACAAAAAAAGTTCAGACTTATGTTGCTGGACTTGCAAGAGATGGACTTATTTAGGGGTTGAATGTATGGCAGTAAATCGTAAGGGTATTATTTTGGCTGGCGGATCAGGCACGCGTTTATATCCGGTTACCCAAGCCGTCTCTAAGCAGCTGATGCCGGTCTACGACAAGCCCATGGTCTATTACCCACTGAGTACTTTGATGCTCGCTGGCATTCGCGATATTTTGCTCATTTCTACGCCTCATGACACGCCTCGTTTTTCTGAATTGCTAGGTGATGGCTCGCAATGGGGTCTCAATATTGAATACTGTGTGCAGCCCTCTCCGGATGGTTTGGCACAAGCGTTTACCTTAGGTAAGCACTTTGTTGGCAACAATCCGAGTGCTTTAGTGCTCGGCGATAATATTTTTTATGGCCATGAGTTAGTAGATCAACTGAATAGTGCGCACGAGCGTAGTTTAGGCGCTACTGTTTTTGCCTATCACGTGAATGATCCCGAGCGCTATGGTGTTGTAGAGTTTGATAAGGATTACAGAGCCCTTTCGATTGAAGAGAAGCCTAAGCAGCCTAGAAGTAATTACGCAGTAACTGGCCTGTATTTTTATGATAATCAAGTGTGTGATATCGCAGCCTCTATTAAGCCAAGCGCTCGTGGTGAATTCGAAATTACTGATGTCAACCGCGCTTACTTGGATAAGAATGAACTCAGTGTAGAAATTATGGGGCGTGGTTTTGCTTGGCTAGATACCGGCACACATGATTCTTTATTGGATGCCGCTGGATTTATTGCGACACTGCAAAAGCGCCAAGGCTTGATGGTAGCTTGTCCTGAAGAGATCGCCTATCGTCAGGGCTGGATTAGTGCTGAAGTAGTACAAAAAGTTTCCGCTCAATTAAGTAAGAATAGTTATGGTCAGTACTTGAACAAAATTCTGAATGAGCTCAATAGTTCTGCCCAGCCAATATCCTTCTCTACAAAGAAGGTAAATAAATGAGTACGCCTGCCAATCTGCGGATAACACCTACAGCAATTCATGATGTATTGGTGATTGAGCCAAAAGTATTTGGCGATGAACGCGGCTGGTTTACAGAATCTTTTAATGCGGCTGATTTTGCAGTTGCCACAGGCTTAGATATCAAGTTTGTACAAGACAATCACTCATTCTCTCGTCAATGGACTTTGCGTGGTTTGCACTATCAGTTAGAGCAAATTCAGGGTAAGTTGGTGAGAGTAGTGGCAGGAAGTGTTTTTGATGTGGTGGTCGATATTCGTAAAGATTCGCCAACGTATGGCAAGTGGGTTGGTCTTGAGCTGAGCGCTGAAAATCATCAGCAATTATGGATTCCGCCAAAATTGGCTCATGGCTTTTTAGTTCTCTCAGACACCGCTGAGTTTTTATATAAAACAACCAATTACTATCATCCGCAAAGTGAAGCCTGCCTTGCTTGGAATGATCCAACTGTAGGGATAGAGTGGCCCTTGCCAGCCGGTATTGCACCTAATATGAATGCCAAAGATTTGGCCGGCCTCTCTTGGGAAAAAGCGCCAAAGTTTTAATGGCTATTCAGAGTTCATCCCCTAAAATATTATTGGTAAAGCTATCCTCGCTTGGGGATATTCTGCACAACTTGCCGTTAGTTTGGGATTTGCGTACTCGTTTACCAAATGCGCAAATTGATTGGGTAGTAGAGGAGGGCTATGTGCATCTTCTAGAGCCTCTATTAAGTGGGGATGGTTTTAAAGGCATTGATCACATCATTCCTTTTGGTTTACGCCATTGGAAAAAAAAGATATTGAGTCTTAACTCCTGGAAAGAGTTGTTTTCTTTTCAGAAGAGGCTTCAAGAATCTTCTTACGACATCGTGATTGAAACTCAGGGCTTGCTGAAATCTGCCCTAGTGTGCTTTCTTGCTAAGAAAAATCCCGGCGCTGTTATCGCAGGCTTAGCCAATGCTACCCAGTACTCTGGCTATGAGCCACTCGCTAGATTTTTCTATAGTCGGTGTGTTCAGGTTCCCATTGATTGCCATGCGGTTGATCGTTCCCGTCGGGTGATGTGCGCTGCATTAGATTGGCCTCTAGTTCAGCGCTCTACTGCCCCTCAGTTTTATCCTCAACAGTTTCTTCAGAGCTTGTCTGAAAAGACGCTTCCAGAATTACAAAAACCCTATGTGCTTTGTTTTCATTCAACCGCCAGAGAGGCAAAGCGTTGGGCTAATGAGAACTGGGTTGCTTTAGGAAATGCACTTGCTCAGCGGGGATATCAGCCGGTTTTCCCATGGGGTAGCCCATCTGAAAAATGGATTAGCTTTGAGCTAGCCAGTCAAATTCCTGGGGCAATCGTTCCCGCTGCATTTTCAATCGAAGAGGCATTCTCAGTGATTGCAGGTGCCGCACTTACCGTGGGTGTCGATACTGGCTTGACTCATCTAGCGGCAGTCTTAGGAAGGCCTACGGTGGAGATTTATTGCGATTCACCCCAGTGGAAAACTGAGGGCTATTGGTCAGAACATATTCGCAATTTAGGGGACATGCAAGCACCGCCTAGTGCGGCGGAGGTTATTAAAGCCTCCTTCGAGCTATTAGCGTAGTAGGCTATTAATCGAAATCAGATCTTCATCAGTTAATGCAGCGGCATGTGCTTTTAGCTTAATTGCATTGAGAATAGTGTTGTAACGTGCTTGCTGTAGCTGTGATCTAGTAGTGATCAGAGTATCTAAAGCAATCAAAACATCAATATTAATTAAGGTACCAACCTGAAATCCGAGTTTGCTAGATTCAAGAGCAGAACTTGAGGAACGTTCTGCTGCTTCAAATGCTTTAACGCTTGCTAGCCCGCCATAAAATCCTGTAAATGCAGAGCGCGTATTTTGAGCTGCAGTACGCCGTGCATTGTCATAGTTTGCTTTTGCTTGATCTACTAGCGCAGCATTTTGACGAATGACTGAAGTGCTAAATCCACCCGATACTAGTGGAATAGTCATTTGTAAAGCGATAGTATTGTTATAAACATTCGTATTAGTTGGTGTGTAGCTATTCGGTGTTCCATTTGAAGTGTTATAGCCACTTGTACCAACAAAGTTTACTGAGGGGTAATTTAGCGCCTGCGCTGCTCGATAAGTGCTCTCAGCCAAACTGACAGTGAGCTGCCCAGCTAGCACGCTAAAGTTTGCGGCTTCCGCTTGATTAATCCAATCATCTAAAGTTTGACCCGGTGGTAATTGCGGATTTACTGATTCGGCAAGCGGAATGCCTTTAGCATCTTTATTTTTAGAGCGAGGATCCTTCAGTACGCCATCAATTTTGGCTTCCTTCACCAAAGGCTTAAGAGGGCCTACTGGGTGCCCCACTAATTGCTCTAATACTCCGCGCTTCACGATCAAATCGGCTTGCGCAGCAATTTCTTGGGAGTTTGCAAGATCCAAGGCGGCCTGTGCTGTGTTGACATCAACAATAGTCGCTAGTCCTGCATCAAACTTTGCTTGGGCAATATCAAGTTGCTGTTTGATCAAACCTTTTTTATTGCGATATAGCTCAACATTGTCTTGACTAGTGAGCGCGTCAAAATAGGCCTGAGAAACCCGAATGATTAAATCTTGCTGCGCTAAATAGAAGCGCATGTCTGCAATTTTGGTATTGAGATCACCTTGCTTGAAAGCCTCAAGGGCGCTCACGTTAAATACTGGTTGCGTTAAGGTGACGGTATAGCTCTTTTGATCAAATACGCGCGAGTTACCCGGTAAGCTGGATACTGCCGTGTTGCTGGCTCCATGTTGGAAGTAGCGGGTACCAGTTGGAGTGGCATTTGCTTGAGGAAGTAGCAGAGAAAGACCCTGCCAATACAGTTCTTTGCTAGCTTGATAGTTAAAGCGTGCTGCATTTAATACTGGGTCACTAAAAGCTGCCTCTTGATATAGCTGAATTAAGTCAGCTAACTGTCCTTTTGCATCGCCTGCCTTATTCCCTGTCACATTTGAGGGTGCTGAGGTATTTGGAAGTGCCGCCTTTGTTGGAGGCATTACAAACTGAGGTGGTTGCTCTAAACCAATGAGCGAGGAGGCGGTCATTGGAGTTGGTAACGCAGGCCTTACGGCCTCGTTTGCACTTTGGGCAAAAACGCTTGTAGCGCAAGAAATGAAGCCGAACGCCTGGCTCAGGATTAAACCAATTGTGGTTATCTGAGAGCGTTTAAAGCGGGCTTTGGTCATCTAATTCGGATACTGTTCAATATGCCATGCAGTTTAAGGCTAATTTATCAGGAATGCCTGTTTAGGGGCCATTTTGCCAAATACTCGGGGATATATAGGGATGCCTATAAAATTTGCGGATGGATCTATATTTGTTACTCAAGGCAGTCATTCTGGGGGTGGTGGAGGGCTTAACCGAATTTTTGCCGATCTCCAGTACTGGCCACCTGATTTTAGTTGGCGACTTATTAAATTTTAATGATGAGCGGGGCAAGGCCTTTGAGGTCATTATTCAGTTTGGCGCGATTTTGGCCGTCTGCTGGGAGTTTCGGGAAAAGCTTTTGAAGGTTGCCCTATCCTTTACCAGTAGCTCAAATTCTCGCCGCTTTGTCTTCAATCTTCTGATTGCCTCAATTCCTGCGATGGGCTTGGCATTCTTATTTGGAAAATATATTAAGGCGGTTCTTTTTGCCCCGATTCCGGTAGCGAGTGCTTTCATTGTTGGCGCTCTCATTATTTTTTGGGCAGAGCGTCGTCAAGAAAGAGCGAGCCTAGCAAAGAGTCATATTCATTCTGTGGATGATCTTTCATCATTAGATGCGTTTAAGGTTGGGTTAGCGCAGTGCGCTGCATTAATTCCTGGCACTTCGCGTTCAGGTGCAACCATTATTGGTGGAATGTTATTTGGCTTGCCACGTACGGTGGCCACCGAATTCTCTTTCTTCCTGGCTATCCCTGTTATCGGCGGTGCAACGGCTTACGAGTTATTAAAGCTTTGGAAAAATCCCGTGGCGATCTCTGGTGAATTTGGCTTAGCAATTATCATTGGTTTTATAGCCGCCTTCATCTCTGCATTTATATGCGTGCGCTGGTTAATTCATTATGTCGCTCACCATAACTTCATTCCATTTGCCTGGTACCGCATTGCCTTTGGACTTTTAGTCTTGATTACTGCATACACCGGCTTGATTGCTTGGTCATATTAACAATAAAAAATATTCAGAATACGGAGCTAAAGATGGATTCATCGATTGACGCAATTACTAATAATATTCAGTTAGCACTGGCCCCAGTCTTTTTGCTAACCGCAGTAGCTACCTTAGTGAATGCAATTTCAACACGTCTTGCCCGGTCTGTTGATCGTATGCGAGCCATAAAACAGGCAATTCACCGGGGTGATGTCAAGGATGAAGAAACTATTCAATACATGCGTAAGGAGGCAGATGAAGCGAAGACCCGTGGCCGCCTATGTACGGCAGCTATTTTTTTCGTTGTCCTAAGTGGGGTCTTTATCTCTCTGACTGTGCTGGAGCTCTTTTTCTTTCAGGCTGGCGCAGTCCGCTCTCTACAAACAACGTACGTCATCTGGACCTTTGTATTGGGTCTGATATCCTTTATGACATCCTTATCGATTGTGCTCGCCGAAGTGGTTTATGCATACCGCTCAGCAGGGTGGAATTCTCCTAAACATTATTAATTTCAATACCAACTCTTCATTTAAAAAAGATTCACTATGAACAAAATCCTCATCACTGGTGGCGCTGGTTTCTTAGGCTCTCACTTAACCGAGAAACTCTTAAAAGAGGGTAATGATATTTTAGTAGTAGATAACTACTTCACTGGTTCCAAAGAGAACTTGGCTCATTTATTGCCTAACCCCCGTTTAGAACTCATGCGTCATGATGTGACCTTTCCACTCTATGTAGAAACCAATCAAATCTATAACTTAGCTTGCCCAGCATCACCAGTGCATTACCAATACGATCCCGTACAAACTACCAAGACCAGTGTGCATGGCGCAATTAATATGCTTGGCCTTGCTAAAAGAACTAGAGCACGCATCTTGCAGGCCTCTACGAGTGAGGTGTATGGAGATCCAGAGGTGCACCCTCAGCCAGAGAGTTATTGGGGCAAGGTAAACCCAATTGGCATTCGCTCTTGTTATGACGAAGGTAAGCGCTGTGCTGAAACCCTCTTTTTTGATTACAACCGTCAGCACAATTTAGATATCAAAGTGGTTCGCATCTTTAATACCTATGGTCCTCGTATGCATCCCAATGATGGGCGTGTAGTGAGTAACTTCATTGTGCAGGCTTTGCAGGGTAAAGACATCACAATCTATGGCGATGGCCAGCAGACCCGAAGTTTTTGCTATGTCGATGACTTGATTGATGCCATGGTTAAAATGATGAACTCGGAGCAGGGATTTACTGGGCCAGTCAATATTGGTAATCCCGGTGAGTTCACGATGTTGCAGTTAGCCGAAACAGTGCTCAAACTCTCGGGAAGCAAATCAAAAATTATTCATCAACCACTGCCATCAGACGATCCGAAGCAGCGCCAACCCAATATTGAGCTAGCCAAGGCAAAGTTAGGTTGGCAGCCTAAGGTCAATCTAGAGGATGGCCTGAAAGAGACGATTGCTTACTTTAAGAAAGTCGTAGCTTAAGTTGACGCAATCAGAGTCACAAAAATCAGAGAAACGTTTTGAGCGCATTCGCTCCTTTGTCCTAAGGGCTGGACGAACAACTGGAGGACAGCAGCGCGCTCTAGATGAGCTGGGCCCTCAATACCTGATCCCCTTTCAGGAGCAAGCTTTAGATTTGGTCGCAGCATTTCAAGGATCTACCAATCCCAAGATTTTGGAAATTGGATTTGGCATGGGTGAAACCACTGCCAAGATTGCAGCTCTTCGTAGTCAAGATGACTTTCTGGCGATTGAGGTTCATACACCAGGTGTGGGCGCACTCCTTAAACTCATTGGTGAAAATAACCTTAGTAATTTGCGTCTCATACGTCACGATGCCGTTGAGGTATTGGAAAAAATGATTGCACTAAACTCCTTGGATGGCATTCACATTTATTTTGCAGATCCTTGGCACAAGAAGCGTCATCACAAGCGTCGCCTGATTCAATCTCCATTTGTGAAGTTATTAGTATCCAAATTAAAGCCAGGTGCCTATCTTCATCTGGCAACTGATTGGCATAACTATGCAGAGCAGATGCTCTTGGTTTTGAATGCCGAAACTACTTTACAAAATACTTCGGCTAATAGAATTAAGGTAGAAACATTTTCCAGTGAAGAAGCTGCCAAGTCAGGTGAAACTGTGAATGAATTTAAGCCGTCTCTTGAGCAACTGAGTTCAGAGCATTTAGGCTATGTTGAAAGACCATCTTATCGACCCATTACCAAGTTTGAGACACGGGGTATCAAGCTAGGGCATGGTGTCTGGGATTTGGTTTACCAGAAAAGGTAAGCCTTAGCGGGTTAATGGTGCTACGGGATTTAGCCAGCTTTGGTCTCAGCACTACGTAATGTTTGAGCCAGTAGATCAAGTACACCATTCACATACTTGTGGCCATCAGTACCGCCAAAGGTTTTAGCCAGCTCTACCGCTTCATTAATTGCAACTTTATAGGGCACAGAAAGATCTGCAGCCAGTTCATAAGTACCAATTAAAAGTGCGGCATGCTCTACAGGAGAGAGTTCATTGATTGGACGATCTAATGCTGGTGTGATGAGTACTTCTAGTTCATCTGCGCGATCTAAGACGCCTTCAAAGATCCCTTGAAATAAATCAAGTTGGCAGCGACGAAACGCTGGATCTTCAGCCAATTGTTTGGCAATCGCTGCGCTATTAGGCAAGCTACCTGCGCGACGAACTACGAGACTTTGATATACGCCTTGCAGGGCATATTCACGGGCGCGACGACGCGGAGTGAGTGAGCGCTTGGGAGCTGCTGACTTAACTTCTTTTGTTGCTGTTGGGCTTGAAGAGGTAAGGCTGGATTTAGGCATGAGAATAATTACTCTTCTTCGCTGGGGTTGATTTCGATATCAATATCGGGGGTAAGCGCTAAAGCCAGGTTGGCCATTTCTACTGCTGCTCTAGCACAATCTGCGCCTTTGACTTCTACGCGCACTTGCGCTTGCTCATCGTTATCACAGGTCAACACGCCATTGGCGATTGGCAGACCTGAGTCAATCGAGATGCGAGTAATGCCTGCAGCACATTCATTTGAGACAAGCTCAAAGTGATAGGTTTCACCACGGATCACAGCACCCAAAGCTACTAAGCCATCAAACTCGCCAGTCTCAACAAGTTTTTGGAGTGCAAATGGAATCTCCAGTGCACCGGGTACGGTAACCAGCTTGATGTCAGCTTGTGCAACGCCTAAAGCGATGAGCTCCTCAATGCAGGCATTGGTGAGGGCTACGCAATGTTCTTCATTAAAGCGTGCTTGCACAATACCAATGCGAAGGTCTTGACCATTTAAGTCCGCTTCGAGTACGCCTACAAAGTCATTGTGAGAGCTAGTCATGATATTTTTCTAAATAAGTTACTGAAGAGTTTATGGGTTAGCCGGTTTATAAGGCTGGTAGCCTGTTACTTCTAGCTTATAGCCAGACAAGCTTGGTACTGGGTTTGGATTGGCAAGCAAGCGCATTTTGCCAACACCAATGTCTTTCAGAATCTGGGCACCGATGCCATAGCTTCTAAAATCTGTTTTACGTGATAAAGGCTTTTTCACTGCATCTTTGGGTTGATTCAGTTTCTGAAACTGCGCTAACCAATCTTGATCATTGGGTGCTGCGATACCTGCAGCATTGAGAAGTACTGCAACTCCTGCTGGAGCAGCAGCAATTTGTTGCAATGCTTGTGCCAGTGGCCAAGAGTGATTGCTAACTTGTGAGTCCAAAAAATCCAATACCGTTACAGGTTCATGTACTCGCACTAGAGTTTCTTGAGTTTCAGACGGCTTGCCATGTACTAATGCAATATGTACGCATGAGCTTGGGGTATCGCGATAGATAATGCCTTCGAACTTCCCCCAGGGAGTAATAAATTCACGGGCACCTTCACGCACCACAATACTTTCGTTTTGGCTGCGGTACTTAATCAAATCAGCGATGCTACCAATCTTGAGTTGATGCTCTTTAGCAAATTCAAGTAGATCCGGCAGGCGAGCCATGCTGCCATCATCTTTCATGATTTCGCAAATTACGGAAGTTGGTGAGCAACCAGCCATTGCGGCAAGATCACAGCCGGCTTCTGTGTGACCAGAGCGAATGAGTACACCGCCTGGTTGAGCCATCAAAGGAAAGATGTGACCGGGTTGTACTAAATCACTGGGCTTGGCATTGGGAGCGACAGCAGTTTTAATAGTCAAGGCACGGTCTGCAGCAGAGATGCCAGTAGTGACTCCAGTAGCGGCTTCAATGGAGACTGTGAAATTGGTGCCCATTGAGGTGCCGTTATCGCGCACCATGAGAGGTAGGTTTAATTGCTGGCAGCGCTCGCGAGTTAAGGTGAGGCAAATAAGCCCACGGCCATGCTTGGCCATGAAATTAACTGCTTCAGCTGTGACGTGATCGGCTGCCAGAACAAGATCGCCCTCATTTTCACGATCTTCTTCGTCAACGAGAACGACCATCTTGCCGGCGCGCAGGTCGGCAATGATTTCTTCTGTGGAGGCGAGGGTATTTGGCATAGCCCTCTATTTTAAGCTTAGCAGGCAATTGCTGTGAGGTCCTACAAGAATATGCTGGCTTTCTGACGGCAAGAGCTTGAACGATACCTTTTAAGGGCGCTTAGACCCCCTGAAAATGCCTCTATGCGCCTGCTATGCCAAGTTACCCATAAAGACCTTTCAGGCCATCAAATTGACTCATCACGGGGCTTTGTTTTATTGGAGGTTATCGTGGCGATGAGTCTCATTTTGGGTTCATGGATGGCATTGGTCGGTTCTTATCAAAACCTAGCAATACGAACTACTCAAACAGAAAGCAAAAGAGTGCAACTCAGAACGGAGTTTGATGCTTTTGAAGTCGGTGAGCAGCTCAGGGTAAGAAGCAGTACAAACACTAAAGGCCAACATTATGAATCTTCTCGAGTGTCTCATCGCCATCGCTCTCAGCATGCTGCTTCTCAACCCACTTCTCAAAACAAGCGCTGATTTAGTAGCCAAACAAATCGAATATGAAAAAAGACAATTGCTCACTTCGGAAGCTGAGCGTGCATTTGAGCTCATTGGGCGCGCAATCAGAATGGCTGGGTATCGCAATATCAATTCTACCCAGCGGCGCAAACAAAAAAATCAATGGATTCAGGTTCAGAAAAAATCCGGGTTTCGAGTGTCTGATTCGGTCATGATTCAGCATGAGATTTCAGATGAAATCGATTTTGATTGCATCGGTAATGCGCTCACGAAAGAGCGGGCTAAATCTGGTTTGGTACACCAAGGATTTTTCGTCGATAGACAGGCTGGGATTGCTAAAGGCACAAAAGTGAATGGCGGATCCTTAATTTGCCAATCATTGGATCGGCAAGGCCGTCTGCAAAATAGCACCCTCATGAATGGCGTGAACCATTTAGCAATCGAAGAAATTGTTTCCTCAGCAAAATCACCTACCCAAAAACTCTATCAGGTGCGTCTGCAAATGACCGATGGGGCCTTATTAAATCTAGACCTGGCGCGTACTTTTGGCACTAGGAATTTGCCATGATTTTGGCTTGGGTGCTCTCTTTATTGCTTCTCTGCGCATCTTTAATAGTTCATCTAGAGCGCTTGACGGCACTGCGAATCATTGAACTTAAAACTATTGCACTTGCGCAGCAAAATTTTATTGCTGCAGAAAAAGCAGTGCTCGATTGTGAGAAAAATCTCAGTACACTTTCGGTGTTGAGTGAGGCTCCTTGCTTTATTCGGCCAATTTCGAAAAACATTTGGTTAATTACGAGTAAGCAAAAGCCCGCGATACAAGCAACTGTTATTCTGGATGAAAAGTCTGGCAGCGCTACACGCTTTAATTGGCGACAGTCATTTGAATAATGATCATCAATCCTGTGGTGGCAGCTTGCTCGAGTTGATGGTGGTGATCTTGATCGTCGCTATCATTGCGATGACCACGATGCCGCTTTTGCAAAATCAAATTGCTGCCCGAGAAATCGATTCAGTTGCAAGACGATTTATTACGCATGCGCATTTTGCGAGACAGCAAGCTTTGTATCTAGGTGAGCAAGTGCTGTTAGCGCCAGTAACAGAAGCTGGCTGGGATGCTGGTTGGCTTGTGCAAAGTGGTTGTATTGCGAAAGGAGTTCAATCAAGTTGCACACCTCAATACTGGTTTTCTCAGGGGGCAATAGACCCGATTTTCTTTAAGGGTGGTGGCAGACAGTTTGTAGATCCCCATTCTCAAAAAAGAGGGATTTTGTTTAATGCGGCTGGCGCTGCTAAAACAGGTCAAGGGGGCTTTGTGGCTAACCGCCTGATCTTGGGTCATGAAAGGGCCCCCAATCTTGAGCGCCAGCTGATTTTAGGCAGTGGAGGGCGCTGGAGAATCTGTGACCCTGCTAGAGATGCAAAGCGCTGCCATTGAATGGTTTAATAGACGCATGTACAGCGTACTTGACCACCAGTTTATGGGCGAGGCTTTAGCCGAGGCTCAAAAAGCACTTTATTTATCCAATCCAAACCCTCGGGTAGGTTGTGTCATCGTGAAAGATGGCGAAATCATCGGGCGTGGTTTTACCCAAAAAGTAGGTGCAGCCCATGCAGAGGTCCAAGCATTGGCTGATGCGCAATCCAAAGGCAAGGATCCGGCAGGCTCAACCATCTATGTGACGCTTGAGCCTTGTAATCACACTGGTAAAACACCGCCTTGTGTTGATGCCTTAATTACTGCCAAACCTGCCAAGGTGATTGCGGCTATGAGCGACCCTAATCCTTTAGTAGCAGGTAATGGTTTAGAGAGATTAAAAGCGGCTGGCATTGAAGTGCATTGTGGTTTATTGGAGGCAGAGGCCATGGAGCTGAATCGCGGATTTATTTCGCGGATGACAAGAGGGCTTCCTTGGGTGCGCCTGAAAATCGCAGCTAGCCTCGATGGCAAAACTGCATTACCTGATGGTAAAAGTCAGTGGATTACTGGTCCTTTAGCAAGGGCGGATGGTCATCACTGGCGTGCACAAGCTTGCGCAATTATTACTGGTGTTGGTACTGTCAAAGAGGATGATCCCTCATTAAATGTGAGAGAAGTCGCCACTGAGCGTCAGCCCATGAGAATCATCATTGACTCTAAATTAGAGACGCCACCAAACTCCAAGATCCTCAATCAACTTGATCAATCAGGCGTTCTGATTGTGTGTGCCGATTTAGAGTCATCTGGTAATCATGAGAAGGCTAAAGCTTTTACAGAGCGTGGCATTGAGGTGATTGCTATGGCTAATGCATTTGGCAAGGTGGATTTACCAAAACTCTTTTCATATTTAGCCCAAGAGCGAGAAATGAATGAGATTCACATTGAAGCTGGCTTCAAGCTCAACGGCTCGATGCTTCGAGAAGGTTGTGTCGATGAGTTATTGCTCTACTACGCCCCTTTTTTCATGGGTGACGGTATTGGGATGGCAAACGTACCGACCTTGCCTACATTGGATGCACCCAAGAATTGGAAAGTCATTGATCAGTCTTTGTTTGGCCCTGATTTAAGACTACGTCTCATTAAAAACTGATTTATCACTTTATTAAGAACTAAAATCATCCCATGTTTACTGGAATTATTACTGCCGTTGGTCACATTACAAGCGCTCAAGCTAAGGGCGATGGTTTGCAATTAGTAGTTGAGGTACCAGAGGGCTATTTAGAGGATGTTGCATTAGGTGACAGCATTGCTATTCAAGGTGCTTGCATGACTGCAACGCAATTTAAAGGCAATACGTTTACTTTAGATATCTCTCGTGAGTCGCTCAATAAAACAGTTGGCCTAGATAAAGTAGGCCCTGTAAATCTTGAGAAGGCAATGCGTTTAAATGATCGTCTGGGTGGTCACTTGGTCAGTGGGCACGTAGATGGCGTTGGTAAAGTGGCGCATTTTTCACAAGTTACTAATGATGCCTATGGCTCTTGGCTGCTACGTATTGAGGCGCCAAAAGACTTGGCTCCATTTCTGGCTTACAAGGGATCGATTGTTGTGAATGGTGTTTCATTGACAGTCAATAAAACAGAAGATAGTCCAAACGCTTGCATTGTGGATATCAATTTGATCCCACATACTTTGCAAAGTACTACTTTAGGTCAGTTGCAGCAGGGTGATGCCGTTAATCTTGAGATTGATCTCATTGCGCGCTATGTGGCGCGCATGCTTGATACCCAAGCAAAATAATCATTAGATTAAATCGAGTTATTTGTTCTTGCGGTAGCGGGTTGGATCACTCACATTGGCTTGCTTAAAGCCCGCCTGTCTTAGGCGACAAGATTCGCATTCACTACAAGCCTCACCTAAATCATTCGCTTGATAGCAAGAAACGGTTTGGGAGTAATCCACACCCATAGTGCTGCCAAGTTCAATGATTTGTGCTTTAGTTAGATTGATGATGGGCGCATGAACCCGAAAGCGATTCTCCTCATTGATAGCCTCTACACCGGCTTTAGTAGCTAAATTAGCCATGTGCTCAAAAGAGGCAACATACTCTGGGCGACAATCGGGATAGCCTGAGTAATCCACTGCATTGGCACCGTAGAACACATCTAAGCCGCCTAATGATTCAGCCCAGCCTAATGCTAGCGACAAAAGAATCGTATTGCGTGCCGGCACATAAGTAATCGGAATCTCTTGATCTTTGCCTGGAGTTGTTGGCACTGCAATAGAGGAATCTGTTAATGCAGAGCCACCAAAGCGCGTGAGATCAAGATTGACTACTTCATGGCGAATCACGCCAATTTGTTTTGCAATATGTTTTGCAGCTGCTAATTCAGAAGAGTGGCGTTGACCATAGCCCACTGATAGTGCATATGGGGAATAGCCTAAGTCTTTAGCTAAAGCGAGAACGGTTGTGGAGTCTAAGCCACCCGAAAATAAGATAACTGCAGGGGCGCCAGGCTTGTGTGGTGCTAGATTCTGAAATGCTGCCGACAACTTAGACATTGATTACTTGGTTGCAGTCAGAAGTTGTTGAGCATCTTTAGCTGCTTCAGTATCTGGGTACTTGGCCACAACTTCACTGAACGTTTTTTTAGCAGCAGTTTTATTCCCACTCTCTAGTTGCGCATTACCTAAGGTGACCATGGCCGCAGGAACGCGTGGGTGATCTGGATAATTTTTGATCAGACTTTGGAGTTGACTAATTGCACCAGCATAAGCTTTGTTAGCGTATTTACTATTACCACTCCAGTAGAGTGCGAGGGGTGTGTATGGGCTCTTGGGGTACTTCGCGATAAAGGCTGTAAAACTTTCATCTGCCTTTTTGAGGCTACCTGCCTGAAACGCTTTGAGAGCATCGTCATAAGCTTTTTTCTCATTTGGCTGAACTATGCCACTCACGCCTTCAATCGTGGCGGTGCGAGGTTCAAAATTACCGAGACGATTATCTAAATCTTGATAGTAGGTTTTCTGACTAGAGTTAATGTCTTCGCTTTGCTTTTCAAGGTTTTCAATCTTGCCACGCAACTCAGCATTATCTGCTTTAAGTTTTTCAATCTGCCCTTGCAGCTCAAGCTGGGTCGTGGCAAGTGTCTTGCGTAGATCTAAGATGGCTTTGCGCGCCTCATCATCAGAAAATAGTGCCCAGGCGCTGTTAGAGGCGCCCAAGCAAACCAGAGCAGCACTTAAACAAAACGCTCGTGAGAGCGTTTGTTTTGCAGAAGAGAAAAGGATCTTCATTTAGTTTGTGATGTAAACGATGTCAGCACGGCGATTCTCTGCCCAAGCTGCTTCGTTATCACCTTCTGCTTTTGGTTTTTCTTTACCAAAGCTGACGGCTTCCATTTGGTTATCGGATACGCCCATCAAATTCAATGATTTACGTACAGCATCAGAACGACGTTGACCTAGTGCCAGGTTGTATTCAGCAGTGCCGCGTTCGTCAGTGTTACCTTGAATAATAATTTTCTGAGTTGGGTTCGCTTTTAAATAACTTGCGTGGGCAGATAACATTTTTTGATATTTGGTCTGGACGGAGTACTCGTCAAAGCCAAAGTAAACGCTTTTCTCGAAGAGGGGGCTCTTTGGGTCATTCCATGGTTGTGAGCCAAAGTTGCCACTACCACCGCTACCACTGCCCCCGGCGCCATTAACGTCATCCAATTTCACGCTAGAGCAAGCTGCCAGCAACAATGCAGTTGCCCCAATGAGGGTAAATGTAGCGGCACGGCGTGCTAAAGAGGTTTTCATGATCTTTCCTTTTCTTACAAGCTAACTAAATAACCCAGCAAATATCTGAGCCTATAGCCAATATTATGCCTCTAAGAGTATGAAAAGTAACGATTTAGCCTAAAAAGGAGATCCCAGAAAGGATTTATGGATCAAGGCCGAGTAAGTCTTAATCCACTTAATCCATAAACGGACCCCAGGAAGGCTGACGGACATCAGAACCTGGAATGCTCAGAACCTGTTTGGAATTTCCATCAACAGAGACGGCGGCGAGTACACGCTTACCGTTGACTTTAGTTGAGTACAGCACATAGCGACCGTTGGCAGCAAAGGATGGGGATTCATCACTAGTTCCGTCAGTTAAGGCTTGTGCGTCACCAGTCGCTAAATTCAGAATGTAGAGTCGATAGGCGCCACCAATGTTGGCGATGTAAGCCAAGAACTTTCCATCCGGGGAGATGCGTGGTGAGGTTACAAAACCTTGTTTGAAGGTGATTCTCTTGACACCTTCGGCTTGCTCACCTTCGGCACTCATACGATAGATCTGTGGATTGCCACCGCGATCACTGGTGAAATAAATATAGCGACCATCAGCAGAGTACTGAGGCTCAGTATCAATGGTGTAGCCACGCGTTAAGCGCTGTAATCCAGTGCCATCTGCATTAATGCTATAGATTTGCGTATTGCCATCTTTCGAAAGTGAGATGGCTAGTCTTTTACCATCAGGTGACCAGGCTGGTGCGCTGTTATTCCCTTTTTGATTGGAGAGTGCAATGCGACGGCCAGTTGCTAATTCATGAACATAAATTACGGGCTTGCGGTCTTCAAAAGAGACATAAGCTACCTTCTTGCCATCTGGGGACCATGATGGTGAGATGATTGGCTCGCCACTATTCATGGCGTTTCGAATATTTTGACCATCCGCATCCGAAATGACTAAGCGATAGCGCTTCCCATCCTTGATGACATAAGACAGGCGGGTCGAGAACACGCCGCGTTCACCCAGTAATTTAAGAATTATGTCGTCAGCAATTTTGTGGGCTACAGCACGTAAATTATCGGCGCTTGAATTCAGTTTTAAGCCGCCTAAGCTTTCAGACTTACGGATATCAAATAATTTGTATTGAATCTCAAATTGCGAGCCACCAGATTGCACAACAGAACCAACTACTAAAGCATCTGCTCCGCGTGCAGCCCAGGATTTGTAATTCGGTGTACCTTCATCATTCTCAACAGCATTGCCATTTTCAGTATTCTTGAAGTAACCACTGCGTGCTAAATCTTGGCGAATGATTTCAGTAATACTGATAGGTAATTTTTGTTCATCTTTAAAGCGCATCACCGCAATTGGATAGAGTGATTGGCCAACACCAGTAATTTCAATATTCATCTGAGCTAATGCTGGAGTTGATGCGCAAATCAACACAGCACTTAATGCTGTAATCAATAGTTGCGATTTCAAAACGATTCTTTTAATCAACTGCAACATGCATTAGTCCTTCGGTTTAAAGGTTAGCTTTACTTCGCGTTGTGGAATTTTGCCATTGTCATCTTTTGGCAAGCTTTCTGCACGAGACAGAGCTAGCAATACAGCGCGGTCCCAGCCGGAATTGCCACTCGATGTGAGGATGCTAGTGCTTAGAATGGCGCCATCTGGTGCGAGGCTTACCTGAATGACTGCTGCAGGGTTGCCACTGACCGATTCAGCATTAAACACAATTAGTGGTTTTACTTTTTTAATGACTTTATCGGTCCAGCCTGGGGGAGCGTTGCCACCACCACCAACGCCGCTGCCAACTGTACCGCCACTGCCCCCTTCGGCGCCTGCAGCTGCACGAAGACGAGCCAATTGATCTGCGCGCACTTTTTCAGCGGCAGCATTTGCTTTTACTTCTGCCGCAGAGGGTTCTTTAGGAGCTTCAGCCTTTTTAGCTTGCTCTTTTTCTTTGGGTGGAGGTGGCTTAACTGTCTTCGGAGTTTCTTTCACCACTTCTTTTTTAGGCGGCTCTTTTTCTACTTTCTTTTTCTTTACCGCAATGTCAGCAGCCTCTTCCTTGGCAACTGTTTTCATTTCGGGTTCGGGCGTGCTTTGAACTTGTGGCACAGAATCCCATAGCTCTACCTCAACTCCAGAAGGGGTACTGTTATTCCAGCTAATGCCGATTACTAAAAAGGCCAGTAGACCTAAATGTGCAATCAGTGAAAGACTAAATGCGCGTTTAGTACTTTCCTCTTTTGTAAACCGCCCTCGTTTAAATGGAGAAAGATCAGGTTGTAAGCTTTGGGCGCTATTCATAGGCAAATAAAAAGAGCTCTGGTCTGGCCTTATTGGCTCTTGACTGCAAGGCCAACGCGTTTCACACCATTTTCTTTAAGCTTGGACATCACATCCATGACTACTTCGTACTTAATAGATTTATCAGCCGCCAGCACAACCGGTTGCTCTGCAGACTTTTCTGCTTGAGTTCTGGCGAATGCGCCAAGCTCAAAGCGGTTCAGGGTTTGAACAGGTTCACCATCTTTGCGTACGATGACATTTTCATTGGCATCAATGGTTAAAAAGACCGGTGGTAATGCTTGCACCTTGGCGCCACCAACAGTAGGTAAATTGACGACACCAGGATTGACCATTGGCGCCGTAACCATAAAGATCACAAGTAGCACCAACATCACATCGATGTATGGAACGACATTAATGTCGGCCATCACTCTACGTTTAGTACTTCTCCTAAGAGATGATCCAGCCATGCTTATTTTCCAGAACCTTGACGTTGCAAAATATTTGTAAATTCTTCAATAAAAGTTTCGAAGCGAATCGCAAGTCGATCGACATCGGTAGCAGCGCGGTTATAAGCAACTACCGCAGGAATCGCCGCAAACAAACCAATCGCTGTTGCGACTAGTGCTTCAGCAATACCAGGCGCCACTGCTGCCAAGGTAGCGTTTTGAACATTGGCTAAACCTCGGAAAGCATGCATGATTCCCCATACAGTCCCAAAGAGGCCGATATACGGTGACACAGAGCCAACCGAAGCTAAGAAAGGCAGGTTGGCTTCAAGGGCATCCATTTCACGTTGATAGGTTGCTTTCATGGCGCGACGGGCAGCATCAATTTCACGCACTTTCATGAACTCTTGCATGCCCGCCTCGAAGATATGTTCTAGGACGGCATTGCTACGGGTATTGCGTTGGGCGGACTCTAAAAGGGTGGCGAGATCGCCTCCAGACCAAAAGTCACGCTCAAAGCGCTCTGTATCACGCCTAACCCCACGTAAAACAGCCGTTTTCTTGAAAATGATCGTCCAAGAGGCAATGGACATCCCCAGTAATAACAACATTACCAGCTGTACTAATAGGCTGGCATTGAGGACTAGAGAGAGAAAGGAGAGGTCTTGTGTAGTGGTCATGGTGGATTTTGTATGATGTAGGTTGATTTTACTAAGTTAATTAACTCAACAATCCAACTTCATCAGGATTATCACCATGTTTGACCGTCAGAACAATTTAGCCAAAACCGACCCCCAGCTTTGGGAAGCCGTACAAAAGGAAAATAAGCGCCAAGAGGACCATATTGAGCTTATTGCCTCCGAGAATTACGCCTCCCCAGCAGTGATGGAGGCGCAGGGCTCTCAATTGACCAATAAATACGCTGAAGGCTATCCAGGTAAGCGTTATTACGGCGGTTGTGAATTTGTCGACGTTGCTGAGCAATTGGCAATTGATCGCGTTAAAGCACTGTATGGTGCTGAAGCTGCTAACGTACAGCCCCATTGCGGTGCATCTGCGAACCAAGCCGTGTTCTTGGCATTCTTAAAACCTGGCGATACCTTTATGGGAATGAGTCTGGCAGAAGGAGGTCACTTGACTCACGGTATGGCACTCAATATGAGCGGTAAGTGGTTTAATCCCATCTCCTATGGCCTCGATAAAAACGAAGCGATTGATTATGAGCAAATGGAGCGTTTGGCGCGTGAGCATAAGCCTAAGTTGATTATTGCTGGTGCATCTGCTTACTCCCTTGTAATTGATTGGGAGCGCATTGGCAAGTTAGCTAAAGAAGTCGGCGCAATTTTCATGGTAGACATGGCCCATTACTCTGGCCTGATCGCCGCTGGTGTGTATCCAAACCCAGTGCCACACGCTGATATCGTCACCTCTACTACACACAAGAGTTTGCGCGGTCCTCGTGGCGGCATCATCTTGATGAAGGCTGAGCACGAGAAAGCCATTAACGCTGCAGTCTTCCCAGGCTTACAGGGCGGTCCTTTGATGCACGTAATCGCTGCTAAAGCAGTAGCTTTTAAAGAAGCGCAAGAACCCAGTTTCAAGGATTATCAAAAGCAAGTGATTGCTAATGCCAAAGCCTTGGCAGAGACATTGATCTCTCGTGGTCTGCGCATTGTGTCTGGCGGTACAGATTCACATGTGATGTTGGTGGATTTGCGTGCCAAGAAAATGACCGGCAAAGAAGCTGAGCGCGTTTTAGGTGATGCACATATTACTTGCAATAAGAATGGCATTCCGAATGATCCAGAAAAACCAATGGTTACAAGTGGTATTCGTTTGGGTTCACCTGCAATGACAACGCGTGGCTTTAAAGAAGCAGAAGCAAGACAGGTAGGCAACTTCATTGCCGATGTTTTAGATAACCCTAATGATGAAGCAAACATTGCTAAGGTGCGCGCTCAAGTAGCTGAACTCACCAAGCGTTTTCCGGTGTACGGTTAATCTAAAGCACTAAAGAAAAGAGCCCACATTGCGCTGCCCTTTTTGCCATAACGACGATACCCAAGTTCTCGATACTCGGGTATCGGATGAAGGCGATACCATTCGTCGGCGCCGTCGTTGTGCCAAATGTGATAAACGCTTTACAACCTATGAGCGTGTCGAATTAGCCTTGCCGGCTATTGTGAAGAAGAATGGCAGTCGCGTAGAGTACAGCCACGATAAGCTGGCTGGCTCTATCAAACTGGCTCTGAGAAAGCGCCCAGTCTCATCAGACTCTGTAGATGAATCAATTGCTCGGATCGAAGAAAAACTGCTCAGTCTTGGTGAGAAGGAAATCCCTAGCGAGCGCGTAGGAGAGTTGGTAATGCGTGAGCTCAAACGTTTAGACAAAGTGGCCTATATTCGTTTTGCTTCAGTCTATAGAAGCTTTGCAGATATCGAGTCTTTTGAGAGCGCGCTCAAAGAGCTTAAGTAGCTTAGGCGCTACACTGCTTTTTAGTGCTGATATTTCTTGGCTTGTTCAGCACACATCATTTGAATTACCCCATCAATATCGGTTGGCTTCTTCCAGCCCAATACTTTGAGAGCTTTTTCGGGATTGCCAACGCTTGAGACGATTTCGTTGGGACGAAAGAAGCTGGGTTCAATCTCAACATACTTTTGCCAATCTAAATTAAAGTATTCAAAAGACTTGGCAACAAAATATTTCAGCGATTCTTTTCTGCCGGTAGCAATGACAAAGTCATCTGGCTTGTCCAGTTGCATCATGAGCCACATTGCCTCAACGTATTCAGGGGCCCAACCCCAGTCACGTGAGATATCTAAATTACCTAATTGCAGCTTATCGAGTTGACTAGCTTTAATCTTAGCTGCGCCAGCAATAATTTTTTGCGTTACAAAACGTTCCGGGCGCAAAGGTGACTCATGGTTAAACAGGATCCCAGTGCAAGCAAATAGACCATAGGATTCGCGATAGCTATTAATAAGCCACTTGGCAGTAGATTTAGCGACTGCATAAGGACTTCGCGGTGCAAATGGAGTTTGTTCATTGGCCGGAGTATCTCCGGTATCACCAAAGCACTCGCTTGAGCCAGCATTATAAAAACGTACTGGCTTATTGAGAAGGCGAATGACCTCCAAAATATTGAGCGTACCAATGGCAATACTCTCAATCGCCTCAACCGGTTGATCAAAGGAGAGGCCTACTGAGGTTTGGCCTGCCAGGTTATAGATCTCATCTGGGTCGGCTTGCTGAATTGCATTAAAGACGCTTCTAAAGTCATTAATCGATACAGAAATGAATTTAACTTGATTGCGAATACCAACGGTATTGAGATTGTTAAAAGAAGAGGCCATTACATCGCGTGATGAGCCCGTTACTTCATACCCTTTGGATAAGAGATGCTTTGCTAAGTAAGCACCATCTTGCCCGGTAATGCCGATGATTAATGCTTTTTTGGCTGCCAATTGAGCGGACTTACTTTAAGGCTGCAAAGATTGAGGCAGTAATGTCATCGACATTGCCGGTACCGCTGACTTTACGATATGCAGGGGCTTTTACTTTGTCGCTTGCGCTCGCCTGATTGGCCCAAGAGGAGTAATACTCAACTAGTGGGCGAGTCTGGTTGTCATATACCTGTAGGCGTTTACGAACAGTTTCTTCTTTATCGTCATCACGCTGAATCAAATCATCACCCGTTACATCATCTTTACCTGCTACTTTGGGTGGGTTGAATTTAATGTGATAAGTGCGACCTGAAGCTGGGTGAACGCGACGTCCGCCCATGCGATCGATGATGGCATCAAATGGCACATCGATTTCTAAAACATAGTCAATAGGCACGCCAGCATCTTTCATAGCTTGTGCTTGCGGGATCGTTCTTGGGAAACCATCAAACAAATAACCCTTGCTGCAATCAGGCTGAGTTAAGCGATCTTTTACTAAACCAATGATGATGTCATCTGATACTAAGCCACCAGCATCCATAATTTTTTTGGCAGCAATGCCGAGCTCTGTTCCTGCTTTAACCGCAGCGCGCAACATGTCGCCAGTGGAAATTTGTGGAATAGCAAATTTTTCGCAAATAAACTGAGCTTGTGTGCCTTTACCAGCACCAGGTGCACCGAGCAGAATCAACCGCATGTTTTTCCCCTTAGAAGAGCTGTCATTGTCCCGTATTTTGCTGGGAGGCTTGATAGCTAATGACTAGGATTATCCCCGAGAAACTCTGGCTGCTTAACAAAAGCCTCTTAGGCCTGGGTGTTGCCCAATAGTTTTCTGACCCGCTCTAGGTCCTCTGGTGTATCTACACCTGCTGGAGGGGCCTCTGAAGCCGTATGAACCGCAATTCGGTAGCCGTTCCAGAGGGCGCGTAATTGCTCTAAAGCCTCTGCTTGTTCTGGGGGTGAGGGCTCTAAGCGGGTATAGGCCTGTAAAAAGTCAGCTCGGTAGGCATAAATGCCTAAATGGCGAAGATGCCGAGTGGCTTGAGTGTTGTGTCCATCTCTGACAAATGGAATTGGCGCTCTTGAAAAATACAAGGCCTCTCCTGAGCGATTGAGCACTACTTTGACAACATTAGGGTTTTCAATTTCAGATGTATCGCTAATGGGTACTGCAATAGTTGAGATGGCGCATTGAGCATTGTTGGCCAAAGTTTGGGCAACTTGATTAATCAGTTCTGGTGGAATGAGGGGTTCATCACCTTGCACATTCACAATCAAGGCATTGGCTGGGAGTTTAAGTAACTGTGCAACTTCAGCAAGACGATCAGTGCCGGTAGGATGATCGGGGCTGGTAAGCAAGCAATCAATACGATGCGCAGCGCAAGCTGCCTCAATCTCTGGTGAATCTGTTGCAACTACGACGCTCTGCGCAAGGGATTGCTTAGCACGCTCTGCAACCCGAACCACCATTGGCTTGCCGCCAATATCCGCAAGTGGTTTGCGTGGCAATCTAGTAGACCCCAGTCTTGCAGGTATGACAACTAAAAAGTCAGGAGATTGATGAGTACTCATGCAAAAGATATTGAATGAATTATTTAGAGTGCTTCATCGGCGCTAAGAGCGCGCGCCTCATCTACCAACATGACAGGCACATCATCGCGAATGGGGTAAGCCAAGCGATCAGCCTTGCAAATGAGTTCATGCTTGGCAGCATCTAAATGCAAAGGGCTTTTGCATAAAGGGCATACTAAAATTTCGAGTAAACGTTTATCCATGATTGTTCTCAGTTTAGCGCTTTCATAAATTGAACACCAAAGCGGCTTTAAAGGTTATAGCGATGGGGATCAGGTCTTTGCAGGATTGACTGCACCCAGTCTATCAAGTCATTTGGTAGATTTAAGCTCATTGGCACTACCCAAATGCGCTCATCGCTAATGGCGGCGCATTTCACGGCATCTTTTTCGGTGATCAAAATGCATTGTGACTGAATGCCATTAAAAAAGTCCTGGGTATAGCTTGCATGATCTGGCAATGGGATCCATTTACCTGTGACACCTTGTTTTTGGAGGGCAGCAAAAAAACGCTGGGGATTGCCAAGCGCTGCCACAGCACTGATTTGATCCGGCAAGTACTGCTCAGAAATCTGCGCAAGTGTTTGAGTATTTTCTGGGTGATGAAGCTGATATGGCGCATCTAAAGTGCCTACCAAAGTAAAAGAGCGTCGGCCTTCAAAATACTCTTCTAATAAACCACTTTTATTGCTGCTGGAGGACTCAGTCTGTAAGGTAGCATCACGGGCCCGATTGGCAGGTTCGCGCAAAGGCCCGGCTGGCAATAAAAAGCCATTGCCTTCACTACGCCCATCGCGCACTACAAATTCAATATCGCGGCCACCTTCTCGTGCAGGCCAACGGGATAGACTGCTATGTTGCAAGCCATCATCGCTGATGATGACATTTACTTCGGGTGATTGTTTGAGTAGCGCCTTAATACTTTGCTGACGTTTTGGAAATACCCAAATCGGAAATTCTTCATGTGTACGCTTTGCAATCAGTACGGGTTCATCACCCACCTGCATCGGATCTGAATCGCTGCGTACTTGTACGGGTTGAGTTTGTGTAGAAGATCCATAACCGCGACTGATAATGCCTGGTCGCCATCCCAGTTGTGCCAAGCGCTGCGCAAGTGCAATCACAATTGGCGTCTTGCCAGTACCGCCTACCCGAATATTGCCGACAATGATGATCGGAACTGGCGCAGCTTGACGATTGATGAGGCCTAAATCTTGAATGAGTTTGCGAATCCGCAAGACCAAACCGTAAACCCAAGACAGTGGCCAAAGCAGGAGAGCAGTGGGCCCGCGCTTTTCCCAAAATTGAGGGGCTTTACGAAAAAAAGAGCGCGCCATGATGAGGGTAATTTTTCCTGGACTTACTTTTTGGTTTGACTGCTAAACACAATATTCGATAGGTTAGCATCACGCGCAGCCTCTAGAGCGCTCATCACAGCTTGATGCGGTGCTCTGGCATCAGCATCAATATTGACTTGAATATTACTGACACCATCTTTTGTGCTGGTGCTTTGATTGCTTAGTTGCATTAAGGCTCCACTCAGTCCACTACGATCAGTCACCTTGCCATTGACAGCAAAGCGACCATCACGACTTACTGCGACGTGCACTTGTTTATTGTCTGTCTGGCTTTCGCTACCATTCGCAGTTGGTAAAGTAATCGCCAATTCTTGATAGCGGGTAAAGGTAGTGGAGATCATCAAAAAGATCAGCACTACTAACAAAACATCAATAAAGGGAATCAGGTTGATTTCTGGTTCAGCAGAAGCTGAAGTGGTTCCAAGAGAAAAACTTCTCTTAGATGACGAGTGCAGGCTTAACCAACTCATTACGATTGCGAATAGAGTTTTTTAAATAGCTGGCGCGTAAACTCTTCACATTCACGTTGACGCTCATTTGCAAGAGCGCGCAATCCTCGCCATGCCGCCAGTGCAGGAATGGCAATGAGCAATCCAAACGCGGTGTTATAAAGTGCAACAGAAATTCCATGGGCTAGTTGTTGTGGGCTACCAGCGCCATTGATCGCTCCTTGGCTACCAAAGATTTCGATCATGCCAACGACAGTTCCAAATAAACCTAGCAAGGGGGCGATGGTGGCAATCGTTGCCAGAATCCCTAGGTAGCGATCCAATTTGAACCAAGTCATCTGGGCCACCGCTTGGAGCTCTTCAAGTGCTGCATCAGAACTGCTGCCATTAAGCTTTTCTTTTAAAACACAGGCTAGCAAGGGACTTGCTGGGGATAGTTGGGTTAGCGCGCTAATTTGAGCATCTGAGGGCTTATTATCTTTAAGCATTTGATTGCAAAGACTAAAAGCTGTCTCTAAACAGTCTTTTGGAAATATGTGAATTTGCCGCAAATACCAGCTCCGCTCCAATACGATCGCTAAGCCAATAATCGAAATAAGTAAAAGAGGCCAGATGGGCCAGCCAGCGGATAGTAAGATTGAGTACATAAGCTCAGTACTTTAGCTGAATTAAAAAGCCCCTTTCAGAAAGCTAGCCTGTGGATAACTCTGTGCAAAACTTTTTTGGGAAGGTGCTCTAAGTCCTTGATTGATGGTAAAACGAGTAGGAATGGACCTCAAAGAATTTCTAGGGTCTTGAAATAATACCTATATAAATCAATGACTTAATTTTTATCTGTTGGATTTATGAGACGTTTTGGGTCAGTAATTACTTACTTTTAGATACTAGACCAAGAGCGAATAGGCTTCTGTGGATATTTATTGCCGTCTAAGGCAGGCGGCCCTGTGAATAAAGAGAAAAAATGTCGGAAATGTCAAGGGAAATTCTCAGTGTTGGCGATCTAAACCGCGCCATTGCAGCGTCTTTGGAAGACCGTTTCGATACTGTTTGGGTTAGCGGGGAGATTTCGAACTTCAAGGCCTATGACAGCGGGCATTGGTATTTCTCGCTCAAAGACGAAGAGGGGCAGATTCGCTGCGTCATGTTTCGAGGTCGCAATGGCCAGGTGGGATTCATACCCCAGTCCGGGGATTTAGTAGAAGTCAGTGCCAACTTAGGAATGTATGTCCCCAGAGGTGATATTCAGCTCACCATTCAAACCTTGCGTCGTGCTGGCATGGGTGGTTTGTATGAAGCCTTTTTAAAACTCAAAGCCAAATTAGCCAAAGAAGGTTTGTTTGATGAAGAGCGCAAACGCGAGATTCCAACTCACCCACGCTCGATTGGCATCATCACTTCGCCACAAGCTGCGGCATTAAAAGATGTGCTCTCAACTTTAGCAAGACGTGCACCACATATTCCGATTGTGATTTATCCAACCTTAGTACAAGGACCTGATGCACCTGCCGGAATCATCTCGGCACTGAAAGCGGCAGAAAAAGAAAACGCCGTTGATGTGATTTTGTTAGTCAGAGGTGGCGGCAGTATCGAAGATCTTTGGGCTTTTAACGATGAGCAGCTTGCATATGCCATTGCTAACTCCAGTATTCCGGTAGTGAGCGGCGTTGGGCATGAGACTGATTTCACGATTGCAGATTTTGTTGCAGACCTGCGAGCACCAACCCCAACAGGCGCGGCAGAGCTAGCAGCTCCGCGTAAAGATCAACTCTTGCAAGAGTTAGATGCCATTCAGCAAGCCTTACTACAGCGTATCAATCAACGCGTAGAGCGTGAAGCCCAAACCTTAGATCAGCTAGCCTTAAGGTTAGGTCATGCACTACCAAACCCAGATCGGATGCGTGAGCAAATCACTAGTTGGCGACTGCGTTTAAATCAAGCGTGGTCAGTACGGATGGAAAACTGGAAACGCAATCAATCGCACTATCAGTCCCAGTTAGAGATGCTCAATCCTCAAAGAACACTCGAGCGAGGCTATGCAGTCATCTTAAGTAAAGAGAACGAAAAGCTGCATGTCGTACGCAAGCCAATTGAGCTCAATACAGAGCAGGGCTATCAGGTGCAATTAGCAGAAGGTCAGGCAGAGGTGATATTTGCCGAGGTGACGAGTAAAAGGCCATAAATTTCCACTTGACAAAACGTACGTTTTTACGTACTATTAGTTATGGAGGGATTTATGGCAACATTAACCGCAAGTGAAGCTAGGGCAGGTCTCTATCGTTTGATTGATCAGGCGGCTGAGTCACATAAGCCGGTGATGATTTCTGGCAAGCGAGCTAACGCTGTGCTGATTTCAGAAGAGGACTGGAGCGCAATTCAGGAGACTCTATACCTTTTGGCGATACCTGGTATGCGAGAGTCAATCAAAGATGCTATGGCAGAGCCTCTTGTCAAGAGTAAAAGAGCATTGAAGTGGTGATTTGGAACTTAGCATTTTCCAAATACGCTTTAAAGGATGCAAAAAAATTATCTGCGGCTGGATTAAAAGAAAAAGCGCAGGCTTTACTGGATATTCTGGAATTAGATCCACTGCAAAATCCACCGCCCTATGAGAAATTAGTTGGAGATCTTAAGGGTGCATATTCCCGGCGAATTAATATTCAACATCGCCTAGTGTATGAAATCTTTCGAAAAGAAAAGACGGTACGAATATTGCGAATGTGGACTCACTATGATTGACGTCCTAAAAAATATTAGGCTCAATCTCTAGGCTCACACCAAACTCTTTGCGCACTTTGTCCTGAATACATTTGGCTAAACCTAAAATGTCTTGCGCAGTGCCATTGCCATGATTGACTAAAACGAGGGCTTGGTTTTCATAAACACCCACTTCACCCATACGTTGTCCTTTGAAGCCGCATTGGTCAATCAGCCAGCCTGCAGCCAGCTTACGTTTACCAGGAACATCTGAATAAGATACCAAGCCTGCATATTTTTTGAGGAGGGTTTCGTATTGCTCATTGGGAATCACGGGGTTCTGAAAGAAGCTGCCGGCATTACCAATCACCTTGGGGTCAGGCAATTTATGTGTACGGATTTTGCATACTGCTAGGAAAATTTCTTCCGGGCTAGGATTTGAATTGTTCTCAAACTGTTTTGCTAAATCTGCGTAATGAACCTTGGCTTGCCAAGTTTTGGGAATTCTAAAGACGACCTTTGTCACGATAAAGCAGTGGGGATTTTGCTTGAAGTAGCTATCGCGATAGGCAAATTGACATTCTGAATTACTCAGAGTGACAAAGGCTTGCTTTTCTACATCAAATGCTTTGATGTGATCAATGTAGCTGGCAATTTCAACACCATATGCCCCGATGTTCTGAATCGGTGCAGCGCCAACTGTTCCCGGAATGAGCGCTAAGTTTTCGAGGCCCGGTAAATTCTTTTCCAAGGTCCAGGTAACGAACTCATGCCAATTGACTCCTGCGCCAACTGCAATCAGAGTGTCCTCATTTTCGGAGGCCGTAACTTCCTGTCCAGTGATGTTGATCAGTAAGGTGGCTCCAGATAAAACTTTGGGCAAAATTACATTGCTGCCACCCCCTAAGATCCGCCATGGCAGATTCTTACTTGCAATTTGGCTCATTACTCCCGGAATTTGCTCGGCAGAGTCAATTTCGTAGGCAAGCTCAGCTATTGCATCTAGGCCAAAGGTATTCCGGTCCTTTAGCCCCAAATTGGGAGTCAATTTTGCTGGTGCAGGCGCATGTTGCGGGGAGTTCATGCCACAATCTTATTCGAATGTCTGCCTAATCCGCAGATAATTGCCAGAATGCTAATGAAATCACCTCACAGTTCATAGAAATAGAGAAGGAGTAAAAGATGCCCTCATTTGACGTAGTTTGCGAACCCGATATGGTGGAGCTAAAAAATGCGATTGAGCAGTCCAATAAAGAAATTAGTAATCGTTTTGACTTTAAGGGCTCTGATAGCCGCGTAGAGCAAAAAGATGAAACACTCATTTTGTTCGGTGACGATGACTTTAAATTAGGTCAAGTGCGTGATGTGCTCTTTGGCAAGATGGCCAAGCGTAATGTGGACGTGCGTTATCTCAAGGATGATAAGAAAGAGACTATCGGTAGTGATAAGCGTAAGCAAACTATGAAGATCCAAAAAGGGATTACGCAAGAGCTTGCTAAAAAGGTAGTCCGAATCATCAAAGATAGTAAGGTCAAGGTGCAAGCTAGTATCCAAGGCGATGCGGTACGTGTTACTGGCGGTAAGCGCGATGATTTGCAAGAAACAATGGCTCTACTAAAAAAGGAAGTAACAGAAGCGCCATTGGGCTTTAATAATTTCCGTGACTGATGCTCTAGCGAGTATTGCAATAACCACTTGCGCCTTAGGTACATGTATATTATGATAATATACATAAATGATAGACTTTGATTATATTGTTGGATTTCAGTGGGACACAGGCAATGCTTATAAAAGTAATGAAAAGCATGCTGTATCTCAAGGTGAGGCTGAAGAAATTTTTTTTAATCAGCCTTTATTGATTGCCGGGGATGAAAAGCATAGTCTTGAAGAGAGGCGTTACCTCGCGCTAGGTATGACATCGGTTAGCAGACTCTTGTCTGTGGTGTTTACTTTGCGCAAGCAAGCAACTTTGATTCGAGTGGTTTCTGCAAGACCAATGAGTAGAAAAGAAAGGGCATTTTATGAAAAAGCCTACTAAAACGATACCAAAATTTAAGAATGAAAAGGAAGAGCGTTCCTTTTGGGAGGGGAATGACGCTGCCGATTACTTTGACCTATCAAAGGCAGCACGCGTCACAATGCCAAATCTTAAGCCGACAACTGCCTCTATCTCCTTGCGTCTCTCACAGAGCTTTTTAGAAAATATTAAGTTGCAGGCTAATAAGTTGGATGTCCCTTACCAGTCATTGATGAAAATTTGGCTGGCCGAAAAGTTAGAAGAGGTTACAAAGTAAGTTAGGGAATACTTAGGCCTATAGCTTAATATGTCTGCTTTTAAAGATGCTGGATTTTCAATAGCTCCAGCAAGCCAGGAAGCTATTGAGCGCTTTTGTGATGCTTGCTGGCTAGAAGACGGCTTAGCACAAAATAGCCTGGCCGCATATCGCAGAGACCTCTTGCTTCTGGCCCAGTGGCTCTATAAAAATAACAATTCTGACCTGTATGGTGTGACAGAAAAAGAGCTCACCGCATATATTGCGCATCGTCGCGCTGATAAAGCCACTACTGCGAATCGACGCCTAACAGTCTTCAAGCGTTTTTATCGTCATGCCTTGCGGATCAACTTAGTGAAGAGTGATCCTTGTATTGGCTTGCGTGCTGCAAAGCAGGCGCTGCGCTTTCCAAAAACGTTAAGTGAAGATCAAGTGACTGCATTACTTAATGCGCCAGATATTGAAACGCCTTTGGGCTTGCGTGATCGCACAATGTTAGAGCTTATGTACGCCAGTGGTCTGCGCGTCTCAGAAATTGTTTCTTTAAAAACAGTTGCCTTAGGGTTAAATGAAGGTGTTGTACGCGTAGTTAATGGCAAGGGTGGCAAAGAGCGTCTCGTGCCTTTTGGCGGCGAAGCAGGGCAGTGGTTACGAAGATACCTTGCTGATGCTAGAACACCATTGCTAGAGGGTAAAACGACTGATGCTGTATTTGTAGGTCGTCATACTGGTACGGGATTAACGAGGCAGGCTTTCTGGGCCTTAATTAAGCGCTATGCAACCCTTGCCAACATTTCAGTAGCTTTATCACCTCATACATTACGCCATGCATTTGCTACTCATTTACTCAATCATGGGGCTGATTTAAGGGTAGTGCAGCTACTTTTAGGGCATGCCGATATCTCTACCACTCAGATCTACACCCATGTGGCTAGAGAGCGCCTCAAATCGATTCATCAGCAGCACCATCCTCGTGGCTCATAAGTGTTTAAGATAGCGTTATGAGCTTTCATCCCAATATCTTATTAATTCCCATTGCCTATCTCATCGGCTCTATTTCATTCGCGGTAGTCGTGAGTAAATGCATGCGCTTACCCGACCCCCATACTTATGGCTCTGGTAACCCCGGGGCAACGAATGTGCTGCGCACAGGTAATAAATTAGCAGCAGCACTCACATTTATTGGTGATGCACTAAAGGGTTACTTTGCAGTGATGCTAGCGCGCATCATCTTAGGTGATCAATCCTTAACCTCGACGCTGAGCTCTTGGGTTTTATGTGGCGTTGTGCTCGCCGTATTTTTAGGGCACCTCTTTCCCATCTTTCATGGCTTCAAAGGGGGTAAAGGTGTCGCTACAGCCTGCGGAATTCTGTTTGGTGTGAATGTCATTTTAGGAATTGCCACACTGAGTACTTGGATTATCGTTGCGGTATTTTTACGCTACTCCTCTTTGGCGGCCTTAGCGGCTGCGATCTTTGGTCCAATCTATTTTGTCTTTCTATTTGGCTTTCAGCCTATGGGCATTTCCCTTTTGGTGATTTGTTTGTTACTCATCTGGCGTCACCGCAGCAATATTCGCAATCTCATGAATGGCACTGAAAGCCGTATTGGTTCTAAAAAAACTCCTAAGGAGTCATTATGACAATTGCTTATGCCTGCGTTCTTTTTATGGGCCTCTTTCCTTATGTAGCTGCTGGTATTGCCAAAAAAGGCTTTGAGAACTATGACAACAGCATGCCAAGACAATGGCTTGCTCAGCAAACAGGATTTAGAGCTAGAGCAAATGCAGCTCAAGCCAATCTTTTTGAATCACTCCCCCTCTTTTTTGCAGCAGTGATTATTGCCAGCATCAGTAATGCACCTCAAACACGGGTTGATCTGCTTGCCTTGGGCTTTGTAGTAGCCCGCATCGCTTATTTAGTTTGCTACATTGCCAATTGGCCAACTACGAGATCGATTGTTTGGCTTATCGGACTTATTTGTGTAGTAAGTATCTTTTTTCAGATTTAACTGAACCACCAAAATACGATTAATTAATACGAGACCATCAACTCACTATGCCAGCTAAAAAATTACCTACTAAAAAAGTAGCAACTAAAGCAACAGCAAGGGGAACGGCGAAAGTCGCCAGCAAAAAAGCCGATCTAGGAACTCCACTTTCTGTGATTATTCGTCGCCGCATTGAGGCTCAAAAAGCGCGCTTTCATGCCAATGACAATATTGCGGCATTCATTCAGCCTGGCGAGCTAGAGGGCTTAGTTGATGAGGTTGCTGAAAAAATGCAGGGCGTGCTAGAGAGCTTGGTCATTGATACGCAGAGCGATCACAACACCAAAAATACAAGCCAGCGCGTAGCCAAGATGTTTGTAAGAGAGGTCTTTAATGGCCGCTATGTCGAGCAGCCCGCGCTTACCAAGTTTCCTAATATCAGTCGTCTAAATGAGTTGATGATTGTCGGGCCCATTACGATCAGAAGTGCTTGCTCGCATCATCTGTGCCCGATCATGGGGCGCGTATGGATTGGTGTATTGCCCAGCAAGGAGTCTGCACTCATTGGGTTATCGAAGTACGCTCGATTAACAGAGTGGGTGATGTGTAGACCACAAATTCAGGAAGAAGCAGTCGTTGAGTTAGCTGATATGCTCGAGAAAAAAATTAAGCCAATCGGCGTAGCTATCGTCATGGATGCTGATCACTTCTGTATGCAGTGGCGCGGTGTTAAGGATCGTGATTCCAAAATGGTCAATAGCGTGATGCGCGGAGCATTTTTGAAGGACCCTAATCTACGTCGCGAGTTTTTATCGCTTCTAGAAAAACGTTAATTGCTTGTTCGGGATACTAGTGCTCCATCAATTTAATATCTCAGTGATTCAGGTTTGCACTCTCGTATTAATGGCTTTGATGCTTTGTGCATGCGGTGGATTTCCAACCGCTCATCCTGATCCCGCTAAAAATAATTCTACAAACTATAAGAATGATCTCAAGGATTGTGCACAAGCGTATCCCGAGACTCCTGACGGTGTTTATCTCAAGAGCCGCATTGCTTGTTTGCAACTAAAGGGTTGGCGTTAGATGCCAATCTGTATGAGAATAATTCTCAACAATATTTCTATATAAATCATTGGCTTACGCATTAGCTAGCAGCGTAAATTCATCTCCACTATGATCACTCTTAGTTTTTATAGGTGCAATTTGCTTGCATTTCATTCGCTGTTTTATTTTTTGGAGAATCCATGAAAAATAGTCGTCGCCAATTTATGATTTTGTCCGCTGCTGGTGCTTGCACCTTGGCATTGAACGGTAAAGTTCAAGCTCAAGCAATGGTTGCTGAAACTGATCCGCAAGCTGCTGCACTAGGTTACAAAGCCGATGCTTCTAAAGTAGACAAGGCAAAGTTTGCTAAGTATGCTGCTGGTCAAAAGTGCGATAACTGTGCTTTATACCAAGGTAAGCCTGGCTCTGCTGCTGGTGGTTGCTCATTGTTTGCTGGTAAGCAAGTTGCTGGTCCTGGCTGGTGCTCTGCTTACGCTAAGAAGGCTTAAGCTTGCTTAATTGAAAAAGACTGCTCCGGCAGTCTTTTTTATTGCCACTGTAGTATCTATTGCTCGGGTTCTTTCGGCGGTATGATGAAAAATCTCATATATAAGCTCATTGAGCTAGGTGATGATGAAACGCACTATTGAGTCTTGGTTCAAACGCTATTCGTTTTACTTTGGCGGTGATCAGCCCTTGGTTACCTGGAGTGAGCGCTTGCGATCTTGCGCTGGAGCGCTAGTGGGTTTAATGGTGGTTTTTATTATTGCCAAGTTATTAGGTGAGCTGACTGGTATTGATGAATGGTTAATGGCCTCTTTGGGAGCAAGTGCACTATTAGTTTTTGCATTACCTGGCAGTCCGATGGCGCAGCCTTGGGCTGTCATCGCAGGCAATACGGTCTCAGCCTTAGTAGGTATTAGTATTTTCTTACTTATTCCGGAGCCTTTGCTCGCAATGCCTCTTGCAGCTAGCTTATCGATTTTGGCTATGTTTATCTTGCGCTGTTTGCATCCGCCTGCTGCTGCAGTTGCATTGATCGTGGTCTTGGGCCACGTAACCCATTACCGCTATGCCTTTTTTCCAGTGATGATTGATTCAATCTTGCTTGTCGCTGTCGGGGCTTTCTATAGCAATTTAACTGGCAAACCCTATCCCAATAGACCCCGATAGAAATTGAGGTTTATTTTGCCTTGGTAGCTGCAAGTGAAACAATGCAGTCCTTAATGCCGTAATTGTGATATTTGCCGGCATTCTCTTTTTTCAAGGATTGGGCACACTCCATTACAGAGTTACGGACATTGATTTTTGGGGTATTTGCTGCAGACATTTCGACTCCATTTTTATTGGGTTTTTGGGAAAAAACGAGAGCTATATTGCGCTTTTGCTATTAGAAGCCATTTTATAAGCATTTGACCTCCCTTAAAGCGATAAAATCTAGGGTTAATTGATATAAAACCGTAAAATTGCACAATACATTCAAAAGGTTAGCTATTTGTCTATGACGCAAGTTTTGCCCGTAATTCTGTGTGGGGGGTCTGGAACTCGTCTGTGGCCGCTTTCCCGTTCGGGATTTCCCAAACAGTTTTTAGTACTTTCAGGAGACGGTTCAAACCAAACTCTCTTTCAGCAAGCAATTGGTCGTATTCATGCGGTAGCTAATCAAGAGATTCAGTTGGGCAAAACACTGATCGTCACTAATGAAGAGCATCGTTTTTTGGCCCTTGATCAGTTACGAGAATTAAAGAGTGGCTCTAAAAAGATAGAGGCCACTTTATTACTGGAACCCTCTGGCAGAAATACAGCTCCTGCATTAACTCTGGCAGCGCTCTATGCGCAGCAAGTGAGCACAGATAAAAATAGTGATCCAATTTTGGTGGTAACGCCTGCAGATCAAATCGTGACTAATCCGACAGCTTTTACTAAGGCGCTTCAAAGCAGTATCCAAATTGCAAAAGAAGGTGCGATTGCCATTTTAGGTATTACGCCTACTGCTCCAGAAACAGGATATGGCTACATCAAGGTACAAGGTGAGACTGCTACCAATCAAGGTTTTACAGTAGAGCGCTTTGTAGAAAAGCCAAACGAAGCAACTGCTCAGCAGTATTTGGCTGAAGGCGGATATTTTTGGAATGGCGGTATGTTCGTAGTGAAGGCAAGTGTTTGGTTGGCTGCCTTAAAAGAATATCGCCCTGATATTTTGGTGGCCACTGAAAAAGCTTGGCAAGCAAAAACAACGGACACTTCTGGGGATGCTGATTTCATTCGCCCTGCAAAAGATCTATTTAATGCCATTCCAAGTGAGTCTATTGACTATGCCGTCATTGAAAAGTGCCCAGGCGCTAACGGAGTAACTCAGTTTCCTATCAAGATGGTTGAGCTTGATGCCGGCTGGAATGATCTCGGTGCTTGGGATGCAGTGTGGCAAGTTGGCAAGCAAGATGCGCAAGGCAATGTTACGAGTGGCGATGCATTAGTGAGTAATTCTAAGAACTCACTCATTCATGCAAGTAGTCGCTTAGTAAGCGCAGTAGGTGTAGAAAACCTGATCATTGTTGAGACAGCAGATGCAGTGCTAGTAGCCGACCGCAAGAATAGCCAAGACGTTAAAAAAATTGTGACTCAATTAGAGTCGCAAAAGCGTGAAGAGAAGAACTTGCATCGCAAGGTTGCGCGTCCATGGGGTTGGTATGACAGTGTCGATGAGGGTGAGCGCTTTAAGGTCAAACGTATTCAGGTAAAACCTGGCGCTAGCCTCTCACTGCAAATGCATCACCACCGCGCAGAACACTGGATTGTGGTCAAGGGCACCGCTGAAATTACCAATGGTGACCAAGTAATGCTTCTCAGTGAAAATCAAAGCACCTATATTCCCCAAGGACAAAGCCATCGTCTAGCAAATCCAGGCAAAACCCCTTTAGAGATTATTGAAGTGCAATCAGGAAGTTATTTGGGCGAAGACGATATCGTCCGCTTTGAAGATACTTACGGTAGAAGTTAGCAATCTCTATCAAATTCATCATTTATTTATAGCAATCCTTTAGTCAATACAAAAGAGTTCATTATGAGCAAACAAAAAGTCGCACTAATCACTGGTATCACTGGTCAGGATGGTTCTTATCTGGCTGAGTTCTTGTTGGAAAAGGGCTACATTGTTCATGGCATTAAGCGCCGCGCCTCTTCTTTTAATACGGAGCGTATTGATCACATTTATCAAGATCCGCACATCAATCACCCTGATTTAATTCTTCACTATGGTGATTTAACGGATACCAGCAACTTAGTACGCATCATTCAGCAAACCCAGCCTGATGAGATCTATAACTTAGGTGCGCAATCACATGTAGCTGTATCTTTCGAGTCTCCTGAATACACTGCGGATGTTGATGCTATAGGTCCGCTGCGCATGTTAGAGGCTATTCGTATTTTGGGTTTGGAAAAGAAAACCCGCTTCTACCAAGCTTCCACCTCGGAACTCTATGGTCTCGTACAAGAGATTCCTCAAAAAGAAACGACCCCTTTTTATCCAAGAAGTCCATATGCTGTAGCCAAAATGTACGCTTACTGGATTACCGTGAACTACCGTGAGGCTTATGGTATTTATGCCTGTAATGGCATCCTCTTTAACCATGAATCTAAACGTCGTGGTGAAACCTTTGTTACTCGCAAAGTTACTCGTGGATTAGCAAACATCGCTCAGGGACTTGAGAAGTGTTTATTCATGGGTAATATCGATGCACTTCGTGACTGGGGTCATGCAAAAGACTATGTCCGCATGCAATGGTTGATGCTCCAACAAGATAAGCCGGAAGATTTTGTCATTGCGACGGGTGTGCAGTTCACTGTTCGTGAATTTATTATCCGTAGCGCTAAGCAATTAGGTATCACGCTCAAGTTTGAGGGCGCCGCTGAAAATGAAAAAGCAATCGTGGCAAGCATCGAGGGCGACAAAGCACCAGGCTTAAAAGTGGGTGATATTGTTGTACAGATTGATCCTCGTTACTATCGTCCTACAGAGGTAGAAACTCTCCTTGGCGATCCTACCAAAGCAAAAGAAAAATTGGGTTGGGTTCCCGAGATCACTTTAGATCAAATGATTATTGAGATGGTATCTAGTGATTTAGATCAAGCCAGACAGCATGCACTCTTACAAAAACATGGCTACTCAGTTTCGGTAAGCACAGAAAAGTAAATAGTTAATTTATTTATGTACGATCATTTTGCGATATTAGTAACTTCCTGTGATAAGTATTCTGATTTGTGGGAAGGTTTTTTCTCACAATTGGATAAGAATCTGTCTGTTCCGATAAAAAAATATCTATTAACTAATTATCAAAACTACAATGGGCGCTATGCCCAGCAGGTAGAAACAATTTTAGTTGGCGATGATCTTAATTGGAGCGATGGCCTAATTAAGGCCCTAGAGCGTATTCCGGAAACAAAAATCTTAGTCATTGTCGAGGATTTTTTTGTATCGTCACCGATTGATAGTAATTTGATGAAAGAGGTTATCAGTTTTTCGGCGAAAGAGGATACGCAGTTAATCCATTATGAAAATTTGCCTGGAAGCATTCAATCTAGATTCTCAGGGTATGCTAAGTGTGAGCCAGGGATGCCTTACTTAACTGGTGTCTGTGGAATCTGGGATAGAGAGTATCTAAAATCGCTGCTCATCAATGGAGAGAATCCTTGGCAATTTGAGATTTATGGTAGCTATCGCGCTCAATTTTCTGCAAAGAGAATTTACTGCTTGGAGACCCCTTTATTTGAGTTTAAGAATATGATTCAGAAGGGTGCTTGGGTTAAATCAAACATAGTTTGGGCTAAAAAAAATCATATCCCATTGGACTTCGATCTGAGGCCTATTCAGGCATCCTCATTTTTTTACTTTAAGGACTTTTATTTTCAAATGGCCTTACATTTTCCTTGGCGATTGAGGTTGGCAATCTTAAACTTTTTTAGAAAAATGTTTGTGAGCTATTAGCTTATTTATTTGAATGGATTATTAATTGAATATCGAGAATATAAAAAAACTGCAAGGCATGATTGATTTACTGCTTGAAAATGAGAGTCGAATCAATGAAGCGAAGCCGATTCGTTATTGGTATCCATTAAGCCTGGCTACTTTTGGCTCAGATGAAATCATCGAGGCATTAGATTCTATGTGTAGCTTTAGAACGTCTATGGCAGAAAAGACCTTGTCTTTTGAGAGGGCCTTTGCAAATTGGCAGGGTAGTAGCGATGCCGTGATGGTTAATAGTGGCTCTTCCGCTGATTTATTGCTGAGTCTATTATTGACTAATCCACTGGAGCCATTGCTTCCCCCGGATTCAGAAATTTTAATCCCCGTGGTAACTTGGCCAACCCAAATTTGGTCCGCGATGATGGGTGGTTTAAAAGTTAAATTAGTTGATGTAGATCCTGGTACTTTAAATATAGATTATGAAGATCTGGAGCGACAAATTACACCTAAATCTAGGGCGATATTTTTAGTGCATCTAATGGGCAATCCCTGCAATATGGATCGAATAATGGAGATTGCAAAAAAACATAATCTTTTGGTAATTGAAGATTGTTGTGAGGCAATGGGCGCATCTTGGGACGGTATCAAGGTTGGGAATTTTGGCATCGGCGGCACTTTTTCATTCTTCTTTTCTCACCACATCACAGCCATGGAAGGTGGAATGATAGTTGTGAATAAGTCTCAGTATGTAGATCAGCTTAAGCTACTTAGGGCGCACGGTTGGGTACGAAATGTAAATCAAGAGCAATTTAGGCTTTCTGACTATCCTGATATTGACCCTAGATATGCATTCGTCAATTGGGGTTTAAATGTTCGCCCTACAGAGGTTCAAGCTGCATTTGGATTAAGGCAGCTTGAAAAAGCAGATCGATTTAATGCTCGTCGCAAAGAAATCGCAGACCGGTTTTTTGCATACTTAGCAACTAAACCATGGCTCAAAACTCCAAGGGTTGACGATAAAGCTCGTCCCTCTTGGCTTGCTTTACCTATTATGGTTGAGGGTGATGCACCATTTAGTAGGAATGATTTAACTTCCTATTTGGAGAAAAGCGGAGTTGAAACTCGGCCAATGGTTACTGGTAATATCGCCAATCATCCAGTAGCAAGACTATTCTCAGAGTTTGGTGAGCGTAAATTTCCAGGGGCTGATGAGGTTCATGCAAGAGGCTTTTATATTGGGCTCTCCCCAATGCAAACCGACGCAACTATTGATCAATTAATGAATGTTTTTAATAGTTTCCTTGAAAATTACACTAATTACTGATGATTCAAAATGACTAACTTTAATAAAAAAATATTCATTGCTGGGCATAATGGCATGGTTGGGGCTGCCATTTCTCGTCAATTGAAAGATGCTGGTTATGCCAATATCCTTACCCGTAATCGTGCTGAACTCGATTTGACTGACCAACAAGCTGTTCGAGAATTATTCCAAAAAGAACTGCCAGAAGAGGTTTATTTAGCCGCTGCAAGGGTCGGGGGTATTCATGCAAACTCAACTTATCCTGCAGAATTTATCTATCAAAATTTAATGATTGAAGCCAACATTATTCATGAGGCATTTAAATGTGGGACAAAAAAATTATTGTTCTTGGGTTCTAGTTGTATTTATCCCCGTCTTGCAGAGCAGCCCATGAAAGAATCCGCCTTATTGACGGGACTCTTAGAGCCTACTAATGAATCATATGCAGTAGCTAAAATCGCTGGAATTAAGTTGTGCGAAGCTTACAACAGACAGTTTGGTGATAGTCATGGAATTGACTATCGGTCCATTATGCCGACAAATCTATATGGTCCAGGGGATAATTACCACCCCGAAAATAGCCATGTCATTCCAGCATTGATTCGAAGATTTCATGAGGCAAAGCTTAATAAAAGTAGTGAGGTTGTGATTTGGGGTACTGGTAATGCTAAAAGAGAGTTTTTGTATGTAGAGGATATGGCCGCAGCTTCAGTATATTTGATGAATTTAGATTCTAGAACATATTGGTCTCATGTTTATCCGCAGCAAAGTCATATTAATGTTGGCTATGGGTCAGATGTATCTATTGCAGATTTAGCAAAAATAATTTCTAAGGTAGTTGGTTACGAAGGTGAGATTATTTTTGACGTGACGAAGCCAGATGGTGCCCCCAGAAAATTTATGGACTCTGAAGTGCTTAAGAAGTTTGGTTGGACTCCTAAAGTGGATTTAGCTTCTGGGCTTGAGAAGGCATACACTGATTTTCTGGGTAACAAATGATTATCGTTTTACTGTTTCTGTAGAGTATTTTTAATGAGCGAGCAAGTGATGAACAAAACAATTGCCATTGTTGTCCCAGTATTTAGGGAGCAGGGAAATCTACAGGTTTTGTTTGATCGTCTGGTATCCGTCACTTCAGTGATGTCGAAATATAGTTGGGTCTATATTTTTGTCAATGACGGCAGTCCAGATGATTCGCTTGATGTTCTTCGAAAGCTTGCTGCTAAAAATCCTTCGGTAAAGGTGCTCGACCTTTCACGAAATTTTGGCAAGGAAATCGCCTTAACGGCTGGAGTTCATGAAATTGGAGACTCGGAAGCTGTAATCTGTATTGATGCTGACTTGCAGCATCCTCCTGAGTTAATTCCAAAGCTCGTTCATGAGTGGGAAAATGGGGCTGAGGTAGTCGTGACTATACGTAAAAGCTCGGAGAATGAACCGATTTTGCGAAAAATTGGGTCGAGAGGTTTTTACTGGCTCATCAATAAGTTTTGTAATTTTGAGATGGTTCCAAAGACAACCGATTTTCGTTTATATGACAAAAAAGTTGCTAGTGCTTTTAGGCATGCCACTGAGAGGGAGCGCATGTTTCGCGGCATCATGGATTGGATGGGTTTTCGCAGGACGTATATAGAATTCCATGCAGATGAGCGTTTGTCAGGGGATGCAGGTTATTCATATGCCAAACTATGGAAATTGGCGATAAATAGCATAACCTCTTTTTCCCTATGGCCTTTAAGATTGACTGGCTATTTGGGGATGCTAATTACTTTTTTAAGCGGACTTTTATTGCTCTGGATGTTTGGGTGCTATTTAGTTACATCAATGTGGGTATATACACCTCTAGCTATGGTTGTGGTTGCAAATACCTTATTAATAGGAATTGTATTGATGTCGATAGGTTTAGTGGCGCTGTACATAGGAACAATTCATACTGAGGTAGTCAATCGCCCGCTGTATCTTGTAAGAGAGAAATTAAATTTTCAAAACCAAGATCGCCTGGAAAATCATCAATCTGAATGAGGAAGCTGTTAAAAAAGAGTGAATTAAAAGTCTTTTTTAAGGCAGGGTTTTTATTAACTACTGCTAGTGTGATAGTGGGCATTCTCGGATATTTCTTTCAAATCCTTGTTGGCAGGATGTTAGAACCAGCCGATTTTGCTGTGTTTAGTGCGCTAATGGCTCTTTATATCCTTTTGGGATCGCCATTTTCAGCGCTAAATATGTTGATTACAAGACATGTTTCTATATTACGAGCCACTAAACATACTCAAGACGGTAAGCATTATTACTGGGTGCTTCAAAAGTGGGTGATAGTCGTCGGGCTCATTGTGCTTCTTATTTTTTATTTCACTTCTGATTTCTTTATCGAGTACTTAAAAGCACAGTCGTTATCTCAACTTTTAATATTTAGCACCCTTTTAATATTTAGTTCATTGTTGGTGGTTAACAATTCATTTTTTCAAGGCTTTCAACTCTTTGGATGGCAAGCACTATCTAATGTATTTTCAGCTTCAATGAAATTACTTTTAAGTGTTGGATTTATAGTAATTGGAATGGGTGTCAGCGGTGCGATTTTAGGCGTGAGTTTATCAGCGGCTTTTGCCTGGATAATTGGCGTTTGGATTTTATGGAGTAGCTTTTCCAAATTCAAAGATGATTCTAATGAAGCCGCAGATAAAAATATTACCAATCATCAAGGACTATTTCAAGTTCTCAGTGTCAGCATATCTTTTGCATTGATGACTCAATTGGATATGATTTTAGTTAATTGGTTTTTTAATCCAAGTGATGCAGGTGATTATGCAGCTGCATCAGTGCTTGGGAAGGCAGTGTTATATATACCCAGTGGTCTGATCATCGCTTTATTTCCGATGACAATCGAGGCTCATCTAAATAAGAAAAAGGGAAGTCTTTTACTGAAGGCCGCCTTAATTTCTACATTTTGTATTTGCGGGGCACTCGCTCTCTTATACTCAATTTGGGGAAATGAGATTATTGGTTTAATTTATGGAGAGGCCTATTCTGGTGCTGGCTCGATTCTACGATGGTATGGATTTGCTATTCTCCCAATGGCTCTTGTAATGGTGTATGAGCATTATTTAATTGCTAAGGGAAAAATGATTTTTACTTGGGTTTTTCTCATTTTTGGACCACTACAAATAGTGGCAATCTATTTATGGCATGACAAACTAATATATGTACTTGCCGCAGTTGGTGGTAGTGGTCTGCTGTTATTCTTGTGTGGGAGTTTCATGAGTTATCACTACCTAAAAGATAATTCAAGAATCTTATTAAAGTAGACAAAAAATATATACATTTATAGGTAAATAACTATGAAGGCTGTAATTCTTGCAGGAGGACTGGGAACTAGAATCACCGAAGAGACCCATTTAAAGCCTAAGCCAATGATTGAAATTGGAGGCAAGCCAATCTTATGGCACATCATGAAGTTGTATTCCGCTCATGGGGTAAATGATTTCATCATTTGCTGCGGCTATAGGGGATATGTCATTAAGGAATACTTCGCAAATTATTTTTTACACATGTCTGATGTTACGTTTGACATGACGAAGAATGCAATGGAAGTACACCAGCAGTACGCAGAACCCTGGAAGGTAACGCTTGTAGATACGGGCGAAGACACACTCACAGGCGGTAGATTGAAACGAATTGGTCGTTATCTTGACGATAGTGAGCCATTTTGTTTTACTTATGGCGATGGCGTTGGTAATGTTGACATAACTAAATTAATAGACTTTCATCAAAAGAGTGGTTCTTTGGCAACCCTTACGGCTACTAATCCACCCGCTAGATTTGGCGTCCTAGAAATTGGGGATGATCATAAGATTCAATCCTTCAAAGAAAAGCCAGTATCTGAGGATGGCTTAATTAATGGAGGCTTCTTTGTATTATCCCCAAAGGTCCTAGATTTGATTGAAGGGGATTCAACGATTTGGGAAAGGCAGCCGTTAGAGCGACTTGCTGCAAATGGACAGTTGGCAGCATATAGGCATGAAGGTTTTTGGCAGCCAATGGATACTTTGCGCGACAAGAATTACTTGGAAGAGTTGTGGGCAACTGGTAAAGCTCCTTGGAAAATTTGGTCATGAATCCAATATTTTGGCAGGGAAAGAAGGTTTTTTTAACTGGTCATACTGGCTTTAAAGGTGGCTGGCTCTCTCTTTGGTTGCAGAGTTTGGGTGCTGACCTTACAGGTTTTGCTTTGAGTCCCCCAACAAACCCAAGTCTCTTTGAGCAGGCTAGAGTTGCGGATGGTATGCATTCGAAGATTGGCGACATCAGAAATTTAGAGTGGTTGCAGGCTGAAATACAAAATACCCAACCTGAAATTGTCTTTCATTTGGCGGCACAGCCGCTCGTACGTTATTCCTATGAGAATCCTATTGAGACCTATTCGACGAATGTAATGGGCACTGTTAATGTGCTTGAGGCAATTCGCAGTACTGCGAGCGTTAAGTCAGTTGTAGTTGTCACAACTGACAAGTGCTATGAGAATCGAGAGTGGGTGTGGCCTTATCGAGAAAATGAGGCAATGGGAGGTCATGATCCATATAGCAGTAGCAAAGGTTGCGCCGAATTGGTAACCGCTGCCTATAGGTCGTCATACTTCAATCCATCTGAATATAAGCGGCATGGTGTCGGCATCGCTACTGCTCGGGCGGGGAATGTGATTGGCGGTGGCGATTGGTCAAAAGATCGATTAATACCCGACATTATCAACGCGGTTAATGCGGGAGTTCCAGTTCAACTTAGAAATCCCAACGCTATAAGACCATGGCAACATGTTTTGGAGCCATTGCATGGGTATTTAACTCTTGCTGAGAAGTTGTATGGTGATGGAGAAAACTTTTCAGAGGCTTGGAATTTCGGTCCTGAGCAGGTAGACTGTATATCGGTTCTAGATATTGCAAATAAATTAATTGAAATTTCAGGCTCCAAGCCTAATATAAAGATAGAGCGTAATAATGACGAGCATCATGAGGCTAGTTTATTAAGATTAGATATTGCCAAAGCCAAGAAGTTTCTTAATTGGCGCCCATATTTGGATGTCAATACGGCCCTGAGATTAACAACAAACTGGAGCCAGTTTCATTCTAAAAATGATGATGTGCGGAACATTACTTTATTGCAGATTAAGAGCTATCAAGATCTTTTAGGCCATTGATTTTTTTAGCCCCATTTTAAAATTAAATCTCGATGTTTTTCTGCATGCAAAAAGAAAAAATTTGTTTCAACGGTTGATTCATCCATTCTGTAAAAGGGCAATAAAACATTTGTATTGGCCGTGAAGGCTAAATATCCCTCGCTTTCGAAGAGATCAAATATTTCATTGGGATGGTAGTTGAACATTGCAGACCATTTTCGCAATATCTCGGAAAATATAATGGGCTTATCGCGCTTAATGGTATTTAGACCACCCTTAAAAACTAAAAGCTCAGCACCTTCTACATCACATTTAATAAAATCAACCGTAACTTTATTTTGCGAGGTAAACTCATCAAGAGTTATTACTTTACATTGAAATACTTCAACATCGTCTCTTCCTGTAAGGTTTGCACTCGATGCATTTCCAGAGCCCTCTGAGTAATAGTAAAAAGCGAATTCACCTTGGGTATCAGAAAATCCAAAATTAAATTTCTTTATATTTGGGCAAGCGTTTAACGCTAGGTTTTTTGTCAATTGCTCATAAGTTTTTGGAATCGGTTCAAATGCATATATTTTGGCATCGCGTTTGGAAGTTGCCATATTAAGAGAGTACCAGCCAATATTTGCGCCTATATCAAATAGGGTATGGTTTTCATCGAATAAATTTTCCAACATTCTAGATTCAGACTTTTCATAGTCATTGAAATTTAAAATCTCAATCGGAGCAATACGAAAATCTTTCGGTTGGCATGATATTCGAATTCCACGATCTCTTGAAGTCATGATTACATCATCATCTAAGATTTCAATAGATTTTATATTAGTTTTTTGTAGGTATTTTGCATAGTCAAATAAAGAGTAGTGATGATATTGGTGCATTGATTCGATAAATGTTGGCTTATCAATTTTTCCACACTGAAATTTTTTGATCGTATCTTCAATTAATGATTGCATATATATTCTGGATAATCCTTATAAGAAACTATTAACAGTTCGTTTGAACCCTGCATTAATGGTGGTTGTTGGGATCCATGAAAGCTCTTTAATTTTATCAATGCAGGGAATTGCTTTGGAGATTGAGTTATTCACAATTGATGAGGTGCTCAAATGGGTTTGGACTTTAAGGTTTCTCTCGGGGAAGAGTTTGGTTAATGTATTTGCTAAGTCAGCCATAGAAATTGCCGCATCTGGATTGCCTATATTGTAGGCTTGTGCAATTCCGCCCTTTAAAAGAACTGTTAGAAATCCAATAGTCGCATCCGCAATATAGCAAAATGCTCTAACGGCAGTACCTGCACTGTTTAGGGTAATGTCCTCTTGATTTACAACATCTCGAACGAAATCAGCAAAAACCCGACCATCATCAAGAGACATTCCAGGGCCATAGGTATGAAATGGTCTCACTATAGAGGCGTCAACTTTGAATTGTTCGGCCCATGAAATGCACATATTTTCACCCATGCGTTTACTCTCAGCATAACAGGAGCGTAAATTGGTGGGATCCACATAGCCATAATCTTTTTCAGAGATTTGCTTATTTGAATTCAATGGTTGCCCATAGATCTCGCCACTGCTAAAAAACAGAAACTTACTTGAGCGGCAGTATCTCGCATGATTCAGAAGATTAGCTGTACCAATTGAGTTCGCAGACAAAGTACCAACAGGATCAAGGCTGTAATATTTTGGACTAGCTTGGCTGGCTGCATGAATAATAATGTCAGCTTTTGGAAAATTATTTTGAAGTGGAAGTGAGATGTCTTGGGTGAAACTTTCTAAGTTGGAATCATGCCTCCAGGGATATAGCCTATCCTCATGATGGGGGCTTCTCCGCGTAACACAGATAACTTTTATATTGAGGCCATGCACTTTGTTTGCAGTTAGCAAGGCTTGAGATAAATAGCTGGGTAAAAATCCATTTCCACCCGTGATTAGTATAGATTTGTTGACTAATTTACTCCATGGAAGTTCTGCGGAGCAAATTGATAACAAATCGTCTTGGATGATTGGATGTATTCCGAATGGAAATGTCATTAAGGAGGCTGGAGCTAATAAAGTAAGACTTTTAATGAATACTTATATTGGATCTATGAGCATGTTCTCATAGTATTCTGATCTGTCGAGGAAGGGCGCCATATCCTCTAGGGGTCTAGAGCTCATGCTGCCATCAGCATTAACTTTAGAGGAAACGGTTGGAATAATTGGCTGCTCCGACGGAGTAATAATGTCTAGTACATAAGGACCGTTGGTGTTTAGTGCCAATAAAATAGCCTCATCTAGCTTATCTAAATCAGCTACTCTTGCCGCATTTATCTCATATGCTTCACATATCTTCAGTGTATCTGGCATTGATACTCCTGACCGCGATCCCTCCCCAATATAGCGTTCTTCAAAATAGTTTTTTTGGGAAGCTCTAATAGACAAGTAGCCATCATTATTGAGTACGAATAGTTTTATCGGCAATTGGTAATATTTAAGTGTCTGAAGTTCTTGAATATTTTGCTGAAAAGAGCCGTCCCCTGTGACTGCAAGCACCCGCTTATCCCCGATAGCTGTTGATACTCCAATAGCGGCTGGCAGAGAATACCCCATCGTAGCCATTGCGCTTGATGGAATATATCTTTGATTCTCCTTTGTTAGCTGAATTCCTTGCGATACTGCATAGAAAGCAGAGCCAGCGTCAGAGATAAAAAAATCACCTACTTTGGATAGCTTAGATAATCTATCAACAAATGAGTAAATATTAATGGGGTTTTTTGTATTTTCATACTCAGGCAAACAAACTGGATATTTATGCTTCCAGCCAACACATTTCTTCAGCCATTTATTTGAGATTGCCGTTAGATTTTGTTTCTTTGCTGAATCTAGCAATGACTCTAGGAATTCTTTGGCATCAGCTTGGATGAGCTTATCGATGACAATAGTTTTCTTCTGGTGAGAACTTAGGTCAATATCGACAACAACTTTTTTAGCAGCGCGTGCAAACTGTTGATATTCATAACCAATTACTGATACATGAAGACTTGTTCCAATGCCAATAATTAAATCAGAATTCTGCATCGCAAAATTAGCTGCTCTATCGCCTTTAACCCCAGTTTTTCCAATATAGATATCTAAATTATGGCGAAGATTATCAATGCCAAGGTAAGGCGTGACTACGGGGATATTGAATTCTGTAGCAAGTATCTCAAGGATCTTTTGAGCGCCAGCCAGTCGTACCCCTCTGCCGGCAATAATGACGGGGCGATGAGAGGTCTTTAGTAATTCAATTAAGTAGTTAGTGTCATTGGGTGCTGTTGTGAGTTTTATTGAATCAGATTTATAGGATATCAAGGAGCTCGGGTCAATTTTGATAGCCTGTACATCCATTGGAACTTCAAGCCAAACTGGTCCAGGCCGCCCGCCTTTTGCAATTGATACTAATTTTTCAAGTTCATATCTCACCATTTTTGGATCAGAAAGATGAACGGCATATTTACATAGACTGGAAACTACAGGAAGAATATTTAACTCTTGGACGCCGAATTGCCTCAAATTTTCAACTTTAGCTGCAATTCCAGTTTCGGATCTTTTGACTTGACCTGAAATAAATAGACATGGGACGCTATCTTGCCATGCACCTCCAAGCCCTGTTAATGCATTGGTTGCTGCGGGCCCAGTTGAGAAATACCCTACACCAAAATTTTCATTTGCTCTTGCATATGCTTCCAGAGCCATAGATGCGGATTGTTCATGATGCACGCATATTGCCCTTAATTTTGGGTTACAGGCAACCCCATCGGTAAGATGCATGCTACCAGCCCCAGTGAGCATAAAAACATCTTTAATCCCTAGTTCATCGCTGATGAAGCTAGCTATAAAGTCTGCTACTCTAATCATATTGATAATTCCGTTTTTTAAATTTTTTTACAGGCATTACTTAGCTTTAAAAGAGCATCGGAGATATTATCTCGTGAAGAAGCATAAACCAGCCGAATAAATCCCTCTCCTTGGGAGCCAAAGCATGATCCTGGTAGAAGAGCTATTCCCGCTTCATCGAGAATGTAGTCCGCAAAGGCTTCCGATGTCATACCAAAACTCGAGATATTAGCAAAGGCATAGAATGCTCCTCCAGGCGTGTGGCACGTAATTCCCGGAATGCTATTTAATCCGGAAACTAGTAAGTCTCTACGAAATTTATATTCGGACATCATTTGATTAACTTTTTCTTGGCTTCCTTGAATGGCTTCTATCCCTGCCCTTTGAATAAAGGGGGTCACACAAGATGATGTGGTTTGTAACAGCATCATCATTCTTTCGGCCACGATCGGCGGCATAACGAGCGCCCCCAGTCTCCACCCAGTCATTGCAAAAGCTTTGCTAAAACCATTGGAAAGAATAACCCTTTCTTTACACTCATCTAGGCTTGAGATTGAAAAAAATTCTTGATCTCCATATACCATCCGTGCATATATTTCATCGGTATAAATATAAAGATCGTGTCGAACTGCTAAATCGTAAATTTCTTTTAATGCCCATGGCTCAGTAATTGCTCCAGTCGGATTCTGGGGGCTATTGATGATGATTAATCTTGTCTTATCTGTAATGAGAGGTTCAATATTTTCAGCCCTCATACGAAAAGCATTCTTTTCATGAAGGGGATACGGCACTGGGACTCCCCCACACATTTTTATTGATGACAGGTAAGTGGGAAAACCTGGGTCCGGTACGAGAACTTCTTGCCCTGGATTGCTGAGGCAAAAAACCGAATAGAAGATTGCAATATTTGCACCAGGTGTAACTAAGATTTGATTGACATCAGGCTTGAAGCCTCTTGAGGAGTGGGTTGCATTTTGTATGACCTCAATGAAGTCGGGTAACCCCCAACTGCTTACGTAATGAGTTTCACCTTTATCAAGGGATGATTTTGTTGCTTCCACAATATTTGAGGGCGTATTAAAGTCTGGATCACCAATTTCTAAGTGGATGATTTTTTTTCCCATTTGTTCAAGATGCTTGACTTTATCAATCACCTTGAACATTGGCTGACCCTCGATATGTCGAGCGTTATTAGAGATCTCGCGCATATTTTCTTCTTAAATAGTTGGTTAAAAATTGAGCCCTAAAAATGTTTCAATCTTTAGGGCAGCAAATTCAAGCATTTCAGGAGTTAGCGCCGGTTGGACGCCAATCCAAAAAGTATTTTTCATGACTATATTAGTATTTTTCAAGTCTCCGCTGATACGATACTTTGCATCAATCATATATGGCTGACAAGTCAAATTACCCGCAAATAGTAGGCGCGTCCCAATCTTGTGCTGATCTAAATAGGTTGTTAAATCAAGGCGAGATACAGGCGCACTTTCCTTCAGCGTAATAGGGAAGCCAAACCATGAGGGATCCGAATGCTCTGTAGCTTCAGGCAGATAAAGAAAGTCTTCGCAGCTACGAAGTCTGTTTTTTAAAAAAGAAAAGTTTTTTTTACGTGCCTCAATAAACTGTTCAACTTTTTCTAATTGGGCTAGGCCACAAGCAGCTTGCATATCTGTAATTTTAAGGTTGTAACCAAGATGGCTATAGGTGTATTTATGGTCATAACCTTCAGGCAGATTTCCCAACTTCCAGCAGAAGCGTTTCTTGCAGGTATTATCTTTTCCAGGTGGGCAGTAGCAGTCTCTGCCCCAGTCCCGAAAGCTTTCTGCGATTTGTTTTAATTCATAATTATCGGTAAAAACAGCGCCACCCTCTCCCATGGTAATGTGATGTGCTGGATAAAAGCTTAGGGTTGCAATATCACCAAAAGTCCCAACCATTTTCCCTTTATAGGTTGATCCAAGCGCATCACAGCAATCCTCAATTAGCCATAAATGATGTTTTTTGCAAATGTCAGTAACAATATCCAAATTGAAGGGGTTGCCAAGAGAGTGAGCTAGCATAATAGCTTTGGTTTTTGGGCTGATAGCCGCCTCAATTTTGGCCGCATCAATATTGTGAGTTCGATGATCAATATCTACAAATACTGGAATGGCCCCAAATTGAATGATTGGATTAACAGTTGTGGGAAAGCCTGCTGCTACACCAATAACCTCATCACCTTGTTGAATTGCTCTGGAACCTAATTTTGGGGAGGTTAGAGTAGAGAAGGCTATTAAATTGGCTGAGGAGCCAGAATTTACAGTGATGGCATGCTTAACCCCTATAAATTGAGCCAGCTGCCTCTCAAAAGATTCATTAAAACGCCCCGCAGTAAGCCATCCATCCAAAGATGCTTCAATCATGTTTTGTAGTTCAGAAGCACCTATCAGCTTTCCTGAGGGTGGAATAGGTGTCTCGCCAGGATTGAAAGAGGTTTCAGCGTAGGAAAGGCTGGCATACTCAGCAACCAAGTTAGATATTTGAGTGCGCAATTCAGCTTTTTTATTCATGGATATAGATGGTGAAATTATGGTTGATTTAATGTCTTAGTTTAGTATTAGTCTAGACCAAAAAAGCCGTTGCGTAGGAATGGATCACAACTAAAAATGAACATCGGTTTTTATAGCTTCTATCAGATCTATAACCGCAATCGAATGTTTTTAGATTGTAGCTCTCCAATTGGGGAGGATTTGATGTATCCCTATGTTTTTACAGGAAAATATCTCTCATCAGTTGGTCATAGGGTATCTACCATCGACATGGAGCCGCTTGAAAATTATGACGCAATCGTTTTTTTGGATTACCCGACAAAATTTAACAGGGTTTTTCGGGAATTGCTTTCTATAAAAAATCCCCCCCCTTTGTACTTAATTACTTGCGAGCCGGAAATACTTCGTCCAGACAATTGGAGGAAAAAAAATCATCGGTTCTTCAAGAAGATCTTTACATGGGACACTAGTTTGGCTGGAGATGATAAGTACATTCATTTACCCTTGCCAAATCGTTTAGAAAAAAATCTCACTCACTTTAATTTACAGGGTAAAGATGGTTTCTGCACGATGATATCTAGTAATAAATTCTCCAATTATCCTGGAGAATTATATTCTGAGCGTTTAAAGATGATTCAATGGTTTGAAAAATTTCACCCCAACGAATTCGATCTTTATGGTATGGATTGGGACCGCATGTTTTTTCCATTTTTTGGTAGAGCAAATTTTTTATTAGCCGCTCTTTATAGAAGATTTCCCGCCCTTCCAAAAGTAAACCACCATAACACGTACAAAGGAAAGTTAACATCTAAGCTTGCAACTCTAGCAAAATATCGATTTGCAATTTGTTTTGAAAATGTTGCTTCTCCAGGATATATTACTGAGAAAATATTTGATTGCTGGTTAGCTGGAGTGATTCCAGTTTACTGGGGTGCGCCCGAAGTCCATACCCACTTCCCTAAAAATACTTTTATTGATGCCCATAGCTTTTCAAGTAAAGAAGCTCTTTATGACTTCTTGTCAACAATGTCAGACGATGTGTGTCAGTCATATTTAGATGGAATCACTAATTTTTTAGATTCAGCCGAAGTTCATCCTTGGACTGCAGACTATTTTGCTCGGACCCTTGAAAAAGAAATTTGTCATGGATAAGTTGGTTTTAGACAATGCATTATTACCTATGGTTTCTATATGCATCCCAACTTATAACCGACTTGATTTGCTGAAGGCCGCCTTAGACTCTTGTTTTTCCCAAACTTTTTTGAACTTTGAAATTGTTATTACAGATAATAGTGATAACGAAGAAACGCGGAGATATGTTAAGTCACTTAATCGCCCTAATATTCGATATTTTAAAAATAAAAAGAACATTGGTCCTGTCGAAAACTTTGCATTAAGTGTGTCTTTAGGAGCGGGAATTTTTATAAAGCCTTTAATGGATGATGACGTTTTGATGCCAACTGCGCTTGAGGAGATGGTCGGTATGATGCTGACCCACCCAACTGTTGGTGTAGTGATGGCGCCGCTTAATATTATTAATTTAAAAGGGGAAAAAATTTCCTATAGAGCTTATCTAATAAAAAAAATTAAGCTTTTATATAGATATCGAAAAGGGAATCAAATAATTCCGAAAAAAATTATTTTGACCGATTTTTTAACCAAGCAATATCCTTGCTGCGTGCCTACTGGCTTGATGTATCGAAAAGATGGATTTGATAGCCTAGGCCCAATTGATACAAAAATGATGTTTACGGTCGATGTTGAAATTTGCGCCCGTTTTTCTACATATTATGATTTTTATTACATAGATAAACCACTGTCATCTTGGCGCCATAGTCCTTTATCTTATACAGTTATAAATTTACATAAAAACGGACAAGATACAGTTGCATTCTATGATCTAACAAATAAATTGTGCAGAGATCCTCGAGTATTGGCACAGTTTTCTTCGAGTGAGTTGCCAGCGGTAATAAAAAGAGCATATTTTTTTGCTAGCAAAAGGGCGGTACTCTCCCTTTTGGCGGGATTGCGAGCCATGAATCTTAAGTTGATTATTCAGACTCTACAGCTTATGAAAAAAAATGATCCTTACCCCACCAATCTTCTGTTGTTGCCTTTTAATATCGCTAGTGAAGTGATGGTAGCTGGTTTAAGTTGGTTTAAATGATCCTATTGTCAGCCCGTTTTGGTGATGGTCGACCTAGTCTATATAAAACACTGATGAGGCAGAAAAGATAAGCGCAAGTATGAAGCCATATAAACACTGCTTGTTTGGTGTCAGCTATTGGCTTAGGTTCGGTTGTTATATGTAATATGCCATCCTTGATCTTGTAAGGGGTGGCGGGATAATAGTGTCTAAAAGCAGCCTCAGGCATGCTTATTAAATAATCAGTATCTTTTCTGATGCATGAAAAAAAATAGTGTTCTTTGCATCCTATGTGTTCGCTTGACTTTGAAAGTAAAGTGTAATTTTCAGACTGATAAATTTCCTGAAAACTACTAAGGTTGCCATAGGGGTTGCTATTCAATTCCTTATCTCTCTGTCGCTTATCTAAAAATACAAGAGTTGGAAAGTCCTCGAAAAGCGCAATATTTGATAAAAAGGATTGATCATCGGATGGAATGAACTGGCGATTAGTGCTTGTTGAGATAAGGCCATGACAGGTATGAAACTTATCCTCATACCACTCCCCGGCGCAGGATGGGAAGTTGCCAATTACCACGGCATTTGAATGTTTTTCAATTAACCCAATAATTAGTTCGGCTTCTGAATCCTGAATAAAAGTAGTAGTTTTTTGATCACCCTTGCTACTCGATATTGCTCCATTGGCATACATTCCTACCAGATTGGATAATAAAAATAAAGTAGCTAGGGCCGTAATAATGAGCTTTTGTTTTGGATACAAATAATAAATTGCAACTACAAACCAGGCGGCAATAAATGCACCAAATTTAGAATCTGGACTTCTAATCATGTATCCAAATGGAAAGTAATTAATGATGAAGGCAAATAGATCTCCAAGGGGTGGATTAGGCCCTTTGGCAAAAAAAGCCAAAAACAGCACAAATAAAATAGGCGTAAATTTTTTATTCCTATATAGAAAATAGATTAAGCATGCTGCCAGGGTAATGCTTAGAATTCGATAGGGGTTCTCAAAGAAATAGGGATAAAAACTCAGGATTGCTCTTGGCGACCAAATGTCGTAGAGCCCCCACGCAGAAATTTGCATTAGTGGGTAGAACATTCCTCCTTGAATGGCTGTACTTGTGCCTCCCGCAAGGAATGCACCCTTGTCATTTCCAATGCTGATAGTTAAGTAAATAAAAAAGATAAATGGCAGACTAAGTATAGTTATGCTCAATATCCTTTTTGGCGTTAGAACTTGTTCAACAGCAATCTTCATGCCAGTAAATTTCTCCCGTTGCCAAATAATAAAAAGAGTGAGAAATATGAGAAGAAGTGCGGGGTAGATAAAAAGCAATCCAAATGCTAGCAATGTTGTTAGTGGAATGAGTACCCCTACATTTTTAGGTTCAAAGCTGATCAACTTAAATAAGAATAAGGGCAAAATCCCCAGTGCAACCACGGTACTAATTTGATAAATAATGCCGGCGCTATACAAAATGGATGAATATGGAGAAAAACAGTAACAGAGTGCTAAAAGTGCTGAAAGCTTTGTATCCTGAAAAATTTTATGAATACTAAAAAATGATAAGGAATGAAAAGTTACCAAACATAAAGAAATATGAATGATTTGAGTTGTGTTGTTGCTAAATAAAAATTTTAGACCTCCAATGATGACAGCATCAGGAGTTAAGACCATCAAGGCCGCTAAATTATTGCTGTAATTGAACGCGCTATTAAAAAAACTAAAGGCAGTCATCCCAATTGAGTCTGAGATTGGGTATAAAGTATCATGCGGAACAAAAATATTACCTGGTGTAAATAATTCACTTAAACCAAAAATCCACAACAGAAGTAAATAAGCTCCAAGGCTTAGCAAGTATGGCATGCAGATTATTTTGAGCTATTTTTAATTTTTGTCCTAAGCTCTAATAGCTGGGCATTTACTTCCACGGGGTATGGGTATCGCGCTTTGATAGTCTCGGCATACTGTAGATAGAGCTGAGCTTTTTTGACATCATTTTTATCAAGATAATATTCGGACATCCTTATGAAGGTAAGTGGATTGTTAATAAAATCTAGCGAGATAATTTTCATCAGTGGATTGTTATCAAAACCCTCAAGACCTTTTGAAATGGCATTTGATAAAGGTTTGATGAGGATGATGTTGGTGAGAGCCAAAAAAATCACTAGCTTCAAAACAAAAAATAATAGACTTTTTATCGGATTCATAGCTTGATCTTTCACTATTGTTGGTTGGATATTGGAACTGGGCTCATCCCCAGAAAATTTTTCAGAACGCAGCAACTTTGGTGCAATCTCATACCAATATCGTCGAAAAAATTTAATATTTTTATTTAACTTTTTGAGCATGAATGCTGATCAATGCAATCGATAGAGTAAGGTAGCTGAAGGTTAAACCAATAGAGCGCAAAATTGGGTTGCCAAGGCTTGCTTTGGCCCCATCTGTATTTACCCATTCTAAGAAATTGTATTCAATGAGAAGTAAATAGAGAGCAATAATTGCGCAGCCCAAAGCAATCGAGTGAACTATTCGCACCATATCTCTACGGTCTTGCTTGCCCTCTTTAGTGCTCATCAGATAGCATGCCAGAAAGCCAAATAGCAGTAGACCCATGGGTAGGCTAAATAGCACTGCACTTGTAATAAAATATGCCCAATTTCTCCCGCCATGAGCATATAAAACTGATGCGAGGAGTGCCGAGAGCGCGCATGGAAGCATTGTTATCAGAGATGATGGATTAAATGCGTTAAGTACTACAAGGGCAAATGGTATAGCCGCTATTGCAAATCCCTGCTTAGCCTTCACTGGGTTTTGTGAAAGTTTTAAAAACAAGTAAGCACTTAACCCAATGTTTATTGCAAGCCATAGGGTAAATAATTGCGCTAGTTTTTTTTCTATATTGAGCAGGTATGCGATAAAAGGAGTGATCAGTGAACTGCAATCGTTGGTATTGCATCGCACAAAGAAATTTGAGGAGTTTTCTTGTAGGCTGCTTAGGGCTTTATCATCAAGATCTGGTCCTAAGATCATTAAGCTAAAAAGAAAGCAAACCCCGCCAGTCACGCTATATGCTAAAGCTTTAAAGTCAAGACGGCGAGATTGTTGATAGTAGAGTTGGATCATGTACTTATAAGAAGATTAAATATCCATTGATCAAATCTATAGGGCCTAATAAAGACGTTTTTGGCATTTATAATTGCTTATTATCAATTTGAGAAAAATGCATGACCTCAATCGCTCTTATCTTACCAGCCTATAACGAGGAACTCACCATTTCACAGGTGATTGAGGTCTTCCATCGGGCATTACCTGAGGCTTGTATATATGTTATTGACAATAACTCCTCAGACCGTACCTATGAGCTTGCAAGCTCGACATTGATCAATTTAAATATCTGCGGAAAAGTAATCAAAGAGCAGCGCCAGGGCAAAGGTAACGCTGTAAGGCGCGCATTTTTGGAAGTCAGTGCTGATGTTTATGTGATGGCAGATGCTGATCTAACCTACCCAGCATCTAGAGTCACGGATCTAATTGCGCCGATTTTAAGTGGTGAGGCTGATATGGTTGTTGGTGACCGCCACTCATTAGGGGGCTATCAAAAGGAGAACAAACGGAATTTCCACTCCTTTGGTAATAGTCTTGTAACTACACTAGTGAATAGACTCTTTAGAGCAAATTTGGTAGACATCATGAGTGGCTATCGCGCATTTAGTAAAAAGTTTGTAAAGAACTATGCCATCTTAGTAGAGGGTTTTGAGATTGAGACCGATATCACTTTGCATTCCCTGGACAAGCGCTATCGAATTAAAGAAATCCCCATTGAGTATCAAGATCGACCCGCGGGTAGTTTTAGCAAACTCAATACTTTTTCTGATGGTGCAAAGGTTCTCTTTACGATATTTCAAATCCTTTGCTATTACAGACCCTTATTTTTCTTTGGAATGATTGCTATCTTCTTTGGTATCTTAGGGCTGATTACTGCAATTCCGGTATTTGATGACTGGATCACCCACCGATTTATCTATCATGTTCCCTTGGCAATCTTGGCTGTTGCTCTCGAGCTTATTGCTGCTCTATCTTTGAGTGTCAGCCTCGTACTCAATTCGATTACAAGGCAATATCGTATGCAGTGTGAGCGAGATTTATTAAATAGCTAGTTGATATAGAAAAAACAATAAAGCTACTTTGCGAATTGCGGAATAATTCTCCGAGATAGATCTATCACAAAATCCTGTCCATTATCAAATACGCGAGAATATTGATCTCCTAGATTTTGTAGTTGTTTTTGTACTGCAAAAGTGCGGACTGCCTGCGTGCGAATCCAGGGGTTGGGATGATTTTGTCTACTGACTAGTTCGGGGTCTTTGATTGAAAAGAGTGCCTCATTACCGTAGGAGTAGGCAATGTATTGAATTCCTTGATCCCTCAAATACTGGGCAAGATTTTCTGGTGATTGATCATAGGGTACACCGGGCTTTGGCCCAACATTACCAGGCCAATCCATTACATGAAATTTCCCCCTGCCAAAGTCAATCAAGAATGGTGTGTCAAGTCTCAATAAAACAGTTGAACCGAGAGGAAGTGAGTTTTGTAATAAGTTGATGCGCAATTGTTCTCTGGCAACATCGAGGGAATGAGACATATTAGATGTTGAATGAATGAGTACTTTTATAAGCTCTCGAGAGCTTCGCTTCATAGTATCTAAGAGTTGGGGTACTGAAAAGCCAATCAGAGTAATGAATATCAAGGCACTAGAAATGTGCAGTCTACTTTTTGAAACTACTTCCTTCAGGGATAGATTAAATAATACATACAAAGCTAAGAATGTCATTGGGCCAAATAAAGACACGTAGGAATAGCGTGTAAGTGATCCAGCACTGGTCATTGTTAGGGCGCAAGACAGAAGAGTGATGACAATGCTTAAGGAGAAAATGAAAAAGAAAAGCCGTTGATCAAGCGCTTCCTTAAACCGATATAGCGACGCAAGTAGGCTCATCAAGATCGCATAGTAAGGTAGTAGAGCAAGAATGGCATCTGCAAACTGATCTAGGCTGGCAAGCCCTAATGCATTTGGCGTTACTAAACCATGCCCTAGTAGTGGATAGAAGGGCGTTTGAGCAAATTGCCAATTGGCAATCAACCATGGAAGTGTAAAAAGCAACATACATCCCAAAAAGATCGCAAACTCAAGAGCGGTACGGTTCAATCTAGCAATGGTCAATCTAGAGAGGTAAATACATAAGCCAGTAGCACATACTGGAATGATGTAGTTGCCTTTTAAAACGAGAAAGCTTGATAGCAAGAGCGCTAACAAAACATGATCGAAGTAGCGCTCACCATAGTTGCTCTGTATGTAAAAGCTGATTGTTGCAACAAATAATCCACCCGCAATAATGAGGGGTGAAGCATTCACAATCGGCGCATTGATGATGACAGCGCACCAAATAACAATGCATACCAGTGGAAATGCAAAAGACGTAGATATATGTGCTCTTTTATGTGCATTCAGTGTGAGGAGTATCAGTAGTATCAAGCCAATACCGGTATCCGCCAAATGAGAAGCAGTAGCAGGTAAATAAGAGCCAAGCAAGGCAATGATGTAATTACCCGCTCCAAATCCTTGCTCAATACTGCGATCATTAAAGGGATCTCCGCCTTGGTAGCCTTCTTGTAAGATTCGTTTGACTAACACCAGATACCCAGAAAAATCATCGTGTTGATTTAATGGTAGGTGATAAAAATAACTAAGGGTGATAAAAAGGCAAAATACAGAAATAAAAATGCCGACACAGTTAGCAAGTAAAGCTTTTGAATTCGAAGCCTGAAATTGCTCTTGAAGCAGAAGCACCCGAGGGACCTTCATGTTGATAAAATAGGCTTTTCCTAACTGCGCTAGCGATAAGAGAATTCCAATAACTAAAAAAATATGGAATGTGAATGGGCTAGCTAGATGAAAGAGCTCAAAATAGCCACAACTCAAAATAAATGCGCTAATTCCGATGGCGACGGCTACGCCTGAACCATAATCATTTTGCTTGCTAAGCCATTCCAAAATCATTGCTCCATAGCCCCAAAATGCTAGGCATATAATGAGCAAAAAGAGGATGGCGATTAATTCCTGCATGCTGTTTCAGATGGGTTAATTACAGGCAAGATGTAGCCCAAAATCAAGGTTTATGGATAAGAATCAATTATTACACCGTACGGTACAGACTGAAGAAAACACTAGCTATGCTGGTGAGGCAGAGTTATGGGCAAATGAGGCTAATTTACCCCGCTACAACCTCGATATTGTGCGAAAGCTCTCAAGACTTGCCTCATCAAATGCTAGGGTGCTTGAGTTTGGCGCTGGTATAGGCAGTTTGGCCCAGATATGGACGAAGGAAACAGGGATTAAGCCAATTTGCCTGGAGATTGATTCCAACCTAAAAAATATTATTCAGGATCGTGGGTTTGAGTGCTACTCCAACCTTGAAGATATTGAGGGTCAATTTGAGCTCATTTATTCCTCAAATGTTTTAGAGCACATTGAAGATGATCAAAAGGCTTTAGAGCAGTTGTATCAAAAGCTAAGGCCAGGTGGAGCGTTGGCTTTATATCTCCCTGCATTTCAATGTTTGTACTCAGATTTTGATGCAGCAATTGGTCACTACCGTAGATATGAAAAAGCCGAGCTGATTTATAAGCTTCAGAATGCACACCTCAGTATCGAAAAATGTGAATATGCTGACTCTATTGGTTTTTTTGCTTGGTTAACCACTAAAACTAAAAAGCATGACCGCAATGCTAAACAGAGTAATGATTGTCAACTCAAGTTCTATGACCAATTCATTTTTCCATTAAGCGGTGCCTTAGATAAGTTTGGTATGAAGTATGTATTTGGAAAAAATTTGCTAGCAATCGCACGCAAACCAATTCACTAGTTCTAGCTGCATAAACCATCAAATACATGTCAGAAGTCAAAGAGATAAATTGAATGGATATAGCTGAATCCAATACTCAAGTAGCACCCAATAAATCAGACAGAGATTTATTGGGGCTAAGTCTCATTTTATTGAGCAGCATTCTTTTGGGCATCTGGGCGGTCAAGGGAACGATTGCCCTACGCAATATATTGTTGGGTATAGAAACTGTTTTATCAATCATCTATTGCTACCAATTTTTTAAAACCAATACGCAAAAAATTCCTCTAAAGAATTGGGTCCCCATCATCATGGTGGGTATGATGTTTTGCTGGATGATCTTTCACTACTTTTTTCTATCAAGATTTCCAGAAATTCAGCTTCATGAATTAAGAAGTACCTGGCTGAGGGCTCTACTGGCGACTATCGTTGGCTTTGGGACTGGGCTTGCAATATTAAGAAGGCCTAATGCGGTGAACTTCTTGTGGCTTGGAATTCTAATAAGTTTTGCTTATCTCTTTTACCAATATATTCCACTGGCGATTTCGACAGGCACTCTTAAGTATCATAGTTACGATCAATTCATTTACCCGGGTAAAATTAGCGGTGTTTTAGCAGGCACCCTTTTTATTGCAGGTCTTTTAGGAACTCTTTTAGATCGCTACCCAAGCTTAAATTTTAAAACAAAAATAATCATGTTTTTATTTTGGCTAATTAGCTCCTGCGCTGCTCTTTATGCTTATGTCTATATTTTTGATGCTCGCAATGGCATTGGTCTTGGAGTAATTATTTTCGGCCTAGTTTCTCTAATGCTGCTATTGAAGATATTTTTTTCATTACCAGGTAAGCTGGATCTCAAAATAGTATTGAAAAATGGATTATTTATTCTTGCTCTCATTGGTGTAGTGGGGTGGTTTGCGACGCAGCAATTTAAATTGAATCCAGGTTGGTCATCCATGATTGAGGATGCCAAAATTGCCATCCAAATTGAAAAATACCCCAACTGGCAAAATCCAAGCATATTAGGTTACCCCCAATCCTTGCCCGGTCAGGTGGTTACAGGCAACACCTATGAGCGACTCTCCTGGGCGACCGCTGGTACTACCATCTTTATCCCAGAAAATCCTCTGGGCGTTGGCATACTCAGTAAACCCTTTGGTGCTCTTTTAAATGCCAAATACCCCAATAGCGGCAACTATATTGTTTCTACTCATAGCGCTTGGGTCGAATTGACCCTTGCATTTGGTATCCCCGCCTTAATTTTGACCCTAGGTGCCTTACTCGTTACCCTGGCTTTATCTGTTGGCGCAAGGGAGCCTTTTAAGTATTTGCCGGCCATCCTATCCCTTGCAATAATCTTGTTGTATACCGTAGGGGAGATTAGCTCCCAACACTCCATTGAGATCTTGTATTTCTGGATTGCCCTCCTTGGCGCCTGCCTCTTCCCTTGTGTCAGTAAAGGGCTGGAAAATCAGTAGTCCTTCAGGGGTCGAGAAATAGTCAAGTGGTCAATAAACCCCTTATAATTCCTTGAGTTAATTGAGCAATTTTTTGCTGACAAGGGCAGACTTCATATGGCAATGCTAGACCAAAATACCCAAGCTGAAGGTGGAGAAATCTCCCTGCTCGACATCGTCAATTTTGTGCAAGAGTCCTGGAAAAAGCTCGTTATTGCCGCTATTGCAGGAGCCATTCTTGGATTTGCCGGCTGGAATTTCTTAGGCAGCTATCAAGCCGAGTATGTTTTACTTAATAACACCAACACCAACACCAACACCAACACCAACACCAACACCAACACCAACACCAACACCAACACCAACACCAACACCAACACCAACACCAACACCAACACCAACACCAACACC
>JACCDO011583399.1_pt1 | contig 110659 bp, 173 predicted proteins | sample 7446101 | NCBI WGS metagenome assembly JACCDO01 (sample SAMN15323440, study PRJNA562643) | freshwater metagenome | isolation source: river surface water | place: USA:Blue River Watershed | collected 2017-08-16
CTCTAAATCTTCTTCTTCATCATAGAAATCTATTTCAGAATATCCGTGTTGAATACTTTCGTATTTATAGTCATTGTTATTTAGTTCCCAAGACATAGCGTACATTATGGGTTTTCCTTTCGTTAGTTATACTGGCTTACTGCTGTAATTGTAAGAGTAGCGTCTTTATCTAATTTCTGTATTTCTTTTAGAAACTCTAGGGCTTCGTCAGATGTAGAGAAACTAGGCACCGCTAAAACTCTTGTTTTCTTACCATTCCAAATTGCTGTTTCGATTTTCATTTTATTTTCTATTCCTTTTCGTTTAGTAGTTAGTGGGTCTTATTTGCTTAGGCTCACCCTTTCGGTTTATTTGCTAAGGCTCATACCCTTTTATTTAGTTTTTATCTTATGTCTGTAAGACTATCAGAGACTACCGACATTTTCAAGCCGACACGCACCCGATAGGGTGTGAGGTTAGTCACACGCTACCGCTATTGTGCGGTACTTATCCGATAGCCCATGAGTAGGGCGGATACGGACTAGATACGCCTCAGCGTTATCATACCAAACCGCTTTAGGATGCTTTTCAGCATCTACGATTACACCCTCTAGGGTACGGCTACGATAAGCCTTGCCTACTAGTAGGGATTGGACATTGTATAGGTTAGCTGACATTATGCTACCTGCTTTCTATTTTCAAATACCCAACGGCTTTCGTTAGGTGAAAGATAGCGGTGAGAGATTAGACCCTCAGAGGCTACCATATAGACATATGCCATACGGCTTATGTAGTTGCCATTAGATAGGCGGAAGATATTAGGATTTTTAGTATTACTAGAAGCCATAGGGTGATATGGTTCTACAATTACTGAGATTGTATTAGTGTTAGTCATTTTGACCTAACCTTTCTTGTTGAGACTTTCTCAACTTCTTATGTATATAACTCTACACTAGGGGACTGACATTTATCAAGTCGCAATTCGGACATATGAGACAATTTGAAAAAAAAGTCTGTGATTAGCGTCACAATTAGCCTATATATGGGCGCACTATATGGACAAAACGGACATTTCAAAACCTGCGATCATACAAATAAAATCTATATTAACATTTTCATAAATCTAATATTGTAGTTGACTAGAATATATAGTACAATGATCGTATGATAAAAAGCGGGAACCGAATATAAAGCTTTACCTATTAAGCCTTAAGTAAAGGCTAAGGGGATATAGCTTAATCTGGTTAAAGCATTTGTCTTATATACAAACGACTCTGGGTTCAAATCCCAGAGTCCCTACTTTGTAAAAAATATTTTTAAAACTCTTGACTCAGCAATTTTCGTCATGTTATACTTAAGACTGGTTTGTGGGGGCTTACACTGATTACTCAAATGTACCAGATGTAGCTATCCTCTATTCTCAACATTGTAGCAAATTTTACAATGGGGGGAAAGGGGGGCTTTCCTAAAAATCTAAATACCCAGATGTAACTTAAATAATATATATAATATATAGGGAGTATATGGCTTCTAATAGAATTGTTATCTGTGATAAATGTGGGCGGGAAATAGAAGTAAGATCTGACTTTGCTTATATAACATTAAACAATCATAAGAAAAGCTGTAAATAAAATTCTATTAACATTTTATAGAATTCAAAAATAGATAAGGCAATACAATGAAGTGCTATACATTTAAAGTAGAAATTGATGTTCACGTAATTTCTGATTCAGAAGAAAATGCTTTGGCAAGTTTAGAACAAGGTCAAGGAACAATGGCTAATCAAGTAAAGACTCTTGTTAATACTGTAGATCTATAATTATCTTAGTCAACTAGAATAATATGAAATGTGATTTCTGCGATAATCAAAAGTATGTAGAAAGATTAAACAGTAAAGGTGTGCTAGAGAATTACTGTGTAAATTGCATTGAAAAATTAAAAAGGCGGGAAAGCTAGAAAAATTCTCTTGCTATAATTAAGCTATATGAGACACTCTTGTAGGTATAACCTAGGATGAAGTCTGAAAAGCTCTCTATAGCCAAACAGAAGGCTTATTTGGCATCATATATCAGAGATCTTAAGGAAAAATCTCCTTGTAGAGACTGTGGGAAGTTTTATCCATACTATGTCATGGACTTTGACCACGTACGAGGTAAAAAGCATGCAAATGTTATGGAACTTATTCCCACATTGTCTAAAAAGAAGATAGATGAAGAAATAGCTAAATGTGAGATAGTATGCTCTAATTGTCATCGTATTAGGACTCATATGAGAAGGATTAATAAGATTAAATAATTGCACTAATGGGATAGTAAGTATATGTAATTATGGGATAGTATCTCTTCTACTTCCGCCGCACTTTTTTCGGACGCACTTTTCAATTCGCACTTTTTTTAGTATACTAGAATTTATTGGACCATAGCTCAGTCGGCAGAGCGGGAAGCTGTTAACTTCTAGGTCCCAGGTTCGAGCCCTGGTGGTCCAGCTCAAAACATAAATCTGAACAATTTATGTGGAGATCGTTTATCCGAAACCTACCCTGTAGGCGCATCATACGAAGGTGTTCAGGCCGAAGGAGATTGCTCTGCTAACCTACTAGGATAAACAGCCATTAGCTTAAGGACAGCGAGTAGAACTGTGATAGCATGAATGGCATTTGCCCTTATAGCCCAGTGGCAGAGGCACACGACTTAAAATCGTGACAGCGTTGGTTCGAATCCAACTAGGGGTACGCCCGATTAGCTCAGACGGCAGAGCGACGCACTTGTAATGCGTAGGTCAACAGTTCGATTCTGTTATTGGGCTCCATACCTCTGTAGCTCAGTGGATAGAGCGAGACTCTTCTAAGGTCTGCGTCGCAAGTTCGATTCTTGCCAGGGGTGCTGTACAATAGTATGTAAAGAGGAGTTTATGTATTCTTTTAAGTATTCATTAATGGATCCTTCTGTAAAATTTGAACCATTGTCTGGAGATAGACAGTGGCAAGATGAGCTGCCAAATAATCATGCTTATAAATGTTTTCCTCTTACCTTAGCAAATAAGTTTGGTTGGGGTATATCTTTTCCAGAAGATATATCTTTTATATGGAATGGAATTAAAAGCGCATCTAGAGACAATGTAAAAGCTTTATCTGGAGATAGATGGATAGACTTCAGTAGAGGATGGGGAGTAGTCAGTTTTAGGACAGGGCTATTCTTTGAAACAGATCAGAATGTTACTATGTTAGGTTACCCCGTCCCAAATAATTTTATTAAAGATTTTCAAATATTTACATATCTAATATCTACGTCATTTTACAAGCCTTGGCAGCTTGCTGGACAAATTACTGAGCCAAATAAAGTCATTACCATAAAGGCTGGAACTCCAGTAGGAGCTGTGATGCCTATCTCGCTTGGTCAAATAAATAACTCAGAGGCTATAAGAGTCTCTAACGATCAAATGCAAATAGACTTTGAATATTATTCAGATTATTCTAAAGAGGTAACTAGAAGAAATCAGCAATCAGAGTGGACTAATTTTTATAGAAATGGCACCAATCACTTTGAAGAAAAAATTGGCGAGCATGAACTTAAAACTATAAGGCTAAAAAATATATAATGTTAAATTTTCATTGGATGCATAGACAAAGAGCTCTATCCCCACTTGAGCTTAGAAAATTATTTTCTGATAAAGAAAAATTTGGGTATCAGTCAATCTTACTCACCTGGAAAGATTTTAATTCAGATTATTTTATTAAAGCTGCAGCAACAATAAACCCACAACATAAGATTAAGTATATGATTGCTATAAGACCGTATGCTGTTAGTGCCAGATATTTTGCTATGATGGTTCAGGCATTTAATGAGATCTCTCCTAATAGAATTATGCTTAATTTAGTTTCAGGAGAAGTTTTAGAGGCAGAACAAGAACCAGATCCATGCTTTGACGTAGAACTAGATATATCTACTCCTGCAGGCAGACTTGACTACGTTCCTATTTGGCTAGATAAATTTATAGACTCTAATGTTCTTAAAAACAAGCCACCTATTGTTGTGTCTACAAAAAATAAAAAGTTAATAGAAGAAACCAAGCATAATACTGATATAATTTTGTGCATGTACGACGACTACATTGATTATCAAGACCAGTACTTATTAAATTATAAAAAAAGAATGGTTAGCGCTCAAGTTTTAATTAGAGATACCGACGAAGAGGCCAGATTGTTTATTGAGGAAAATTATAAAGATAGGCCAAGAGTTAAAAGATGGACGGTATATGGAAGCAGAGATACTGTTAAGAAAAAGATTTTGAATATGGCATCTGAAGGAATAACAGATGTTATGGTAAATCATGGAATATTTGATTACTGGCAAGATCCTTCTGTTGTTGATGATTTAATATATGAGATTATTTGCGAACAAAAAAAGTCTTAATTTTTTTTAAAATAGCTTCAACTTTTTTCTCAAATTTTCCACCTGGTAGATCTGGATAATTTTGCTGTACAAAGCTAGGACTAAGTTGTTGGTGAGTAAAATGTCTTCTAGGTCCTTTTTCTGGAGACATGTTTAATTTCTTTCTATTACCATAACTGCTATAGATACAGTTTGTGTTGGGTCTTCAGAAATTCCATAAAGTCTATCTTTATGTTGTAAATTTTCTAAAATAATTGGTGGCTGATCGTGTTCTATTCTTATACCGTAGTTGGTTAAAGATACATTCTCGTCGCCAATTAAGGCATGCTTGTTAGAGCTGGTGTTAGTAATCACTATTGTGTAGTGTGAATCAACTACATCAGAAAACCCCAGTTCTTTTGGAGTGTTATTTAAGGTTAAATTTTTAACTCTGAACATATATACATTATACCGCTAAAAAGGACAAAACCCAATCAGAGGCGGATCCGATTGGGTTCTGCTGATCTTGCGATCATGCATTGGGAGCAAATTTTGGTGGGATGCTACAACCAATGCTTATAGAGTATAAAATATTTAGAATTCAAAGTCAAGCATTTTAGTCCCAAAGATGTTTTTTATTAGGGTCAAATTTCCAAGGTACTTCTAGATATTTTTCATCTTCAGTTAAATCATACAGTATGTCCATAAGCGCTTTGCAGTCATCATGTTTCCAAGTAAGATTACATCTTCCATTTTCTACGTTTAAACATTTATTTAAGTATGATTCAATTTTTATTACTATCCAGGTTAAAGCTTCTGATCCAACTTTATCTGCGTATTTTTTATTCATTTTCCTCTGATGGTGTAAAAGAAGGGGTTGGCCCAAGCAGGTAGCCTTGATTATGGTATTCAACCATTTTAGAAACATCTTCAGGTCCAACTAATTTATTTGCTATAAGCGTTAATAGGTCATATATTCTATGTAACATTATATAGTTAACCATAGGTAGGTTGTCTTCTAGATTTTGAGCTTGTTCGTTATTTTCCGTCATCTGGTCTTCCTAAATCTTCCCAAAACTTTTCCCGCCCCATGGCGTCAGTTTCTTTAATAGGTGTGCTTTCAGTTTGAATTTCTATCAACGGCTTCTCTGATTGTGTCATAGAATTTACTCCCTATTACTTTCTTGTAGTTACATGATAAACAGTATAAGTATATCTCATCTTGATTAGTCTGATTACACATCAGAAGGCCCTGATCCATAGGACAATCTATCCTAGGAACAAGGCCTTCCTCTGCTAGGGTTAGGTACTTAGATACGTATTGTATCTTTTTCAACCTTACCCTCCTTAATTCTTGAATTCCGTAAGGAACTCTTTATATCTTGCCCCATTAAGGGAAGACCATGACGACCAATCGGTTCCGCCTTTGGTCATATAGTACGTTATCTCTGCGTTAATTACTGGGTCAAATAGTAAAATATTTGACTTTAATTCGAATTTCTCTTTACGATCAATGCCGAGTTGTCCCAACATATTAATCTGAAAAATTCCATAGGAACTGTCTCCAGTTTTCCTGTTACCATTGTAAGCCATAGGTCTAGAATTAGACTCTGCCTTAGCAATAGCCCAAGCCTGTTTAAGGGCTTTTCCTTCAAAACCAACAGCTGATAGGAGTTCTTTTAGTTCTCCGTCTGTTAGCATCTCAGAAGGCTTGTATACAGTATTGCTGTACTTCTCTAAGGTTTCTTTCTTTAGTTGTACTGTTGATTTTGGTGTTTCCACCACAAGTGCTTGAGTTACTGTTGGACCAGGCTGGACTGTAAACAGAAATAATGTTATCATTCCTATATAAGACCAGTTATGAGCAACTTCACTCAAACGTTCTTTTATTTTCTCCATTGGCATTTCCTCCTTTAGAGATAACGAACTATAATAATAACATTACTTGACAGTAGGTGTCAAGTCAGTCAACCAGAAACTACTATGAATATATCTTTATATATACCAAGATCAGGCTTAAATCCAGCCGTAGGTTTTGGTTATGCCGCACAAAATATAGTAAAATCTTTGCAAAGTCTGGGACACATTGTTGGCTGGTCAAACCCTAAAGCAGAAGTACAATTAAATTTTACTCAGCCTCATTTATATAAAAGACATAAAGGTCAATATCAAATAGGATATACTCCGTGGGAATCAACTGGAATGAGAACAGACTGGGTAGACACATTAAATCAATGCGATGAAGTTTGGGCAACATCTACTTGGAATTCTGAAATTTATAAACTAAATGGAGTAAATAAAGATATTACAGTTTATCCACATGGGATAGAAGATATTTGGACTCCATACAAAAGAGTGGTTGGAAATACTTTTAAATTTTTGCACGTTGGAGAACCATCTCCAAGAAAAAGTGGACAACTTGTAGTAGATACTTTTATAAAGCTATTTGGAAATAATCCTAAATATAGTTTAACTGTCAAAGCTCATAAATCTCATACAATAAGAATTTATGATAAATACATGAGATTGGTTTCTCCTTCTGATGTTTATAGCAATATAAATATTATTACAGATGAATATGATGTTAATCAATTGGTTAGCTTATACCATAGACACCACTGTTTGGTTTACCCGTCCTGGGGCGAGGGCTTTGGGTTTATTCCAGCACAAGCATTAGCTTCTGGAATGCCAACAATAACAACTTATCAATGGGCAGAATACAAAGAATTTATAGGACCCCTCAAGTTAAGGTCTACACTTACAAATGAAACTTTACCAAAAGCAGTTGGAGATGCCCATGTTGGTCAAATGTTTAAACCAGACGAAGTTCATTTAGCAGAACAAATGCTTGATGTTGTTGAAAATTTTAAAGCATACTCAGGATATTATTTTTCTCAATCAACTGAAATACATAATAAATTTAATTGGATTAAGTTGACTAAAAATGCTTTTGATCATTTAGAAGAAAAATTTTCATAACCCCTTCCTCTTTGAATAGAAGTTTGGTAGAATAAGACTTCAACTAAAAATATAAACCGCAGGGCGGAGAAAAGGTGCTATTTTAAATATGTCAAGAATTATTGAAAACCCATACGAAAACTTTATTGCGTTGTCTCGATATGCGAGATGGATTCCAGAAGACAATCGTCGTGAAACATGGGGTGAGACAGTAGATAGATATTTTGATTTTATGTTAGATCATCTTTTTGTAAATTATTCTTATGAACCAGATGCAAAACTTTTAGAGCAATTAAAACAGGCAGTATATGATAGAAACGTAATGCCATCAATGAGAGCAGTAATGACTGCAGGTGCTGCATTAAGTAGAGATCATGTGGCAGGATATAACTGCTCATTTGTCCCAGTAGATTCTCCTCGTTCATTTGATGAGACTATGTATATCTTAATGTGTGGAACAGGTGTTGGATTCTCTGTTGAATATAAGTATGTTAACAAACTTCCTGCCGTCCCAGAATCATTTGAGAAGTCTACAACAGTTATTGTAGTTGAAGATTCTAAGACTGGTTGGGCAAAAGCATACCGTGAACTTCTTGCAATGCTATGGGCAGGACAAATTCCTTCTATTGATGTTTCAAAGCTTCGTCCAGCAGGTGCACGTCTTAAAACAATGGGTGGCAGATCTTCTGGCCCACAGCCACTTATTAACCTTTTTGATTTTACAATTGCAAAGTTTAAAGGAGCCGCAGGTCGTCAATTAAAGCCAATCGAGGCTCACGATATCATGTGTAAGATTGGTGAAGTTGTAGTTGTTGGAGGAGTTCGTAGATCTGCTATGATTTCTCTTTCAAACATTAATGATATTGAAATGGCAGCAGCAAAGTCTGGAAATTGGTGGGAAAACAATTCACAGCGAGCATTGTCAAACAACTCAGTTGCATATTCTCGCAAGCCAGAAATGGAACAGTTTATTGCAGAATGGAAAAACCTTTATGACTCAAAGTCTGGTGAACGTGGAATCTATAACGTTGCAGCAGCGCAAGCGCAAGCAGCTAAGTATGGACGAAGGGACCCTGAAGTACACTATGGAACCAACCCTTGTTCGGAAATTATTTTGCGTCCTTATCAGTTTTGTAATCTTTCAGAAGTCGTATTACGTGAAAAAGATACAAATGAAGATGTTGCAAATAAAGTACGCCTTGCAACGATCCTTGGAACGTGGCAGTCAACATTAACAGATTTTAAATATCTTCGTAAAATCTGGAAAGACAATACAGAGGAAGAAAGACTACTTGGAGTTTCTTTAACTGGACAATTTGGACACAAGTTCTTTTCTGGAAAGCAGGGGCTTGATAAGCTAGAACAAGTTCTTACTGGTCTTCGTGAATACGCAAGGGCTACAAACAAAGAAGAGGCTGAAAAAATTGGAATTCCTGAGTCTGCAGCAATTACATGTGTAAAGCCTTCAGGAACTGTATCTCAATTAGTAGGAGTTTCTTCAGGAATGCACCCATGGCATTCTCAATACTACATTCGCACAGTTCGTGGAGATAAAAAAGATCCGCTATCTACGTTTTTAAAAGAAGTTGGCATTCCAGCAGAAGATGATTTTATGAAGCCAACAGATACATACGTATTCTCATTCCCAGTAAAAGCACCAAAGGGCGCTGTGCTTAGAAATGAATTGACTGCAATCGATCATTTAAACACATGGCTTGTTTATCAACGAGCATGGTGTGAGCATAAGCCTTCAATTACTGTATCAGTTCGTGATGATGAATGGATGGCAGTAGGCGCATGGGTATGGGAGCATTTTGATGAAGTGTCTGGAATTTCATTCCTACCATATTCAGATCACTCATATAAGCAAGCCCCTTATCAAGAAGTTACAGAAACAGAATATTTAGAACTCCTTGCTAAGATGCCTTCATCTATTAGATGGGAAGATTTATCTTTCTATGAAACAGAAGATGGAACTAGTGGCACACAAACTCTAGCATGTACTTCTGATGGAAATTGCGAGATTGTAGACATTTCGGCATAAAGGGTATATAATAAATATTGGGGTAACTCCCAAAATTCCTGGGCACAAGGCCCAGAAATAAGGAGGATCTTATGAAACAAGATCTAAACAATGATGGAAAGGTAACAATGCAGGAGAAAATTTTAGCAGCATTGGCAAGCTATGGTCGTCACTTTCTTGGTGCCGCTATTGCTCTTTACATGACTGGAAACACTGACCCAGGAGACTTAGTCAAGGGCGGAATTGCAGCAGTATTGCCAGTAATCCTAAAGGCTCTCAATACAAACGAGCCAGCCTTTGGATTTACAAAGAGGTCATAATTTAATAAAGTAGTTAGGACTGCTCCTGTGCTAAAATAAGTACAGGAGTTTTCCTATTTTAGGAGATTTATGGCAGCCCAAAAGAATTTTGAAGTAGATCAAAATACTACTTTTATGTTCACCATTGATTACAAAGATAATAATGGTGATCCAATAGACCTTACCGACTGTGCGGTCAAAATGCAGGTTCGTGACACCAAAGGTGGAAGCAAACTAGCATTTACATTAACATCACCAGCTGGTGGTATAAACATAGACGAGTCTTTGGGAAAAATTACAATTAAAATGACTCCAACACAAACAAACAAGCTTTTTTTTCCAAAGTCATCTTATGACATTATGTTAACAGATAGCAATTTAAATAAAACAAAAATTCTCGAAGGCTTTTTGACTTTGAGTAGATCGGTAACAGTATAATGCCTATTGTAAATAATAATCCAACGGTAGTTGTTACCGAACAAGTTAATAAAGTTGTAGTTAATGCTCCAGGACCACAGGGTCCTCGTGGAAAAAGCATACTTAATGGAAATGGCGTTCCAGCAGACAACCTTGGTTTTGCTGGTGATTTTTATTATGACAAAAATACTACTTTCTTTTATGGCCCAAAGCCAACGGATGCCTCTTGGGCGGGAGCAACTTCCTATCCATTAAGCACCTCAACCCTAACTTATCCATTTTCAATAGGTCAAGTTCAAAATGCAGGATCTTATTGGTATCTTGAAATCACTCACAATATGGGGTATAACCCAAACGTGACTGTAAAAAACAGCGCTGGCGACATATTAGAAACGGGAATAGACTATAATAGTATTAATAAAATTACGCTGACAATGGCTCAACCATTCGGCGGGACAGCATACCTGTCTTAAGGAGATATAGAATATGGCAAGATTATTTGTAACTGATATCAATCTTAATAAGAATGAACTTCAGAACGCCAGAATTCAGGGATTAAGCTCAGCACCATCAGGAGCAGTCACTGGTCAAATTTACTATGATACATCGAATAACACGATGTACTACTACAATGGACTAACTGCACCAAATGGTCCATGGGTAGCAATGAACGCCTCTACAGAGGTTGTTCAGGATATTATTGGTTCTTCAGTATCAGGTGGAACTGGATTAACAGCAACATATGTAGATTCAACAGGAATCACAACACTAGATTTAGATAACACAGCCGTAACTGCAGGATCTTATGGATCAACAACAAAGATTCCTACATTTACAGTAGACGCACAAGGTCGTTTAACTGCAGCAGGTGAAGTTGATGTAGCAACCAATCTTTCAATTGCTGGTGACACTGGAACAGATACAGTAAATCTTCTTACAGACACACTAACAATTTCTGGCGGAGAAGGAATTGACGTTGCTGTTACAGATAACACAATTACAATTTCTGGAGAAGATGCAAGCACAACAAATAAAGGTGTAGCATCTTTTGAAACAGCAGATTTCACAACAACAAATGGCCATGTAGCAATTAAAAATGTTAACCTTGGCACACAAACAACTGGAAATTATGTAGCTGGAATTTCTGGAACAGCCAATGAAATTGAAGTAACTGGTTCTGGATCAGAAGGCGCATCAGTAACAATTGGTCTCCCAAGCGATGTAACAATTACTAATAACTTGAATGTTGGCGGAGATCTAAACGTAACTGGTAACATCAATACAGTTAATTCTACACAGGTAAATATTTCAGATAATAAGATTAATCTTAACTCTGATATGCCTGAAGAGAACTCACCTTCTCTAGATGCTGGAATTGTTGTTCATCGTGGATTAGAAGCAGATGCTGAAATTCTATGGGATGAAGAGACAGATAAATGGCAACTAGGTTTAGTTGGTGGATCTTACCATGATATTGCACGTAAGTATGTTGCAGTAATTGGTGATGGAGCTGCTTTAACTTATGCAATTACACACAATTTAGGAACAAAAGAAGTTACTGTGCAGGTTTATGACTCACTTACATTTGATACCGTAGAAACAGATGTTGTAAGAAACACAGACAACCAAGTAACAATAGGATTTACAGCAGCACCTGCTTCTGGAGCATATAAAGTAGTTATCGTAGGATAAAAGGGGTAATAAATGTCTGTAAAAAGATTAGTCCCTTTACATGCAATAGCTTTAGCATCAGATCCAATAGGAACAACCGCTGGAGAACTATACTATAATACAACTGCTGATGAATTAAGATATTTTGATGGCAGTAATTGGAATCCTGTATCTGGAGCAATAACTGGACTTTTAGATCATATTCACACTTATGATGGAGCAGTGTTTTCTGTCGAGACTACAGAGGTTCCAGCTCCTGGAACAGTTGATGGCGGTACAGCATAATGTCAGCAGTTATAAAAATAAGAAGAGGAACAACTTCGCAATGGAGTTCATCTACTAAAATACTCCAGGTCGGCGAACTTGGAATAGATACAACATTAAATAAAATTAAAGCTGGCAATGGATCTTCTTTATGGTCAGATCTTCCATGGCTACATATAACTCCAACAGAATTATCAACAGCATCAGCAGCAGCTGTAGATTCCGCAAACAGTTATACAGATACAGCAGTCGCATCTCTTGGAAACACAAGCGATTCAACATACGTACCTTTATCTGATGTTGGAAATCCAGACGGAGTCGCCTCACTTGATGAAAATGGTAAAATTCCAGATTCTGAAATTCCAGCAAATATTGCAAGAGATACAGAGATTCCTTCATCAACAACTAGCATTCCAGAAGGTACAAATCTTTATTTTACAGATGAAAGGGCTCAAGATGCTGTCGGAAACTCATTGGGCTCTGGCTTATCTTACAACGATACAACTGGTGCAATTTCAGTAAACACAAATTTGATAGCAACTAAAACCTATGCTGATTCTACTGCATCTGCAGCTGCTTCAGCAGCCGCAGCTGCAATTATAGATTCTGCTCCAGCAGCATTAAATACTTTAAATGAATTAGCTGCAGCATTAAACGATGATCAAAATTATTATACAACAATAAATAATGCTTTGTCACAAAAATTATCTATTTCTGATGCTACTTCAACATACTTAACTCAATCTGCTGCTGCTCAAACCTATGTAAGCGGAAGTAATGCAGATTCTTTATATGTAAGAAAAACAGAACCAGCCATTGATTACTTTATTCAAAATAGCGGTACTGGAGGATATTTAGTTAACGGTCTTTTAAATGGCCCAATTACTTTTCAGCTAGGTAAGCTGTATAAAGTTTCAGTTCAGGCAGCAGGTCATCCTTTCTGGTTTCAAACAACATATGGAGCATACGATCAAGCTAATGTTTACGATCATCCTGGAATAAGCGGACAAGGAACAGATGCTGGGCATATTCAAGTTTTACTTCCTTACGATGCCCCACAGCTGTACTACGCTTGTCAATTTCATTCATCAATGAAAGGAATTGTTTTAATAGAAAATCCAAGCGCTCTTCAAGTTTTTGTAAATAAAACTGGATCATATACACCAGTTTTAAAAGACATGGGAGAAATTATTGAAATGTCTGGCGGGGGAACATTTACAATAACAGATTCAGAATTATTTCCAGTCGGAACAACATTTGAAGTGCTTCAAACTGGAACTTCTCAAGTAACAATTGCTGGAGATGGATTTACAATAAATGCTACTCCAGGCTTAAAGCTCAGAGCACAATGGTCTGCTGCAACTGTAGTCAAGAGGGGTCTAAATAGCTGGGTCGCTTTTGGAGATCTGGCAGTATAAATAATGACAAGATTTATTAAAAAATTTTTTAGTAGATTTGGTATTAGAAAAGTAAATGTACCAAATTTAAGTGGATTAAGTAGAACACAAGCCAAAGCCACACTTGCTGCCGTTGGACTTACTTGGACAGAAACAGAAACAACTACAACAAATAGTGCATTAGATCAATCTTTATTAAATCAAGGAATTGATCATAATACTGCCGTTATTATTGGAACTTCTGTACCAATAACATATTACACTTATGTTGCTCCACCAAACTTTAACCCTGGTTTTAACCCTGGGTTTGCTAATCCTGGTTTCAACCCTGGTTTTAACCCTGGTTTTAATCCTGGGTTTGCTAATCCTGGTTTCAACCCTGGTTTTGCCGCACCACCAGATTTTGCACCACCACCACCAGCTTTCACAGATTTTTTAGGAGAAAACTGGACACCCACATTTAAAAGTGTTGGTGTTTCTACATTAATTAGAACACCAGATGGTTTAGTAAAAGCAGAAGATTTAGAAGTTGGAGATGTATTATTGTCTTCAGATATTGAAGGATTTCCATATACATACGAAGAAGGTGTTACGCAGGCTGCAATAAACTGGTCAGAAACAAATCCTGTTATTAATTTAACAACAACAACTATTACTAGTATAAATAGAGTTAATTCTAGCTATGCTGTAGTTATAAATGGAGATGTTTTTTCTCAGTACCACTGGATTCTTATTAAAAGAGATGGCCAAGCAAAATTTGTAATGTCAGAAAATATTATTAAAGAAACAGACGAAGTCTACTCGTTCGATATAGGATCTTGGGAAGCAATTCAGATGTATGAAGTAGTTCCTGTAGAGCATGAAACTGTTTCCATAAACTGCGAGCCATTTGATATGTTTTGGACTGAAAGGATGTTAACACATGACTCAGTTTCAATATAATATCAAAGAGTTTAAATTAGTTGGAAACCACTATGTGCCAGAATTTTATTCTATGCCAGAAGAATTTAAAGGATGCTGGATACAAATATCTAAATTAAATTTAAAAAATACAAAATATGCTGCATGCTTTTATTTTAATGAAGATTTTCCAGAAGGCACAGTTATAGTTTCAGAATCAATTAGATCTAGCTATCCAGACATATATGTAACATTTGACCATAACAATAAGGCAGAAAGATTATATATTAATCCAGTAATGCGTAAAAGAGGATATCTTCACATAGTTCCATTAGTTCTTAGATCATGTTTTTATAACTACCTTGGAGTTATAGTAGACGGAAGTTCAGATAGAAGTATTAGCGCTGATAAAGCTTACTATAGAGCAAAAGAAATTTTAAAAGAAAACCCTGTAAAAAATAATCCAGAAATTAATTTATCTTCAAATGCTAAATATGAAATAGATCCGCCTAGAGATCCAATATATCCAAATGTGTGGCACATGCAAAGAATTGGTGGCAATCGTGGCTAATAAAATTAATTCTTTTTTTGATATATCATTATACAATGTACTAAATGGTAATCATGAGGTACTAACACCCATGCTATCCTCTTGGGATGAAGTTGCTTGGCTAGAAAGAGACGGCGGATATGAAGAAGGTATTATAAAAAGAGGCAACGTTACTGGACTAAATTTAGAAAATAGAAAAACTCATACTTATTTAACTTCTTCTTTCTTAGACTATTTTAAAGAAAAACAAATAAATATAAAATGGATCGGTGAGCAGGTTCTAGTAAAATTTTTAAAAGGAAGCACTTATTCTCAATTATTTGTAAACCCAATATTTAAAGACTCCGTATGCTTGGTTTACGTCTTAACTAATACCCATTCTGGAGGAGTAATTAAATTTTTAAACAAAGACCTTTCCCAACCTATGGACAAAGGAAACCTATTTATTTTTCCAGCATTAGAGGAGTACGCCTTTTCAATTGAAGGAGTTTCTTCTGGAGAAATGGTAGCAGCAATATCTTATATAGAAAAGTAAAATGTTTGAGCCAAAAGTAATTTCAAATGTATTTAATGATTCATTTTTTGATTATATAAAAAATTATTTTCAAAATCATCCATTAATAAAAGATATATCATACGACTATTATGGAAGCAAAAGAATAGACTCCTTTGACGACGCTATTGTTTTAGAATGTTTAAATAAACTTACAGACTTTGCAAGAAAGCATTTTGGTAAAGATAACATTGTTCCAACCTACGGGGTATTTGCAGAATATTCTGGGGAGCAATCAAAATTAGACGAACACCTAGATATAGGGCCTTGTACCTATACAATAGATCTTGGGCTGTACCATAACACTCCATGGGACCTAATAATCGAAAATAAAAGATATCAGTTTGACGAAAATGAAGCTATATTGTTTTTAGCTAATGATCAAAAGCATTGGAAAGAAGAATTTCCAGATCCAGAATTTAATAAGGTGGGAATACTTCTTTTACATTGGGTAGACCCAGATCATCCATGGTTAAAATACTCTCCAGATGTACAAAAACTAATTAAGAAAAGAACTTTTAAGATATGATAGATTTAATAAATCAAACAAAAAATCAAAATGCTATCTATCGTGTAGATAGGAGCACCATACTTGTAAAGGGTTCAGCTCCATGTAAAAATATTTATCAAATAATTGAGTCTGAGAATACTAAAAAAGATGAAGTTTATGTTTTCCCAAAAACAGAAAAAACGGATTTAGAGATTAACAAAAACATAGAGCCTTTATCTATATATAACGAGTCTATAAATTTACTTTTTAGATCCATAGTTAATTTAATTAAAGATGCTTGCTCTGAATACAGTATTGACTATCAAAAAAACAAATATTATATTTCTTCAAGTTTATCAGAAAACCAAAACCCAAACTTTTGGTACGATACTGGCGGAACCTCAAAACCAGCTTTATTTGGAATTGTTTCTTTAGACGATAATATAAATAAGATATTTATTAATGAAAAGGAAGCAGATATTTTACCAGGAGACATGATTGTGTCGGAAGCTGGGAACAAAATAGTTTATAGTAACCCTTTTAAATCTTTAGTTTTTTATGTTTTACCGCTATCAATGATTAAAAATCAGTATTCACAAAAGTGGATTCCTCTGATATAATATATAGGAATGGAGACGCTATGATAATTGATACACCAATAATAGGGCTTTCGGTATACAGAAATGCTCTACCAGAAGCAATGCAAATCCCCCAAAGGCTTGAAGAAGTTCTTGGATCAGGTAAGAGCTCATTTTTTAAATGGTCTGATGCTCTGGTTGGAGATATGGAAAAAAGAAAAGATTACAGGGACTGTGTAGACTTTAAAATTAAAAGAAGCTCCTTGTCTCCAGGAACAGAGTCGGCAGACAAGATCATTGAAATTCATGACATGATCACAGAAAAACTTTATGAATGTCTAGAAGAGTTTAGGGTTAGATATGGCATAAATAAGTTAAACTATACCGAAGCAATTAACTTTGTTAAGTATGGTCCTGGGCAACACTTTAAAGTTCATCCAGATAGCGGTCCAAGCTATCAGTGTGATGTTTCTACCGTTATGTATTTAAATAGCGATTATGAAGGCGGAGAGCTGTGGTTCCCACATTTTAACTATACCTACGTACCTCAGTATGGAGACATTGTTCTGTTCCCATCAACCTGGCTATTTGCCCATGCTGCACTTCCAGTAAAGTCTGGTACTAAATATTCAGCGGTTACTATGTTTTCTTATAATGATAGAAACCATCAAGATCATGGCAGGTTTACCAGAAAGAAGTCTAGCTACCTATAAATAATATAGATGTATAATTGGGAAAGAGGTGTACGTAAATGGCAACACAATTCCCAGCAGATTTAGACCTGCTTGTAAACCCGCAGCCGAATGATTCGGTTGAGGTAGTTTCTCATGCTGATCAGCATGCCAACGCTAATGATGCCATAGAAGCACTTGAAGTAAAAGTCGGAAAAGATAATGACACTAACCCAAATTCTTTAGACTTTAAAGTCAGAACACTAGAAACTAATTTTTTAGACGTAGATGAAGTAGAGGACCTTGCGGCAGGTCTACTAACTTCTGGAACCCATGGCAATATTACTGTATCCTATGATGATACAAACAGAAAAATAAATTTAACAGCAACATATGATAATGAAGAAGTTATCTCTGCGGTTGCTAACGCCTTAACTGCTGGAAATGGAATAACAAAAACTTACAATCAAACTCCAGCAGGATATGTTAATGAATATGATAATGGTTATGATTATCAACCAGGAGACATTTGTTCTACAGGAAATGGAACAGAATTTTGGCTAAGAACTGGTGAAGCAAATACTGGGTATCCTCCATATACAGGTAGCCCATATTGGACAGCATACACATTTTCTGAAACCATTACAATTGCAGTCAATACAAATGTAATAGCAACACAGTCTTATGTAAATACAGCGATAGCAAATCTTGTTGATGGTGCGCCAGCACTGCTAGACACATTAAATGAAATTGCTGCAGCAATCGGAGACGATTCAAATTTTGTAACAACCATAACAAACGCACTGGCTACTAAATTAGATATTACCACAGCCGCAAACACCTACCTTTCTTTGGCAAATGCTCCAGAAGCTATAATGGATACTGCTGGCGCTATGTTTGCCCACAGCAATCATACAAATGTTGTTGCTACATATGATGATCAGAATAACAGAGTTAATCTATCAGTAATTGCTCAATTAACACAAGAGCAAGCTCAAGACTACATAGCTCCATTATTTACTCATGGAGAAAATCCAAATATTACAGCGACATATGATGATGAATCAAATAAGCTAATATTAGAAACAATAATTCCACCATCTAAAGCAATAATGTCTGCTTCTGCTCCAGCAAATCCAGCAGACGGAGAATTCTGGTTTGATACAGACGAGTTTAGAAGTGGAAGCACAAGAGCACTTAAAGTTTGGAATGCATTAACATCAACATGGGAGTATGTAAGCTCAAATCTTTCTTTATCGACAACAAATACTTGGACTTCAAAGAATACATACACTAATGGAATTATTATTGGATTAGATGGAGCACCTTCAGATCCAGTTCATGGACAAATTTATTATAATAAAGTTTTAGATAAGCTAAAGGTTTGGGATGGTTTGCTCTGGCAGGATATTCAAGGATCTGGAGGCGGCGGAGGCGGACTTTCTTTGCTTCCCACAGATGAATCTGCTCCAGCAAGCACATTCTTTGTTGGACTAGTAGAGCCTCCTTCAGGAGCCACAACAGTTGGAGATTTATGGATAGATATAGATGATGATGCTGGTTCAACAGAATTTATTTTTACAGGACCAGAAGCGCCACAAAATTATGGTTTAGACACACTATGGATTGATACAGATGAGCCAGTTAGTGAATTAATTTATTCTGCTAATGAGCCATCAACACCTTCTTACGAAGGAGAGCTCTGGATTGACCTAGATGATACTTCTGGTCAGTCAATACTTTCTTCTTTAAATCCACCATCTCCATCTGAAACAGATCTATGGATTGATTTAGCAAATGAAGAAGGGTATTTAGAATATAAAGATTTATTTAAAGACGGAGCAGCTCAGGTGCAGACATTTGCTAATTTGCCAACCGCTACTCAATATCCAGGACTAAGTGTTTATGTAGCTTTAGAGAAATCTATATATGCATCAATAAATGGGCAATGGAAAAAGATATATCCAAATTCCGATTCAGAGGTCTTATCTTGGGTAGGATTTTAAAGGAATTTATAGTATAATAAAACTCGGAGGAATAATATGTCATTAAAACGTTGGAACGGCACACAGTGGCAAGTAGTCGCTGGATCAAGACCAGGACCACAAGGTCCTCAAGGTATTCCAGGAGCAGCAGCAACAATTTCTGTTGGAGCAGTAAATACACTGCCATCTGGATCAACAGCATCAGTTGTTAATACAGGAACTTCCTCAGCAGCAGTTTTGCAATTTAATATTCCAGCTGGAACAACTGGACCTGCAGGTACACCAGGTGCTCCAGGAGCACAAGGAACTCCAGGACAAAGAGGCTCATATAATTTTACAGGAATAGCCAACCCAACGGCTTTAAATCCAGCCAATCCTCTTGGACTAGACAATTATTTAAATACGACAACAGGCGATTGGTTTCAATATAACTCTAGCACATCTACCTGGGCATTACAAGGAAATATAAGAGGTCCACAGGGTATACAAGGACTTCCAGGAGCAACAGGACCTGTAGGGCCTTCGGGTAATGAACTAGCTAATGATATACTTGAGGAAACAACGGTGGCACGAGTTGATGCAATGTTAAATCTTGGATTGTATTATCCAAAGTATACTAGTACTTTAACTCAAACAGAATTAAACAGTAAATTTGCAGCATCAAGTTACTTATTTTAGGAGAATGTAAATGTCAAGAAGACAAATAGAACACGCATACTATGTATTTAATCCATCACTAAATCAGATTACTATTCCAAGAATAGTAAGACAAGATAGATTGATGCTTATTACAAATACCACTCAGGGAAAGGTCATCTATAACTTCTCTGATACAAATCTTGGCGCAGTTTCTTTCTCTATTGACAACACAGTTGGTTATGAACCAAAAACAGTAATTACCCTTAAATACAATTGTGCCTCAATGGCTCCTACTGATCAGCTAGCAATTATTGTTGATGAGCCAGCAGAAACAGTAACATTCACAGAGCCTCTACTAGATGCAGTAAATAAGCTAAGAGTTGCACCACCACAGTCATTAATGGATACAGACTTTGAATATGGTATTCAGAACTCTAAGTGGGAAGCATTAGTATTAACATCTAACTATCCTTCATTCTTCTCTAGAGCAACAGGCGGAAACTCATTTGACGTTACAAGTATTAATGGTGATGGAGCTTCTCCAAGATCTACAGTTACTGTAGTTGTTTCAAGCCCAGCAACCGAACTCGTTCCTGGAGATGTTATCTCTGTTCAAGACACAAGAAATCCACTAGCAGAAGGAACTTTCCCAGTTGAGACAGTATCTGCTGACGGATATACATTTACTTATACAGCAAGCGGTGTAGTTTCAGGATCCATTGCAGATGGAAGCTTAACATCAGTAAGCGGTGGTGGAATTTATGATAACGCTCATATTCCAGGTGGAAGCGATGCAACAGGTTTACAAGGATGGACTGCCCAATCAGATGGAGCAGCACAGTCCACAATTACAATTACAACAAGCACAGCACACGGATTATTGCCAGGCATTCCAATTCTTGTTGGAAGCCAAAATGTAAATTGTTCAATTAAGGGTTCATGGAGAGTATTCAATGTTAGTGCTCCAAACCAATTAAAGTTTAAAGTACCATTTCAAGTTGCTAATCCAATTATAACTAGCGGAGTTGGACTTTATGCAAAGCCAAATGGATATGTACAGCATAGACCACATGATGGTGGTGTAATTCTTTCAACAACAGACAACGTTTGCGGAGTTAGAGTAATTCGTCAAACACGTCGTCACTTCAGATATCAGTCAGGTAAGTCAATTCAGTTCTCAACTGGTGTTAAGTTCACACCGACATTTGACGTAGACCAGATATCTGTTGCTGGAGTTTTGGTTGGAAATCAAGTTGTAACAGTAAAAACAATTCAAGATCATGGTATGCAGCCTGGAGCTAGAATTAAGGTTGATGGAATTGTAACAGCTGGCACATATAACCCATGGAATGGTAAATTCGTTGTTACAAACGTATTAGGAACAAATGAGTTCCAGTATATAATGCCTCTTACACAAAATCTTTCTGCTACAGATCAATTCCCAGGTGGTGTTGACGTAACAGTTACTGTTTATAAGTGGGAGGGTGCGGCAACAAGAACTGGTATGTTCAATGACCAGAACGGATTCTTCTTTGAGTATGATGGAACATATTTATATGCAGTCAGAAGATTTACAAAGAAAGACCTGTTTGGAAAAATTGCAGCAACTAAGTTTTCAAACACAATTGTTGGAACAAATACTAGATTTAGAAAGCAGCTAATTGTAGGAGACCAGATTGTTATTAAGGGAGCAAACTACACAATTGTAGAAATTGCAAGTGATACCAATCTTAAGGTAACTCCAGCATATAAGGGAGACTCAGTAGAAAACTCCTCATATGTTTTAACTCAAGAAATTAGAGTTCCTCAAACAGAATGGAACGTAGATAAGCTAGACGGCAAGGGTCCTTCTGGATATACCTTAGATCCTGCAACCATGCAGATGGCATATATTGACTATACATGGTATGGAGCTGGCTTTATTAGATTTGGATTTAGAGGCACAGAGGGTAATATTATTTATTGCCACAAGATGCCTAATAACAATAGAAACACAGAAGCATATCAGAGATCAGGTAACTTGCCAGCAAGATACGAGGCAATTAACTCTCCATTCTTTAGTACAAAATTAAAGGCTGGTTCATCTGGTATAGTGGGTTCAGCTTTAGCCCCATCTATGATTTTAATGTATGTAGATAGCATTAAGTTCTGGCCAGATTCAGGATACTTAGTGATTAAGGATACAAATAACTTTGAAATCTGTTCTTATACAATTACAAATAGAGAGTATAATCCAATAGCTCAGGGTTATGCGGTTAATATAAATAGAAGACAACCAATTACTTCTTACCTACAAGGTCAAGCAGTTGAGCTATCTGGATCATCAAACAATGTTACATATCTTCCAGACAACACAATTACAAATGGAACTGGAATCGCACAAGTTTCTGTTCAAACAATTACAAATACATGTGCTCCAGTAATTAGCCACTGGGGTTCATCTGTAATTATGGACGGTAAGTTTGACGACGATAAGAACTTTATCTTTACTGCTGGTATGCAGAGATTTATGAACGTTCAAGGTTCTGGTGAAGTTATTGCTAAAGTTAGCTCTAAGTCTGCAACAGGCGGTGTAGCCACACTTACAACAGCAACAAACCATCAACTTCAAGTTGGATATCCTGTTGTAGTCTCAGATGTAAAAACATCAGCAGCAATAACATCAGTTATTAGAACTTCAGCATCAACAATTAGAGTAACAACTCAAGGTGCTCACAACTTAGTTGCAGGACAGACTGTTCAAGTTACAGGAACACTTCTTTCTAGAAACCTACAAAGCGGTCAGATAAGCGCAACTGCTGTTCAGAACGTATTTAACGGATCTAGATTAATTTCTGCAACACCAACTTCAGATACATTTGAAGTTATCTTTGCAGGAACTTATGGATATACTGCTCAAGCTCAAACTGGAGCAAGCGCAGTAGAATCAACAACATTTAATGGAACATATACAGTTTCTGCTGTTACAGCAAATACAATTCAGTACACCATACCATTTGCTACAAACGTTCCAGCATCTATTGTTACTCCACAAGGATCTGCCTCACAGAGCTTTGGTTCAAAAGCAGTTACAAGACCATTAATTTCAATTAGAATTGCACCATCTGCAGATAATGGAATTGGAAGAAATTATGGCAGAAGAGAAACTTTAAATACTATGCAGCTGCAGTTGCAGTCACTTGGTATTCTAGCTCAGGGAGCGTTCTTGATTCAGGGTATATATAATCCATCAAGCTTCCCAACTGGAGTTAATATTCCAGGAGACTGGGAGCAGATTAGAGTTCCTGGCGGATCTTTGGCACAAGTTATTTATCACGATGGAACAGGACGCCCAGGATCTACAGTTACTTCGCCACAAACAACAATTGTCGGAGGAGACCAGGCGTTTGCTTTCTATACCGACGGTACTGGTGGTACAAACTACTCATCAACAACATTCGATTTGTCAAAGGTTAAAGACCTAGGAACTTCTATTCTCTCTGGAGATGGAAACTTTAAGGCTCCTGGATTCCCTAATGGACCAGACATTCTAACAATTGTTGCAACAAACCTAGGACTAACATCTGGAGACATTTCAGCTCGTTTGTCTTGGACAGAAGCTCAGGCATAAAAGGAGTTTATAAATGGCAGCACCAGATTATCCAATTATTGGAACCGCTACAAAAACGGGTTCAACATCAGCAACAGTTGCATTTGCGGCACCACTTGATAATGGTGGCTCCACAATTACCAGCTACACTGCCACGGCTTCACCTGGTGGAATTACTGCTACAGGAACAGTATCACCAATTGAGTTTACAACATTAAGCCCTAATACAGCATATACATTTACTGTTACTGCTACTAATGCTGATGGAACTTCAGCAGCATCTCTTCCAAGTAATGAAATTACTACAGATGCAACTGTTCCTTCACAACCAGTAATTGGTCAGGCCACAAAAACTGGAACAACAACAGCATCAGTAGCCTTTGGAGCACCATCTTCAAATGGTGGTTATCCAATTACTACATATACAGTAACATCTTCTCCAGGAAACATAACAGCTTCAGGAGCTTCTTCACCAATAAATGTTACTGGATTAACTTCTGGAACTGCTTATACTTTTACTGTCACAGCTACAAACTCAGTTGGAACTTCCGCTCCTTCGCTTTCAAGCAATACAATAACTACAGATTATATAAATCCTAATACACCAGGTGCACCAACTGTTGGCACAGCCACAAAAACAGGTTCTACAACTGCAACCCTCACATTCTTGCCTCCAGCTTCAGATGGCGGATATCCAATTACTGGCTACACAGCAATATCAACTCCTGGAGGTATTACTGCTTCAGCAACTACATCTCCAATCTCTATTACAGGATTAACACCTGGAACTGAGTATACATTTACAGTAGCAGCAGAAAACTCACAAGGCTTTGGACTTAACTCAGATGCAAGTAATGCTATTACAACAGATGCAGCTGCACCTGGAGCTCCAATTATTGGAACAGCAACAAAGACTGGATCAACAACTGCAGTTGTTACATTTAGTGAACCAACATCAAACGGTGGAGCGGCTGTTACTAGCTATACAGTTACATCTTCACCAGGAGGCGTTACCGCAACTGGATCAGGATCTCCAATAACAGTTACAGGTTTAACTGCAGCAACAGCATACACATTTACAGTTACTGCTACAAACTCTGCAGGAACTTCTGTTCCTTCTTCTCCATCTAATCAAATTACTGCAGACGCAGCAGTGCCTGGTGCCCCAACAATTGGCACAGCAACAAAGATAAATTCAACAAGTGCAACTGTATCGTTTACACCACCAGCTTCAAACGGTGGAGGATCAATTACAACATATACAGTTACATCAAACCCTGGAAATATTATTGGTTCAGGATCTTCATCCCCTATTACAGTTCAGGGATTAACTCCTGATACTGCTTACACATTTACTGTAACAGCTCAAAACTTTGTTGGAACTGGTCCTAGTTCAGTTGCAAGTAATAGCATAACTACAGACGCCACAGATGTTTTTGTTCCAGATGCACCTACAGTTGGAACCGCTACAAAGACTGGTTCGACCACAGCTACACTTACATTTACTCCTCCAGTAAATAATGGCGGAGCAGCAATTATTGGTTATATTGGTACAGCAACCCCAGGCGGAATCCTTGCTTCAAGTACATCATCACCAATGACATTTACAGGATTAACTCCTGCAACACATTATACATTTACAGTAAAGGCAGTAAACTCAGTTGGATCTGGACCAAACTCAGCTGCAAGTAATATTGTAAATACAGATAGCGCTCCACCAGAGGCACCAACAATTGGTATTGCTACCAAAACTGGAGCAACAACAGCAAGTCTTACATTTACTCCACCAACTGTAACTAATGGTCAAACAATTACTGGATATACTGTTTCATCGGTTCCAGTAGGAGCTGTAGGATCAGGATACTCATCACCAATTGCAATAACAGGACTTACACCAGCTACTGCATATACATTTAAAGTAAGAGCTGTTACTGCTACAAGTTTAGGTGAAGAATCACAGTCAAGTAATATTATTGCAACAGACTTTGGTAGCGCCGCTAACTATGCTACTTTATCAAATCAAATTGATACAATAAAGGCCAAGATTGGCGCTTTATCTGCTACAAATTTAAATGCAGAACAGATACTGTATCTATCAAAATCGCTACTCACATTATCTGAAGCACTTGGAGTAGATGATATTGTTGCAGCTACTGCAAATGCTATTACTCAAATTGATAATGCTGGATCAGCTACAATTGCACTTGTCAATGGAACATCAAATGGGGCAGCTGTATCAAATCTATCAAGTCAATATACTGCTCTTCAGGCAACCTATGATAATTTAAATCCTCGTGTTACTTCTCTAGAAGGTGTAATAACAAATCAAGAATCAAACATTGCATCAGCGTCAGCTCTTGCAGCTAGCGCAGGCTATAATCCTTATAAAATAGTTACAACTTCAACACTGCTTGTAAATAGAGATAGAGTGTTTGTAAATACTCCAGCAGGTCAAGGCGGACAAGGTGGACTAACCTTGACTTTGCCAGCAGGACCATCTCTAGGATTTATTATAGAAATTGCTGACCTATCTGGATCTGCTTCTACCAATTATTTTACAATTGCAAGAAATGGTGAAAGAATAATGGGAGTTCAAGAAGATCTTATATTTAACGTAAACAATAAGAATATTAAACTTGTATATTCAAATAGTACAGGTGGATGGAGAATCGTTTAATGGCATCACTAGATTCAATTTTAACATTGTCATCAGGACTTAAAGCTGCCGACCTAGCAACCATTGGAGTCAATGGAGCTGCGCTAGGAATTACACCAGCGTCACTTGGTGTAGTAGATGCCGAAACAAGATTATTTAGAGAAGTCACTGACGGTAGCCGTAGACCATGGATGATTCCTACAATTACAACAATTAACGAAAGAAACCAGACATGGTGGCAGACATGGGCAAACAGCGAAAGCTGGACAAATTACCATAACTATTTAACTGGTAGCACACAAGCAGACTGCGAAAGAGCATTCTGGTTCTCGCTTGGAACAAACAATAGACAGAATACAGTTGGATATTCATCAATGTCTTTTGAAAACAATAGACTTGTATATGCAAAGAACTCTCAAGTAGGAAATGACGATGTTCATATTGCTCATCAAAGAAATAACTCATATGCTCCATTTAGACTAAGAACCATGTTCTTAAGAAATTTCCACCCAACTCAAGCAAAAACTGTTACAGTTTGGGGTCACTATTCAAACTATTGGTCATCTGGATATGACGGCTCTGGAATATGTATTGGAACACCAAATGTTAATGGATCTTATAATAGCGTCACAGATATTAACTGGACAGTTCCACAAAATAGACAAGGTGGAAACTCATATTATGAGTGGTCAATATCAGTGCCTATTCCAGCAAAGACTACAGTAGCAGTAGTTCAAACTAATACTATGTATTATTGGCAGTCAGGATACGTTTCATGGTACCTTGACTCAAATATGTTCTATGATCTACATAATACATTTTCTGATTTCTGGGTTCAACCAGATCTAAAGATGACTCATGCAGCACATACATATAATGATCAATTAAACGAGTTTAATATTAAAAATTCATGGCGTGTCTGGAAAAGAACCGCAGAATTGTTTGGAGATAGATAATGTATTATATAAAATTTGATGCAGATGGTATTCAAGAACAAGCAATGCTTTCTAATGAAAATCCAGGAGAAGGCTGGCACCAAGCTGGAGATTCAATAGACGGAAAGATATTTAAATTGTCATCTGGATCAGCAGTAGAAATGACAGAAGAAGAAGTTGAATCATATAGACTGTCTCTTAGAACAACGTCTGCATATTCAAATTTAAGAACACAGAGAAATGAATTGTTAATGAGATCAGATTGGACTCAATTGCCAAATGCAGATTTAACAGAAAGCCAAAAGGAGGCCTGGGAGACCTATAGACAGGCTCTAAGAGACCTTCCAGAGACTATGACGGAAGACCTTACTTATACCCTTCCAGAGAGTCCAGTATAATAAATTTTATGATACAATATTCTAAAGGAGTAAACAAATGACAGCATCATTAACCTCACAAATTGAGTTAGCAAAGACAAAGATATCTGACTTGTCAGCTTCAACTCTTACACCACAAGATATCGTCTTCTTGGCGAAGTCCCTTGAATCATTGGGAACATTATTAGGAGTTAACGACATTGTGGCCGTAACAAATACTAAAATTTCGGAAATAACAAATGCATCTAGCGGTCAGGTTCAAACAATTACCAACGCTGGATCTTCTCAGGTAAATGCTGTAGTTACTTCTGGAAATCAACAGATTGCATTAGTAAATGCAGCAGTAGACAACTACAATCTGTACGTCAATATGGGAGTGATATAAAACATGGCAAGCATCAGTTTACCAGCAAGATTATTTTCAGGAACCATTACAACTACTGAGCAACAGGTATACACTGTTCCAGCAGGAGAAACAGATGTTGTAACATCTATTACTCTTTGTAATGTTACTAATGCGGCTCAACAGGCTAGCGCAAAATTGGGTGGAGTCTTTTTCTTTAAGAATATTGATTTAGCTCCTCGTCAAATTACAGTTTTAGATGTAAAGCAAGTTTTAAACTCTGGAGATTCAATTATTGTTCAAGCAGGTGCTGCTGATTCAGTAACAGCTTTTATCTCTGGTGTAAAAATAACACAAGTTTAATTAATATTAGGAGAAATTTAAAATGGCAGTTGCAAATACAGTTACGCAGATTGTTTTACCTGGCTTAGATAAAGCTGTTATAGACAATTCTATATCTGCAATACTTACTAACGATACAGTTGAGGCTATTCGTGCTAACTTAGCTGCGACAGGAAGTACAGTAGAGCTAAATCAAGCAATTACTGATGCTAACGCAGTTGTTAGTGAACTTCCTAGCATAAACTCCTATCCAACATTTGCAACATATTCATGTCGAGACAATAGACCATTCTGGAACATTTGGAATAGCAGAATGCAACCAATTGCAGCAGGAAGCCAGCATACAGACTCAGAGTTGTGGGCTCCTTGGACTGGTAACAATTATACAAACGGTCACTTTGGTTCTTCAAGCTGGACAAGCTATTGGGTTCAAGCAACACCATATAATCAGGCAGATTGCCATTGGATGGTAAGACCTAATGCTGGAAACAGAACTTATACAGCATACAATCCAGATGTAATGCAATCTTATGCACCATATTGGGGCGTTGTAATTGGTAAAAAGGGTGTAAGACAAAATTTCTCATTGTTCCATCAAAATAGAACTTTAAGAATCATGGAGCGTGGAATTCTAGAAGGATACTACGATACAGTAGATTTAGGTTCTGCTACTTATTCAAACTGGAGCGGAGACACAGCATACGGATCAGCTTGCTACAATGATAGAACAAGAACATTAGTATGCGTCCAGGCAAAAGATGGAAATAATAACTACAGAATGCATATCTGGAAAAATGAAGGAATTGACAGATCATTAAATTCAGATAATTATACTGCTGGAACACTACCAGCTTTCTTACGTGAAGCAAGAGTAGGTTTACTTGATGCAGGTCAAGGATCTGGCGTAGCTTCCTATTCATTCCACGATTTCCAGTGGCAAGCAAACTCTTCTCAGAACTATAATGAGTCAAGATATCGCATGCGTGTAGTTGCTGGAGATAACGGAATTATTGGAATGGCAAGAATGGTGCCTTCTAATGCAAGTAACTATGCAACATTTAATCCTGCAAACTCACAATTAGTAACATCATATAACACAATTGGTTTAACAACCTCTTATGGAATTGAACAGGGTGAGCGATATGGAATGCGTCACCAGATTAGTTGGGATAACAACTGGATTGCCGCATATAGTGCTTATTACTACTATGGTTGCGGAATGAATGTTTATTTCATTGATGCAAGAGATCCAAGAAACTACTTTATTGCACAAAATGGAAATACATCAACAGGATGCCAGCTCGTTCCATACAAGGAAGACAAGTTCTTGTTTAATGCTTCTACAAACAACTCAGACGGAAACGTAGGACTTAGACTTTATATTATTGACCCTCAAGGAGCATTGGAGGGAAGAGTTACTGGCGGAACAATAGGTAACGGAGGAACTCTAGGCTTGCAGAATAACGAACAGGCTGGTATATTTGACCTAGATTATACAAGCACAAACTATCCAGTATTAATGGGAATGCCTAGCTGGACAAAGAAGATATAAGGAGTATCATGAGACTTAATTTTAATAACGGCGTAGTATCGTTTGACGAAAACGGAGAATTTGAAACAGATATTGTTACAACTCTTCCTCACAGACTAACAGTCGTTGACGGAGTTGTTGTGGACAAGTATCCAGGAAAAACAGACAGAGAAGTAAGAATTGCAGATCACGCTGCTGCTGTTGAAGCAACAACTGCACTACAAGAAGCATGGGATAATCTCCCTGAAGACGAAAAAGTAGGTACACGCCCTGTAGATTTGCCAGAGCTAGACCTTCCAGAAGAGGAATAATATGCCAATTACACAGACCCCTGCATCAGTAGTTCCAGCACTATGGACCTATACATACGTACAAGCTCCAATAGATGGACAAGGAAAACCATATTTTAATATACCAACACAGTTCACTGATTTGGGAACTAAGTCTAGTGGAACTCTTTCATTAAATCTAGCTACATCAAATGTTTTTAAAGTAATAGCTGGTGGAAACTTTACAGTAGCATTCAACAATTTTGCAACTACACCAAATGTTGCTCAATTCTGGCAGCTTGAAATTAAAGCTGGCGGAACATATACAATTAACTGGCCAGCAGGAATCGTTTGGGACGGTGGCGGAGCTTCAAACATTCAACCAGTATTGTCATTAGATACAACAGTTTTAAATTTCTACACAAGAAATAACGGAACAACAATTTACGGATCTTACGCATTCTCAGATCTAAAGATATAAATAGGAGCAAAAAGTGGCCATAACAACAATTTCTACCAACAGTACATCAATAGCGTTACCAGATTTAGATGCTTCAATATTTGCAAATCTAAACGTTGCGCTGAACACTAGCCCAAAAATGCTACAGATTTTGTTGGCCTCAACTGCTGCATTAAGTTTAAATGCATCAATTGATCAAGTAAAACTAATTGATGATAACATTAAAAGCAATGCTGTTACAAAGTCTCCTCTACCAACATTTGGAGTTTATACAAATAGATCTAACGAACCAGCTTTCGTAACATATGGTAGCAACATGCAACCACTATTTGGTGGATACCTAAGAGATGATACAGAAGGTCAGGACTGGGGAAGAGATTGGAGATATACCAATACTTCACAGGGATCAAGAGGTACTGGACACTCTTCAGTAAAGGGAACATGTTATCAGCAAGATGAAGGTAACTGGCTTGTAAGACTACCAGCTCATGAAGCTGCATCTGGATCTGACGGACAATTTGCTCATGGTCAGATGCCTGAATATATTAGAGGACACTGGCCTTTCTTTGGCACAATGATTGAAGTAGAAGGAAAGCGTCCAGATAACTCTATTTATTATAGAAACAATGAAATAAGAATTTATCCAAGAGGCGGAGTTGGACCACTAGAAACAGTTTCAATGTCAAGCACATATGCAACATGGACAAACGTTAACACTGGATATACAGCTATTTCTTATAACGCAAGAACAAAGACTCTAGCCGTTTTAGAGCCTAGAGATAATAGCAATAATTACAGACTACATGTTTGGAAGAATGCAAACGCAGATAGAGACCTAGATGCTTATAACTATAAGGTTGGAACCTTACACAGATTCTTGTTAGAAGCAAGAACTGCAGGTACTCCAACAGCATTAACTCAAACAGCGTACTATTACTATAATGATTTCCAATGGCAGTCAAACAGCTCACAGAACTATGATGAGTCAAGAAGAAAAGCATACATTGTTATGGGAGATAACAATATGGTTGGAATTGCAAGATTTGTTCCTTCAAACATAACACACTATGCAACCTTCACACCAAACTTTTCTTCAACTTCAGGAACCTTAGCAACTCTAAATGGAATTGGAAACACAACTTCCTATGGAATTGAGCAGGATACATGGTATGGCATGAGATATATGCAAACCTGGGACAATAACTGGGTTGCAGCTTATGCTCCATACTACTACTACCAAAGTGGTTTTAACGTAATATTCTTTAATACTAAAAACCCTGGAAAGTATTACACAGGACAGTGGGCAAGTACTGATTGGGGTGCACAGCTAGTTCCATTTAAAAAGGATAAGTTTATTTTCCACGCAGGAAGCTCTAACTCAGACGGAAACGTAGGTATGAGACTATATGTTGTAGATCTTGGAGGTCTAGAAAAGTACGGAGTAGAATCTACTGGTACTGCTAGATCAAATGGCTCAAACATTGATTTGTTTAAGTCTACATTTACATACTCATTTGATACAAGATATCAATCTACAAACTATCCAACAATTGTTCCAATGGGTGAATGGACTCACGGCTAAAATGTACTATGCGATACTTAATGGAGAAACTATAACAAGATCTGGTACTTTACAGACTCTTTTCCCAAACACATCCTTTCCATTAGTGGGACCAGATGATTCATTTAAAGAAGAAAACAATTTAGTAGAAGTTTTAGAAACAATTGATCATGATTCAGATACCCACAAAATGGTATTCTGCGACCCATATTATTTAAACGGGTCTGTTTACAGAGTTGAAGCTGTAGAGTTTACTTCAGAAGAGCTAGAATCAAATTTAGCTGCTGAAGAAGAATTTCAGTCTATCCAGGGGGAGTAATGTTAGATAATCAAAGATCCTTATTTAAGAGATCCAGATACAGTCAGTTTGGACTTCAATTATGGCTAGACGGATCTGCAGTAGATAATTTTGAAGTAACCCCAGTTACAAATAAATGCTTTTTAGCAAAAGATAGATCACAGTACCAAAGAAACTTTGTACAGAATACTGTTGCAAATCAGCCAACCTACGTACTTGCAGCAATCAACTCTTTGCCAGGACTAAGGTTTGATGGCGTAGATGACTTTATGACATTTGTTGACCCAACACTATCTTGGCTAGCAAACACATCTTTTACAATATTTACAGTTGCAACAAAAACAGCTAAGACAACAAACTCATTTATTATTGGCGGTCTAGGTACAGCAACAAGAAGCAACTTAGCTTTAGGATATACAATACCAACATCATTTAAGACAGTCTTTGGAGGCGATGATATTAACTCCATCGTCCCAGCAGTAACAGTTGGTCAGCCAGAGCTATATGCTGTAAGATACGATAATTTAAATAATAGAAGAGAAGTAAGAAGGAATGGAGTAACTGTAGGTCTCGGCGCATCAGATGGCGCTCCTTCTGGAATGACAGGTCAAGGAATCGGAAGATATCTTTCTACCTACGGACAATTTGATTTAGGCGAGATAATCATCTATAACAGAGCAGTAACTGATTACGAAATGGCTCAGGTTGAAAGAGACTTGATCTCTAAGTGGACAATAGTTTAAGGAGATTAAATGGCATACGTTCCAGAAAGATTTGTTGGACCATTAATACTAACTCCACTAGCAACAACCCCACTAAAAGTATTTAGTAATAAAGCAATTATAAAAAACATTGTTGTCTCAAACGTATATAATGGTACTTTAAAATACGCAATCTATATCGCTCCATCTGGGCAAGATGCTCAAGACTATAATAAAGTTTTCCCAGACATGGCTATTAGCGATAAATCAATTCAGTCACACGATGTAACAATAGTTGTAAATCCTGGAGATACTGTATTTGCCTCAGCAACTATTCCTGGAGGAATTGTTCTTACAATCTCTGGTGTCGAAGTTGTCGAATAATACTAATTCTTTAAATATAGTATAATAATATTATGACTTATCAACTAAAGGTAATAAAAGATTATCCTATAGGTTTCTGGCCATTGGACGAGACCTCTGGTACCTCTGCTGTTGATATTTCAGGATGTGGAAATAATGCTGAGTACACTGGATCAATTTCCACAAATATTTTGCCTATTATTCCAGGCGGAGTTATCGGAACTAAAATAACTACTTCAAATCATATATCAGTTCCAACCTCAAAAGATTTTTATGGAGCATCTGTTTCTAATGGACTAGGAAACAAATATTCTTCAGATAATGACTTTACATTAGAAGTATGGTTTAGCCCAAAAATTGTATCAAACAATATCACACCAGTATTTGCAGATACAACAAATGAAATTGGATTATATTGGGAAAATGGCGATGTAATTTTTAAAGTTTCAGATTCAGAAAAAATCAGATGGGCTGTAACATACAGTAAAAAAGCTTTTCATCTTGTTGGAGTATATTCTGTAAATTCTATTAGCTTATATATTGATGGAACCCAGGTAGCATTTAAAAACCTAGATAGTGATTTTAAATTTACAAATAACTCTTTAGATCTTCAAATAGGCCCTACCCTTGATTTAAACGATTCATTTTTAGCAGATGCTCCTGCAGTTTATAGATATGGATTAAATTCTTCAGCGATATCTAGACACTACAATGATGCTAATTATTATATAAGACCAATCCATGTTGTAAACCCAGAAGAAGGAATTTTATTTTCATGCTCTGATAGGAATAAAAAAATAGATTTTGATTATACTTATGGCGTAGATGTTTCATGGGAAAACTTTATAGACTCAAATACTTATTATGACAATAAAGGAAAGTATATATCTTTTATTCCAACATCTACATCTGAATCTAAATCATTAGTAATAAATGATTTTTTATTTATTCCAATGGGTTCTGGCCTCATAGACTCTAAAATTGAATGGAGGAATGATTTAGGCATACAGGTAGAGACCAGTATAGATGGAACAAATTATGTAGCTTGCGGTAACGGCAAATCCATTCCTCAATATAAAAAGGGCGGGTTTAGCACAAGTGGTATTCTTTATATTAGAATAACAATGTCTACATCAGATTCTAGTAAATTCCTTCCAAGGCTTTCTTATTTTTCAATTAAATTCTATAACCAATCTAAGATATATGCCGATAATTCTAATAGTTATATTGAATCTGACAATCATTTTGAAATAGGCTCTATAAACTATTCTCCACTATTAAGGCATTATAATAATGGAATTAGACCAGAATCTGGATATGGATTTAATATCAATACTGAATTAGATATAAATACAGTAGAGATGTTCTTTACTCCAAAAACAACTGGGGCAAGTACTTTATTTCATGACCCACTGCTTGGCGTAGAGTACGGCTGGAATGCCTCTGGAACGGTCTCTAAGGCCTTTGTAAGCAAAGTATATGTTAATGGTGTAGATAAGACCTCACAGACCAATATAAGCGATTTCCTGGTCGCTGGAGAGCCTCATCATATAATATTAGTATTTACTGTTCCAGTTACTGGGGTTCTTCAATTTAACTATAAGGTTTCAGGCGGACCAGACAATTTATACAATAATATAGCCCTATATAATAGAGCTCTTACCCAATCCGAAGCCTATACCCATTTTGACCTATATTGTGGAAGACCGTATCAATCCCTAGTAGAACCGTCAATAGAGATGACAGAATTAGATCCTGTGTACTATGATAATGACTGGATTGTGATAAAAAGTATTTAATTTTGTCAACTTGCATGACAAAAAGCTGGACTTAGACTATAAAGAATGGTAAAATAAAGCAGTATGGATATTAAACAAATAAGACAGTCTGTCATTGAGGAATCTCCCCTAGGAGTCTACGTATGGGAAATGCCTGATGGTCGCTGGATTGGAGATGACGATGGCAACTTTCTTTCGATCACGTCCAAAAAAGGTAATAGATCCAGAATCGATGCTTTGGCTAGAGAAGTTCGCTCGTACGGCATATATGAGGGCGGGCCTAAATTTCTTTCAGCAAGAAGAAAAATTAACGACGAAGAGTACGCAGAACAAGAGCAAAGACTAAAGTGGGGACTAGTTCCAGATCCTTTGGATATCGGAAACTATAAAGACGAACTTAAAAATATAAGGGCAGAAGGACAATAATGATTGAATACGAAGAAGATAATGATTCACAAGATATTTCCGTATCTAACGTATCAGATTGGATGAAGTTTAGTACTCCAACACAAGCTACAAGTAATGACCCATTTAAAATTGAAGGCGAAGAGATAACAAAGGTCTCTGGCCTAGGAGCATCATTTAGACGTAAGTTAAATCGTGATTTGCAAAAAAGGTTCCAAGGAATTGATGGAACAGCTACCCAACAGAATTTGCTACAGCAAGCAATCACTGGGTACGCAATGTTCGACCTTGTTGAGCCACCTTATAATCTAGAGTATCTTTCAAAAATCTATGAAATTTCTCCATATAACTATGCAGCAATTAACGCTAAAGTTTCAAATATTGTAGGTCTTGGTCACGATTTTATTGAAACAAGAAAGACACAAGAAGCTTTTGACAACATTACAGATGATAAATCTTTAGAAAGAGCACGTAGAAAACTTAATAGACTTCGCCAAGACTTATATGATTGGCTAGAGCAATGCAATGAAGAAGAAACTTTTACAGAGACATTAATTAAAGTATACACTGATGTTGAAGCAACAGGAAACGGCTACCTTGAAATAGGTAGAACATCTGCTGGAAAGATTGGCTATATTGGACACATTCCAGCTAAGACAATGCGTGTACGTCGCTTGCGTGATGGATTCATTCAATTGCTTTATGGCAAGGCAGTTTACTTCCGTAACTTTGGAGATCAGGAAACAGAGAACCCAATTGCAGGCGGGCTAGACAGACCTAATGAAATTATTCATCTAAAGAAATATACTCCAACAAATAATTACTATGGAATTCCAGATATTGTAGCTTCATCAAATGCTATGGCTGGAAACGAATTTGCTGGCAAGTATAACCTCGATTACTTTGAGAACAAAGCGGTCCCAAGATATATTATTACAGTAAAGGGTGCTAAATTATCAACAGAGTCAGAGCGCAAATTACTTGAGTTTTTCCAGGTTGGGCTTAGAGGAAAGAATCACAGATCTTTGTATATCCCACTTCCTCCAGATTCACCAGACTCTAAAGTTGAATTTAAGATGGAGCCAATTGAGGCAGGAACTCAAGAGTCTTCATTTAACGTATATCGTAAATCTAATAGAGATGAAATTCTATTATCTCACCGTGTACCAATTAATAAAATTGGAACTCCAGAAGGAGTTAATTTAGCAGTTGCAAGAGATGCCGATAAAACATTTAGAGAGCAGGTATGTCGTCCAGCTCAAATGAATTTAGAGAAAAAGCTAAATAAAATTATTGAGGAAATGACAGATGCCCTTCTTCTTAAATTTAATGAGCTAACCTTAACTGACGAAGATACTCAGTCTAAGATTGATGAGCGATATTTAAGAATGCAGGTTATTACCCCTAACGAAGTCAGAATTAGAATGGGCATGGTCCCACTTGACGGTGGAGACAAGGTCGTTGAATTAAAGCCACAACAGCAGGCAGAGTCTAGGGCTCAAGCAGGTAAGACTAGAACTAGAGATTCTGAGAGGTCTGCAAATTCCCCAGATATTTCTGGAGAAGGTCGAAATGCTCAGGGCGACGGACGACAGGTAGAGTAACCCTACTCAACTGATTATTTGCCTTATATACAATAACAGTATAAAATTAAGCATATGAATATTGAGAAATCTCTTTGGTCTTCGCATGGCGACAACATCACGTTATCCGTGCCGTTTACTAAAGTTAACCGTGAAAAAAGAACAGTCTCAGGATTTGCAACTCTAGATAATCTAGATCAAACAGGAGATGTTGTTACTGCTGAAGCAAGCATGAAAGCTTTTGAAAACTTCCGTGGCAATCTTCGTGAAATGCATCAACCAGTTGCAGTTGGAAAAGTTGTTTCTTTTAAACCAGAAACATATTATGATCCAGCAACTAAAGAATTTTATAATGGAGTTTATGTAGATGCATACATCTCTAAAGGCGCACAAGATACATGGGAAAAAGTTTTAGACGGAACATTAGCAGGTTTCTCTATTGGCGGTAAAATTATTGAATCAGATAATGAAGTAAACAAAGCTACAGGTAAGACTGTAAGATTTATCAAGGACTACTCCTTAATGGAATTGTCAATTGTTGATTCTCCTGCTAACGAGCTTTGCAACATATTATCAATATCTAAGATGGATGGTCAGCTAGTATTTAAAGGAATGGCAACAGAAATCAAAGCAGAAAATATTTTTTATTGTAAAGATTCTGATTCAGTATTCATTTCAACAGAGTCATCATATGATTCTCCAGTTACAGGAAAACCTGCAACATTAATTGGTTGGGTGGAATCAAATGATGTTAACAAAGCAAGAGAGATAGATAGAATTCTTGATTTACATAAAAAGTCAAGATTGTCATTGCCTGAAACACAAATTGCAAAACAGGCAGACATAGAAGGAGGTAAAGAAGTGTCAGAGAATACAGAAAACGTAGTTGCAGAAGATGCAGTAGCACCAGAAGCAACCGTAGAAGACACAACAGCAGTTGCTCCCGCAGAGGAAGCACCAGCTGTTGAAGAGGCTCCTGCAGATGCAGTAGCAGACGCTCCTGCCGAAACTCTAGAAAAAGCAGCCGACGTATCAGAAGTTATGGTTGATGAACCTGATTTTGCAAAGATGCTTGGCGATCTTAAGGGATTTTTCTCAGAGACATTGAATAAGGCTTCAGAAGCAAATGCAACACAGGTTACAGCTATTAAAGAAACAGTTGAAACTTTTAGCAAGAGCGTAGATGGCCGAATTTCAGAATTGGCAGAACAACATGCAGCACTTTCAAAGGCTGTAGAAGATATCAAGAACACGATTGATGGCGTACAAAAGCGTGTCGACGCAGTAGAATCAGAGACTGCAATTAAGAAGTCCTCGGACCTTGGCGGGTCTCAGGAAGTAACAATCAAAAAATCAAAGTGGAACGGTTCTTTCCTCGGTTCCGTAAATGAAATTTTTAACTAAAAAAGGTAGGTGAAAATATAAAATGAGTAATGAATTATTAGAAAAGACCATTGCTGCAGGTACAACTGCAACAGGTACATTCGCATCCACAACTGGTGGAACAGGTGTACACCGTGCATCCGAAAACGGAAACGGCGGTCTTCTTAATCCAGAACAATCAGCTCGCTTCCTAGACTACATGTTCGATGCTACCGTAATTGGTAAAGTTGCACGTACAGTCCGAATGAGAGCCGATACTACTGAGATTGATCGTATGTCAGTTGGCGAGAAGCTTATGAAGCTTGCTACTGAAGGAGATGACACAGCAACAAATGCTGCAGTTACATTCTCAAAGATTTCTCTCACAACAAAGAAGCTTCGTTTAGATTGGGAGCTTTCAACAGAATCTCTAGAAGATAATATTGAAGGTGCTGATCTCGAAGATCACATTGCCAGAATGATGGCAACACAGGCAGGTAACGACATTGAGGACTTGGTTCTTAATGGTGATACCTCAAAGACTGGCGATAATCTATACAAGGCATTCGATGGCGTTGTAAAGAAGGCTAAGTCTAACGGTCACGTTGTTGACGCAGCTGGAGCTGCAGTAAGCCGTGCTGTATTTAACAGCGCTCTTAAGGCTCTTCCACGTAAGTACAAGCAACGTCGTGCAGACCTTCGCTTCTTGGCAGGTTCAAACCTTATCCAAGACTTCCTATATGCTAACAGCATTGGAACAAACAACACAATTCCACAGGATATCGCTTCAAGCGTAATTCGTGGACAAGGTGTACAGCCACTAGGTGGCCCAGCAGGATATGTGGCACCATTCGCATTTGGTATTCCAATTGTTGAAGTTCCACTTCTTCCAGAGGCACAAGATGGCGATTACACAGGCGAGACTGGTAACCATGGTGATATCCACTTGACATTCCCAAATAACGTAGTTATTGGTATCAAGCGTGATGTAACTGTTTACCGTTTCTTCTGGCCACGTAAGGACTCTATCGAGTACACAATGTATACTCGTGTTGGCGTCCAGATCGAACAAGCAGACGCTTGGGTCGTTGTTAAGAACGTAAAGGTCGCTTCCTAATTAATAGGATTTAGATCACCGAATAGCCCCCTAAATTAATTTTTAGGGGGCTTTTCATTTTAATTTAGTAATGCTATAATTGTTTAGAGTAGAAATAGGAGATTCACATGTCATTTGAGACATTAAAGGTATCTGAACTAAAAAAGATTGCAGAAGATTTTGCAGTTGAAACAGATGGGCTAAAGAACAAGGCCGATATTATAGCTGCCCTCGCAGAAGAAGGCGTGACTTGGTCTGTATACAACAAGACCATTGAGAAGATGGAAGAAGACGCAGAAGATATGTCAGTAGAAGTCTTACCTAAGTTTGATCCAAAGGCGGAACAGCCAGAGAACACAGTACTAGTAAGAATGACTAGAGCTAACTTTAGATATGACATTCAGGGATTTACATTTACTAAGGATCACCCGTTTGTAGCAATGAATAAAGATGATGCTCAGAAAATTTTTGATAAGGAGGAGGGCTTTAGATTAGCAACTCCAAAGGAAGTCCAGGAGTACTATAACTAAGCCTATTAAATGGCAGAGGTATTAATAAATTCACAATCTCCAATAACACATAATGTTTTTTGGAATGGGGACATAGTAGAAGCTGATTCATTACCTTCAGTAAAGTTGTTTGATATTACTGATGATCCAGCAATATCTCCTGCAATAAATCCAACCCAAGTTCTTGCAATTCTGGATGCTGTAGCAGATGAAAACAATCCTGGTTCTTATACAGTATATGTTCCATACTCTTTTACAAGTAGAAATAGAACGTTAAGACTTAGATGGGACTACCAGGTAAATGGAACCAATGTCTCTAGATTTGATGAAGTATTTGTAGTTACTCCATATGTAGACTTTAACCATGTTAGCGAATTAGGTTTTAGCACAGACTCTTCTGATCCTAATTATAGATCATATAAAGATTTATTAAAGGCTGAAAGATATGCTAGAAAACAAATAGAGCAGTTCACTGGTCAAAAGTTTTATCTATACGATGACGTATATGTAGGATATGGACATGACTCAGACATACTTACAGTTCCAGCAAAAATTTATCAAGTTCACGAGCTGTATGCAAATGACATACTTTTGATAGATAATATTAATGAAATTAATAACTGGAACTATCCAGTTGAAATTTCCGAAAGCGGATATGGTATTAAAATTAATAGATCTGGGCTACTAGATAATACTGTTTATACTGCAAACGGAATGATACCTCCAAGCATACACGACTCTTCTGGAGTTTTTCAAGATGGAGTGGCTTATAAAATTCAAGGTAGATTTGGTTGGGAAAAAGTTCCAGACAACGTTGAGCTTGCAGGAATAGAATTAATGAAAGACTACTTCTCTAAAGATATTATGTGGAGAAACAAGTACGTAAAAAACATATCCACATTTGACTGGGATTTTGAATATACTGGAGATGCATATACTGGTACTGGAAACGCATATGCAGATAACCTTTTAGCAGATTATGTCTTAACAACTAAAGTAGAGATCATATAATGAATAGCATCGTAGACTCTGTCTTGTCTATGAATTTAGATGTTTACAGACAGTATGAATTACAGGATCCAGATACTGGAGCAATAGTTAGAGAGTGGAGCTACTACAAAACTATTCCTTGCCATGCCAAAGGAGTAATTAGTAATTCTGCAACAACAAGATCTAGCGATAAGCAAATTTTTTCAAATAAATATTTAAACGATCAAATTATACAGGTAAGAACTGCAGACAGATTAACCATAAGAGAAAAAATTACAAACATAAGAGACGCAGAAGGAAACCCTATTTGGACAGAAATAAACTTTCCAAACGAAACCCCAACAGTATTTGAGGTAATGGGCACAACACCAGTAACAGATCCTTTTGGTCGTGTGATTGCATACAATTCATCTATGAAGAGATCGGAGAACCAACAAATTGGACAATAGCGGACTACTGGTTCAAGCATCAAGCGGACTTGAAAGAATGATGTATGAAAATCAAAATGGACCACTTAAAGATAGTACAGTGGCTCAGATATCAGCATTCGTGTATTATGAAGCAGCAGTTATATCTAAGCTTACATCTAATGCTAAGTTTAAAGCAGCATTTACAAAGATAATGTTTGATCAAATAGAATCAGATTTTGTAAATTATATTGATGCTTTAGCAAGGTCAAAGCCAAAATCATTTCATCACGTTTACGAATGGAAAAAGACTGGAAGCAAATCTGCAAGGCTTTTTAAGCTAAATAAGATTTCAGAAGACGGTTTATCTTTTAAAATAGATTATAGCTTTTTGCCTTCTAAGTCTATAGTTCCGTCTAGCAATAGTAAAAGAAGACACGTATTCGCCAACAAGGCTTCCGTAATGGAACAGGGAAACCCACTTGTAATAAGACCAAAAAATGCAGAAAGACTAGTTTTTGAATATGATGGTGAAGTGGTCTATATGCCAAAAGGAAAATCTGTTACAGTTAGAAGACCTGGAGGATCTGCTGCACGTAATCAATTTAGTTTAGCTCATTCAAGATTTTTTAGCGGCAGACTTGTAAGTGAATCTATTAAAAGATCTGGTTTTCAAAAAATATTTAATTCAAGTATGACTAAGGCGTTAAGCGTTCCTTCTAATATTAAAAAGGTTCAATATTCTTTTTCTCCAAACGCAATTAAGTCTCAAGCAGACTCAGCCCTTACAGCAGCATTTGGAGGTGCAATGTGACAGCAAACTATAAACTAGATGCAATGCTAGAGCTAAGAAAATACCTATGGAAAGAGCTATACACAAGAAACATTTTTGACGAAGAGGATTACTGGTCGGACAATTTAAATGAAAATATTGTGCCAATTATTCCAGTTCAGCAGTCGGCAGAAATGAATCAATTCCTTAGCGGGAAAAAACATATAGTCTACGATAAGATAGGAATGTCTTATGAAGACAACTGGCTAATATGCTGTGAACAAATACTATTTACAATATACTCAACATCCGTAGCAGATATTAATGAGATTAGAAACTACATGATGGATGAATTTAGAAGAATGGATGAGTCAGCTAGAGATATAAATAAATGGGCAGATCTCTCAGACAAGTTCAAGTTTCATACAATTTGGGTTGCTGATATATCCCCAACAGCCCCTTCAGAAGAGCTTCAGGGCTTCTTCTCAGCAGAGGTCATTTTAGAAATCAAGTATTCTAGAATTACAGATAATAATGGCAGGTTCCTCTAGGGTTTGCCTTTTTACCCTTAATAGAATAGAATTGTACCAAGAGGAAAGAGGCCTAGCCAGCCAGATTTAAAATTTGATTTTACAATTTAATACTCAAGAATTCCAGGAGGTGGAAACACAATATGGCAGCACAAAACGCAGGTAATGCTAAAAATATTCTCGTAGGTGCATCACCGTTGTTTATTTCGAATATCGATTCAACAACATCAGGTTATGCTAACTATGAAAACGCAGAGCCAGGTACAGCATCAGCTGGAGCTTTTGTAACAGGAGAATCCTATACAAAGACTCTAAATGACGCAACCCTAACATCAACACCAACTTTCTATTACAGAAACGTAGGTTTTACAAATAACGGTCTTCAGATTACTTACAATCCAACATATGATTCAGTAACCGTTGACCAGCTCCTTGACACAGCTAAGCTGTTCAAGTCAGCGATGGAAGTTATGATCGCAACTGAAATGTCAGAAGGTACACTAGAGAACGTTCTAGTTATTTTCGGTCAGCCAGATGATCCAACTAACAATACCGCAATTTCTCAGAATAACACAATTATTTCTTCAGGAACAGGTACATCAAAGAAAGATACCCTAGGTATCGCAGCAGGTGCTCTTGGTATCGCACCAACAGAGCGTCAGCTTGTTGCAGTTGGTCAAGCACCAACTACATCAGGAGCTCAGACAGAGCGTGTATACTATGCACGTCGTGTTTTGTCAGTGCAGCAATCAGCTTTCACATTGGCAAGATCAGCCCCAACTACATTCCCAGTAACATTCCGTCTTCTTCCAACCGCTATGAGCGGCTACGAAGGACAAGAGTACGGTAAGATTATTGACCGTGTATTGGTAGTCTAATAATTTAATAATTATTCTACAGGGCCCCCAAGCAATTGGGGGCTTTTGTGGTTGTATTAGTATATAATTTTTAGTATAATGATTTAGACTAGATCCTAGGAGGATTAAATTGGCAACAACAGTATATAGCGTAGAAGAGGTACAGCTACAAAACGGGCAGACCGTAAAGCTAAAGCCTTTATCAATTAAAGAACTTCGTAAGTTCATGATAGCAATTAAAAAGACAGCAGAATCTCAAACAGAAGACGAGACTCTAAATATTCTAATTGATGCATGTGCAATTGCACTTGAAAAACAGCTACCAGAATTAGTAGCAGATAGAGAAGCATTTGAGGACGCAATCGATGTTCCTACTATGAACCGCATTCTTGAAGTATGCGGAGGAATTAAGCTTGACGACCCAAACCTTCTAGCGGCAGCGGTTCTGGCTGGTCAGAACTAGATCTAGCCGCTTTAGAAGGAGAAGTTTTCTTACTAGGACATTGGAAAAACTACGATGAACTTGAAGAAAATTTATCAATGCCAGAGCTTATAAATACTCTGCAAGCTTTAAAGAAAAAGGATTATGAAGACAAAAAATTCTTTGCATCTTTAAAGGGAGTAGATATAGGGGAGTATCAAGATGATAAAAAGGGAGGACCTAGTTTCGAAGACATTCAGTTAAGAGCAGCAGGAATAAATGCTGTAAATAACGATGTTGTTTCTTTACAAGGAAGATTTGCAGCGCAAGCTGGTTTTGGAATTGGAGAAGGACTAGGATACTCAAGGGAGTAGTTTGAATATAAATGGCTGACGAAACAATCAGTACCCGAATAGTCGCTAATGCCGACTTCTCATCTCTTATTGCCGATGTGCATAAGGTTACTGCCAGCCTATCAAAATTACAGGAACAGTTAGCTAATTCAAACAAGATGATGGCAAATCAAATTGCTGTCATGAATAGATCCTTTGCTGATACATTAAGAAGTACAGGTCAATTCTCCACACACTTTGTAAGCCTTCAATCAGACGTAGAAAAGTTTGGTAAAAATCTTGATGGTGGAAAATTAAAATTAAATCAATACTTTAATGCTTTTAGAGATCATGCTAGAACTTCTGGCGGACTTATAAGAGATTTAGCAAAACAACAAGTAGCCCTACAAAATTCAGTATTACAACCGCTAGGCAGAAACGCACAAGGACTAATGCAGTTCAATGTGCATGTTCCAAGAGGGCTAGATGAAATAAAGAATAAGTCAGCTCTTGTAAGACAAGAGCTACAGATTATGAATAAGGTTATCCAGGATGGCGCTGGACAGCTTATCAACTGGGGTAAGAATACTCAGTGGGCAGGTAGACAGTTAACAGTAGGTTTAACAGTACCGCTTGTAGCATTTGGAGCACAAGCAGCCAAAGCATTTAGAGAAGCCGATCAAGAACTTGTTCGTTTAACTAAGGTGTATGGAGATGTTGCAGGAACATCAGCAGCAGAATTAGGTAGAGTTAGAGATGATGTTTCTGCTACTGCAAAAGAAATTTCTGCAGCCATGGGTGTATCATTTAAAGAAACAATTGGACTTGCAGCTGATATTGCAGCAACAGGAAAAACTGGAGACGAACTTCTAGGATCAATTAAAGAAACAACCAGACTTGCTGTACTTGGTGAAGTAGATAGACAAGAAGCCATGAAAGCAACACTTGCAATTCAATCAGCGTTTAAGCAGAATACAGATCAGCTTTCTCAGTCTATTAACTTTCTGAACGCAGTTGAAAACCAAACTTCAACAACACTAAACGATTTAGTAGAAGCAATTCCAAAAGCTGGTCCAGTAATTCAAGGATTGGGTGGAAGCGTACAAGACTTAGCATTATATCTAACTGCTATGCGTGAAGGTGGTATTAATGCATCAGAAGGAGCTAACGCACTAAAATCAGCCCTAGCGTCTTTAATTAACCCAACAGATGTTGCTGTAGGAAAATTTGAAGCTTTAGGAATAGATCTTTTAGGAATTGTAAATAATAACGCTGGTAATTTGACTGGCACATTAATGGCGCTACAAGGAGCATTAGATAGCCTAGATCCTCTACAAAAACAACAGGCAATCGAACAGTTATTTGGTAAGTTTCAGTTCTCAAGACTAAATGCTTTATTTGAAAACTTAGGTAGAGAGGGAAGCCAGACATTAAAAGTACTTGATCTAATGAAAGCATCTACTGGAGAATTAGCTTCAGTAGCAGATCGAGAATTAGCTGCAGTAACTGAATCAGCTTCTGGTAAGTACCGTAGAGCAATTGAAAGTTTAAGAGCATCTTTAGCTGAAGTTGGAGAACAGTTCTTACAAATTAATACAGTTCTTATTCAAGTTATTGATAAGGTTGTACAGTTTGCAAATAATTTACCAGGTCCAGTAAAACAGATACTAGCACTTGCTGGTGGAATCACTGCAATTATTGGTCCAGTAATCATGTTAACTGGTGTGCTTGCTAACTTCTTTGGGTATCTGCTAAAGGGCGCATTCCATATGAAGGCATTTCTTAAGGGCGGAGAAGGCTGGAAATATTTAACTCCAGAAATGTTGGCAGCAGAAAAGGCTGGAAGATTAGTTGAACAATCATTTTATAGTGATGCTAAAGCAGCAGCAGTATTACAACAGGCACTTAGAAACCTTTTAGATGAATTTGCATTACTAGAGCAAAAAGCAAAATCAGGAGCAATGTCTGTAAATCCAGCAGTATCAACAATGGCTGGCAGCATGATAATTGGCGGACAAAGAGTAGTAAACCCACAACATCCACTAGTAGGAGAAATGGGAACAAGAGCAAGCTCTCATATGGTTCCAAGAGCTGGTATGACTGAACAACAAAGATTATCACAAACAATATTTGGTATGGTTCCAGGATCTGGAAAGGTAAATCAAAAGATAGGTCAGAACCCTCAAATATACATGAATGACCAGTTGCCTAATGTTCCTGGTTTAACAACTATAAATGGAGTATCCACTGGTATTGTGTCTGGAGAAGCTGCTAGATGGCATGCAATGATGGCCACACTTGGTATGCAGTCAAAGGCAGAAATTGAAGCATTAAAGAAAACAATTGCAGCAACAGGTATGGTAAGTAAAGAATTTATGATGCAGTTTGACGATATTCTACCAGTTGTGTCTAAATTAACTGACAATGCAGCAAGAGAATCAGCAATGATTGTGGCAGAGCTTCGTGCAGGAAAATTAACTGTAGAATCAGCAAAAGCAAAAATAATTGCTCTTAACTTAGAAACAGAAAGAATGATTGCTTCTGCAGTTGGAACACAGGCTGCAGCAATGGGAAGAACAATTAATCCAACAATGGTTCCTACTTTGAACCAACCAGTCGTAGATCCTTCTGGTAAATCAAATATGAGAGAGCTATTTAAAAAAGGTAGAACAAGAGATTTTATTAATAAAATTGCTGGAGTTTTAGGAGTTAGAACTTCTGGAGCTGGATACAATATTGAAACAACAATACCTAAGAAGTTTAACAGAGGAAACATTGTTCCAGGTTCTGGAAATACTGATACTGTCCCAGCTATGCTTACACCTGGTGAGTTTGTTATTAACAAACAAGCAACTCAACAAAATAGACCGCTCTTAGAGGCAATTAACAATAGCACATTGGGCGGACAAGCAACTGCTGGAAGATCAAACTATGGCTTAATTAATCCTGCTGTAATGGCAAATGTTTCAAAGCTTTATACAAGAACAGGAAACTTTGCACGTAGATGGTTCTGGGACACAAGCACTGGATCAAGTCTTTCTGGTCAAAGAGATTCTTTAATTAGATCTGTAAGAAAGAGACCAATATTAAATAGAAAGGGAGTTCCTTACACAGAAGAAGAGATAAGAAAAGCTCCTAAAGAAGAAATTCAATCGTTGTGGGCAAACTATGATAGAGGTCACGTAGCTCCACATAGAGCAATTGGTGGAACAGACAACTACTTTGCCCCAGGAATATTGATGCCTATGTTTAGAGGTTCTAATAGATCAATGATTGCTGGTGGAAATCCAATAGAGATTGCAAAGAGTCTTGAGAATCAATCTATTCATCCAACAGTATTTTTAGATGAAGCTGCAGAAGCATTTGGATATGTTGCTGGATCCAAGACAGATGCAGCATATGAAGCTTTAATCAAAGCTTTGTATAAGAGAGGTGGAAAGAAGTTTGATCCAAGATCAGGCGATTCATTTGAAAAGTTTGCCTTTGAAACAATATCTCCATTCTTAAAAAATATTAAAAATAGCACTGGTGCTAATTTATTAGACGATCTTTCAAGAATTGGAACAGTAAGAGGAACTCAAGCAAATAGATCTTCTGGCGGAAGATCTGGAACTGGTTCGATAGCACCGTTTGCAATAGCAGACGATTACTTTACTCTTAATATGAATAGTGGCGGAATGGTTCCATCTCCAAACGGACAAAAATATAATATGGGCGGAATGGTTCAGGGATATAATCGTGGTGGATTTATTAAGGGAATGCTTGGAAGCGCTGCAATTATGGGTGGCGGACAGATGCTTGGAAATCAAATTGGCGGAGGACTGGGATCAGCAATATCTATGGGTTCCTCTATCCTTGGATCAATGGTTGGTTTTGGTGCCATGGGCGGAGGAGATCAAGAAGGAAAGAGTCCAGGATTCTTTGGAAGACAAATGGCCAAAGTTCCAGCTCAGTTAAAAACACCAATTGGCCCATTAAATAATTTAGCTACCGCAGCATCTAGAGTATCAGGAAACCTTGGAGGAATAGCTAAAGTATTTGGTCCAGTACTAAGAGGATTTGCCACACTATTAAGATTTACTAGCCCACTGGGAATAGCTATAACTGGTCTTACATTTGGAATAAGCAAGTTTATTAGTATGCAAAGAGAAAAAGCTAAGGCGTTAGAAACAGGAAGACTAGCGTTTGGGTTAGACGCTGCTGCTGCAGAAAAAGCTGGATTCAAATACACTGATTATAATTCTAAAATTAAAACAGCAATTGAAGATGCTAAAGCATTAAAAGAACGTAACATGATGATTTACGAAAGCATGACAAAGGCCAATGTGCCAATGAACATGACAATCGAGCAATACAAAAAACTTAAAGAGCAAGTAAAATCAACAATGGGAAGCTATATTGATTTGTTTAGTCAGACTGATAGAAAAGATGTTGGCAACGTTGCAATTCAGCTTAAAGCTCAATTTATGGCAGCTGGAGATTCAGCAGAAGTAGCAACAGCTAAAATCTTTACAATGATTAAGCAGTCAGAAAATGCAAATATGGCCGCATCAGCAATTAGCTCTAATGCATTCCAAAGCATTCAAAACATGGAGCAAGCTTCTGCTCAAACAGTAAAAACATTTGAAGCTGCAATGAAAACTGGAGATGCTGAGTCTCAGGCTAGGGCTTTACATAGTACATTTATGGCAATGGATGCTACATTAGAAGAAACTATTTCAAAGCAAAAGGAACTTGGTGCTACTGGAAAAGCTAATGCTGAAGAGGTTGGACAGGCAATAGAACAAAAGCTAGACAAGATAAATGAGTCATTTGGCAAACAAGCAAATCTATCAAAAGATGTTATTAATGAAATTGGTAAGACCGATCCATTGCTAGCACAAATGTTAAATAACACAGATACTTTGGCTAGCGCATGGGCTAAATATAGACTAGTAATTCAGGGAGTGACACTTGATTTTGAATCTATGTCTGGACAAGCTGCAACTGCCGCCCTTTCTTTGTATGAAATAGTAAAGGCTCAAACTCAGTTAAATCCTTCAGTTGCTGCTGCAAATAAATCATATGCTGGTATGACTGCTAGAATTAAAGAACTTGAAAAAGCACAAAGGGGTCAGTCTGTAAAGGCTCAGTACAATGCTAAAGAAGAGTCTGCTAGATTACAAAAACAAATTGCAGATATTAAAAAAGCTGCACAGGAAAAAATTGAGGGAATTCGTAGAGCAACTGAAGCAGAAAACACTCAGTTAGAAATTCAAAAAGCTCAACTAAGAGCTCAACAAGCATTAATTCAAGGCAATATGTCTAGTTATGCTGAAGAGCAATTAACCATTGAGCAATTAATGAATGAGGCTAATAGAAAAGCTGCAGAAGAAGCAATTATTGCTAAAGCAGAAATTGATATCAAGCCTCTTCAAGATGCGCTTGATGCTATAGCAAATAAAAACGATGAGGCTGCAAAGAAGGCAGCGCTTGCGGGAGATAGCTTATCAAATCTTAGAAATAAAGCTAATGACTATAACACTAAGCTTCAAGAATATACACAAAACTTAAATACTACAATGTTTAAGTATTTGACAGATGTTAATTTTAAAAATACTCCAGAATATGCGGCAGCAATAAAAGCTTTAGACGAGCTTGGTAAAAAGCTAGGAATTAAAACTCCAGCAAAGGATGTTGTCTCAGAACTTACAGATGCATTAAAAAATGGAATTAACGCACAAGATGTTACTATCTACACAGATAAAATTAATGAAGGCAAATTAAGAGATTACTCTGGAGAAGGCGGAAGATTAAAAATGCTTTCAGCAATTAAATCAGGTGGCGGAGATCCTATGAAAAATCCTTATGATCCTAATACACAGATATTAACAGATCCTGCTAAAGCTGCTATAATGAAAGCTGAAGGTTTAGAAATTGGAGACGAATTTATAGATAGTCAAGGCAGAAAGTATAGAATTACAAAAGGAAAGTTTGGACTAGGTAAGCAGGCTATAGCTGGAGACAGGCCAGCAGGAGTTGTGCCTTCAGAAATGTCAGCAAGGAGATTCTTGGGCGGAAGAGTTGTTCCAGGAATTCCTTATACAATTAATGACGGAGAAAAAACTGAAGGAGTTATATTTGATTATCCAGGAACTATAAAGCCAAATATTGAAACTGCATTTAATATTCCATCTGGTCAAAATTATAGAATGCCAAGTATTACAAATAGCCCATATAGCAATAACGTATATAATATAGATATAGATTTAAATGGAACAACTGTAACTGCAGAAGATGTTCTAAATAGCTTCAAGAGAGAGCTTGCATTAATTAATGCTAAAGAAGGAATCAGTAGAAGGATTGGTGCTTAATTATGTCTATGTACTTGCCTAGAGGTTCAGTTCTAAATATAGAAGCAAAAGACCTTCTTGCCACACCAGAAGGTACAACCAAGGTTTGGAATAAAGTAACCGAGCACAATCGTTCAGACATTGCTATTTCTATAGAGAGAATTGAAAAATCAGTAAGAACATCTAATGGAACGCTAAGAAAAAACCATATTGCTGATAAGAGAAGGTTTTCAATGTCATGGACAATGCTACCTTCTTATAGAACTCTTACAGTTGACGGAGGCTGGGGAGCAGAAGATTTAAGATCTTTTTACTTAAGCGATGATGGCAAAAAAGAATTTAATATTAGAATCAACTTAGCAAAAGGCGGAACAGATACATCTTCTTCTGGTGCTCTGTACACACCTAATATGGCAAAAACATCGTCAGAGTTATACACGGTGGTATTTGGAGGCTGTAATTTTTCAGTTGTAAAACGTGGCCTACAACCACACTGGAATGTTTCTATTGAACTGGAAGAGGTATAATGATTTCTTCTCCAACGGTCAAGACGCTGCTTGAACAAAACACAACCATTCAAACTAATGTAGGATGTACTGTTGAATATAATATGAATTCAATGGTAGATAATATTTCTGTTGTAGGCACAGATTATGTTAGAGCAGACGGGGCTAAGCCTTATCAAAAATTATTTCCAGCATCTTCTGTTATTAAGTCTTTTAGACCATTAGGAGCTGGAATTAAATATGGTGTGTTTGGAGATGTGGCTTTAAATAGCTGGAAAGATCCTAAGAAGGTAGAGTATCCATTAAACTATAGAACCTATTATCCTGGAATAGAAACATATTATAAATACTGGTTGTCTCAAAAAGGTGTTGGTGCTAATATAGCAATAACTTATCCACAGGCTGTTTTAACAAATAAGATTGTTGTTAGATTTGAAATATCACATTCTACACCAGCAACATGGACTATATACAAAGAGGGTGACGTTGTTCTTGCGTCTGGCACAAGTTCAGCAATAAAACCTTTTGTAACTAGCGGTACAAAGAATTTTGATGCTGGAACATTAACACTTTACTATAATGGGACCTCTTGGGTTACTACAGAGCCTGCCACCTTATCAGCACCAGTTTCTATAACAGGGTTAAAACTAGTAACGGGCGGCGTTACTAATGCCCATATTGGAGTAATAGAACTTTCACCTAGGTGGGTAACAGACTTAACAGATTCTATTACTAGCATGATGGTTTCTCAAGAAGCTTCTACAAGTTCTGACGACATTTTGCCAGTAGGAAAAGTTTCTGCAAACTCACTATCTATGGATTTAGTTTCATATGAGACAAATAGAAAAATTATATCTTATGAAAAAGGCACTGCCTTTGATGCTTCTAAAATATATATGTATAAGTCAGCAGAATTAAAACCATATATTAAGGTATATTATTCTGGAGCACCATATACTGATTCAAAAGGAACATATGAAAAAGTAAAGCAGGGAACATTCTATATTGATAATTGGAGTACCTCAGAGTTTGGTGAAATATCGTTAGATGCTTTAGATGGAGCAAAGTATCTTCAAGATATCTCATGTCCTGGTATGGTTTCTAAAGACTCAACCACAGTAGGAATAATTAGAAGACTTTTAGATAATATTGGATTTACAAATTATAATATAAATTATAAAACAGGATCAGGCGGAGTAATTCAAGACAACTCTATACTCAGTCCATTTTATTGGTGGACAGACGATGGAGAAAGCGTTTGGAATGCTATTCAAGAGTTGTGTAGAGATTCTCAAATGGTTGCCGTATTTGATGAAAATAATATATTACAGTTCTATACAAGAGATTATTTATTTTCACAAACAAACACTCATTGGAATTTTAAATATTCAAAAGACGGAAACGTTTTACCAGATATACTTTCTTTTCAAAAAAGAGATTTGCCAGCAGTAAATCAGGTAAAGGTTTTGTGGAATCCAGTAACGTCTAGCCAATTAATTGGAGACGGTCAGCCTTTATGGAAATCTGGAACAGCATATCTAGGGGCATATTCTTTAGCAGAAGGTATTCCTGCTAGCACAAGCGGCGGAGGTGCTGGAACAGAAATTAGTTTAGTGCCAATCACTGTTAATCAGGATGTAACACAAATTATATATAATTATTCTGGCTATATAGTCATTGATTCTGAGATTATTGAATATGATGCAATTGAGTATCAGTATATTAATCAGCAACTACAAAGAACAACACTTTGGGTAACACAAACATCTGATCTTCAAAAAATAGCTAATGATATTACAACTACTATCCCAGCAAATAAAGCACTTGGGCAAACTGGAAAAATTAGAGTAAAGTCCAGAGGGGCATTTGGAACTACAGCTACCGCACATGCAGCAAGTGGATCTGTAGTTGGATGGAACGGATTTAATAACATTTTTAGATCTAGTTCTGAAAACTTGCAAGGATCCAGTACACCATCAGATATATCATATGTTACTGCAACAGTACCAAATATAAATGCATTGCCGCCTGAATCAGAAGAAACAGCAATATCTCCAATTAAATTAGTTCAGAAGTCTTTATTTCAAATAACATCAAGTGGGTCTTCTAGTAAACAAAATAATTATTCTGTATGTGTAAAAAATATGGGCATATCTAGCTCAGGAAACCACTATTATTTTGGCACAGGTTTATTTTTTAAAGGAGCAAAAAATGACACTAAAGGCTCTGGAGGAATAGGCTTCTTTACAAACGATAATGGTTTAGACGGATATTATATTAAATTAGAAACAACTAGCAATCTTCCAGAAAGTGGATCTGACAGACCACTTTCAATATTTAAAGTAAAAAATGGTGTAATTACTCCATTAAAGGATAGCCAAGATCCAGGTAGCAACAAGTCTTTGGCTTATTTAGCACAGGGTATTTCTTATAAGGTAGACATTAAAGTAAAAGCAGAAAGCTCAGTTGTTGCTATAGATGTTTTTATAAATAATTTTAAAGTAACTGCAGTAGATACATCAAATGTATTGACTCCAACCAATAAGGTGGCACTGTTCTCAAATTCTAACTCAACATTTTTTGACTATGTTCATGCTATTCCTTTAAATGAAGATCAATACAAAAATGGAGTGTTGCAAAATCAATACTCAGGAAGATTTGGATCTACCACATTAGACTTTTTATATGGAGAAAAGCTTTCTAGCGGGTTTGAAAATACTGGAATATCTGGTGGAGCCGTAGATGAATTTGGAACTGTAGCAAGAGAGCTTCTGAAGGTAAATATTAAATATGATTCTAGACCAGCTTTTCCTATCATAACCAGCCTTGGCTTAAATCAATTTGTAGAGATTTTGGGATACAGGCTTAACTCTTTTGGAGCAGAGATATATGTTTTAAATAATGCTGGAACCTTTATTCCTTTGGACGACTCCAGGTTTGCATCTTTTAGTATTATTGGAAATACTTTGGTTCAGTCTGGTCAAAATGAATATTTAGATAAAACAATAAACGAGTTTACAGTCCCAGAGCAGGTCACATTTGAGTCAGCCTGGATCCAAAAAGAATCTGATGCAAAAAGTATCTCCGATTGGATTAAGGGGCAATGGTCTAAAAAACAATCGGTTTGCGAGCTAGAAGTTTTTTCAAACCCCTTGATTTCTATAGGAGATATTGTTACAATTAACTATCCTTCTAATGGATTAAACGGAACAGAAAAGTTTATAGTATTAAGCGTCAACAACTCATTTGAAGGGGGGCTAAGTACCAAGATAACAACTAGATCTATTTATAGTTCATAAATGGTATAATAAAAAAATGGTGTCTTCAGATAAGAAAAAGCCTTCGGTAAGTGGTCAGCCAAATACGGCTGCCCTCGTTACAGTTGCTGGGTCCGAGCTTGATTTTTACACAAACTCAAATTATTTAGCCTATGAGAAAGCTCAATATGCAGCAGCTCAAAGACAGGGTAAATTGGCCAGCGATGAGATAGATGAAGATCCTGATTTAGAAGAAGAGTCTGGCGAGGGTAATGAGTCTGGCGAAGGTAATGAAAATGAAGAAGAGGGACAGAGTAAGAATAGACCAAGTCTTTCAGATATTGAGGTTATATCAAACGAAGTGGTTTTTGATGCAGCAAATAACCCTACAGCAAAAATAGTTTTTAAAGTTAAAAATAGTAGTGGATTAGAACTAAAAGCAGTAAACGTTAGAGTGGAGAGAAAATGATAACTAAATTTGGTAAAAGATTTTTAACAAGCTACCTTGCTGGAAGCGAATCATTTACAGCCAAGGAGCTAGCTTTTGGTATTGGCTCTACTACACCTAACGCAAAGGGAAATGATACAAAATTAGATTTTGAATTTTATAGGGTTCCAGTAGAGCTATCAAGTTTTAATATTCTTCAAACTGGACTAGATGTAGACGGAGATCCAGTATTTGATTATTATGTAACATTTAAATCAACAATTCCACAAGATATATCTGGAGTTATATCTGAGGTAGGGTTGTATCCTGCTGGAAGACAGTCATTTAATAATTTTGATAGTAAGTTTATTACATCTTTTACAAATGAATTTAATTGGTCGGATGGATTAAATAATCCTGCATCTCAAGGAAACACACAGGATGCTAATGGAGATTATACATTTTTATCAAAAGTAAGCGATAGCATGATTAAAGTTGAAGTTAATTCAGGACAAACAAAAGAATATATAAACTCTCTAATATCCGATAATATTTCTGGGTATAGCATTAACGATACAATTTCCATTGCTTATAAGAAAACAGACAACAATGTATCTAAGATTAGATTAAAGTTTTATAGTTCAGATTTAGCATATTATTATATAGACTTTACTCCAGAATCTGGAACTGGAGATAAGATACAAACGCTTTCTTTAAACAATCTTTTTTCAAACTATACTGCATCTCCAAACCTACCAGATCCATCTTCAATTATAAAGATTGGCGTGGAAACAACAGCAACAGGAGGTAACACCACAGTATACTTTGATGCAATAAGAATAAATGATGAGGATACGTTTGATCCAGGATATGGTTTAATCAGCAGATCTGTTTTGTCCACACCTTTAATTAAAAAGCCTGGTAGACCAGTAGATATAGAATATAAGATAAAGTTGGACTTTTAAATGGGAGCATTAGACGCAGCCAATTGGGAGAAGTATTACGGCAACGGTAAATACTATCCAGATGATTTAAATAAAGATAAAAAAGTAAAAACTAACCAAGATTATTTTACTGTACAAGCAGTTAATTTAAAAATTAACCAAAAATATTCTTTTAACTTTCAGTGGGAATATCCAGACGGTAAAACTAGCCCATGGTCAGACGGACTTGTATTAACAACAGCAAACATTCCAACCTTAGTTGCACCTAAGTTTTTAAACACAGATTTAAGTTATTTTAATGGTCAGCTAATTATAACTTGGAATGGTCAAGATTCCACTGGTAAAGCGTACACAAAGGCATTTGACAGAGTTAATGTTTATATTAAAGATGAGACTTTAATTGGTTCTCCATATAGACTAGTGGGGTTTTTAAAGTCTGCTGGAACTATACGTGTAGCAGTTCCACCTCGTGCCCATAGTGTAAAGTTAACAGTAGTTTCAGTTGATGGAGTAGAGTCTGATTTTAGCACTGCTCAATTTGAAACACCTAAATTAATTCCAAATACTTTACCAACATCAGTAACTGGATCTTGGGTAGGTACAAATTTTAAAGTTTCTTTTACTCATAATCCAGCAGAAGAATTTTTTAATTTATATAAAGTAACACTTACAGCAGGCGGAACCTCAAAGGTTTTTGACGTAGCACCAGTTCCAGGAACTTCATCTCAATCATTTACTCTTAGCCTTTCCCAAAACAGAGCGGCTTTTGGAGTACCTCAAACTTCATTTAGCGGTTCAGTAAAAACTGTTAATATATATAATAATGAAGGTTCAGAGGTTCCATTCTCAGCAGTAAATTATGTAAACACATTGCCTGCAGCTACTATTTTAGCAACACCAATCAGTAATGGATATAGTGTTTCTTATACAACTCCTGCAGATGCAACATTTAATACAATAGAAATAGAAGAGGTTGAGTCAACAAGCTCAACTGCTCCAACAACTGGATTTCAAACAATATTTTCTGGATCAACCAATCCAGCAGTAGTCATTGTACCAAACACAAATAAGAGATGGGTTCGTGCAAGGTTTTCTAATAATATAGGAAGCTATGGAGTATATGGAGAAGCCGTTGCAGTTACCCCCACAAGCCCAGTTGTTGTAGATAACGATGGTCCTCCAGATGTATCATCAGTCACAACTTCTGGAGGATTAGATAACAGCGGCACAGTCGGATTTAACGGATACGCAGACATATCTTGGCCTGCAGTAACAACTGGAGGTATTCGTGGATATAGAATTAGATATAGACCAGTTACTACTCCAGCTTCTAATTATTCATATGCAGATTCTCCAGGGTCTGGAACATCTTATAGATTATCTGGTTTGGGTGCAGGATTAGTATATGAGATAGCGGTTGCAACATATGATGAATATAATAATACATCTTCTAGCTATGTTTCTGGATCTAATGTTACTGTTGGCGGAACTCCGTATATTGCAAGCACTGTAGATGTTACTGGATACTTTAAAGCAAAAGCAAATCCTACAGATGCTGACAGTACAGCTTTTAAATTTGGTTACGGCGTTGATACTGGCAAAAGAGGATTAATATTTAATGCCAATAACTATTGGTATATAGATTCATCTCAATCAGCTTCATTAAAGGTGGGCGGAGCTACAACAAACTACATAGAATGGAACGGATCCTCGTTTGTTATAGATGGAGACCTAAGAGCAAAGAAAGGTTCTTTTAGCGGAAACGTAAGCATAGCAAGCGGTGCTTCTATCTACAGCGGCTCTCTTGTAAATAATACAGTTACAGCCACAGGGGATACTGGTGGATCTTTAAGTGGAGCTGGCTACATATTAAATTCATCTGGTTTAACATTTAGCTCTGCATCAGTTTCTGGAATAACAACAATTGATGCAACCACTGGAAAGCTCACTACTGCTAGTGCAAACATTGGAGGCTGGGATGTAAACTCAAGCACAATAAATAAAACTTCAAGCAGCGGAACTGTAACACTTGATTCAAGCAATGCTCAAATAAGATTAACAAGCCCATCTTATACTGCTGGTATAGCAACTCCAAACACAAACTCCGCTAGCGATATTGTTTTTTGGGCAGGCGGAGCTAGAAGTACTGATGCTAACTTTTATGTAAAAGCAGACGGAACTGTTGTAATGAAGTCTGCAATTATAACTGGATATGCCTCATCAGGCGATATTCCAGATGTTTCTGGATTCATTACCGCAGGACAAGTTAATGCAAATGTAACAAGTATTGATGGAAGCAAAATAACAACAGGTATTATAAAAAGCAACAATCATTCTGGCACTAATGACGGATCTGATTTTTCTACTTCTGGAACAGCAATTAATCTAACTGGCGGAGGAATATCAGCAAAGAACTTCAGATTAACATCTGGAGGAGATGCATTCTTTAACGGAACTGTATTTTCAAATATATCTTTATCTGCTCCTTCTATTACTGGAGGATCAATTGGTTCAGCAACCATTACAGTCTCTGATTCATTTACCTCAAGTGGTCTTTATTATGCAGATGACGCTCTTTCTGAATCAAACGACGTTGACGCAAACGGTAACGTGGGAACAATAGGATCAGGAACAGTTAGTCCAACGCTAACTCTTGCAAGTGGAAGATTGACTTCAAATGGTGTTCTACAGATAGCTGGAGCAAGTTATACAGAAATTTTAGCTGGTGGAACTCAGGCAGCGATGTTTGATGCCTCACGTTCATCAATGCAATTCACTACTGGTCTATACCTTGGAGATCCAAGCAAATCATCTCAATCAAATGTTCAGTCTACTGGTTCAAGCAGAGTTCCATGGATAAGCATAGATGCAAGTCTTCGTTTAAGAAAAGGTGCTCCATTAACATATCCTAATGGATCTGCTGGAGCATACGTAAGAAATATTTATATTAAGCAAACAGCTGCTACAACTATCAGTAATACTACTGGTAATATCGGAGATATTTTTATCACATATTAGGATGACAAATGCCAATATACACTAAAAAATCTAATGGCTCATGGTCAACAAATGCTAAGAAAGTATTTGTTAAGGCCGCTGACGGTTTATGGAAATCTGCTACCAGAGTTCTTGCAAAAACTGCTAGCGGTTGGGTACAGATGTGGCCAGGAGATGCTCCAGCAAACAATCCAAATGATCCAGTTAATATAAGATTGAATAGCTACAACGGTACAGTTGCAACAAGTCCACAATATATAAACACAGTTTTATATGGCCACGACAATAATGGAGCAAGCGTAATTGGAGCTACTCCTATAAACATTACAAATAGGAAGATGCAATTGGCAACAGATGATACTGGGCAAACAGATAGATATACAGTTGAAACTGTTGACATTTATGATCTAACAAGCAATTCAGAAACAAATGTTGCAGAAAAAAGATTTTATGCTGATGCGTGGTGGTTGTTCTACCAGCTAGAAGCTACAAACGTTTGGGCAACAACTAAAATATTTTCTCAGCCTATTAAAATAATTAAACAGGCCCCAACATTTAATACTGGATCTACTAATTTTTCAGAAGGAACTGGAGCAAGCCCTTTATTTACAGTTAACTTTTCATTTAGCGATACCTGGTGGAAATCAGCAAGGCTATACGATTCTTATGTAAGATGGTGGCAAAATACTTCTAAGTCTCCTGGTGGAACAATTTTAAAAACTACATATATAGATGATATATCTGGATTATCTACAACTAGAGGGGGCGGAGTTTATGAAGAATACGATGGTCAAGGAACCACTGTAAGTGGCACTGATTACTATACAGCAGTGGGTGGAGTACCTTCAGGGCAATACATAATAGCAGAAATTGTATTAGTTAATTCATACACAGACCACTACAGTTCTCCAGTAAGCACATATTTTGCATCAGGAGATAAGCCGCTAATAACCGCCATATCTGTTACTGATCAAAATGGCAACGGTGTAATGGATAATCAGTCTTCTCCAAAAATAATGTCAGATGGATATTTATATGTCACAGCTACTGTTGCAAATGCTGCTGCAAGCACATACTACCTTCTTGAACCAAGATTTTATAACAACCAAAGCGGGGCCTACTATAGGTGGAACAGCACAACCTTATCTGATTACAATTCCTGGCCAGATGATTTAACTCCAACATCAAGCAGTTTGAGCGGAACAACTGCAACAGTAACATGGCGTATAGATATAAATGCAGATCTTCTTTATGGAATAGCTGGTCCTACTTATAGCGGTGGTCTAGCTAGATGGAGTCTTGAATTTAGGGCAAGTGCACGTGCATCTTCAACTTCAACAAATGCTTCTGCATCTTATTTTACTGGAACAGCAACATTGGGGGCAAGCAATGTATATATGCAAGGGTTAGATCTTCCTGCAATGATTGACATAGCTCCATCTTCAGCAATGACATTAAATGTTTCTTCAACAACAACTCAAGTTAATACCCCAGTAACATTTAGCATTTCAACTGCATCTTATCCATCTGGATATGCATCATACCCAAGAAGATACTATATAGATTATGGAGATGGTACAAACTCTGGATGGGTTTCATTTTCTACTGGAACAAGCAACCCTAGCGTATCCAGCATATCAAAAACATATACATCTAATGGTTCATATACTGCTACTTTAAAATGGGAGCCTCAAGGTTATCCTTCTAGAAGCGTTACTTCAAGAGCTATTACGGTGTCACCAGCTTTATCTGGCGCCACAAGCACATCTGTTTCTGTTTCTAGACTTAGTGATACAACAACAAGAGCAGTCGTTAGTTCTTCTGGAGCCAGTGGACCTTACTACCAACTATTTTGGACCAGCGCTTCTACGGCTCCAAATCCAGAAACAAGATACGATGCTGCAAGCACAACAAGCACGGTAACAGAAGATTATGATTTTCAGCATAATGTAACTTATTATTTTTACATAAGGTCATCTTCAGAAAATTTAGGAAACACAACCACAAACGGTGTTGGATCAGCAGGAACATACAGCGCTTATGGTCCTAGTACTGGAGCCGCATCATATACTTTTTCTCAGCCATCTGGAACTGTTAGCGTTTCTCCTTCATCTGGTACTGGAGGAACAACACAATTTACAGCAACCCCTTCAGTAAGTTCATCCCCATTAGCACAAATATCCTATCAATGGCAATACTTTGAAGGCGGTGCTTTTGGATGGGTTGCGCTAAGCGGAGCTACATCTTCAACGTATACGCCTCCATCAAACTATGCTTCTATATATGGAGGTTCTTTAAGGTGTCAAATAACTGCAAACAATGGAGTTGGAACCACTCTTACAACAGCATCTTCAACTGTAACTGTTGCAGCAGCAGCAACAAAACTTTCTACTCCTACAAATGTTTCTGCTTCTGATAATAGGTCTGATGGCATCCAGGTATCTTGGACAAACGTTGCCAATGCTTCCACATACGGTGTTTGGTGGGGAGGAGCCCCAAGTTATGATAGCAACCCTGACTTTGGTGGACCTAATAATAATGGTGGTAAAACAATTACATCAAGTCCATTTTTAGATGATGGAGTTTCAACTGGAACTACAAGAAATTATTATGTTCAAGCTTTTCCTTCAACTAGCTCTACAATTTATTTAAAATCTGATTGGTCTGCTGGTGACTCAGGAACAAGAATTGCTGCTCCAGTAAAGCTATCCACTCCTACTGGAGTCAATGCTTCAGATAATAGACAAGACGGAGTTCAAATTACTTGGAATGCTGTATCTGGCGCAGCCTACTATGGAATTTGGTGGGGTGGCCCACCAGGATACGATAATACGCCAGACTTTCAAAATATCTCTGGAACATCATATTTAGATACCACTATAAGTGTTGGAAGCAGCAGGTCTTATTATGTTCAAGCCTTTGCTTCTGGTAACCCAACTGGTACAAAATCTGATTGGGGTGGCGGAGATACTGGAACAAGAGTATCTGCACCAGTAGTAACTGCACCTGCAACACCAACAGGTGTAAGCACATCAGGAAGTGGTCTTGTAACTTGGAATGCTTCTAGTGGAGCAACAAGCTATACAGTAGAATACTACTGTGCTCAAAACTCAAGCGGAAATCTTGCTTCTGGCCCATACTATGGATATCCTGGAAACTCAACGTCATATCAAATTTCTTACCCTACAGTAAACGGAGTTTTATTAAACTGGGCTAGAGCAAGGGTACTTGCTTCGAACTCTGGAGGAAGCTCCTCTTATTCAGGATTTAGCCCAGCGTCAGGATATGTATAATGATTAGTAATGAAGAAAAAATATTATTTATTCTTAATAAGATTAATAATATAGACGCTCAAATAAAGTCCTTTACAGATAACGCAGAAATTTGTGCTGGAAAGTATTCTCTAGAAGAAGAGATATTAGCTTGTAATGCTAAAAAACAGGCTCTGACGCTAGAGTTAGAACTCTTGACTAATCAGGGTTAAATGATATAATATGAAAGGAGGTCAATAATGGCTATAGAATTATCAAATGAAGAAAAGCTTAGTATTGTTAATCAGCATATTAAGTCTGTAGACTATACTATCTATGGTTTAGAGTTAGATTTAATTGAAACTGAAGCTGCTGGAAATGCAGAGCCAGCTTTCCTATCATCACTAAATAATAGAATAACTGCTGCAAACGCTAAAAGAGCAGCTCTTGTTACAGAAAGAAATTCTTTAACAACCCCTACAGAATAGGTAAATAATGTCACAAAAAGCGGAACTAGTAATAACCGCCTTACAGCAACGCATAGGTGAAATAGTTTCAAACTATGAAACCCAAATTGCAATTTTAAGGGCAGAAATTACAGAGCTTGTTCAAGAAAAGCAGGAGCGGGAAAAAGAAGGGCTTGAAAAGGATGAAGCTATTGAGACGTACTCACAGCGCCTTGACGATCTCACAGCCAACTAATTTCCCATCTGGAATTGCTGTTAAGACAGACAAAGATGTATATTGGATTAAAGATGGAAAACGATATAAACTGATTTCAGATAGGGCCGCAAAATCTTGGTCGTTTACTACAGTAAACGCAACCGAGGCGGCTTTATCAGGAATTAGACTAGCGGGTAAACTTGGATTTAGAGACGGTACCTTGATCAAGAACATCTCAGATGGTAAAATATATCTAGTGTCACAAAATAAACTAAGACACATTGTTGACCCAGACTCATTTGCCAAGTATGGGCTAGACAGGTCTAAAATTATAGAAGTTTCAGAAAAAGAAATTATGGCGCATGAATTAGGAGATAATATATAATGAGCGATACATTTAACGATGGAGATCCAATTGATGCTGCATTATTGCAAAAATTAAAAACAGAAGTTGCTAAGGCTACGGCTTTGGCTGGTGGTAAAGTAAGCGCTGGATCAAACATTAATATTAGTGAGCTTGAAAATAAATCAGCAACAGATATTGTTATTCCTAAATTTTTTGGTGGGAAAACTACTCAATTTTCTGTGACTAACGGCAAGCGTTCAACATTTAAAATAGATTATTCTGATGCTGGATTTTCTGGAAAGCCTTCAGCAATAACTTTAACTGCTATTTCAAAAAACGGTATGGCTGATATTAAAGAGCCATCAATAATTAGCGGAACAGTTTCTAGCACTGGAGCAGAAGGACAAATCTGGGGCTCAGGTGATAAGAAAGACATAACAATATTTTTTATTGCAGTTCAAAATTAAACTATTGACAATATAGTTTTATATGATAAAATTTACATAATACCAAGGTCACAGAATTGTGACCCTTTTTTACGCAGGGAAATTAAATGACAAACGATTTAAAATGGATGTTGTCATCCGATCAGCAGTTCCCTTATCAAGATGATAAGATGATTGCTCTATGGTTTAAAGTTATGAAGTGGTTTAAGCCAGACGTTGTAGATTATCTAGGGGACACAGATGATCAGGCTTGCTACAGTAAATATACAGAAGGTCGTTCTGCAGAGTTTATGAACCTGCATAAAACAGATAGTAAAGACTTAATTGTACCAATGATGCGACATGAGGCTAAGGGCGCTAGAGACTTCTATGCAAAGACTCGTGAGATGCTTCCAGATGCACAATTGTTCTCAGCACTTGGAAACCATGATGTTCGTATCTTTGATTATTTAGATAAAAAGCTTCCAGATTATATTAATGAAGTTACACCAGAATCACTATGGTCATTAGATTCTTTGGGCTATGAATATATTTATTACAATGAATTACCTAAGCGTCGCTTTGGAGATATACATGTTCACCACGGAATTTCAATTGCAGCAACTGGATCTGTTCGTAAAGATATGGAAGATCTTCAGGTATCATTAATTCGTGGGCACTCACATAGAATTGCATCACACCTAGTAACATATGAGCTTCGAAACAATGGTGAGGGAGAAACTCTTCGTGGTTATGAGATTGGACATATGTGTGATGAAAAGGGACCTGGTATGAAATATACTCAACACCATGACTGGCAAAAGGGTTTTGCCATAGCACACATTGTCAACGACTACCCACATATTCAAATGATACATGTGGCTCCAGACTACTCCTGTGTTGTTGACGGAAAGACCTTTACACTATGATGAAATGTCAAAGATGTGGCGGTAGAGTTTTTGTGGATCGTGTTTTTTCCCAAAAACTACATACCGAATTGTTTTGCATACTTTGTGGAAAACGATGGATGATTAATAAAGAAACGAATGCATTCGGTAGATGGCTAGAGAAAACAGACAGAGACTACGCAAAAAATTCGTCTATTTCTTCTTAAATGGTAAGGTACACAAAGTACTAAGACTATCTAGAGCTAAAGACGAAGTTATTGCATGGTGCTACCCAGATAAAAAAAGGCTAATGTATTCTTACTCTCAAGTAGAAAAGGGTATGGAAAAAGCCTACAGCATTGTAGAGGCTAGCAAGATATTGGGTAGACATAGGGTTACAATAGAAGAATATATTTTGCAGGGCAAGATTAAGCAGCCTCAAAAAGTATATCCAATTAGTAATCCAGATAGTACATGGTCTAAATACATGCTGAGCGAATCGGACATATTGGACATACATCAATTTATTATTGATGCTGGACACATAAGAGACCTGCCTTCAAAAAATGAATTGCAGGCTCTTCTCAAACACAATTTAATATTGTATACTAAGACCGATGACGGAAAGTTTGTACCTGTATGGAAGGCGGAGTAATGGCAGAAACAAGAGTTAAGGTAGACCTATCGTTCACACGCAACCTTGGAAATTATGAAAGCATTAAGATCAACATTGGAGTTGAAGATGATGTTCGTAAGGGAGAAAATGTAGATACTGCTACTGAAAGAGTCTACGCTTTTGTAGAGAATAAGCTTATTCAAAAGACTCGTGAAGTTGAAGAGGAATTGAAGAATGGCAAGTGATAAGGGACCATACATTTTGATTAGCCTATATGATTCTTTGTATAAAGAAAAGTATAACAAGTCTCCACGTCTAAATAAGTTTCGTGAGAAGTGGGCTATGCAAGATGTTATTGATAGCGTAGGATTTGAAAGGGCAAAGGAGCTTTTAATATATTACTTTAAGACCTCTAAGTACGGACACCCATTGCAATTCTTTTATTATAATTTTGATAAGATAGATAGAATACAGACTGATATTGAGCAGGACAAGATACATAGAAGTATTTTGCGAGAAGAAACTAAGAAGCTTGTGGAGGGCATAGAATGAATACAGAAGCAGAACTAATTTCTGCAGTATGCAAGAATAAAGATATAAGCACATTACTTGCAGATAATGTAGATGAAATTTTTACTTCACATCGTGATATCTGGGATTCATTAAAGTCATACTACTATAAGTTTAAGGCTGTACCAGAAGTTGGAATTTTAGTTGAAAGATTCAAGGACTTTGAGCCAGTAACAACAAAAGCAGAAACTGGTTACTATCTAGATAAATTAAAGAATGAATATCTTTCTAGTAAGTTAAAGTCTGTTATTATTCAAGCAGGGTCTGCTCTTAAAGAGGATGCTGCTTCTCGTGTTCTATCTGAGATGCAAAGTAAACTAGCTTCGTTGTCTAAGTTTACAAATCACGTACGTGATATAGATGTTACAGATATTGAAGCCGCAGAAAATCATTTCCTTTCAGTTAAAGAGCGATCTGCAGCAATGGGCGGAAGTCCAGGAATTCTCACAGGCTTTGATGCTATAGACAAAGCATATCCTACAGGCATGGCACCAGGACATTTAATTGTTGCTATTGGTTGGCCAGGACGTGGTAAGACATGGTTCACTTCTTATCTTGCATGTAAGGCATGGGAGCAGGGGTTCAAACCTATGATTGTATCTCTTGAAATGTCTCCAGAAAATATGCGTGACCGTATTTATACAATGCTAGGATCAGGTTTATTTAAAGCTAGCGATTTTTCTAAAGGCGATATTGATGTAGACACATTTAAGTCTTGGGGACAGAAGAAGTTTGCAGGTAAGAACTCATTTGTTCTTGTTTCTAATGAAGGCACAGCAGAAGTCACACCTGCTACAATTCAAGGAAAGATTGACCAGCACAAACCAGATCTAGTAATCCTAGATTATCATCAGTTGTTCAACGACAATAAGAGAAGCAATTCTGAAGTAGAGCGTAATCGTAATATCTCTCGTGAGTTTAAGCTTCTAGCAGTATCAAATAACATTCCCGTAATAGATATTACTGCAGCCACAGCAGATGACATTTCAGATCAAGATAACCCTCCAATGATGAGTCAGGTTGCATGGTCAAAAGCAATTGAATATGATGCTGATATGGCTATGGCTATTCACAGATACCCAGGAACTAATATGATTGAAGTTGTAAGTAGAAAAAACAGACATGGACATGAGTTCGACTTCTATCTAGACTGGGATATTAATCGTGGTATTATCACTCCGATTTATGAAAATCTACCAGATCTAAATAATGACTCATCGAAAAATTAAAAGATTCCAAATAGATGTTGAGTTTCAAGACAACGCACAATTGATTAGCTTGAGACCACAGTACGAAAATTTATTGGTTCAAGATATGAGGGGCAAAGGCTACGTCAGAGTACTTGACATAGACCCAGCATTTTCGGTAGAATTTACAGGCGAGACATGGAAGTTCTTAATGAGCATTCATGGTGTTTATGTGGGAAAGAAGAAGGCATGGCAATTAGAGGGTATAACGCAAGGGAAATCGATACCACGCACTATACACCAGCGCATATCAAATCGGTCTTAAAGTCCATAGGACTTGAAGTTGTTGGTGAAACTAGCAATGATTTCTTATGCTACTGTCCATTTCATTCCAATAGACATACGTCTAGCTTTAGCGTAAGTCGTGAAAAGGGTGCTTTCATTTGTTTTAATCCAGCATGTGGAGAAGCGGGAACACTTCAAGAGTTAGTTAAACGTGTTATGAATAAAACAGAATTTGAAGCCATGAGGTTTATATCATCAAAAGAAGCAGAGTCATTAGAAAATTTTGATGAGCTATTAGCAGAAGTAATGGAAGATAAGCCAGTATTTGAAGAGTTTTCTCAGGAAACTTTAGACAGGCTACACGCAGACCTTGCTGGAAATAAAAATGCTAGAGACTATCTTCAATCAAGAGGTATCAATGAAGAGTCTATGAAACATTTTAAATTAGGATACTCAAACTCTATGGGTATGGTGGTGACTCCAATCCATAGTCCAGATGGTTTGCCAATAGGCTTGGTTGGCAGATCCATTGAGGGTAAGTCATTTAAAAATAGCACAAACCTTCCAAAGAGCAAAACATTATTTAATATACATCGTGCCAAAAGAATTGGTGACCATGTGATCATTGTTGAATCTAACTTTGATGCAATTAGAATTCATCAAGCAGGATTTCCAAATGTTGTCGCAACACTTGGAGGGTTTTTATCTACAGAGCAGCATCATATATTAAATAGGCATTTTAATAAAATTACTATTATGACAGATGCTGATGAGGCTGGTAGGGAGCTAGGAAAAAATATTGCAAATAAATTAAAGTTTAAAGAGGTCTTGTGGGCTTCGCATGAATATGGTAAGATATATCCTCATGGCGCAAAAGATGCTGGCGATTTGACCGATGAGGAAATTAAAGCCTGTATTAAAAATTCTGTATCCGATATAGAATACAGATCTTGGAACTCGTGATATAATAAAAATACAGATGGATATATACCATCAACTATAAAGGAGAAATATATGAGTATAGTAAAGGGTCTAAAAGACCTCAACAAGGCACTAGATAAGCCTACCTACAGCGGTGGGGATGAAAACAAAGGTCGTTGGCTAAAGATTGAAGACGGCGAAAGCGTAAAGATTAGATTCCTTCAGGAACTAGATCCAGATTCACCTAATTATAATGACAAGCTCGGTTGTGGATTTATCGCACTAGAGCACACAAACCCAAAGGATTACCGTCGCAAGGCTCTAGATACAATGGAGTCAGAAGGTCGTGACTGGGCAAATGAACAGCATCGTAAAGATCCAAAGGCTGGCTGGAAGGCCAGAACACGTCTATATATCAATGTATTGGTAGACGATGGTAAAGAAGAACCATATGTAGCAATTCTTTCACAGGGTACAAGCGGTAAAACAATTACACCTACCTTAATTGAATACGCTGGTGAAATGGGAAGTATCACCAACCTCATGTGGCGCATCAAGCGCAATGGTTCAAAAACAGATACAAGTTATACAATTATTCCGTTAGCAAAGGATGAAACACCGTTTGATTTCTCTGCTCTAGAATTGTATGACCTAGAAAAAACAGCAGTTCGTCACGTACCATATGCAGAGCAGGAAGCTTTCTATATGGGTGACGGTGGTAACACAGAAGAGTCTTCTGCTTCATCTAGCAGCGTAGACTGGTAATATAAGTTAAAGGCGGAGAGTTAATGTCATTTACACACTTGCATGTGCATTCATACTATTCATTGATGGATGGCCTTAACTCTCCTGCCGAGCTTGTAAAGGCAGCAAAAGATGCTGGTCAAACAGCATTAGCAATAACAGATCACGGAACATTGTCATCTCACCGTGAAATGCAGATAGCTTGTAAAGAACAGGGAATCAAGCCGATACTTGGTGTAGAGGCTTATATTTCTCCTACAGACAGATTTGATCGTGCCTCTAAAACAGATAAATCAATTCAGGCATACAACCACATCATATTACTTGCTAAAAATAAAAAGGGATTAGAGAATATAAATATCCTGCAAGAGTTGGCATGGAACGAAGGCTTTTATCATAAGCCACGTATTGATAGAGAGATATTAAAAGAACATGCAGAAGGTATTATTGTACTTAGTGGATGCCTCAATGGTCTTATTAGTAAATGCATTGAACGCCAGGAATTCTCAGAAGCAAAACTTATACTCAAAGATTTTGCTAAAACTTTTGGTAAAGACTTTTACATTGAGGTCCAGTCTCACAACCCCAAAGAAATAAACGAAAAGCTATTAGAGTTAGCAGATGAACTAAAAATTAAAGCGGTGGCAACTGGAGATGCTCACTTTGCTAAGGAAGAAGATAGAATTCTAGAAGAAGCTATGCTTATTTTATCAACATCTCCAAAAGCTGATAAAGAAGCCGACTTTGAAATGTCTCGTCAGATGAAAGACATGTTAGATAGATTTAATTATCTTTATCCTGATCGTAAGATATCATTCGTTAATTACAATTTATTTATTCAATCACGTCAAGAAATTGAGGCAGACTTTAAAAAAGCTGGAATAGATAGAACAGATATATTTGATAATACTATGGAGATAGCCTCTAAAGTTGAAGAATATGACTTTTACCAGGGCTTAGATCTATTGCCTGTACCAAAGACCAATGCTGACCAGAAACTCCGCCAGATGGCCTTAGACGGCCTTAAAAGGCTAAATCTAGACAAGGATCAGGCCTACATAGATAGGGTTGAAGAAGAGTTATCTATAATTAAAGATAAATCATTTGCCTCATACTTCCTAGTTGTAGCAGATATGGTTAACTGGGCAAAAGACAATAATATAATGGTTGGTCCAGGTCGTGGATCTGCAGCAGGCTCCCTTGTTTGCTATGCCCTTGGAATTACAGATGTTGATCCAATTAAATATGACCTACTGTTCTTCCGCTTTATTAACCCTGAGCGTAATGACTTTCCAGATATTGATACAGACTTTGAAGACCGCCGTCGTAAAGAGGTTAAAGATTATTTAAAGAAGAAGTTTAAGCACGTTGCATCTATTTCTACCTATACTTATTTTAAAGATAAAGGTGTTATTAGAGATGCTGCTCGTGTATTTATGGTTCCTCTTTCTGATGTTAATCGTGCACTAAAACAGATAGACACCTTTGAAGATTTTATGGAATCTCCAAACACTAAAGAGTTTAGATTAAAATATCCAGAGGTAGTATGGTTAGCAGAACGTTTGCGTGGAAAGATTAGATCTGTTGGAGTGCATGCTGCTGGTGTTGTTGTGGCTAAAGATGACCTAAGAAAGTTTGCACCAGTAGAATCTAGAGCTGATTCAGACGATGATGTTTCTGGAAGAATTCCAGTTGTGGCATACGATATGGACACGGTAGCAGATATTGGTCTAATTAAAATGGATGCTTTAGGTCTTAAAACATTATCTGTTATATCAGATACAATTAAATCTATTAAAGATAGATCTGGCAAACAGATTAATTTATCAGAAATACCATTAGATGATAGTAAGGTATATAAAACTTTAAGCGAAGGATATACAAAGGGTGTGTTCCAAGCAGAAGCAACTCCATACACAAATCTTCTAATTAAGATGGGTGTAGATAAATTCGAAGACCTTGCTGCGTCTAATGCTTTGGTTAGACCAGGTGCTATGAATACTGTAGGTGCATCTTATATTAAAAGAAAGCACGGTCAAGAAGCTGTTCAATATGTTCACCCAATAATGAAACCATTTACTGAAAATACTTATGGAGTTATTATCTATCAAGAGCAAGTTATGCAGGCATGCGTACACTTAGGCGGGATGACTTGGGCAGAAGCTGACAAAGTTAGAAAGATTATTGGAAAGAAGAAAGATGCAAAAGAGTTTGATCAATTCAAAGACAAGTTTATTGAAGGAGCAGAAAAACACATCAGCAAGAAGCAAGCCCAGCACCTCTGGCATGATTTTGAGGCTCACGCTGGCTACTCCTTTAATCGCAGTCATGCTGTTGCTTATTCTATGCTCTCTTACTATACAGCTTGGCTTAAAACTTATTATCCTCTTGAGTTCATGTTTTCAATTCTTAAAAACGAAAACGATAAAGATGTTAGAACAGAATACTTAATTGAGGCCAAAAGACTTGGTCTGAAGGTTGTTCTTCCTCATATAAATGAATCAGATGTATATTTCTCTTTACAGAAAGACTCTATTCGTTTTGGATTAGCAGAAGTTAAGTTTATTTCAGATAGTATTGCAAATAAGATTATAGAAAAAAGGCCATACTTAAATTATGCTGACTTTATTCATAAGGCATCTGTAAAGGGCAGTGGCATTAATAGTCGTGCTATATCTGCTCTAAATGCTATTGGCGGTGCAGCATTTGATGATAACTTAAGAGATGGCAAGGAAAAAGAAAACTACTACGAGTATCTTGGAATACCTACATTTAATCTAGATCTTCCTCCAAGAATTAAGTCTCAGGCAAGACCTATATCTGAATTTGATGACCTTGGGGCATTCGTAATGTTTGGAATGGTTAAATCAATTAAGCGTGGAACTGGTTGGGCTAGAGTAGAACTTGTAGATGAAACTGGAGCTATAGGATTATTTCATAATGAGCAAACTACAATTGAAACTGGTCAGATGTATTTTATTCTAGTTGGAGATAATAGAATTGCAAAATATGTTAAGGTTCAAGATATCAAGCCAGACTCCAAGGACAGCTTTGTAGACTTCCTATATAGAAAAGAATATGACTTGCAGGAGAAGGAATACATTGTAGTTGATTTTACTCCATACAAAACAAAGGCTGGTAAAACTATGGCGCATATAGTATTATCAGACAAAGATAAAAACTTAACTAGAGCAATTGTGTTTTCTAGTTTATATAAGATTGCCCTAGCCAAGATGCGTGAGGGAATGAAGTGTCAGGTTATTATATCAAAACTTGACGATGGAACTTTAAATATTAAGGAGATAAAGTGACAGATAATGTAGAAGGATTAATTCAATCAGTTAGTATTAATCAGGTCCTTGTAGCAATATTAGAGGAGCATGGAAAAATTACTGTGCCAACTTTAAGATTTTTAGATGCTGCACAGACTGATAAAGAGTTAGTTATTGATTATGACGAAGATGGTCCGTCATTTACTTTTAGTTTAAGGGATAAAAATGAACAGTAATAGTATAGTTACCGAATATGGATTAGATGCACTTTCTGCTCTACTGCATGAGTCAGCGAGACAGAAGGGGTTTTGGGACGGCGAGTATACAAATGACAAGATTGGAAACAAGCTAGCCCTTGTTCATTCAGAAGTAACTGAAGTTTTAGAAGCTATTAGAAAGTCAAAGGGTAGTGAGCACATTGTAGAAGAGATTGCAGATATTCTTATTAGAATTTTAGATGTTTATGCTGCAATGAGAAATGAAGAACAAGTTATACATAGTCTAGATGAAATTCTAGAAAAAAAGATCAATATAAATAAAGAGCGTCCAAGACTTCACGGCAACCTTTTTTAATGATATAATAAGCAGAGAGAAGAAAGAATAATAATGAAAATTGTATTAGATGATATACTAGCAAAATTAGATCCAAAGACAAGAGCAAGAGTTCAATCAGCACAGGAAGTTCAAGTTCATAAGCAAACAACGCCAAGCATTGGCCTTAATATGGCATTGCGTGGAGGACTTCCGTATGGGCGTCAGGTTCTTGTTTGGGGAAACAAGTCTGCTGGAAAATCTTCTTTCTGCTTGCAAATGATTGCATTGGCACAGAAAGAGGGAAAGACTTGTGCTTGGATTGATGCAGAAGCATCTTATGATCCAAAATGGGCAGAGCTACTTGGCGTAGACTCAGAAAAATTAATATACTCATCAGCCAAAACAGTAAATGATATGGTTGATGTTGCAACAAAATTAATGGAAGCAGAAGTAGATTTAATTGTAGTAGACTCAATCTCAGCACTACTTCCAGCAATTTATTTTGAAAAAGATGGAAATGAATTAAAGGATTTGCAAGACACAAAGCAGATCGGCGCTGAAGCAAAGGATATGACCCACGCAGTCAAAATGTTAAATTATGCAAACAAAAACACACTACTTGTTCTCATCTCACAACAACGAAATCAGTTTGGATCTATGCATGCTAGTCACATCCCCACAGGCGGAATGGCTGTCAAGTTCTTCAGTACCACTGTCATTAAACTATGGTCGTCTGAAGCTGAGGCTAATGCTATTAAAGCTGGCATTAAAGTTGGCGACAAAATTATCGAACAAAGAGTCGGAAGACCAGTTAACTGGATTGTTGATTACAGCAAAGTCTCACCCCCTAATCTTTCGGGACAGTACGACTTCTACTACCAAGGCGAAGTTCTTGGTGTAGATCGTGTTGGAGAAACGCTTGATGTTGCCGAAATGTGCGGAGTCGTGGAAAAAGGTGGCGCTTGGTATACCGTGGACGGGGAAAGATTTCAGGGACGTGCAAAAGCAGTGCAGTATCTTCGTGATAACCCAGAGGTAGTAGAGAAACTTGTAAAGGATATCGATGCCAAATCTTAATGAATTTATTGGGCCAAAGCCAGAAAAAATACATAAGGTAGAACTAGAGAACCTTGGTGGAGGTAAGCCATGTGCAAAATGTGATGCGGACTCAGATGAAACTTTCTGGGATCCAATTACTTTGACTATGTCTTGGACATGTGTAAATGGTCATCCAAATACCTTTAAGGTAAACTAATGTCAGAAAGATCAGAAATAAAACGTGATGGTGCTAAGGCTCAAAAAAATAGTGGTCGTGGTGATTATCAAAAAGGTGATGCTAAGTGGAATAAGTTTTTAGTAGATTACAAAGAAGCTTCTTCTTCTTTTACTTTAAATAAACCAGTATGGTCAAAGATTTGTACTGATACGTTTAAAGTAAGTAGAGATATGCACCCAGCATTAAAAATTATTATTGGAACTGATTCCAAGGTCCGTCTTGGAATTATTGAATGGGCAGTTTTAGAAGAACTAATTCAGTTCTGGGAGGACAACAATGTCTAGTGGTAAAAGAAACAATAAACATCCTTTTAATCCTACGCAGATTAAAAATGGTAGAATTGTCAGGCTTAGAAAAGATGGCACCGTAAAGGCCGACCTCGGCCCTTACAAGGCAAACCATAAGGTGGTTAAGTAAAAACTATGAAAGAAATATTTTTAACAACAGCAGTAGGCGCAGCAGTTGGAGCAATCTTTAGTATTTTTAAACTACCTATTCCAGCACCTCCAGTCTTTGCTGGACTTATGGGAATTGTTGGTTTGTGGATAGGCTATGGCATAGTTCAAAGGTTTATTTAATGGACATATTTATTTTAGGTATCATGTTAGGCTTTGTAATTGGATATCCAGTAGGGCTATTTATAGACAAATTAGATAAGAAAGAGAAGGCTAAGAATGGCGGACGATAAGAATACTTTAGAGCTAATTAGTTCTATTACTGAATTTAATGAACTGCATGAGTATATGAAAGATGATCAGCTGGACAAGGCGCTTGCTATTATAGTAAAGTTATTATTAAATCCAGATGTTCCTTCAGCCAAGGCTCCGTATCTAATTATAGAGCTTCAAGCAATGTCTACAAAGTTTTCTATGATGGCCTCAGTATATTCTACAATTGCAAAAGATAAAGCTGGAACTGTTAATAATAATAAAAAGAATATTTATTATTCAGCTAAAGAGTCCATAGACAAACTTGTAGATGCACTTAAGTATGTAGTTAGGTATAACTCGTAATGTCTAGAGACATAGTAAAAAACCTTAAGTTTAAAAAGCATACTGGAAAGCATTTTGATCCAGAAAGATTTGCTCAGCTGTTAGATGAGTCATATCGTAATACCAAACGTGCAGATGGAGAGATGACAAAGAAATCATTTAGTCCTAGTACACTTGGCTATGGTCACGGAACATGTCCAAGATATTGGTACATGGCATTTAGCGGTGCAATGTTTATTGATGATAATGATGCTGTAGCAGTTGCTAATATGGCACAGGGAACACAGGCTCACGAAAGATTGCAAAAGCTTATTGCTACTATGCCAGAATTTAGAGCAGAAGAAGAAGAAATAGTTAATGAGTATCCTCCAATTCGTGGGTTTATTGATTTAATTATGGAATATGATAATGAGACAGTAATTGGTGAAATTAAAACTGCTAAGCAAGAAGTGTGGGATCAAAGACAAGCAGAGATGAAGCCAACTACAAATCATCTTCTTCAATTGCTTACATACATGAAACTCAAGAATGCAAAAGAAGGCTTCTTTCTTTATGAAAATAAAAATACCCAAGAGGTAATAGTTATTCCTATATCAATGAATGATAAGAATAGAGAAATAATAGAAGAAGCATTTACTTGGATGTGCGAGGTTTGGGATAATTTTAAAAATGGGGATCTTCCAATGAAGCCTGCTGGTGCATCTAAATCTAAGATGCCATGCACATATTGCCCAATTAAAAAAGAATGTTATGCTGGACTAACTGGTACTGTTCAGATAGAATCATACAAGGTTCCTAAGCTGTGATATGCGCTAATAAAGAGTGTTTAAATGGGAAAGAGTTTACTCCTAAAACCCATAACCAAAAGTATTGTTCTGATGAGTGCTGCAGAGTTGCAACAAATAGAAGAATTATGGAGAAGTATTATGAAAAGAAAGCAATTAGAAACGGTGCTTCTCGTGGATGCAAAAAATGCGGAGCACAACTAAGCAGATATAATGATACCCCACTCTGCTCGTCTTGCAATAGAAAAGTAGATATAACAAAAAGAAATAAAATTAAAGGTATGATAGATGAAGTTAGCTGAATTAGTTAAGACTAAAGCAAATAGAGTTTTAGGTATTGATGCCTCTACAAACTCAGTAGCGTTTTGTCTAATGGAAAATAATCAACCTTTAAAATGGGGTAAAGTAGATTTTGTTGGTGCAGACATTTATGAAAAAATATATGATGCTAAGATAAAAATGCATGCAATGCTTGAGGAGCTAAAGTCAGATTATATTGCTATAGAGGGGGCTATACTAGTAAGATCTCCTGATGCTGTGATAAAATTATCTTATGTATACGGAGTTGTTATTGCTGAGCTTATGTCTACTGGCGCTAAGGTTATTACAATTAGCCCATCCTCTTGGCAGGCGTTTATTGGTAATAAAAATCCAACAAAAGATGAGAAGTCTGCAATAAGATTAAAAAATCCAGGATATGCAGAGTCTTGGTATAAAACACAGTTGCGTAATATGCGTAAACAAAGAACTGTAGATTATTTTAATAATAAATATAAATTATCAATAAACGATTTTGATGTAGCAGATTCATTTGGAATTGCTCATTATGCTAATAAGGTGTTAACTGAACGATGAAGCTATATCAGAGTCAAACATGGCTGTATCGCAGATACGTTGTACAAAAGAAAACAGTTACAGAAATTGCTGAAGAATGTAAGGTCTCTGCTATGACTATACAGAGGCACCTAGAAAAGTTTGGGTTAATCAAAAAAAGATGAGCAAAGATGTTTGGCTAAACGCCACCAAAGATAATGCTGGTGATTTAATACTAACTGGCTATACTGGAGAATTTAAAGATATGCCAGTTTATAGCGAGGTCATAGATCTTGCTGCTGGAATTAAACCTCATAATTGGCAATATGTTTTAGATTTTGGATGCGGGGTTGGAAGAAATTCTAAAGCTTTATCAGAAAGCTACGCTAAAGTTATTGCCTATGACCTTCCAAGTATGATAAATCTTGTACCAGATGAAAATAAGGCTTCTAATATTACATATACATCAGAATGGGAAAAGATAAAAGGAATACCATTTGATACAGTTTTAGCTAGCCTAGTATTCCAGCATATTCATGACGATGAATTAAATCAGTATCTGTCTGAAATAAACACTGATAAATTAGTTTTACACAGCAGAACCTGGATGGATGATACTAATACAGAAGTATTGACAATTGTAAATAAATATTTTAATATAGATACTATTAATTATGTAGATGATCCAAATAACCCTGTTAATGATCATTTTATTGCAGTAATGAGGAGCAAATAATGGAGCCAGTATTTCCAGATGTAAAAGAATTTAGATGTGAAGATCTATACCTATTAACTGTAGGAACAGAAGCTGGTAAAGAAATTTGGGAAACCTGCCATGAAATTGCCCATATGCTTGTCAAGAAAAATATTGCTTACGGCAATTCAGCCCTTGACCCTGTACGTATATTTTCAAAGGCGGGACCAAGAGAACAGCTTCATGTCCGTATTGATGACAAATTAAATAGATTAATGAAGGGCACCGAATACCCTGGAGATAATGACATTGATGATTTAATTGGGTATTTAGTCCTATTAAAAATTGCCAAGTCAAAATCCAGTTGATATTTTAGTCAACTAAGAGTATACTGTAATATATGTCAGAAATTGAATTAGCTGATCATTTTGATCGCATGAATACTGTAGTCTCAGAACTACTCAAAGGGAACAACCCCACCCAGATTGCCGCCCTAACGGGCTTTAAACGCTCTGAGGTTGTTGAGTTGATAGATGAGTGGAAGAACGTTGTTCACAACGATTCAGCGGCCCGTGAAAGGGCTAAAGAGGCTATCTCTGGAGCAGACCAACACTATGCCATGCTAATTAAAGAAGCATGGAAAACTGTAGAAGATGCAGATCAAGCTGGGCAGTTGAATGTAAAGGCTACTGCTTTAAAACTAATTGCAGACATAGAGGGCAAGCGCATAGGAATGCTTCAAGAAGTAGGACTATTAGATAACGCAGAGCTTGCTACACAATTGGCAGAGACAGAACGAAAACAAGAAGTTCTTGTTAAAATATTAAAAGAGGTCACCGCAGTTTGTCCAAAATGTAAGATGGACGTTGCAAAACGTTTATCACAAATTACTGGCATAGTGGAGCCAGTTCAAATAATTGAGGAAGTTAATGGATCTTAATTTTAATGATCTCATTGATATCCTAGACGGAGAGGAATTTGATGAAAGACCAGTCGATTTACGAACATTCGTTACGTCACCAGACTATCTTGGCCTTCCCCCATTATCGGAGTACCAGTATACACTCATTGAGAAGAGCAGCCAGATCTATAAAGAGTCAACCCTCATTAAGCTCTTCGGAGAGCAAGACGGAAGACAAAGATTTAAACAAACCTGCAATGAAGTAATTGCTCAATTAGGTAAAGGCAGCGGCAAAGATTACTGTTCAACCATATCAGTTTCATATATAGTTTATTTACTATTATGTCTTAAAGATCCAGCTACGTATTATGGTAAACCACCTGGAGATACAATTGATATTATTAACATTGCTGTTAACGCACAGCAAGCTAATAACGTTTTCTTTAAAGGATTTAAAACCAGAATTGAAAGGTCGCCCTGGTTTATTGGAAAGTATGATCCAAAAGCTTCTGAAGTTAGATTTAATAAAAATGTTAACGTTTATTCAGGACACTCTGAGCGTGAAGCATTTGAGGGTTACAACGTAATTGCAGTAATCTTAGATGAGATCTCAGGCTTTGCCACAGAAAATACAACTGGTCATGACCAAGCAAAGACTGCTGATGCTATTTACGATATGTATCGTGGATCTGTTGTATCTCGTTTTCCAGACTATGGCAAGGTTATTTTGCTTTCATTCCCTCGTTTTATTAATGATCCTATACAAAAATTTTATCATTCTGTTATAGCAGAAAAAGAAACTATAATCAGAACTAAAACAATGAAGATGGATGAAGATCTACCAGACGGCACAGAGGGTAATGAGGTAACTGTTGAGTGGGAAGAAGACCATATTATTTCATACAATATCCCCAGAGTATTTGCAATAAAAAGACCTACTTGGGAAATCAATCCAACAAAAAAAATTGAAGATTTTAAAGTAGAGTTCTATAAAAATATGCCAGACGCCCTAGGTAGATTTGCTTGCATGCCACCAGAAGCAGTGGATGCTTTCTTTAAATCAAGAGAAAAAGTTGAGAAGGCATTCAGCAACATGGCGCTTGCTGTAGACTCCTTTGGAAGATTTGAGCACTGGTTTGCTCCAGATCCAGATAAAGAATACTTTTTGCATGTAGACTTAGCTCAAAAACATGACCATTGTGCTGTGTCTATGGCGCATGTAAATAAATGGGTAAACGTAAAAGTAACAGATACATATTCTCAACCAGCACCGATTGTTGAAGTTGATGCTGTAAGATTCTGGACACCAACTTCAGACAAGTCGGTTGATTTTACAGAAGTAAAAGATTACATATTGTCTCTCAGAACAAGAGGATTTAACATACGTGTCTGCACTTTTGACCGCTGGAATTCTCATGACATGATGCAGCAATTAAAACAGTATGGAATAAATACTGAAACATTGTCTGTTGCTAAAAAACATTATGACGATATGGCTATGGTAATTGCCGAAGATAGACTAACTGGTCCTGCAATTAAATTATTAATTGATGAATTATTACAATTAAAAATTATGAGAGATAGGGTAGACCACCCAAGAAAAGGATCAAAAGATTTAGCTGATGCCGTATGTGGATCTATATATAATGCAATAAGTAGAAGCAGGCCACAAAACAATGAAGAGATTGAGGTTCACACCTATAGTTCTTTGAAATGGGACAGAGAAGAAGATAAGGACACAGTAGTTACAAATATGATAAGGGCTCCAAGAATGCCAAAAGACTTATCAGATGTTTTAGACGGAATGGAAATAGTATGAGTATATATCAAGAAAGAGCTAAAGAGTGTAAGTGTTGTGGTAAACATGTACCACTTCCTACAGTATTAAAAGAATACAACGGAGTCGTATTGTGCCCTACTACATTTTCAAATGTAATGGAATATAAAAGGCTTTGGTCAACAATTGGGTCTAGGCCGCCTGGAAATGTTAGAAAACATTTTTCTGATTATGTTCAACAATTGGTTGAAGAAACTATTGACAAAAATAAAGATGGCAAGTTACAATAGATACTTGGCACCAGTAGCCAAGTTGGTCAAGGCCCCGAACTCATAATTCGGCTATCGTAGGTTCAAGTCCTACCTGGTGTACAAAGGAGACAACGTGTACGAAGATGAAGAAGACGACAACGACTCGAAGCTTGCTTACTATTTAGAAATAGGTGCAGTGTCTCTTGAAGGTGTTGACGAAAATGGAGAAATGATTTTTTCTATAAGTGAAAATGCTAAAGAAATTGCTCCAGAGCTATGGGCATCTCACATAGAATATGTTGATAAATCTTTACTAGAATTATATGAAGCTGGTTTAGTAGAGGTAGAGTATGATGAAAATCTTGAAGCTACGCTTCACCTTACTCCAGAAGGACAAAAGATAGCTAAAGAAAAAGGGCTTATAGAATTGGATATTCCAGATATTCCAAACGATTAAAAAATATGCTATAATTATTTTAGGATGCCCTAATGGGGTCCTATAAATTAACTTATTCGCTTAAAGGAGGAATAAAATGGTAACAACACATTTTGCATGGGACCTTTTTAAGGACCCATTTTTTATTGGATTTGATAGAGCACTAGACACATGGAATCATGTTCAAACAGTTTCAAGTGCAACTAATTATCCACCATATAATGTAATCAAGGTAGACGAAGACAACTTTGTTGTCGAATTAGCAGTCGCTGGATTTGGTAAAACAGATATTGATGTATCAACAGCAGACGGCAAGCTTACAGTAAAGGGAGAATTGAAGACGGAGGATAGCGATTCGAAGTTTATCCACCGTGGAATTGCTGCCCGTAAATTTACTCGTGAGTGGGCTCTTGGTGAATATATGGAAGTAAAGGCTGCAGAGCTTAAGGACGGAATGCTAAAGATTGATATCGTACGCATTTTACCAGAAGAGAAAAAGCCAAAGACTATCAAGATCAAATAAATAGTATAATAATAGTCTGCACCCCGTCACTGGGGAGTCGCAGATTATATGCGGGCCGCTACCCGCAGGATACACCTGAGCATGTGTCTAAACTGCTCCTTAAAATTTAGGGAGAGGTATGATAGCTGTTCAAGACAACTTCATCACACAGGATGAATGTTTATATCTTATAGATCATTATTTAAAAAATAAAGATAGAGTAAAACAACACGAAATGATGTTTCCACTTAGTGTATATAAAGATAATTACTATAAAGAAAATAAAGAAATATATAACATTCTAATGAAGACAGAAGCATTTGTAAAAAGTATTGGTATCAATGTAAAAACAGACTGGTCTAATTTAGTTTCATGGCCCCCACATTCAAGTCAGGCTTTTCACAAAGATAAAACAGATGTTGAAACAGTTTATACTTCAATAATTTATTTAAATCAAAATTATCGTGGCGGAGAGACCTGTTTTGAGGACGGAAGCATTGTTGCTCCAGTAACAGGAAGAATATTGTGTTTTGATGGAATGAAGTATCCACATTCAGTAAATCCAATTTTAAGCGGATCTAGATTTACATTAGCTACATGGTATAAGAATAGAGAATAACATGCCTTCTTATGACTATAAGTGTATTATATGTGAACACACAAAAGAGATTAACAAGCCAATAAGTGAAGCATCAATGACTGAGCTTTGCGAAAAATGTGGTGCTGCAATGATTAAACAGTTTGGAACATTTGGCATACAGTTTAAAGGTAATGGCTTCTATAAAACAGATAATCCTAAATGATTCAATGATATAATTAACTAAACAGACAATGTGTTTGTTTAGGAGTTATAGTTGACTAGGACTAAGTTATGGAGATTATCATTAGCAGCCATTTTAGGGTTTGGTTGGCTATTCCTAACACCTGCCTATAGCGATGATCCGCTTTCAGTTGCCGCTCAAGAAATAGCGGAGCTAAACGAAAAGGTAGTAAACCTTACAGAAGAGGCTGAAACTAGAGCCCTAATAGATATAGCAGAAGACAAATATGATGCAGCCGTTTCTGCAAAACAAGCAAGAGACACAGCTTATGCAGAGCATGATGCAGCTGTTGCTGCAGAGGCTACTGCCTTATCTGAAAAAACAGCAGCACAAAATGCAGTAGATGGTCAAACTGCAACAGTTGCTACCGCATTAACAAATAAAAACAATGCTCAAGATGAACTAGATGTTGCTCTTATAAATTTAAATACGGCAAATTCAAACCTTCAATCTGCTCAAAATGCTGTAAATAATGCTGGATCAGCAGGACTACAATATACTGTTTACCACCTATTAAGAGACGGTTATGTTAATGGACAACATATAGCAGTACCTGGTTCTGTTATATGTACTGGTGTTTGGAATTCCGCTTCTATGAATCTTCCAGTTTGCGGATATTATGAGGATATTATTGTTAAATTTACTGGAAAAATCACAGTGCCATCAAGTTGGAATGGCGTTTATTTTGCAGGATTAACAGATGACGGATTTAGGATGTATGTAGACGGTAGCCTTGCTGTCGATAACTGGGTTGAGCAGGGTTCTACATGGAGCCCGTACTCTCCAATATATGATGTAAGTCAAGATAAAACTTTGGATGTGGAGATATGGTGGTATAACGGTGGAGGCCCAGGATCTTATCTTCTTGGTTGGTCAATTCCTGGAGGCTGGACTACAGCAGGATGTGCCTATACTGGTGGATGGGGTGTAGGATTTAGTTGCAACTTAAATACATTTTCTTATGGATCTGGTGCAACACAACAGCAACTAGATAATTTAACTGCTGCACAACAGGCACAATATACAGCTCAACAAACTTATAATACTAAATTGGAAGTACGTAATGATAAATTATCTATATATAATCAAGAGGTTCAAAACCTAACAACTGCCAATCAAAACCTTACAACAAAAGAGCAAAACCTCACAACTGCTCAATCAAACCTCACAACAGCATTATCAAATAAAAATAACGCAATTGCGGTATACGATCAAGCAATTATTGATATGAATGATGCAATAGAAGATGCCTGGGATTTATATAATGAAACTTATTTATTTGAAGAACAGCAACGAGTTGCTGCCGCCATTGCTGCGGCTATGGCAAATCAAACACAGCCAACACCAGATGCAACAGTTGACCCTACGCCTGAACCTTCTCCTGAGCCATCGCCTGAGCAAACTCAACAAGACGATCCCACTCCAGAGCCAACGCCTGAAACCACAGATGAGGCGACACCAGAACCAACCCCTGAGCCTGAGATTTCTCCAGAGCCAGAACAAGAGCCTTCACCTCAGCCAACGGATATAGATCAAGAGCCAACTCCTGAACCAGAGCCAACTCCTGCTGAACCTTCTGAGGAACCATCACGACCTAATGCTATCACAGAAGAAACAGCAAATCTAATTGCAGATTTAACAAGTAAAGATACACTAACTAAATTAACTCCAGAACAAAAGGCGGCGGTAGCCGAAGGTCTTGGAATTAGAGCATCAGAAATAGCAAAGGTAGCAGCACTTGCAGCATCAGAGCCATCAATAGCCAAAGCGCTTGAAGAATTTGGTGATAGAATAAAAGAGAATGCGTCAGCCCCTATGCCGTATACTCTTGCAGATGCAACAACAGAGGTTGCAACAGAAGCGTTTTTGTCAGATCCAATTGGAGCAATTTCAGATATTGATTTTGAAAAATTGCTTAGCCCATCAGAATGGGGTAAGGACATGACCGATGATCAGAGAGAAAAAGCTCAAGAAGTAGTAGTACCTGTAATTATTGCAGGAAATATTGTGGCAGCAGCCATGACAAGGAGGATATAATGAAAATAATCAAAGGATTCTTTAAATGGATCTGGGAAGCGATTAAGGAAAGCATAGCCCAGCTATGGACCCTCCTAGGCTTTTTTATAGCCTGGCTTACCCTTACAGGGACAGCCCAAGATGTGGTGGGCCTGGCTACAGTAATTGTTACCGCTATTTGGCTAATAACCATCCCTTTAAGAAAAGACGAAGAATAAGGTATAATAGAGGCATGAGAAAAATAATTGCCTCATTGTCAAGCGTAGTGCTAGCCCTTACCCTAACTTCTTGTGGGTATCAGGGAAGTTTCCGCTATCCTTGTCAAGATCAGGCAAATTGGGATAAAGCAGAGTGCAATCCTCCAGTATGTGAGACAACAGGAACATGTAGTAGAGATATTGTTGGCGAACAAATATGGAATGACTACCAAAACAGTAAGGTAAAAAATGGCTAAAGAAAGATTAACACCAGCAGATCTTGATGCAAGATTAAAGTTTATTCTAGGATTAACTCTTGGAACAATTCTTCTTCTTACATCAGTAGGAATTTTATACGGACTATTGTTCGTATCACAACCAATTGGAGCACAGTCAGAAAATGACAAGATGTTCTTCAATGTATTAGGAAGCGTTGCAACGTTTATTACAGGAACTTTGGCGGGTCTATTAATTGGACAATCAGGTGCTAAAGATATTATGAAGGCACAGTTAGATAATAAAGAAGTAGATGCAAAGAATACTCAAGCAGACAAGAAGCTTGAATCAGAATTAGCAATCAATGAACTAAAGGCAGATGTAGAAGCAGATGCAGTTCGTGCACGATTGGCGAATAAGCCAGACGGTGCAATGCCTGCAGAACAACCTGTTGATACAGATTGGGATAAGGAATAAACATGAGTGATTTTCCAGTACCAGCAGAAACAGCAAAGGCTCCAAAGGGAACTGCTGCTCGTTTAATTCAAGTTGCAAAGTCTCAGGTAGGATACATTGAAGGTCCTAAAGACAATGAGACAAAGTATGGCGCATACACAAAAGCTAACTTCCAGCCTTGGTGCGGATCTTTTGTAAACTGGTGTGCAAATGAAGCGGGAGTAAAGATTCCTAACACAGTTTATACCCCAGGTGGTGCAGCAGCATTTAAGAAGGCTGGTGCATGGATTGATGGAGACATTGCAGATCCAGAACCAGGAGATATCGCCTATTTTGATTTCCCTTCAGACGGTGTCGATAGAATTTCTCACGTAGGAATTGTTATTGAAGATAACGAAGACGGAACAGTTTGGTGTATTGAAGGCAATACTTCAAGCAACAAAAAGGGAAGCCAAAGAAATGGCGGAGAATGCTGTAAGCAGCTTCGTGCATATAAGAAAAATAAAGCAGGAGTAATGGTTTCAATTGTAGGATTTGGTCGTCCTAAGTTTAAGTCTGGAGCAGCAGTTGCAAAACCTGCTGGATCTGGCGTATGCCCAACCTGCGGAAAATAAAATGAATACTTATAAAGTAAAGATTGAAGTAGAGGCAGAAGTAGAAGCCTTTGACGAAAGCGATGCTTTAGACTATGCTAACGATATCTTTGGTATCGATGATGAAATTAAAAATGTAAAAGTAGTTAGTGTAAAGGAGAAATAACATGGCAAAAGAGGGATACAAGCCAACGTCTGGAATGCAGTCAGCAGCACGTCGTGCTATTAAATTAAAGGAGCAGGGCAAGGCAAAGGGTGCTGGAACAGCGGTAGGTTGGACTCGTGCAGGACAGCTTGCTCGTGGAGAGACATTGAGTCTTTCAACCGTGAAGCGTATGTATTCATTCTTCTCTCGCCATGAAGTAGATAAGAAGGGTAAAGACTGGGATAACGCAGAAAACCCTTCTAATGGAAAAATCATGTGGTTAGCATGGGGCGGAGACGCAGGATTCTCTTGGTCACGCAAAATTGTAGAACGTGAAAAGAATAATAGCATGAAGAAAGCTTTACTTACAGAAGAACTAGTAGAAGAGATTAAAGATATTCTTGAAGAAGCAGTAAATCCAATTGATACAGTTGTTGAAATTGATGATGATGAGGATATTAAAAAAGCACTTCGTCCAGAGATCACAAAAGAGCAGCTTGGAATGGTGATTGAGCACCTAATGGAAGCAATTGAGGGAATGATTGAAACTCCAGAAGAAGAGGAAGAGGAATCTGAAGACTCAGAAGAACCAGAAAGTAACGGTGTTCCACCAATAGGAGATCCAATGAAAAATGAAGTAAATTATCCAGTAACAAAAGCGTATGAAGACTGTGGATGCGAAACATGCAAAGCAGAGAATTTATCTTGCGATAAGTGTGCAAAATGTTCAGAAGAAATGAGCAAATCCTACGAGTCGGACAATGAAGATGAAGATAAATGGGACAATATGCAGAAAGCATGCTGGTCTGGCTATACCCAAAGAGGTATGAAAGAAAAGAACGGCAGAATGGTTCCTAATTGTGTTCCAGTAGAAAAAGTAGAAAAGTCCATATGGGGTGGAACTTTTATTAAATAGCTATTGACATGGCCGCAGCAAAACCTGTATAATATATATCAGTGGGATGCTGCGGTTTATGTTTAGGATAAAATGTTAAATCTGACAGAACTAGGTGTAGAGGTCTTTATAAAAAGGGCTAAAAATATAACTCCTTTCTGGGACAATTACAACCTAATAATTTGGAAAAAAGATACAAACGGTTACACAAACATAAAGGGCATGTTCAGAGAGAACACATGGGGAACAGCAGAAATAATTTCTGTTGATGATAATGGAATATGGAAGTTGCCCACAAAGCATGTCAAGCATTTTAAATGATTTAGGCATAGATAAAGATGATTTAGATTGGTTCCACCTTGGTATATGCAGGGGTATGGATACAAATTTATTTTATGAAAAATATGAAGCAGATCCAAGCACCGCAAAAAATATCGATGAGATGTGTTTAAGTTGTCCAGTAATTAACATGTGTTATGAATCTGGCATAAACAATAATGAATACGGAGTTTGGGGCGGAGTTTATTTAAGCTCTGGCTCTATAGATAAAAGTAAGAATTTACACAAAACTCAAGAGGTATGGAAGAGGCTAAAGAAAAAAAATGTTTATTGATAAGAGCGCTGCAAGACAAGCAGAACATTTTAAATATGGAATTAATCAATGGACAGGTGAGCCTAACAAGCCTGTATTTTATACTGAAGAAATGAAGAAGGCTGTACATAATATAAAAAAGCCATCCATGCTTTTGATGGATATTGTTATGTACCCAGATTTTTTAGCATTAAGATTATATGAAGATAACTTTTTACAATTTGAAGGAACCAAAAAAGAAATGGTAATTGATTATGTAACAAGGGTCAAGAGATTGATCGAATCATATGGAGTAAGATGCGAACTGGAGGGAAAGCCTAGTGAGAGAGTATTATGACACAACACATGTTGTTTTTATCCATCCAGAGCAGTGCTATGGAACTGTTGAAAAACTTGGCGCATGGGCGTCAATTGTGAGATACACTAAAGAGGGAATAGAGTATAACGAGCTAATGGAAAACGAAGAATTTACTATAGTAGATGAAATAGTATTTACACACATCGAGGAGTCAAACTAATGGAAAAAATCCTGTGCTACAGCTGTAATAAGTCTAAGAATAAATTAGATGTTAAAAAGTCAACGCTGCTTCCAATCAATCTTCTTGTGTGCGAGACCTGCAGTTCTTCTAAACTTGAGCCACGCTGGGTTGTAATTTTAGCTGGCAGATCTAATGGTCCAGATCACGTAAAAGAATTTATTATAAAAAGAAGATATTTAGGAAATGAAATTACTGCTTCGGAGCTTTTAATTTAGTCAACTATTATAGATTATAAATTAAATTAAAGTATAATTAATCCATTATGAGTATTTTAGAGTGGATTGTCCTTTCTGCCGCTGCCGCTTCTGGCCTAGGATACTTTGTCAATAAATTTTTAAAATTATTTAAGACTTGGTTTCAGTTTATTCAAGACTGGAACGGCACGGAAGATACTCCTGGCGTAGTAGAAAGACTTGCTATTGGAAGCCACAGATTTGAAGCTCTTGAAGAAGAAATTAAAGTAATTAAGGCGGAATTATTCAATAATCACGGCACCTCGCTCAGAGATGCTATTGATAGAATTGAAAAAAATACCTCTAAATAGCCTACTTGCCTAGTAAATTTTAAAATAGTATACTAGTATACATGACCTGTATAGTCGCCCTTATCCATGAAAACAAAGTCCTCTTAGGTGGGGACGCCGCTGCCTCTGATGATAAATCTGGTTTAATATTTCAAAGAACAGATCCAAAAGTTTTTAAAGTTGGTCAGTACGGAGTAGGCTTTGTTGATAGCTTTAGGATGGGCCAAATACTTCAATATAATTGGACACCACCTATTTATAAACCAACTTCAGGATACAGAAATTTAGATAAATTTATAAGAACTAAGTTTGTTGAATCTGTAAAAGATGCTTTTAAAGAACACGGTTATGGAAACTTTGGTCCTGGTACCGAAGAAGGCGATGAAGGCGGAATTTTTATTATAGCAGTCCAGGGTGCTGGAAGAATCTTTACAATGGATAGTGACTATCATATAGCAGAAGCAGATGTTCAATATATGGCTGAAGGAGCTGGCCAAGAGCTAGCATTGGGATCATTATTTTCAACTGGATTGATTAAAACACCACGCAAGCGTGTAAGAATGGCTTTAGAGGCTGCAGCAAAGTTTAACATGAGCGTTAGACCTCCCTTTACAATTATAGAAGTTTAGAGTATAATAGATTTATGAAATGGGTTAATCGTTTAGCAGCAACCCTGGTAGGATTAATAGGTATTGGGGTAATCAGACAGTTCTTTCAGAAGTACGATGTGCTTGTTTTTGATAAAAACGATGTAGAAGAGGCTAGACAAGAAAATCTCCGTAATGAGATTAATCCAGTAGATCTTCGTGGTACACCAACCCATGCTTGCGTGTGCGGATCAATTCATTTTTATGTAAGAGCAATTTTTGATAACTACGAAATTGCCACATATTTTTTAGATATGCAGTGCGTTGAGTGTGGGGCCCTTTTAACGGCACCTACTCCCTTAGACAGAGAGATAACAGAGTGAGAAAATCAGAAAGAATTAGACTGCTTGAGATGGAAATGCTCAGAATGCAGTTTCAAATAGAATATTTAAATACAGCAGTTAAGCTTTTGCTAGATGAAATTAAAGTAACTGGGCCAGACATGGATGCTGGTAAATGGTACGCTACTAAATTAAATAAGAATAAGTAAAGGTATTGACACCCTTAGATAGATTTAGTATTATTAGTATATGAATAAAAAACTAATAACGGCTTTATTAGCCATCACATTAATTATCCCTGCAACCGCTCAAGCGGCATCGTTACAGAATAGAAATGTAGCGCAACCAACTATTGCAATTTTGGATACAGCTTTAGATACATCTCTTCCAATTTTTAAAGATCGTATTCTTTTTGAGGCATGTGTAACACAGTGGTCATCATGTCCAAACGGTTTACCAGAAATGGAAGGAACAAATTCTTCTACTCTTAAGCCAGAGTGGATTTCAAAAAACGGTTTTGATCATGGAACACAAATGGCATCACTAGCAGTTCAAGAAAATCCAAATGTAAAAATTGTTTTTGTTCGTATTATTGGTGCAAATTCAAACGGATTGCGACAGGCAACAGGAGAAGCAACAGTATACAATGCTTTGGATTGGGTTATTAAGAATAAAGATAGATTTAATATTCAGGCAGTTTCTATGTCACAAGGGCAGTCTATGGCAAAGAGCTCCACTGCAGACTATTGTGCGAAAACACCAATTACAGAGTCAAAAATAAACACTCTAGCAAGTTCTGGAATTCCAGTATTCTTTCCTACTGGCAACGCCCGTGATACAAAAATTGATTGGCCAGCATGTATTCCGTCATCAATTGCAATTGGTTCCACTATGCCTAACGGTACCATTGCTGCGTATAGCAACTATGATGAAAAGCTAACAGACTTCTTTGCCCTAGGAACTACTAGGACAACAACCGTTGGAAATAAGGTTATAAATTTTGCTGGAACATCTGCTTCAACAGTAATTGCTGCAACCCAATGGGCAACAATTAAATCAGCAAAACCAAACTTAACATACAGTCAAGTATATGACTTAATATCAAGAACATCTAAAACAACTACCAATTCAAAAATTAAGAATGGTAAATTAATTAATCTACAAGGAGCACTAAATGGATAAGCAACAAACTGTATTAGAAGGAATTATTGATGACGTGGCAAGGGCGCTTTTTCAGAACTGGGCAAACACTCTTCCAGAAGCAGAAAGAACAACAGAAACCCTTGATGTTTTAAATAAAAATGCTGTTGAGCAAACAAGATTTATTATCAAGATGTTTGTTGAAAAATTTAATGCAGCAGCAGAACAATTAAAGTCTGAACCAGACGAGCAATAATAGTATTGACTCTCTCTTACTAATTTAGTAGAATAGGTATCATGCAAACATTTTTACCTTATCCAGCAAAACGTAACAGCCTTGATGCGCTAGACAATAAGCGCCTCAATAAACAAATACTTGAGTGCTATCAGATACTAAATATACTAACTGGTAATTCTAAGTCTAACGCTTGGCGTAATCATCCAGCAGTATTAATGTGGGAAGGCGCTGAAGCAGAACTTTATCGTTATGCAATGACTGCAGTAGTTTTAGCAGATATGCGTGGCATAAAGACAGACAAAAACAAAGCTAATATACAAGCTCTGTCTCGTGATCGTAAGTCATTAATGTGGGAGGATAACACGCCTATATGGGCATCAACCCCATCAATCATTAAACGTGTCAATGCTACACATAAAGCAAATTTATATCGCAAAGATCCTATTTTCTATGCTGAGTTTGCTTCTGCTGTAAATGATCCATACAACAAGCCATGCTGCGAAAGATGCCAGTACTACTGGCCTACACATGAGGTAAAATATGCCAAGCTTGCTGCTTAATGACAGTAATTTTAATGATGTAGTATCAAGCAACAAAACCGTCCTTGTTGATTTCTGGGCGGAATGGTGCGGACCGTGTAAAATACTAGGTCCAATACTAGAAGAGATATCAAATGAGTCTGATTTAATCATTGGCAAATTAAATGTTGATGAATATCCAGAAAAATCTCAGGAATACTCTGTACAATCAATACCAACTATGGTATTATTTAGGGATGGAAATCCAGTCCACAGAATAGTGGGAGCAATGCCAAAACACCGCCTCATGAAGGAGTTGGCAGAATGGATCTAACATTTGACGAATGGATTGCATACGGAATAGAAAAGGGTTGGTGTGGACCTACTGTATGCTATACACATGACGGACTACCAATGTCTGAGACAGAGATGCAAGAATTTGATGAAGGTCAAGACCCTTGCATGCATGTCATAAGAATGTACGAAGACATTGAAATGAAAGAAAAAATTGAGGATAACCACTCACCGTCACAATGGCGGAACACGTACACAAAATAGAATTCCACGCTCATCAAGAGGTGGATAGAATAAGGAGAATAAATTAAATGAACTCATTTAAGAAAATCGCTCTAGCCATGGTTGCAGCCATGACAATGGGCACCCTTGTTGCAACATCTGCAAGTGCTGCTCCTATGGTAATTACTTCTGTAAAGAAGAATACAGGTACCGTAGCGTCCCCGACATGGACAGCGCAAACTGCAGGAACTGCAGCAGCAACACCAATTACAATTCCAGTACCAACAGACAACTCTGTTGACTCACTAGATGTAGTTGAATTTGTAGTAACAATTGATACAGGTACAGCGGTAACTGTAACAGCAACAAACGCAACTGTGGTAGAAGCTTTTGCAACAACTACAGCACCAGTAACAGCATCTTCTGGTTCATCTACATGGACAAAGAATGTTGGAACAGGTACAACAGCAACGTTTTATGTATATACTAAAACGACAGCAGTAAGCTCTGTTTCTATTGCAAACCAGGGCACAACAGCAGTATATTACCTACAAGGTACATCTACTCTAATTGATAAGATTGCCGTTACAGGTGTTGATTCTGCTCCAGCAGGTACATCAGTAACAGTTACAGCAACAGCACAGGATGTTTTCGGAAATAAGATCTCTGGAAAGACTCTTAATGCAATTGCTAACGGCGCAACTCTTGATACAGTAACTGTAACAACAGGTGCAACACTAACCAACTTTGGATCAGCAGACGTTAAGTTTGTTGCCCCAGCAACTGGTCCAGTGACAATCGTATTTTATGCAGCAGCAGCCGATATGGCAGCAGCAGTTACAGGCTTCAGCACACCATCTGCATCATCCGTAAAGGTTATTGCAGTACGTGATTTGGCTGGAGATGTTGCAGCTCTTACAACACAACTTGCAGCAGCAAATGCTGCAAAGGCAACTGCAGAAGCAGCACTAGCAGCAGAAAAGGCAGCACGTGCAGCAGATAAGGTAGCAGCAGACAAGGCTCTTGCTGATGCTAAGGTTGCTTCAGATAAGACTGTAGCAGACCTAAAGAAGGCATTCAATTCCTTGGCCACAAAGTGGAACAAGAAGAATCCAAAGGCAAAGGTTACTTTAGTTAAGTAATCGTTTTAACTAATGGGGCAGGCTAAGGCTTGCCCCATTAGTATATAAATGATAAAATAATATGGTGGAAGATTACATACAAGATAAAGTCAGACGAGACATTATAAGAGAGATCCGTAATCTTGAACTTCCAAATGAATGGGAGCCACAAATGGTGATCGATTACATAATAAGAAAGATAGATAAAAACAATGTTTGATAAACTAAAGAAATGGTTATTTCCAGAAGAGCTTAAGTATACAACTCTAGTTCTGGAACAACCTGAAAGAAAGGTGGAAGTCGTGAAGAAAGCAGCAACTAAGAAGGCTCCAGCAAAGAAGAAGCCAGCAGCAAAGAAGCCAGCTCCTGCAAAGAAGGCTCCTGCTAAGAAGCCAGCAGCAAAGAAAACAACAAAAAATAAGTAATGATCTTAGAAGAAACGTGTGAAATGGCGGGGTGCAATAATACTGCATCCCGCCTAACCAGCACAGAAACCAAATATATAGTGGTTTGTGATGATTGCTGGGGAGACAAATACAGAAAATAATAAATGCTATAATAGTATAATAGATGGCATTCTAGACCCATCTAAATACAACCTATAGGAGAACAAAATGGCAGACGGAAAAGATTTAAATGGATTTACCTCACCAAAGGTAAACGATGCATCACCTTGGTCAAGCAACGAGCAATATGCTCAGGATCCAAAGGCTGCATTTCCAGCAACAGATAAGTCATCACAAGATGGCGCAGGACTCGGCAACGGCGGTAAGTAATATGTGCGTTGAATGTGGATGCGAATCATTCGGCAGTGAAACTGGAATTACAAATATTCCAGGGGGAATTGCAAACGTTGCACGAGATGGAGAAGCAGGACTTACACTTAATATGACTGCAACTCCAGAACAAAGAGAAAGATTTATTAATGAGTGACAATGGAACAGGAATGGCTACACCGCCAAATAATCAACCATCTGGCGCTGTAACTTCGCAAGAAGCAACAAGAAAAAATCCTTCACAGGGTAAGTTTAAATCTGGTTTTTCTGGTTCAAGACCAGCGACTAAGATTGATACTAACAAGCATGGTATTCGCAGAGAAACCGTACTTGGACAAAAGAAAACTAGACCAAAGAAGGTTTAATTAAGTATTCCCCACTAAGCCCTACTAATAGGGCTGGTGGGGATCTTTATTGGAGAAAAATGTGTAAAGATTGTGGGAGCTGTGATAAAGAGCACAGCAAATCAATAGACGATTCTATTGACAAGACCCTGGACTCTCCTATATAATAGTACAATAGAGAAAGAGGCGGAATGTTAGAAATGTTTTTTATAGTACTATCTTTTGCTGTAGGAAGATGGTTTGGAAAAGATCAGGCCAACAGTGTATTAGATAAGTCTAATATTGATTATTTAGAATCTAGAGTATTAGAAGCAGAGCAAAGAGCAGAAACATGGAAGCGCAGATACAACAATCTTGCTTCATCTACACAGTCATCGTTTGAGGAATAAATGAAGAATATCTTTAAAAAAGAGTTTGAAAATATAACTTTTGTTAGCACAGTTCTTGGATTAGAAAGTATTGAGCATGTGCAGCCAAGACCAGCTAAGCATTTTATTCCAGACTGGTTTAGACAAATTCATTCTTCTAGAACAGACACAGTTAGGGTCTGCCCATCTTTTCCAGACTACTTCTCTTTAGGCTATATCCTTCCAATGTGGTCAGACGTTGTTTTAAGATATGACGAAAAAGGTCCGTTTGTTGGAACCTCAATGCAACAGTTTACTTGGGATGATCATGGAGACAATCAGTTTATAGATCACGTTTATTCTAATTTTCAAGGAGTTGAAGGACAGCATATATTTAAACCAGACTGCCCATGGAGAATTATTACTCCCCCAGGCTGGTCCGTATTGCAATTACCATTGTATTATCATTTCAATAAAGAATGGTCTATTTTGCCTGGAGTTTTAGATACAGATATACACAATGAGATTAATCAGCAATTGTTGTATCACGGTAATGGTGCAGATGTTATTATTAAGGCAGGAGATCCTTTTGTAATGTATGTTCCTTTTAAAAGAGACAACAAGTTAAAGCTAGAAACTAGATACCAGACACAAGAAGATGAGTATATGTTTAAATCAAGACACCTGGACTTGAACCTTGGTCTGAGACCAAATGGTTGGTATAAGAGAAGACAGCGTGAGAGAGATAAGAAGAATAAAAAATGAAAAAGAAAACAATAGGGTTGGCTTCAGTTGTAGTTCTACTATTAGCTTTAGGTTACATTATATCTAATTTTTTAAAAGTTTTAGAGATAGAAACTTTTGATTTTGAAGAAGATGTGGATTCTGAAGAGGAACAATAATGTTAAACGATCCAAACGTAGAGATCTTTGATGAGATTGAAAGATTGTATTTAGAGTTTGATGAAGTCATGGAAAATCTTGGATCAGACAATCCAAAGACTCCGCCGCCTTGGGTTGTCACAAATGTATTAGACCCAAGATATTTTGATGCAGATCAAATTTTAGAAAGATTGAAGTATACAGAGAAAAAGGAATCATGAAATCTTTTTGCGTAGACAACATTTTTGAACAGGATATGTTTGATAAAATAAAGGAGTGTGTATATTCACATATAAACAGATCCAATGATTTTAACTACGCAAGCTACTACGGTAGGTATTGGAACTTTATAGAGTTTCCAGCAGAGATAAAAGACTACATTGTGGCTAAAGCTAGACAGCATACTTCAATAGATAATCTAGATATTTCATACACACAGTGCATAAAGTATAAAAAAGAAAATAATTCTATTCCAAGACTAGATAGTCATGTTGATAACTTCTACGCAGTTTACACAATGGACATTACAATAGACGCTACACTTGATTGGCCTTTGGTCATTGAAGATAAAGAGTTTGCATGCAAAAGCAACTCCGCTATATTTTTAAAGGGAGACGAAGATAATCATAGTAGACCTGCTTATCCAGGAAATGATGATGACTACATGGTTATGCTTTATGTAAATCTAGTTCCTGAAGATCATCAAATAATGAAAGATGTTGAGAGATTAAAAAATCTTTCTCCTGAAGTAAAGCAGGCTTTACTTAAGACAGCCATACCAAATGACGTTAATAGAAATCCTAGCTCTAAAAATAAAAGACTGCCTTGGGGTAATTATGATGGATAGATCTCAAAGACTCAAGCTGGTAATAGAAGAATTATTAAAAGATATAGATATGAGCGGTGAAGAATGGAATGACTACGATAAAGATGGCGTTCCTTATTGGAAGAAATGGCATACAAATGGCAGATCCGAATCAGACTCCAAGTAGGGGAGAGTGGGCATGTCCGTGCTCAGGGTGCCAGAAGGCGGTGGCATTTGAAAGAAAGCAGCTCATAGAAGAGATAAAACAATTAAGGCTATGGTCTCATACCTCAGAGTCTCCATATGATGATATTATTCTATTGATTGAAAATAGAATGCCAAAACCGAAAGCGAAAAAATGATTGATTGGTTAGTTAGACAAATATTTAAATGGGAAAGTTTACGCCTTGCTTTATATGGTGAGGTTAACTTTTATAACTCAATGACTAGAATAATGAAGGATCCAGAGTCTATGAAAACTGCATCAGCATTTTGGGACGAGGGTGATGGCTGGCGTGGATGGACAATTGAAGACAATAAGTATTACTTTAATGATATACCAGAGCATGACTTAATGGGTGCTATGGAATCACTTGACGAGATGCATGTCCAGAGATCACTTTAAGAAGCTTTGGTCTACTATCCTATCTAATGGAGTTAGGCAGGATGCTGAGGGTAATTGGACAGTAATTAATTCATCTACAAATAAAAGGCGGATGGAGAAGACTGGATCCTCAGTAGGCGGAGCATCAGGTCCATCCTCTCAGGAATGGATACCTGCTAAAATATATGTTACACCAGAAGAGTTGGCGGAGATCTGGAATAAACAAGGCGGGAAGTGTTATTGGTTTAACATACCTCTAGATATAACACTGCTATATAAAGACCATAAAGATTGGATGCCTAAGCATCCTTTAGCTCCATCCATTGATAAGATAGATGTAAATGGAGACTATACAAAAGAGAATATAGTTATCTGTACACGTTTTGCTAACTTTGGTAGAAATGTATGCGACTTTGATAAGTTCCATGAAATTGTCGACATATTAAAAGGAAAGCAGTTGACTAAGAATATAGAACAACTATCTCTATTCAATTAAGGAGAGACATGATATATCACAAGCATTTATTAGTAAACGCTAAAGTAAGAAACCCAATTGCTACAGAGCAGGAGGGAATCGATTTCTTGACTAACCTAGTCAACAACATCGACATGAAGATCATTAAAGGTCCATTTGCATCCTATGTAGATAAGGAAGGCAACAAAGGCTTGACAGCTATTGTAATGATAGAGACAAGCCACATAGCATTTCACATATGGGATGAAACAGATCCAGGATTGATCCAGTTTGATCTGTATACTTGTGGTCGACTAGAATTAGATAAAGTTATATCTATATTTAAAGAGACATTTGATGTAGCATCATTAGACTATGTTCTATTTGATAGAGAGCATGGGTTTAAGGTGGAGGCGGAAGGTAGCCTGTGATGGGATTCCTAGACAACCTAGAAAGCTACCTTGACTTCGAAGAGGATATAGATAAAGATCTAGATACTGATAAGCCTAACCTTGGTGAAAATAAGTAATAATTAAGTCCCATATAGTGCGAAAAAAGTGCGGCGAAAAGAGAGAAGACATTTGCGAAAATTATTAGATAAGTATGGAACTGAGGTAGAAGAGCTATACGCTCCTATCGATCTAGTAATCCATACTAAGGCTCCAGGTAAATGGAAATTGATCGATATGGAGACGGGGCAGGAATACGTAGGAACCTCAATACCTAATCAATATGGATGCTGGATTAGAATAAAGAATAAGCAGATCAATGAATAAATACTCTGAGATACTCTCAGCCGAAGGCGTATCTTGTGTGGAACTTTGGAAGTCCTTTTATACTCCAGATATAGAGATGGAGACAATAAAGGGCAGAATGAGCCAATATTCCAAGAATGACTGGGAAGCCATGAAAATGGAATCCTGTGAAGTAATATATAAATTCCTATCAGCATATAGGTCTAATTTGTCATATGATAGCCCAGAAGCAATGGAGGCGGCGGAAGCCCATAAAGCCCTAGTAGATAAATGGTTCTTACCTAATACATATGGAAGAGAGATATGGATGGCACATATGGCTAAATTAACAGAGATATCAGGTACATTTGGATCCAAAAAAGGATTCTACGATAAGTTCCAAGATGGATTAGGCGAATACGTATATAAGGCTGTTATAAATAACGCCAAGATACGTATGGCCATAGAGCCCATATCCTAGATTCCCCCCGCCCATAAACATGTCTCTAATAGCCTTATACGGCTTATTTTGGCCTATTGTAGAGATGATCTAAGCTAAAATATACTACTAATTTACTACTAATTATTACTAACATATATGTAATTAGATATATGTGTAATTGGACAGCCCTCCATTTTGCCCCACATAATCCCATTTTGCTCCATTTGTAGCATATTGATCCATATCTGTCAATAGCAGCATATAAAATTCATATTGTCAAGGCTTCAGGGGCATTTTTATATGCTCCGTAAACGGAGAATTTTGCCCACAATTTTGACAGATTTAGATCACATTTTGTTATATTCTATATATGTTTCTTTAGATTAATATACATTTTTCTAGAATTTTGAGGGATTTTTTATATGTGGTCGTAAAGCGGATAATTGGCCCACATTTTTTCCACAAAAAATCCACAGGCTGTGGATAAACCTGTGGATAATTTGGGCTAGATATGTTTAAATAAACGGATGTTCTATGGTTACCTTATTTGTATTATTAGTTTCATGTAACCAAGAGTATCTGTAATTAGTTTCTGATGTATTAGGTAGGGATTTTACGAATTCCCCCCGTTCTTTTGGGGTGATAGGTAATTGAACTGATTTGAGGTCATTAGATACCTTTATCTTGTCAATGATTTTATCTAGCATATTAGCAATGATTAGTCCTTCACAAACGGTGCCGTCATTTGCTACTTCTCTTCGATACCGTTCCGCCTGCTTTTCTACAATCCAGGCTACAACCTCCATAATACGGTCTATGGTGTAGATAGGTTGGTCTGCTAAATACCTGCCTAGAGCGGCAGGGTTGAAGAAGTGGTCTTCTACTGAGTTAGCCAGAAGTTCTCCGATTTGCTGTTCCTTGGTTTTCATAGTCCGCCTTTCGTATTGAGATTATATCATAAGGGGCTGGCACTTGGCCAGCCCCATGTCCACCTACTGGACAGCTTACTTCTTTGGCTGTGGCTTTTCTGCCTGGAAGACTACGCCAGCCTCTGCAGCATCCTGCAGCGCCTTCTTGGCGGCGGATGAGAAACGTCCACGCTTTCCTACAGTAATGCCCTTTGATACTAGATATTCACGCTTTGTTGCCATTTGTTTGATCCTTTCATGATCTGTTTATATTAATTATATCGGATACCCACGAATTTGTAAATACCCCCGTAAGAGCTAAGTTTAGCCCGTACGTTCCGCCTTATATATTTAGTTGTAGATCCATTGATGTATCCTCATTTAGATATACATCTGTAGCCTCAATTACATCATCTGTTGCAATTGAATTCCATTCTGTCTCAGGCAATGCATTTGCTAGATCGACAGCTTGATATGCATCTTCAGCTTCGACAATTGTATAGTAATTATGATACTTGGTTCCAAATACTCTATACGTTGTCAAGAAGCTCCCTCATTTCCCACTCTGCATATGTGCGGACAATAAAGTCCTTATCAAGATTGTAGCAGAATTGCACCGCTTTTGTCAATGACTCAGAGGAGAAAATTGGAATGTCCATTATGCCCGCATTGTCCCCTTTGTCATATACTTCAAATGTCCTGGTGCCGCCTGGAGATACATCATATGCAACTTCCAGGATTTCCAAGCTTGGCTCATAATTACTCATCGTCGCCCTCATCCTTTTCATCTAACCAGCCGTCATCATCTAATGCGACCAGGAAATCATTGTCCCTCATCCAATCTCTAATTGTTTCATCAATGATTTCATCTCCTAGGTCCATGCTTAGGCCAATGCCGTCTACATCTTCCCAAAACTTATCAAAGATTTGTTTTAACGTTATGCCGCTAGGCACAGCCTCGTCGACATAGTCATTTACAGCAAGGTCCTCAAACCTGTTGTTCTCATATATGTTGCGGAGCACATCAAAAGTCCATACCCATAGCAATGACGGGAAGACTGGAAGAGTTGTAATCTTATCTACAATCTCATTTAACTCCTTGTATATGTCGTCCCTACGTGTTGCTTCCTGTAGATCTAATTCAGCCATTCTTCTTTGTCCTTTCCTGGATTGCAAATGATAGTTGATATGTTAATGCATATACGTGACTGTAAGCGTCGCACATGCCTTCCCAGTACTTCCGCTCCATGGATTCCATGGCGTCAGAGTAATCGTTGTCCTCCTCAATGCGTTGGGCCTCCAAGAATTCCTGTTCAGCCTGATACATTAAGTTCTTTAGTTCACCGTGCAAAATATTGGTCCCCGTCTCACCAAGGTCAATTAGTTTCTGCAGGCGTGGTTCTAGTTGTGTGGTGTTCATGAGCCCATTATATCCTCTACCACTGACAAAATGTGGCGGGTAGCAAGGAGTTGCCCAGACCAATGATTATACTCATAATCTAATTCTTTACAAGCTTTAGATTCAGGGTCAAGTTCTTCCATTTCAGAAGAAATATTCTCCAAATCTTGTTCTAAACTAATTATATGTAGTTTGATATATTCTACAAGTTTAACTTTTCTATTAATATATTCTGATTCCATTATATTCTTCCTTCCGCTAATAGACCTTCTAGTAAATCTAATGTTTTATTAACTCCGTCCACATAGTCTTCTCTATCTAAAACTCTGCGGCGGGAAACATAGATTAAAGAAGCAATCATTAGTCCTAAATCCTTTTCAGTATAACCTAACATTATGCCTCCTCATCCCATTCAATATAATATTCATCACTAGGTGTTAGATTATAATGTTGATTAAATCTACCTTTGATGTAGTTATCATTAGACATATCTGCAAATCTCCAATCTGCATACATCTGACCTTCATCTAAATTAGAATTAACCCAATCTTCGACAAGTTGTTCTCCTATCTCAGAATAGATTGCATCTATAACCATTTGGTTTTCATTTTCTAGAAATGATTCCATTATACTTCCGCCTTTTCTGTAGTTTCCAATAGTACCATATGGGTCTGACATTCTGCCATTGCCTCTTCATCTTGCCAAGAGCCTTGGTTGCATTCTGAGCAGAATTCACCGCAGTCATTGTCACAATATGACAATGTATCAAAAGATTGGCAAGCATAACAACGATTCTCATATTCTAGAATCTCTTTAACTTCACCACGAAGAATCTCATACTCTCCACCCCAACCTGTTTCCTCTTCATACTCTAATGTGAGCAGGCTGTTCGGAACAAGATTACTTAGTTTAGTTAGAATAGTTACAGCAGGTGACCATGCAGTCTCATACTTATATACAAGCCAATTATCATCACCCTCAGACTTATATTCAATTAGTTCTGTATTTGGATATTCATCACCGTCACGGACGGCTACATCCCATTTAGTTCCCCAATTAGAGTTATTCCACGAATACCAGTCCTTCTGAGTTTTAGCAAACTCAATAGACTTGCGGAACCAATCAGGGTCATTTGTATCTATACCACCACGAGAAGGCTGACATGCATATTCCTCATCAGTAATACCGTCATCTTTATATGAGTGGATATTAAAGAAAGCAAAGACAGGATTAGAATAAGTTACCTGTTGAATTTTGGTGGGGAATCCTGAAGAACTAATATCACCCATACCATATGTCTCTTGTGCTAATGTAAATGGACTATTCAGTCTATCTTTGATATAATCAATTTCAGACTTTGGTCCTTGAATTGTTAACGTGTTATAACACCAATTTGGCATTTTATTTCCTTTCGCTAATACCCCAATTATATATCAGACCACTGACATTTGTCTATATGGTGTGCATCACACCAAAGCTGATCAAATTTTCAGGGATTTTACTTGACTTCCGTAAAAGAGATATGATACCCTCATGTCTTTTTGCGGGCCAAACAAAAAATCTCCCAGGCAAGCTGAGAGATCTTAAGATAAGCAAGGCTGCTAGCAGAACGAAAGGAATTAAGTAAACGCTGCTTTATTTAACGACTAGGGGATTCCCTGGTAGCCGCACCTTACTTTAGTAAATAGGCCCGCTAGGACCTATTACTATTATATCATATCTCAGTTAACTAAACTGAGAGTGTTACATCAGCATACTTCTCAACAAAGTTGCTGAGGTCCATTGTGAAGATTGCTTCATTGCTCATTCCACGGACCTTATTGTTCTTGTCACTATGTGGAGCCTCTGCGTGAAGACTAAACGTTTGCTGACTAAAGTCGACAATAGCAATCTTGTGCTCGTTGTCGCCAATCTCATTTACGTGCAGGCCCCATCCAGTTTCTGAATTCCAGTCATCACGAATCATTTGACTGATTGTGATACGTGTTGCATATGACGGGTCATTCCAGCGAGGACGTGCTTTAAACACTGCCTCTGCCAAATTGGCTAGCATGTTATGTCCAGCCCAGTGCCCGTACAGCACAATTGTTTCTCCGTTTGGCTGTACAAAGCCAAAGTTTGCTCTATCTCCCATTTTATTCCGCCTTTTCTAGTTGAGGTACTTCTTCGGTTTTATTTAATTCTATCATTTCATATGAGACCTTGTCAAGGGCCTCTTTGTTTTTATTGTAGTGGTGACCACAAAATGCGAGCTCGCCTTCTACTAATCTAATTAGATACATAGCTTGAGCTGAGCCACATTGATCGCAGCCAATCCACTTATTTAGATCCTCAGAGGTCATAGTCAACGGTACCAAATTCTAGGCGGTCAGCAATGTCATCATATACCTGCCCGTCCTCAGATGTTTCTGCCCACAGTCGGATATTGTTTACAATAACCTCTCGTGCAAATTTAACACCGTCTTCAAATCCGTCCTGATAATCCATTTTTATCTCCCTGTGTATCCTGTCGGTTCGTAGTCAGATGTGTAAGTCTCTGTTAGATTAAACTTATCACGAATGCTACTTACTTTCTCAATACTACCAGTTCCAATGTTGAATGTCAATGGTGACATTAATTGTGGGTCTAGCCCAATCATTTCTGCTGCCCAGAAGGCCTTTTGCAAGGCCAACTGGGAAGGAGCGGTAAGTTCAAAATACATTAGAACTCCACGTCCGCATCTTCAACATCAAATGATTCTACAATTACATCACCATGATATGAATCTACAGATAGATTATCTTGAAGGAAATACTTTGCATCAAAGTCTTCAATCTCTTCAAGTGGGCAAGCATATGTGATATCAACTGTGACTGTTGCACGGATTGTGATATCTTGCTTTGGTTCATGACCAAGGATTTCGCATAGGTCGTTAAGAACTTCTGCCTTCTCGTAGTTTGGATTGTACCAACCTTCTGCAGTCATGTTGCCAAGGATTTGGCTAATCTGATTATTAGAAATAGATAACTGCTGTTCCAGTCTCTTAATTCTTTCTAACTTCCACTCAAGGTCATTAACCTTAATTGTTGGATATGTAGGGACACCGTCGATAATATCTTTGTATGTTACAAGGAGATTAGCGTTGTATGTCTCAGGCATTGTGTTTGTTTCCATTGTATTCCTTTCGTTTGTCATGGTGAGAATTATACACCCATGGACTGACAAATATCAATAGGAATCCAGGGCTTTTTTTATTTGTGTCGTAAATCACAAAAGCTGCCTTCAATACTGCGGGCGTCTCATTATATGAAACTAAAATCTCATTCCTGGCGATCCATAACGGACTTGAACCGTCGACCTCTACCGTGACAGGGTAGCGCTCTAACCAACTGAGCTAATGGACCATGTGGAGCAGTTTTTACACTTGCTCAGGTGTTGCGTTTTATTAGAACGCTTTTACTAACTTGAGAAGTTTATTTTTCTCAGCAGTAAGAATTGGGTCAAAGCCACTTGCGCCCGCCATTAGCGATTCGCTATTGCCACGACCAGAACGGAAATAATCAAGGCGTTCAGTAAGCGCATTGAAAGCACCCCATTTTGTTCCCTTGATATTAGCATTCGTAGGTGAGTTATGATAAAGGTCATCAATTAGAACAACCTTATTTTCCCACTTTTTCAAAGCACCCTTAGAATCCTTTTCAGGCTTAGGATAAATTGAAGTAATCAACTTAGAAAATTCTGCGTTAGTAATCTCTTGCTTGAAGAGTTCTTGCGCTTCCTTTTCAAATTCGTCAAAGTATCCAAGAGCAAGACCAAGAGTCTCACGAGCAACTTGAATGCGACCTTCAACAGATTGAGTATGGCGAATCTTGAATGATTGCTTAGCATTACGCATAGCAAGATTCAAAGTGTTTTGGCATACAACACGAACAGGTGTAATCGCTGCTTGAACAGCAACAGAGCCGTCGTGTGAAGTCCATACGATTAGATAAAGTTTTGTTTGGTCATTAGCACCTTGTGGGTCTAATACCATTGTGCGAGGAATATCAACAGTTCCGAACACAACTTTACCATTCTTTAGAGAGCCAGCAGATTCCCAACGGCAGTTAGGGTCTGCGTCATGAATATTATCTGCGAAAGCAAATAGTTCTTCATTCTGAACAGGCTTATATCGCTTACCAACAGTAGCAAGAACATCGGTTCCGCCATTGAATGGATTTGTGCGAATAACTAATTGAGCATTAGAAACATCATTCCATTCGGTAGAGATATGGTCAGTCAATGGAGACAAGCGAACATTCCAATTGGAAAGTTTTGCTTCGTCAAGCATTGTTTGAGTAGTTACATCTTCATCTTGAGAGAAGATTCGATTTGCGAGATTGTGCCATGCGGGAGTTCCACGCAAAGCAAAGGCGACTTCGTCGCCATTTGTTTCAAGGTTATGAGCCATGAATTTATCCTTTCGATTAGTTGAGTTCTCATTATAGCAAAGGGGTCTGACATTTACAAGGTTAGTTAGTCATTTGTCCGAATTGTCCGACGTGATCAATATCACAGAATTCAGGGCTTTTCCACAGGCAGCCGTAAGGCTGTGGATAACCCCGCAGCTATTGCGGGCCAGCTTGGGAAGATGGGGCGGGGATCTAGATGATTACACAGTTCAAACCCGCCCCAAGATCATTAGCCAAGCAGATTTGTTAGTTTAGTTTTTGGTGGAATAAATTCGGCTGGAAGAATTAGTGCTGTTGTTTTCTTTTTCTTTAGTTGGTCATATACATAAGCACGAATAGTTCCGTCAAACTTACGCAAGTTACTAAATACTAATTCAGTTAGATATTCTTTATCTACACCTTGCTCAGAATAAATTGTTACATCATTATCTTTGTTTTCGTCAAAGATTTCTACACGATAACGATTTTTCATTTTGTTACTTTCTCTAGTAGGGATAATTGGTGAGCAGTTTTGGCTCTTGCTCAGGAGGTCTGCGTCTTTAGGTCGGCAGTAACCTTGCTCTATAGTATTTCTATAATCGCCCTAATCAGCCTGGCGAAGTTCTTATTGTAGCATTATGCGCCGATTTTTACCATAGCCCAACGCAAGCCATTTTCAGTATTCAATCCTAGTTTAGTTAGATTAGGACGAATAGAAATAATCTCGCTGATTGTGCCTGTAATTCCTGATTTGCCTGTGGTGAATACATCTCCCTTTCGGTAGAAGCGACCCTTAGCGGTATCTAGAATTGGTGACATTTTATTTCCTTTCATTAGTAGGTGGGTTTGAGCAGTTTTTAGACTTGCTCAGGTCGTTGCTGTTATTTATAGATAACGAGCAATAGCGTTATAGGTTGAAGTTGAAACTACTTCCTCATCTGTCATTTTCAGAATACGGATAGCGTTTTCAATTTCCTCTACCATTTCCTTGTATTGCCAATCGTGGAAACTCTCAAAATCCTTCTGTGGTTCAGTAGGAAGTTCAATAGTTCCCTTTGGCAAGGAGAACGATACATTTATTTCGCCATTGTAGCGAGTGTGAGCAGACAAGTCCTCTGCCTTAGAGATTTGAGAAAGTGCTAACTTAGCAACTTCCTTGTTGTATTTCTCTTGAGCCTTTGAGAACTTTTCCTCATTGACTTTCTGATTAGCCTTATCCTTTTGGAGTTGTGCTAACTTTGTTTCTAGTGCCTTGATTACCTTAGTTGTGGCAATCTTGACATTTATCGCTTTTCCTCTACTCATTTTTTTCCTTTCGTTTGTAGGTGGATTATTGTATCAGGTGGGTCTGACATTTCCCCGTAGGGAGGAAGTTCTTACTTACGACATTGGGCTAGAACACTTCCTAAACTGCCCCTGTTTCGTTTAGTTTGTTAGACTTCTACTGAAGTCCAACGCTCTGAACCATTTACATCAAGTAGCACTCTCGCCACTCCGCTAGGGTGGTTATCTACTGCCTTGATTACTCCGACTACGCCTGACTTAGCAGTTGTAATCGTCTGACCGATTTCTAGTGTTGCCATTTTGTTTCCTTTCGTTTAGGGGATTTATTATAGCAGAGCCCACCGACATTTAGTAGGCTCTGCCTGTGTGATTTATCTCACAATTCTTCTGGAAGCCAAGCGTCTAGGTGGTTAGCCTCTACGATAGCGGAAGCGGGTGCGGTATTTTGATCCCGCCAAGTAATTGGGGCGGGTAGGTCAATAAGTCGTTGATAGTCTTCATCATAGTAAGCATCAATAGCATCAATACAAGGTTGAACCATTGATAGCGGAACGGGTGGATAATGATTACTGCGTAAGTGAATACCAATAGCATTTTCCAAGTCTAAGCCTAGCTCATCTGAAGCCAAGTCATAAGCAAGATTACTCCCCATTGTTCATTACCTCATCTCTCATTGTTTCTAGTTCGTCAATAGCGTTCATTAGGTCTATGATTTCATCTTCGCTTAGTAAAACTTTCATAGCCTTATCTACTGCGAGAGAAGCAAGCATACAAGAATAAGCATAAATAGATTTAGCGAATTGTTCAGTATCCAAGTCTTTGGCGTGGTGGCAGAAAGCCTGAGCGAAGCCCATAACTTCCTCATCAAAAATACTTTCTTCAGTTGCCTGAATAAGAGCGGTTGCGGTTGATAACATTGTTTTCCTTTCGTTGTTGTTAGTGGGCTAGATTATACACTAGCCCACCGACATTTGTTAGGCTAAGGCTACAAGAGCCTGCGAAGCGCCTAGATTTACTGAATCTAGTTCTGCCTGCAATTCCTCACGGGAAAGTTCGGCAGGATTACCGATAAGTTCAAGAATCATACGCATATTTTCCTGCGTAAATACTCCATTTGGCAGGCGTTCTACTTGAGGATAGAAAGAGCCTTGAGGGTCTAACTTAGATACGAAGTTGATACCATTTACGGTGAATGGATATGAAGCCCAAGTTGTTGTGTCTAGCATTTGTTACCTTTCGTTTGTTTGATAGCGCTATTATAGCCGAAGCCACCGACATTTACCACTTGAAACTCGGCGTGTCGTGCCAATATGATTTTTCTCACATTTCAGGGTTATCCACAACTAAGCCGTAAGCCTGTGGAAAACCCCGCAGTCTTGCGGGCCCTATTCGGAATCTTCTCCCCAAATTTCAGGATCCACTGTTGCTAAATATTCTTTAGCAGCTTTTCTTTCTTCATCGTTACCTAGGACCGTCGACATTAATGCATTAAAGTATTTGAGCTCCGCCATTTTTATTTCTCCTTATTTTTTAGTAGCGCTAAATCTAATATCCGCTTTATTATAAACACACAATCCGCATGACACACACGCAGAACCGTTAGTAGAAATAAGTGGAATGCTTTTCATATTTTCAGGGCACTTAGCACCAGGCTTACCAGTTAATTCTTTCATTACGCTTTCAGTGACAGCGAATGTCTTCCCTAGATAAGCAAGGCGGATACCTTGATTAAGTTTTAAATCATGAGCAATTTCTTTATTCTCATCATCCGTTGAATAGTAAAGTGATAGATTAGGAATATCCTTAAGAATTAATGCTGCGGACTTTACACGAGTATATACCCAAAATTGAATATCAGGCTGCTCTTCAATTACTAAACGCCATGCGTGTGCGTACTCATCATTAAAGAAATCTCCGTCCCAATGAATACGGAATAACATAGGCGCATTCTTTTTAACGCATTCTGTTTTGAATTCTGCAATCATATCGGAAAGCAATGCAAACATCTCCATGCGGTCCGCATTACGTAGCAATTCCCAATTGTGTAAAAGTACGGCCTTTACACCCTTGTAGACTTTTTCAAGTTTTCCTGCGTAGCATACGCTCTCACAAACACTAGTGGCACCAGGACACGAGAAAGCCTTACCAGCAGGCAATCCAAAAGTGTTGGCAATTGTTGGGGTTTTTCCATTTGGTGAGACAGCATTAGCAACTTTCCTATCGTTAGAACGTTTTAATTTCATTAGTTAACCTTTCGTTATGGTCCCAATTATAGCAGGATAGACTGACATTTTTTTAAATATCGCTGCAGATCTAGGGTGATTTTAATCACAGCCGTAACGACACGCCCGACTCCGCAGCTAAGTGCGGGCTAGTTGAAATTTCAACTAATCCCAATTCATAGTTTTACCAACAGCGGCTTTTTTATGTTTTCGTTTTCGTGAATAAACTTTTTTAGAAGGGATCGGAGTCGCCGCATTACTGCGGCGCAACTCCAAAACCTTTTTTATTCTTTCTTTATTCGGTAATTTCATTTCAACTCCTAAAACTTGGAATTTTGTAATTGCTGGCAGAATAAAAACGATTTGCGTCAAATCGTGGATTATCTTTTGCGAACATCTCCGCAAAATCAACAACCATTTTAGAAAATACAGCAGGGTGAGTTTTATCGCTAACATACTTTAGAATTTCTGCGGTAGCAACATAATCTTTACGAGTCATCATTATTTTTCTACCACCTTTCTGCCCTCACGATAAAATACTTTTGTGTAGCATTTTCCGCTAGGTGTAAATAGATTTACAGTTGAGTATTCGTTAGCAAATCCCCAATCAACAAACTTAGCAAAAGTTTTGTGAGCCTCTAACTCATCTGAAATTTGCTGAGTAAAGTGGGCAGGATTTTCATCATAGGCAACAGTTATTTTATACATTAGTCGTTTTCCTTTACAAATAGAGAGCCGTCAAATAATTCATCTGATAGATTACAATCACAAGGTTCAATGTTGTAATCCTCTTGACCGCCATAGTAAAGATAACCCTCGCCATAGCACATTGAGCAATCAAACTTTAGTGTTTTGATTAGTTTCATTTTTAGTTTTCCTTTCGTTCTGTTGTTGTTGGAATTGTAGCAGAAGCCACCGACAAAATAGCCTCTAGGTTTTGCGCTTGCTGCGCCTTGCGTTGCTCTATAACAAGAGCCTTGAATTCATCTAGTTTCATTTAGTTTCCCTTTCGTTTAGTTGATTAGATTATAGCGGAAGCCACCGACATTTTAGTAGTCGGCGACCCTGACGGCTACTGTTGCCCATTCGTCATTGAAACGACCTGTTGGGCGGTAGCGAACAGCGAAAGCCTCATAGCCTTCTGGTAAATAAATATCCTCACGCTTTTCTGCGTGGTTGATAATTCCGCCATTGAAACGACGGCGGAGAGAAGTAGGCGCATAGTAAGTATCTACTAGCAAATCGACGATTGAATAAGATTTCATTTTTAGTTTTCCTTTCTTTAGAAACCGATTATAGCAAAGACCACTGACATTTTTAGTCGTGGATACAATTGGACTCAATTTCGTGTCCGAATTCTTCTACGAGTTCTTCGTAGATTTCATCTAAATAATCTAAATAGTCTGACATTAGTTTTCCTTTCGTTATGCCGCAATTTTACCAAAGACCACTGACATTTTTCAACTTACTAGCGAGTAATTCCATATTTTGAGACGCTCAAGCCGTGTGATAAATCTCACAGAATTTGGGGGTTTTTATAACAGTTCCGTAACGACACGCCCGACCCCGTGCCTTTGCGGGCCGTCAAGTCGACACGCCGATGTGTCGATGTGATTTAGATCTCATTCAAAATAAATCGCACCTTTTACATCTTTATGATTTACGCAAACATTACCTTTTGCGATAGGTGTATGGCATTTGAAACAAAGCATTTTCATTTCTGCTTTATTTATCAAAGCCCATTCTAAATCTACTTTTGTAGAGGTAGAGGCATTTTCTAATGATACCCAACCAGCACCATTTTCATTTATTTCAAAAACTTCTAAATAACCCATTATTACAACACCCAACTTTCGTTAGTGTAGGAGAGCCACTCTCCTAAAGTCATAAGACCTTTATACTCTCCGCATTTTCCGCAGAAAGTTTCTGAAGCGTAGTTATCGCAGAAAGAGCAAACGATTAGATTTGCTTCATCAGCACTTACATTTGAGAGAGTTATCTCTCTGATTTCTAGTGTAGTCATTTTAGACCACCTTTCTTTTTTTATCTTGATACCTAGTATCCTAACATAGACCACTGACATTTTGACCCCTTTTTCGGGCGTGTCGCAAAACTATTTTTGTGATTTAGGTCATGTGGATAACTTACGCTCAGGATCTAGGGGTTTTCCACACCTGTGCATAAAGCTGTGGATAACGCCCGCAAAAGACTGCGGGCCGCTGCCGCCTTTGTCAAGGCGACACGCCGTTATTTAGATGTGTTCTTTATCACGCTTTAGCAAGCGCACCGAATAAATTAGGGCGGGTATTCCGATTAGTAAATACATAGGGATATTAGCATATAACCCTAAGAAATCGGAATTTATATATAAGAATTCCCAAGTAATTTCGATCTCCATTTAGAAAGCCTCCTCTGCTAAATCAAAACCATCTTCCATTATTTCATCAAGAGAGATTTCTTCAATCTCTAAATCTTCTTCTTCATCATAGAAATCTATTTCAGAATATCCGTGTTGAATACTTTCGTATTTATAGTCATTGTTATTTAGTTCCCAAGACATAGCGTACATTACTTAGTTTCCTTTCTTACTGCTAGTAGGTTATAACTAGCGTCCTTGTCTATCACTTGTAGTTCTTTCATAAAGTCTAGTAGTTCTTTAGTAGAGTAGAAGGTTTCTACTGCTAGCACCTTAGTTTTCTTACCATTCCAAATCGCTGCTTCTAGTTTCATTTTATTTTCTATTCCTTTTCGTTTAGTAGTTAGTGGGTCTTATTTGCTTAGGCTCACCCTTTC
>JACCDO010020417.1_pt1 | contig 109338 bp, 103 predicted proteins | sample 7446101 | NCBI WGS metagenome assembly JACCDO01 (sample SAMN15323440, study PRJNA562643) | freshwater metagenome | isolation source: river surface water | place: USA:Blue River Watershed | collected 2017-08-16
AGTTTAGTATTTTTCACTAAACTTGCAAAAAATTTTTTTGTATGTCAAATCATAATGTAACACAGATTGATTCTGCAACCTTATGGGGAGGTAAAGTTTCACCTTTCTCTACAAGTTATGGAAAATTGATGATGTGGTTCTTCTTAGTGTCTGATGCATTGACATTTGGAGGACTTTTGGTAGCGTATGGATTTACGAGACACGCGTGTCAGGATGCATGGCCAATTGGTGAAGAAACTTTTAATTCATTGCCTTTCCTTGGACATGGTTATCCATTGTTATACGTTGCTTTGATGACATTTATCTTGATTGTTTCTTCTGTAACCATGGTGTTAGCTGTTGAAGCAGGTCATAGAATGGATAAAAAAGGAGTTGTGAAATGGATGTTGGCTACAATCATTGGTGGTCTATTTTTCGTAGGTTCACAAGCATGGGAGTGGTATCACTTTATTCATGGTTCTGAATTCGGAAAAGTAGAATTGGCAGATGGTTCTAAGGCAATCGTTCATGGTCATTTTGGTGAATTGAAAAACTTTACTGTATTAGAAGCAGGAAGACATCACAAAAAAGGAGAAGTGATTACTGATGATTTATTACACCAATTTCACCATGCTATTGAAGAAGGTAAATTAGAAAATGGTAAAATTACTTTACATGATGGTTCTGTTGCAAAAGTGAATAGAGCTAAAGACCAACATATGAAGTTAATTATTAAGGAAGATGGTACAAAATATACTTCTAAAAGCAATATCGAAGGTCCTCAAGCTGAAAAATTATACAATGAAGTAATAAACAGTGGAATACCAAACAAAGTGATTTACGGTGCAAATTTAACTGTAAACGAATATGGTCCTTCTCAATATGCACAATTCTTTTTCTTTATCACTGGTTTCCACGGTTTCCACGTATTTTCAGGAGTTGTGATTAACTTTATTATTTTCCTAGGAGTATTAAGAGGTGTATATCATAGAAGAGGTCACTACGAAATGGTTGAAAAAACAGGTTTATACTGGCACTTTGTCGATTTAGTATGGGTGTTCGTATTTACATTCTTCTACTTAGTTTAATCGAAATAAATTTCAAATAAAAATGGAAAGAGACGATATTATTGAATACTCATTAGATGGTCATCACGATGAGGAAACTGGAAAGCAAATAAGAAAGAAAATTTGGAAAGTAACAGCAATCTTAACGATTATTACTGTTCTTGAGGTTATATGCGGTGCTTTCATTAAACAACATAGTTCAATTTGGCCTTTAGTTAAGTGGGGATTCATTATTTTGACTTTGGTAAAAGCTGCTTATATTGTTTTAATCTTTATGCACTTAGGTGATGAGAAAAAAACATTGAAATATGTTATTTTATTACCATACTTTATCTTTATAATTTATTTAATATTTATCTGTTTGAACGAAGCAAATGCTGTTAGCTCAGCATTGAAGTTTTTCGGATTCTAACCTATGAGTAATAAAAAAGCTTCGGCCGGACGAATAAAAGGAATAGTACTTACTATACTTTTATTTGGACCGGCTTCTTTATTAATATTCCTTTCGTCGAGAGGTTGTAGCCATAAGTTCAAGGAATTGGATGACATGGGTATTGTTAAAGACTATTCCTTTAAAGGGGTTGATGGTAAAATCTATACCTCTAAAGATTTTAAAGGGAAAGTAGTTTTAATAACTACTATACAAAAAACCTGTCCTGGTGAGTGTGCTATTAAAATGTGGCATTTAAGTCAGATGATTTTTGAGCATGTACGTAAAAACCAAAAGAAATTGGGCTATGTGAAAATCATCTCTTATGTTACCGATGGCAAAGGAAATCCCGAACATAATTTGAAAGAAGTTCAATCGATTCTGGAAGATCAAGTGGAAGAGTATGATCCTAAAATTTGGATTCTTGCTGATGGTGACGCCAAAAGTATATATGATATAACGAGAAACGGGAAAAACTTATTAAAAGAAAAGGGTACTAAATACTTTGGAGGACAAGCATTTCAAGAATTAATGCTCCTAGCTGATAAGCAAAATCATTTGAGAATGGTATTGAAAGGAAACTCAGAAGGTATGATTCGAAAAATGAAAGAACATATTGCATTATTAGATAAACAATACGACAAACAAGCTTGGAAAAAACAAGGAAAATGAAAATTCTTTATTTAAGTCTGATTGTATTCTTTTTTTTAGGTTGTAATTCAAAACAAAAAGTACGTGTTTTACCAATTGTAGGAAACTATGATGTTGAATATGACACAATAGATGGGAAAGAAGTCTCTGATACTGTATATCCAAAAATTCCTTTTTTTCAGTTTACTAATCAAGGGGGAAAAGTAGTATCGTCAAAAGATTTAAAAGGTAAAGTATGGATTGCTGACTTCTTTTTTACAAAATGTCCAACAATTTGTCCAACAATGACCGCGCAATTAAAGCGTTTGTCAATTAAAACAAAAGATTTAAAAGATCAGATACAGTTTATTTCTTTTAGTATCGATCCAAACACTGATCAGCCCGATGTATTGAGAAAATATATCACTAAGAATGGAATAAGCTCGTCAAATTGGGTGTTTTTAACTGGAGATGAAAACAAAACACATCAATTGGGTGTTGAATATTTTCAGGTATTTGCTAATAAAGATATTGAATCTGCTGGTGGATACGCACACTCACCTGCATTTGTATTAATAGATAAAGAAGGGTATGTGAGAGGAGTGTATGTGGGGACGGAAACCTCACAGGTTGACCAATTAGAAAAAGACGTTCGTAAATTATTAAAATATGAGTACAACATTGAACACGCAACAGCAGAATAAAGGTTTTAGAAGATTAATTATAGGTGCATCTATTGCTATTCCAATAGTGGTTGCCCTATTATTCGAAATTAAAATTGAAGGTGTAGATTTATCATTTTTACCTCCAACTTATGCAACGATAAATGGTGTTACTGCAGTATTGCTTATTTTCGCATTGATTGCTATAAAGAAGAAAAACGTTGCATTGCACCAAAAATTAGTAAAAGTTTGTTTAGTATTATCACTGTTGTTTTTAGCATGTTATGTTGCTTATCATATTACCAGTACAGAAGTTAAATATGGAGACATTAATCATGATAATAATTTAGACGCTATTGAGTTGGCAAAAATTGGTTCTACTCGAATTGTTTATTTATTTTTACTAGCCTCTCACATTATGTTGAGCATTGTGGTTATACCATTTGTGTTGTTCACATATTTGTTTGCATATGAGCAAAACTTCGAAAAACACAGAAAATGGGCTAAAATTGCTTGGCCGATTTGGGTATATGTTGCAATTACAGGAGTAATTGTATATCGAATGATTTCACCTTACTATATTCATTAAAACATAGGACACGATAATCTATCTGTGTCTTTTTTGTTTTCTCCTAAGTATTGAAAATTCAATTCGTGAGACATCAGAAAAGATGTATTCAAGCCGTTTGAAATATAATCTATTGTATATCCAATAATATATTGGTGCTTAATTCTTAACTGTATTAATCCTAAAAAACTTTCGTTGTTTCTTAAACCTAAACCTATTTTGAATTTGTTTTGAAAATCAAAATATCCTACAGCATCTACTCTAGTTGGATTTGAAAATGTTTTACTAATTAGTAAGTTTGGTAAAAAAGTCACCGTATTTGAGAGTTCGAATTTTGTTCCTGTTGAAGCAATTATATGTGTATTGAAAGATGAGCTTGTACCTAACTTATCCCAAATAGTTTTAGCTAGTTGTTGTATACATAACCCAGCATAATATCTATCTGTATTCCACCAAAAACCCAGAGCTAAGTTTGGAAGGTAAAGTGTTCTGTTTCTATTAAAGCTAGGGTCAGGTTGAAGATAGTTAAGTTTTGTATTATCAAAAAAAAGTTGTGTTAGTCCTCCTCGGATTCCAACTGAGAGACGTGCATCTTTAGTAAAATTCCGATGAAAAGCATAACCGAATGAAATTCGATTGGTTCCAAATGCACCAATATTATCATTTTCAAATTGTAATAATAAACCGTGTCTAGGAGTTAAATATTCTTTACGTTTGTTTTGAATTTGAGTTGAATAATTAATCAAATGTGAATTAGGTGCACCTTCAAAACCAACCCATTGATATCTACTAAGTAGTTTTAATTCTTGATAATTTTTTATACCAGCTAAAGCAGGATTATACGTGTTTTGATTAAAGCACCATTGTGAAAAAATATTTTCCTGTTGACCGTAAACCATTGATAACGATAGAAGCAAGAATGATAATATAATTCTAAAGCTTTTCATCGAATGATTGTTAAACTCCCTTTAATTGGTTCATTTATGTTTTTATCACGAAGTTCTATCACATAAAAGTAGGTTCCGGGATCTATTTGATTTCCATTGAATGTACCATCCCATGATTTTTGATAGGTGTAACCTGTAGTTTCAAAAATAGTTTGTCCCCAGCGAGTATAAACTTGAACATGACAATTCGGAAAATCCTGTAAAAAAGGAATTTCCCATGTATCATTGATCTTATCACCATTTGGAGAAAAGGAATTTGGGGGTGAATTTTCTTGTTGAATAACATGAATGTTTATTATGTCACTCAGTTTACAATCATCAATCACCCCATTTAGTTGATAGCTTATTGTTTTTTTTGCTATAAATGTTGGGTTCAATGTAGTAGAATCGTCTAAAAATATAGTAGGTGACCAGTAAATTTTATTTGCTGTTGAAGAACCATTAAGCTTGAAAGTAGCACCTTCATAAATAGTCGTATCTTTCCCTGCATTGACATCAAAAGTTATAATTTGGGGGAGTGTAACACTGTCTTTAACAATAAAAGGACACGAGGTAAAACAAGTATTACTTACTTTTAATTGGTCACCTGTTTTTAATTTACTAAAAGATACTACATTAGTATCAGAAACAGCTATTAATTCGTTGTTTAAGTACCAATTATAGGATGTACTATCTTTACAATCCGTAATAGAACATTGAAAAACAATAGCTTCATTTTGGCAATATTTAGGTTTTAATTCTGCAATCGAAAGCGTAGGTATTGGACGATTAATAGCACTACCTTGGATTTGAATATTAAAATTTGCTTCAGCTGGATAGGTATCGCCTGTGTTTAAGGCTCCATTTACGACTAAATAATAGGTTTCATTTGGCTCTAAACCGAAAGCATTCAAAGTAAAACTTGATGTTCCATTTAATTCACATACATCAATTTGTTTGAATGTACTTGCATCGCAGGGTACTTTTGATTGTATAATTGCTGCTTGTAAATTTTGTGATTTACTAGGTTTGTTGACATATTTAATTTCTGAAAAAGAAATAGTTATATTGCCTCCCAATTCATTTGTATAGAAACGAAACCAAACAGTGTTATTTGATGAAAAACATATTTTTGAACTAAAATCGTCTTCACAATCAGTACATAAAGTTTTATTAGCATTTATATTGTTAGCAGTTAAAATTTGATTCGGACAAAGGTCAATTGCTTGAATACAATTGTTATAACTTTCTTGAGAAAAGACAAAATATACATTGAAGCACAAATAAATGAGAATGATTATGTAAGGAAATATCTTTGTGCGTTTATTCATAGTTAAGTTATATACGTTAAAATTCCATTTTTGTTATAGATTTTCTAAAAAAATAACATAATTATTGACTTAATATACAACTAACATTGTAACTTTATTTTTGTCAAAAAAAAGGTGACTGTATTATTAGATATGGAATTGGTTAACAGAGAATTGAGTTGGCTTTCATTTAACGAAAGAGTTTTGCAGGAAGCGATGGATATGCTTGTCCCTATCATCGAGCGGTTACGATTTTTGGGGATATATTCGAACAATATGGATGAATTTTATCGTGTTCGTGTAGCGAATGTTAAGCGTTTAGTTGGTATAAAAAATGCTGCTGTTCAAGGGTATAAAGGTTCTGCATCTGAATTATTAGAAGATATTCGTGAAGAAGTGATGCGTCAACGAAAAATGTTTGACAAAACTTATCTAGAAATTTTAGAACAGTTAGAAAAAGAAGGTGTTTATCAATTAACAGAAAAAAATCTTTCAGAAGAACATAAGAAAGAATTGACTCGATTTTTTCATTCAGAGCTAAAGCATGAAATTGTTCCAATTATATTAAATCCGAAGAATGCTTTTCCTAAATTACAAGACAAGCATATTTATTTAGCAATACGACTAAAAAAAGCTACTTCTAAAAAAGTACAATATGCATATATTCAAATACCATCATCATATTCAAGATTTTATCAAATAACAGATTCAGAAAAAAATTATTTCATCTTAGTTGATGATATCATACGATTACATTTAGATTCTATTTTTTCCATTTTTGAAGCTGATGAACTTGAAGCATTTACTTTTAAGTTTACCCGTGATGCAGAATTAAATTTGGATGATGATTTATCTGTGTCTTACATCGACAAAATGGAAAAGTCATTACAAAATCGAAAGAAAGGTGAACCAGTTCGTTTTGTTTATGACCGAAATATGCCGGATGACTTAAAAAGGTATTTACTGAAGTCTTTGAATTTAAAAGATGGTTTAAATGCAATACCAGGCGGAAGATATCATAATTTCAAGGATTTTGCCGAATTTCCTGATTTTGGGAAAAAGAATTTGATATATGAAAAATTACCACCATTAGATCATCCTGATTTAGTAAATGCGAAACGCTATTTAGAAGTATTTGATAAAAAGGATGTATTACTTCATTTTCCATATCAAAAATTTGATTATGTTGTTGATACAATAAGAGAAGCAGCAATTGATCCAGATGTGAAATCGATCAAATTGAATGTATACAGACTTGCCAAAAATTCTCAAATTATGAACGCACTTTTAAGTGCAGTTAGTAATGGAAAAGAAGTTGTAGTTGTTTTCGAATTACAAGCCCGTTTTGATGAGGAAAACAATTTGTATTGGGCAGAAAGAATGAAAGAACAAGGGGCAAAAGTTATTTTTGGTGTTCCAGGTTTAAAAGTTCATTCCAAGTTATTAAAAATCACAAGAGTTATAAAAGGTAAAGAGAAAATAACAGCATACGTAGGAACTGGAAATTTTAATGAGAAAACAGCTAGAATTTATTCAGATATAGGAATTTTTACTAGTAACAAATCCATTTGTCAAGAAGTCAGAAAAGTATTTAATTTAATGGAAAATAATATGGAACGAAGTACATATCGTTCCTTGTTATTATCTCCTTTTAACAGTAGAAGAAAGTTAACTGCTTTGATTCAAAATGAAATTGACAACGCTAAAAAGGGATTAAAATCTGGAATCAAAATCAAAATCAATAATTTGGTGGATGATGGTATGATTGAAAAATTATATCAGGCAAGTGATGCTGGCGTCTCTATTCAAATGAATGTTAGGGGTGTTTGTTCTTTGGTTCCAGGAAAAAAGCATTCAAAAAATATTGAAGTAATAAGTATTGTTGATCGATTTTTAGAGCATGCAAGGTTTATTATTTTCGAAAATAATGGAAAACCATTGTTTTACATATCATCTGCAGATTGGATGGAGCGTAATTTAGATAAACGTATAGAGGTTGGTGCACCAGTTCTTGATGAAGTATTACAACAGGAATTACAAACAATTTTTGGCATACAATGGTCTGATAATCAAAAGTCCAGAGTCTTTGACAAAAAATTGAAAAATGAATACAAAACTAACGAACTACAAACTCCAATACGTTCGCAAATGGCATTGTATGAATATTATCAAAATTTATTATTGCTAATAAACAAAAATTGATGTCAAAAAAAATTGCCATTATTGGTTTCGGTTGGCTTGGTTATCCTCTTGCAAAAGGTCTTATAAACGACGGTTATGAGGTTGTAGGAACTTCTACCACAGTAGAAAAAGTAAATAAATTAAATGAAGAATTGATACCAACTGTAAGGTGGACTAACAGAGAAGAACCATTTAGTTTTCAGTCAATTTTTGAAAATGTTGATATCGTTGTTTTAAATTTTCCTCCAGGAAGACAGACAGAATTCAAATCTTATGGTGATAGTTTAGCTCAAGTCGTATTGTCTTTTCCAAAACAAACAAAATTTATTTTTATCAGTTCAACAAGTGTATACCCAGATTTACCAAAATATTTTAGGGAGGAAGATGTTGATTTACGTAGTAGATCTGAAGAAAATAATATTGCCTTTGCTGAATGGACTTTACAAAATACACTTGAACCAGCTTGTTTGACTATTATTCGTATGGCAGGTTTAATAGGTGACCAAAGACACCCTGCACGTTTTTTTGCTGGTAGAAAAGAAATACCGAATGGAGGACACCCTGTAAACCTGATTCATAGAAATGATGCAATTTCTTTAATCTATTTATGTATAAAAAATGAAATTTGGGGTGAAATATTTAATGGTTGTTCTTCAGTACATCCATCAAAAGCTGCCTATTACACCTTTTCTTGTGAACAATTTGGTTTAGAAAAACCAACATTTACAGATGATGAATTAGGTAAATCAATTTCCAACCAAAAGTCTAAAGTTCAATTAGGGTATACATATCAAATGGATAATCCTTTTGATTATTGGAAAGTAAACAAATTATTTTAACGTTTATCTTTAAATAGATAGAAATAAATAAGAATTAAAATACCTGTACAAAAAGGGATCAGTGCAAGTTGTTTGCCAACCACATTTTCAAATATTATTGTTTCATCAAAGTGAAAAAATTCACTTAACATCCAATAACTGTTTGCGATGATCCAACACAAAACAGCTAGGTTATGAAAAGTTTCAGTTACATTATTTTTCATTTTCCAAGTTGTGAAAACACAAAGACTCAGTGTTGGGAAAATCATCATAATACCTAACCATTTCCATTCAAAACACCAACATAAATCTTTTGATAGCCAAAATAATATGTGTAAATTTTCAATTCTACGTATTTTATCTGGTATAGTCATTATTTTACATAATCTTGTTTGAGTACTAGAATGTATTGGTCATTTTCTAGTTTGCGGTATCCATATTCATAACAGAAATAATAAATTCCACCTTTTTGGGTCTTATAAATATTGGTAAAATAATGAAAATTAAAACCTTCTTCTGCTAGAGTAATGCCATCAACGGTTACTTTTCCTTTTGGGTTAAGTTTTTCTAATATCCGTCTGTTTTTTCGTAAAATTCCATTGATACGTCTTACATATTTATTGGCGTCTTCGTTCAATTTGTTATTATGTGCATTACGACAATAATCTGAACAAAACTTTTGATCTTTTCTACCTCTTAATTTGGTTTTACATTCCAAACAAATACGTTCAGTGGCCATGTATGATTGACAAAATTTGGCTACAATGTTAACATTAATTAACAGCAAATGCAACACTTACGATTTCAAACTTTCTCAATTTTGTTGTTCAAATTGTGTGAGTTATGTCTACATTAGAAAATAATGTGTTAAGTCCTGCGGAAAGCATCCGTGTTTTGACTGAAAAAATACAAACAGAAAATCAAATCATTCAATTATTAAGAAAAGAAGTAAGTAAGGTAATTGTTGGTCAAACACACATGTTAGATCGTATGTTAATTGCTTTATTAGCAGAAGGGCACATCTTGCTAGAAGGGGTACCTGGACTAGCAAAAACATTAGCGATTAAAAGCTTATCGAATGCCTTAGATGCATCATTTAGTAGAATTCAGTTTACCCCTGATTTACTTCCTGCTGATGTGAGTGGAACGCTGGTTTATAATCAAAAAAGTGAACAATTTACAGTAAAAAAAGGTCCTGTTTTTGCTAATTTTCTTTTGGCTGATGAAATAAACCGAGCTCCAGCAAAAGTGCAAAGTGCCCTTTTAGAAGCAATGGAAGAACGTCAAATAACAATCGGAGATGAGACATTTGATCTACCAACCCCATTTTTAGTTCTTGCGACGCAAAACCCAATCGACCAAGAGGGAACTTATAGTTTACCAGAGGCGCAAGTGGATCGATTTATGCTGAAAGTGGTTTTGGATTATCCTAAAATGGAAGAAGAGAAACTGATTATTCGTTCAAATGTACGTAAAGAGGGACTTGAAAAAGTGCAAAAAGTCATGGGAGTCGCTGATATTCTTCGTATTCGTGATTTGGTTCGTGAAGTATATTTAGATGAAAAAATTGAACAATACATCGTTGATCTAGTATTTGCAACACGCAATCCCGCAAAATATGGATTACCGCAATTGGTTCATATTATTGATTATGGATGTTCACCACGTGCAAGTATCAATTTAGCTTTAGCTGCAAAAGCACATGCATTTTTACAAAATAGAGCATTTGTAACACCCGAAGATGTTCGAGCAATTGCCGTGGATGTTATGCAACATAGAATGGGGTTAACTTATGAGGCAGAAGCAGAAAATATGTCTGCGAAACAAATCGTTGAAGCTGTTATCAATAGAGTTGATGTACCATAAGTAATGAACACAACTGAACTTTTACAAAAAATACGTCGTATTGAAATTCGTACCAAAGGATTGACAAAACAATTCTTTACGGGTCAATATCATTCGTCTTTCAAAGGGAGAGGAATGACGTTTAGTGAAGTTCGTGATTATCAAATTGGAGATGAAGTTCGTACTATTGACTGGAATGTAACTGCAAGATACAATGCTCCTTATGTGAAAGTTTTTGAGGAGGAAAGGGAGTTGGTGGTTATGTTGATGGTAGATATCTCTGAATCGACAGTTTTTGGTACAGGTGAGCGCTCTAAAAAGGAATTAGCTTTGGAATTAATGGCTGTGTTGGCTTTTTCGGCTGTGGAAAATAATGATAAAGTGGGAGCAATGTTCGTGTCGGATCGTGTAGAAAAATTTATACCTCCTGCGAAAGGAAAAAAACACGCATTGTCTATCTTGCGTACGTTCATCGATTTTAAACCCATTTCTCAAAAAACGGATTTGAACGAAGGCTTTACTTTTTACCGAAATGCAATGAAAAGACGTTCAATCTGCTTCGTGATAAGTGATTTTATGAATGAGCAAAACTTGGAACAAAGGATTTCATTACTTCGGAAAAAACATGATTTGATTGCCTTAGCTTTAATGGATAAAGGTGAAGCACATTTACCAGATGTTGGGTTGGTCCAGATGCATAATGCTGAAACTGGATTTACCAATTGGGTGAATACTTCGGACGCTTCAGTAAGAGTGGATTATGAAAAAACATATTTGAAACAACAGGCCGAATTGATTGATTTATTTACACGATTGGGAATAAATCATCAATTGTTAGATACAAATGAAGATTATATTCCAAAATTAATTCGATTGTTCAAAAGACACAAATGATGAGGAAGGTTATCGTCATAGGATTTTTAGTAGGTTGGTTGAATATTTCATTCGGTCAACTAAAATCATATGCTTTACGTAATTCATTAGAAATAGGAGAACAAACAGAATTAATTTATGAAATAAAAGGAAATGGGGTGGAACAACCAATGATATCGTTTCCTGCTAAAACAGGAAAAATATTATGTGAGAATAAAAGATTATCATTAGAAATCATTGGCGTTTTCAATGATACATTTATTCAGCAACAAAATTCTTGGACTTGGCGTGGAACTTATGTGGTAACTGCTTGGGATTCTAACCAATATATAGTTCCAACATTTTCAATTAGTTTAAATCAAAAAGTTCAAACGTTTGATAAGATAGTATTGAATTTCACTTTTCCGAAAGTGGATAAAAATGCAGAAATCAAAGATATAAAATCCATTTTTGCAGATATTCCCTCAGAGTTTCAAACCTGGTTGAAACAAAATAAAACCTGGATTTTATGGAGCTTAGTTATCTTAGCTATTGTATTCATTTTTTGGTTGTGGTTTAAACAGAGAAAAAAAACGTCCTCTATTGAAATTAAAAAATCGATTTCTCCTTCGGAAGAAGCAATTCAAGCAATTGAAAAGTTAATTCAGGACAAATATTGGATTATAAAAGGTAATAAAGAGTATTATTTTAAATTATCTATGATATTAAAATCTTACTTAGGAGCAATTTACCAACTTTCTTTAAATGAGAAAACAAGTTATGAGATTCAACTATTATTGAATCAGTTGCAACTAGAAAGAAGTATTTTGAATGATATTGAATCAGTACTACAACAATCAGATATGGTAAAATTTGCAAAGTCAGAACCAAGTGAATTGGATATGATGAATGTTGGTTTTTGTGCTAAATCAATTGTAGAGCGAACTAATGACACGTTAAGATGAGTTTAGATTCTTTACATATAGAATTTTTAGCACCCCATTGGCTTTGGCTGCTATGGTTTGTTCCAGCGATTGTTTGGTGGTTATTTTACTTAGATCAAAGGAAAAAAGGGTTTTTTAAATTTTCAAGACTAGAAAAACATCAAGTTTCGTTACAAAGAGATTGGATCGATAAAGTTCGAAAATCAGTATTTATTGCTTATGGTTTGATCTTAACTTGTTTTATTTTAGCCCTTTCGAAACCTTTTTTTAAAAATTCAGAAGAGTCACTCAATTTTAAATACAAATATGGAATTGACTTGATACTTGCAATGGATGTCTCTGCATCTATGTTAGCAAGAGATTTCGAACCCGATCGATTAGCAGTTTCCAAAGAGATGGCCAAGGAATTTGTCGATAGTCGTTTTGGAGATAGAATAGGATTGGTCGTTTATGAAGGAGAGGCGATTACAGCTTGTCCTGCAACTTTGGATTACGAAGTATTAAAAAATCAAATAGACTTAATTCAACCGGGAAATTTAGAACCAGGAACTGCCATTGGCACTGGATTAGGAACTGCGGTAACACGCTTACGAAGTGATTTATTGAAGTCAAAAGTCATTATTTTATTGACAGATGGTAGTAATAATTCAGGTTCGTTAACCCCTGAAACTGCTGCTGCTCTTGCAAAAGAAAAAAATATACGAGTATATACGATTGGAATTGGAACGAATGGAATGGCTCCAACACCAGTAATGACACCATTCGGTATAGAGTTTGAAAATGCACCTGTAGAAATCGATGAAAATACTTTACAAAATATTGCTTCTGTGACTGGTGGAAAATATTTCAGGGCAACTGATGAAACCGCATTAAAAGCAATTTATAAAGAGATAGATAAATTAGAGAAACGTAAAATTAAGGATACACAATACAATTCTGAGCCACCTTATAGTCCAGCACCTTTTATCATTGCAGGGATTTTATTGTTGTTGTATGTGTTTGTTGTACAGCGCATTGTTTTAAAAACAAATGAATAATAAAAAATACACATATCCGATTGGAAGCTTATTTCGCTTCGTTATTTTACTTGAAATAATATGGTGGAGTGTTTTTGGAATGGTGTTTATTATTGTCAAATGGATTGATTTTAAGAAAGAATGGGCAAAGAAATTTATACCAACAGAAGCAGAAGAAACTGCAAAACGAATAGCAACCGAATTTTTAACAGCTGAATTAACCCCTTCTGTACTTCATCCAAGGTATGTATGGTTGTTGTTGGTTCTGCCAGTTATTTGGTTTGTAGAAGGAAAGTTTATGCTTTGGAAAAATAAAAGGTTAGGAGTATTTTCAGACAAAACGATACAAACTTTAATGATTTCAGAGGTAAATACAAAAGCACTTAAATGGAGGTATTTTTGGTTGAGAACAGCACTTATATTTACGATTATAGCATTGATGCAACCTGTCTTCGGAACTCGTAAAACAGAATTAAATCAAAGAAATCAAGAAATTGTTTTGTGTTTAGATATTTCAAATTCGATGAATGTCAAAGATTTATCTGTTAAAGATAGTCGCTTGGATATTGCAAAACGTGGGATCATTAATTATATAAATACCCTTAGGGGAGAACGAATAGGTTTATGTGTTTTTGCTGGAACTGCCCAGATTCAACTTCCGATTACAACCGATTATCATGCTACTAAAATGTTTGTCAATGAAATACAAACAGATATCATTTCTCAACAAGGAACTAATATCAATGATGCACTTTTGGTTTCATCTAAAATGTTTACCAAGTCGAAAAATTCAAAAATCACGATGATCATAACTGATGGGGAAGATCATATGGGGCAACTCACGGAAGGGGTGAAAGCGGTAAGAGAAAAAGATATTAAATTAGCTGTTTATGGAATTGGCTCAAATAAAGGAGGTTATGTACCTAATGATCCAACCAAACCCGAATTTGGTTTTAAAATCTTGCCTACTGGAAAACGAGTTGTTTCAAAACTGAATAAAAAATTATTAGTTGAAATTGCTCAATTAACTAATGGTTCAGCGATCGTAATCAATACTAATTATCCTGACTTTCAATCAACCGTAAATCGTTTTTTAACAAATTCAGAAAATCAAAAAGGAATAGATAATGAAATTAAAGTAAAGCAGAATTTTTACCCTTATTTTTTAGGATTAGCAATTATTTTATTTAGCATTTATTTGTTTCATCCTTTATATAGATTAAAGATTAATTTAAACACATTGATAATGAAGTTTTTGTTTATTTTGATATGTTTGCTTTTTGTAAGTAATAGTTTTTCTCAAGATTGGAGAGAGGAACTAAATCTTGCACGCAAACTTTATAAAACAAAACAATACTATGCTGCTTATAATCGTTATTTGAAGGTCAACCAGATTAAACCAAAGAATATTGACATTACAACTGAGTTGGCACAAGCATCATACAAAGTTGGATATGCAAATAAGTCAGTGGACTATTACAAGAAAACCCTCAAAACTTCGCCAAATAATATCCCTGATTTGAATTACAATTTAGGTAATTCTTATTATAAATCAAATGATTATAAAAAAGCGGTAGAAGCATATAAAGTTGCTCTTCGAAAAAATCCGAATGATGATCAGACTAGACATAACCTTACGTTAGCAATGAAAAAAGAGAAAGAAAATAAACCTAAAGAACAACCAAAAGAGAATCAAACTCCAAAAAATCAATCTAAACCACAACCTAATACTTCGAAAGACAATAAAAAAGAACAAGAAAATCCAAATCAACCCGATCAATCTATCCAAAAAGAAAAAACGGAACGAATGTTAGATGAGTTAATGAAAGATGAAATGAAAGCAAAACAAAATGCTCAGAATTCAAACAAATCGAATAAATCAAACAATAATGGTAAAGACTGGTAATTCTATTTTCACTACAATTTTTGTCTTTGTTTTTGGTTTTTTATTTGCTCAAAAACCAGACATACAATTATCCATTAACAAAAAGCCAGTAGAGGTTGGCCAAACTGTTGTTTTTACTTTAAAAGCAAACATAGATGGTCAAATTCAGTTTGATTTTCCTAATTCTTTTATACAAGGAGGAAATTCAAAGAGCGTACAACAATCATTTGTAAATAATTCTTGGTCAGTAGTTATTGAAAACGCACAAGAGGGAATTTTTAAAAAAGAAGGAAAATTCACGGTTTCGGCAACTATTAAGGACAAAGGAAAAACGTATAAATCGAATCCGATAGTTGTCAGCGTTAGACCAAAATCTGATCCCTCTAAGAAAAGAAAATATGACAATACAGAAGGCGAGATTACCAAATTTAATTTAAAAGAACCTGTTTTTGGAATTATTGAGAAATCAAGCGCCAAAGTGTACGAAGGTGAACCTTTAATTCTTGCATCAAAAGTTTTCTCTCGTGTGAATTTGAATATGATGCAGAATTATAAATCTTTTTCTTTGAAAGGAGCTGCGGAAACATTTGATTTAGAGAAATCAGACAATTTTTCATTAAACAGAGAGAACTATCAAGGTTCCACTTTTTTGACTTTTTCTTGTGGTAAACAATTGGTTTTTCCTGCTTCTTCCGGTAAGTTTATTGTGAAGCCTTTTGAAATGATTTTGCAATATTCAACAGGTGGTTTTTTTGATAATCAATTGCGCTTGGAATCGAACGCTACTTTTGTTGAGGTTTTACCTTTACCAAAAGGAGCACCAAAAGATTTTATAGGTGCGGTTGGTAAGTATTCTTTGAAAACGAATTTATCTAAAACTTCTGCAAAATTAGGGGATATTGTAAGTTTAGAAATGATTGTCAAGGGAACTGGAAACTTGCATACTATTTCAAAGCCGAAATTGAATTTACCAGAAGGTATAAGTTTATACGGAGATCCTGAAATAAAGGAAGATTTAGATTATACTGATGAAGGGGTTACAGGTTATAAAACTTTTACCTTTCATTTAAAGGCAAATAAAGGAGGGGAAATTGATCTAACCAATTTATCTATAAGTTATTTTGACCCTTCAATTAAAAAATATGTATCGATAAAAGGAGACTCTCATACCATTAATGTTGATGGTCCAGTAGAAGTTGCTAAAGTTCAGGTAGCCGATTCAAATTTAGTTAATCAAAGGGAAGAGGTATTGGTAAATCCGAGTCCTCAATTTCAAGAACAGGAACCTACTATTCCGCATGCAAATAAATGGATTGTATTTTTATTGTTGATTATAGGTGTATTAGCAGCTCTGTTGTTTTTATCTGCTCGTAAAAAATCAAAAAAGAAAGATCATTCACCAGTATCGATAAATTCAATCGTTGAGCCAATCACGGAGGAAAAACCAGTTCGAATTTCCACTTCATTTGTTGAGGATGCCGAAACCTATGCGTTAAGAGAAGATTTTCATGCTGCATATAGTTTGATTCATAAACATTTGCCTAAATATGTTATGAGTCAACTGAAATTTAAAGAAAATGAATCGATTACTAGTTCGTTGATTGATGTAATGAAACTTCAAAATGTATCTCAAAACCTCATCAATGATTATCAATTTATCATAAAAACATGTGAAGAGGTGATGTATGGGTATGCTGATAAAAGTACTGAATGGCAAGAGATTAACTTTAAATTAAAATCATTGATTCAAAATTTTTAATTTTTTTTTCATTGAGATTAAACCTTTTTGTTTCTAGCTAGTCAAAGAGATATAATCATTAAAATTTAAACGTTATGAAAAAGTTAGTTTTATCAGTATTAGTAGTGCTAAGTGGTTCAATGTTATTTGCTCAAGATGCACCTAAAGGGGAAAAGAAAGAGAAAATTCAACAAGATAGAAAAGAGTTAAAAGAGGCTAAAAAAGAATTAAAAGAAGCAGGAAAGGACTTGAAAGAAGATGCAAAAGCAACGAAAGAAGCGAAGCAGTCTGGAGACAAGGAGGTGCTGAAAGAAGCGAAGAAGGATTTGAAAGAATCTAAAAAAGAAGTGAGAGATGCAAAAAAGGAAGTTAAAGAAGAACGTAAAGAACTTCGTCAAGATAAAAAAGAAATGAAAGAGACTAGAAAAGAAAACCGTAAAGGATAATATTTCTACTTTTGAGAGGTTGGTCGTCTAGATAGACGACCAATTTTTTTAAACCTATGGCTACCTATACCGATATTGAATTGCTTGAAATGTTTCGTGGAGACAACCCGTCCTACGCTTTCAACTTATTGGTAAGAAAGTATCAAAAAAAGATTTACGCACAAGTTCGTCGTATGGTCATCGATCATGATGATACCAATGATGTCGTTCAGGACATATTTATTAAAGTTTGGAAAGGACTTGAAAAATTTAATCAAGAAGCTGAATTTTCTACATGGTTATATCGAATTACTGTAAATGAGTCACTTACTTTTCTAAAGAAAAAAAGAACACGTTTCTTTATACCGATTCATGATGTAGAAAAGGAATTATCTTCCAGATTAGATGGTGATAAGTCGTTCACAGGAGATGAAATTGAACGTAAATTACAGAAAGCATTATTAACTTTACCTGAAAAACAACGGCTAGTTTTTAATTTAAGGTATTATGATGAAATGCCTTATGATGAAATGTCTAAGGTTTTAGACACTTCAGTAGGTGCACTGAAAGCATCGTATCACATCGCAGCAAAAAAAATTGAAGATTTTTTAAAGGCAGATTAAACCTATTGCTTTTTTGAATGTCTAAAAGATATAGAATTACATAATGGAGGAATTAAAAGACATAGCACCAATTTTGAATCAACTACCTAAAAAAGATAGTTTTCAGATTCCTGAAAATTATTTTGATGAATTACCAGGTTTGATTCAAGATAGAGTTCGTGTGAAAACACAAACTCGTTGGAATTATGCGATAAAGTATGCTTTGCCTTTAGTTTTTTTGATTATTGCTATTGGTTATTTTACTCAAAATAAGACTGATGATACTGTTCAAATCAGTAAACAAGAAGCAGCTGATTACATAGATAATCAAATGGATATAGATTTTGATGAAACTTTGTTGGCTGAAGAAATTTCAGCACAAAGGGTAGAACAACATACCGAAACTTCAGCTGTTGAAGACTATTTGTTAGAAGAAGCAGATGAAGAATTATTAATAGAAGAAATTTAATTACCAAAATGAAAAACTTAATTTTCACACTAATTTTATTAACCTCATTCTCAATTTTTTCACAGGAATCAAAAGCTGATAAAGTGGAAGCAATGAAGGTTGGATTTATTACAAATAAGTTAGAACTTACCGCTAAAGAAGCGCAAACGTTTTGGCCGCTTTATAATGAATACAATTTTAAAATAGAGAAATTACGTAAATCTAAAAAGTCTGATTTTGATGAATTAAAAAATAAAAGCGAAAATATCACCGATAAAGAATTAGAAGCCTTTATAAATGAAGTGTTTAGTTCAAAGCAAAAAGAATTAGATCTTCAAAAAGAATATTACGAAAAATATGCAAAAGTTCTTCCGGTTAAAAAAGTAGCCTTACTTTATCAAGCAGAAAATCAATTCAAACGAGAACTTCTTCGCAAAATCAAAGAAAAAAAATAAATTTCTCATTAAACATCCATCATTAAACATTCATCATTTCATTGTTTATCTTTGTGACAAATTCAAGTTGTGAAGAAACAAACAGCAGTCATCTTTTATGTACTAGCATTTTATGTTGCACTGCAATTTGCTTGGTGGGGATATCACCTGATTGAACTTACGCAGGAAGTTGCTGGAACAGATAACATCGTAACTCACAAAGTAATTATGATTACAGGAGAAGGGCTTGTCTTTTTCTTGATTTTATCATTAGGCTTATGGCGAATTCGTTCTGCAATTAAAAGAGACCAGCAGTTAACTATCAGACAATCAAATTTTTTACTTTCCGTTACCCACGAATTAAAGACACCTTTAGCATCTACTAAATTGTATTTGCAAACATTAATGAAGCGAGAATTTCCAGCGGATAAAAGAAATGAATTACTACAAAAAGCATTGTACGAAAATCAACGATTAGAAGAAATTGTGGAAGCAATTTTAACAGCTTCACGTATTGAAAACGGAACAATGGTTGCTCATAAAGAGTGGATTACTTTAAATGATTTAATGACAGAACTTGCTTTAAATTACAATAATCGCCTAGAAAAAGAGTGGGTAACACTTGATTTAGCTGAAATAATTCATATTGAAGCCGACGTATTTATGACTAAAACAATTTTGATTAATTTGATTGAAAATGCACTTAAATATGCAGGTACTAATGAAAAATTAACTTTGTTTTTATACAAAGAACATCAAAACATTAAATTTGGTGTGAAAGATTTAGGCCCTGGTATATCCAAAGAGGCACAAACAGATATTTTCAAAAAATTTGTTCGTTTAGAAAATGAGGAAACACGATCTCAAAAAGGAACTGGGTTAGGACTTTTTATTGCTGCTGAATTCACGAAGTTGATAGGTGGAAAAATACAATTTTTAGAAAATCAACCGAAAGGAGCGATTTTTGAAATTACGGTTTAGAATTTACAGTCACTGAGATGACATAAAAATAAAGGTATGACACAAAATGTAGGATTAATTATTTTGGATGGTTGGGGTATTGGAGATAAATCGAAATCGGATGCTATTTACAACGCGAATACACCAGTGATGGATGGTTTGCTTGCTACTTACCCTTCAGCAACTTTAATGACTTGTGGTGAAGATGTTGGTTTACCAGATGGTCAAATGGGTAATTCAGAAGTAGGACATTTGAATATCGGAGCAGGTCGTATTGTTTATCAAGAGCTTACGAGAATAAATAAATCTATCAGAGATAAAGAATTTTTTGAACTTACTGCCCTAAAGAAAGCATTTCAAACTGCAAAAGAAAAAGGAGTTGCCGTTCATTTATATGGTCTAGTTTCAAAAGGAGGAGTTCATAGTTCACAAGAACATATTTATGCTTTGTGTGAAATGGCTAAAAACGAAGGGGTTGAAAATGTGTTTATTCACGCATTTACCGATGGACGTGATTGTGACCCTAAAAGTGGTATCCATTTTGTTGAAGAATTAGAAAAAGAACTAGCAAAAACATCAGGAAAAATCGCTTCTGTTATTGGTCGTTATTTTGCGATGGATAGAGATAACCGTTGGGAACGTGTGAAAAAAGCATACGATTTGATGGTGAATGCAGCAGGTGAACAATTTTCGAGTGCTTTAGATGCTATAAAAGCTTCTTATGCGAAAGACATTACAGATGAGTTCATTGAACCAGTAGTAATTACAGAAAATGGTCAACCTATTGCAGTTATAAAAGAGGGGGATGTGGCTATTTCGTTTAACTTCAGAACTGATAGACCACGGGAGATAACTACGGCATTAACACAAAAAGATTTTCCCGAATTAGGAATGAAAAAATTAGCATTAGAGTTGTTTACAATGACTAATTATGATGCTACTTTTCAGAATGTAAATATCATCTTTGAAAAAGACAATTTACAAAACACCTTGGGAGAAGTACTTTCTAAAATGGATAGAACCCAAGTTCGTATTGCAGAAACAGAGAAATATCCGCACGTAACTTTCTTTTTTAGTGGAGGTAGGGAAGCTACATTTCCGAAAGAACACCGAATTTTAGTTAACTCGCCAAAAGTAGCAACATACGATTTGCAACCTGAAATGAGTGCTCCTGAAATAAAAGACAATATCGTTTCGTACATGAAACAAGAAAAACCAAATTTTTTCTGTTTGAATTTTGCAAACCCAGATATGGTTGGACATACTGGTGTATATGAAGCGATTCAAAAAGCGGTGGAAACGGTGGATTCTTGTTTGGGAGAAGTCATTGAGACAGGTTTAGCTTTAGGATATGAGTTTTTGGTTATTGCCGATCACGGAAATGCTGATTTTGCGATTAATGCAGATGGCTCACCAAATACAGCTCATTCCTTAAACCCAGTTCCTGTGGTCTTGGTTACAAATGAAGAAGTTACCCTTCAAGACGGAATTTTAGCAGACGTAGCACCTACTATTTTGGGTAGATTAGGGATTGCAACACCTATTGAAATGACTGGAAAAAATTTAGTGAAATGAACTTTTTAAACAAATAAAAATGAATTTAAATTTAGAAAACAAGACTGCTTTTGTATGTGGAAGTACACAAGGAATTGGAAAAGCAGCAGCATTGGAAATGGCTAAATTAGGAGCTACAATCGTATTGGTTGCTAGAAGCGAAGATAAATTAAAACAAGTATTAACTGAATTACCAACGCCTGTTGGACAAAAACACAGTTATATTGCTGCAGATTTTAGTCAACCATCCACACTTAAAGATTTGGTAGAGAAAAAAGTAGCAGAGGGTACAACATGTCACATTTTGGTAAATAACACAGGTGGACCAAAAGGTGGACCTATTCGTGAGGCTGCTATTGATGAGTTTTACGATACATTTACACAGCATTTAGTGTGTAACCATGTTTTGGTTCAAGCATTATGGCCCTTAATGAAAGAAAATGGATATGGACGCATTATCAATATCATTTCTACAAGTGTGAAACAACCATTACCAAATTTAGGGGTATCAAATACCATTCGTGGAGCTGTTGCAAATTGGAGTAAAACGTTAGCAACAGAATTAGCACCATTTAATATCACCGTTAATAATGTATTGCCTGGGGCTACAAATACTATTCGTTTACAAGGGATTGCAGAGGCTAAGTCGGCTAAAACAAATGAATCTGTAGAAGATATTTTTGCTGATATGGCAGCCGAATCTCCAATGGGACGTATCGCAGAACCTGAAGAAGTTGCAAATGCGATTACTTTCCTAGCTTCACCAGCAGCTAGCTACATCAATGGAATCAATGTTCCTGTTGATGGTGGACGAACTAAATGTTTATAGTAGAATAAATATTTCTAAGTATGTCATGCTGAGCTTGTCATGCTGAGCTTGTCGAAGCATGACATACTTTAATCAGGGAGGATAATTTAATTCTCCCTTTTTTATTCCCTAATTTCTAAAAACTAAAGATTATTCCCTAATCACTCCGCCGAGGCGGATTACTACCCTACGTCACTATTGACTAAAAACTAATGTCTATTGACTAATCACTAACAACTATTTAAATTAAATCTAAATTAACATTCCCTCAACATTATGACAATACTATGACAATCGAATAAGGATTATGCCGCACATTTGCAATACTCAAAGTTGTAACGATGTTGGAACACTTTCATATCCTTGCTTTCACCCATAAAAATTTGGATGTAACCGAAGTTGGTAAACTTCATATAGAGCAAGACAGACAACAAGCAACACTTACAGAATTCAAACATCAGATGCAAATAGAGGAATTAATGTTCCTTTCTACTTGTAATAGAGTTGAATTCTTATTTTGTACTCATTCGCAAGTAGATGCTGCTTTTATTCAACGATTTTTTGAAACACTTTATCCACATCACTCACAACAACAGATAACTCTTTTCCAACAAGCTGTAGAAGACTATTCAGGTATTCGTGCGGTAGAACATTTACTTCAAGTAGCTTCATCGATAGATTCAATGATTGTTGGTGAACGAGAAATAATCACGCAAGTTAGAAATGCTTTTGAATCATCTAAAGCAATGGGTTTAACGGGTGATTTCATTCGTGTAGTAATGAGACATACCATAGAAACAGCAAAACGTGTTTACACAGAAACAAGCATTGCAAACAAACCCGTTTCAGTAGTTGCATTAGCTTACCATACCTTGAGAGATATGAGTATTCCTTTGGATGCTCGTGTATTGATGATTGGCGCAGGAATGACAAATTCCAACATGGCAAAGTTTTTGAAAAAACATGGTTATAAAAATTTCACTGTTTTTAATCGTACGGTTTCAAAAGCGGAATCATTAGCAGCCGATTTAAAAGGAGAAGCTTTTGGTTTAGAAAAATTAAAGTCTTTTGATAAAGGTTTTGATATTATTATTACGTGTACAGGTGCAGAACAGGCGATTATTACTCCTGAAGTGTATGACTTTCTTTTACAGGGCGAAACATCTCGAAAAGTGGTGATAGATATCGCAATTCCACATGATCTTGATGCTGAAATTGTTAAAAAACATAATGTTACTCATATTTCGATTGATTACCTACAAAAGATTTCGGATAAAAATTTACAAGAACGTTCAAAAGAAATCATTCATGTAGAACAAATTTTATCAGAAGCGGTAGAGACGTTTATGCAAATTCATAAAATGCGCAAAGTTGAAATTGCGATGCGTGAGGTTCCAAATATGGTAAAAGACATTCGTTCAACAGCAATGAATGAAGTGTTTAGAAAAGAAATCGAATCTTTAGATGATGATTCTAAAGAAGTTTTAGATAAAATCATTGGTTACATGGAGAAAAAATACATGAGTATGCCGATGAAATTAGCAAAAGAAATAATGCTAAATTCCTAATCAACAATTACCGAATTAAAATGAAAAAAATTACTATTGGTTCTAGAGGAAGTGACCTTGCTTTGTGGCAAGCAAACCACGTAAAAAGACAATTAGAAGATTTAGGTCATGAAGTGGAAATCAAGGTAATTATCACGCAAGGGGATGCAATTCAGAATTTAAGTTTCGATAAATTAGAAGGGAAAGGATTCTTCACTAAAGAAATTGAAACAGCATTATTAGATAAATCGATTGATTTAGCTGTGCATTCTCACAAAGATTTAGAAACAAACCCACCTGCAGGCTTGATTATTGCAGCAGTTTCTGAACGTGAGGATCCATCTGAATTATTATTGATTAGAAATGAATCAGTAGACAAAAGCCAAAAGTGGAACTTAAAATCAGAGGCTATTATTGGAACTTCTTCAGCAAGAAGAAAATCTCAAATTAACTTATATCGTTCTGACTTACAGATCAATGATTTAAGAGGAAATGTTCCAACTCGAATTCAAAAACTACGTGATGGACAATATGACGCTATTTTATTAGCTAAAGCGGGTGTTGACCGTTTAAAATTAGATTTGTCTGAATTTCATGTAGAAGTATTGAATCCGACTGAATTTGTACCTGCTCCAGCGCAAGGAGTACTAGGTTTACAAATCAGAGAAGACGATGCTGAAATGAAAGAAATTATGGCACATTTAAATCATGTTGATGTTGCCAAAAAAATAGGCGTTGAACGTAAAATCTTAAATTTAATGGAAGGAGGTTGTCAACTTCCTTTAGGAGTTTATTGTCCGAATGAAAAACAAGTATTCGTATCCTTTGCTCCTGCAAGTAATTTAGCTTCTAAAAATTTTTATTTTGAACCAGAACAATTAGATGGTTTCGCTGAAAAAGTAGTGGCTATTTTAAACGAAGTTGGATAAAACAACTATGATTTCTTCAGTTTTCATTACCAAAGAAGTTGATAACGAAAGTGAATTAACTAAATGGTGTAATAAAAACAATATCAAACTAGTAAACAAATCATTTTTACATTTTGAATCATTAACCTCTTCTGTATTACCATTTGGAGAGGTTTATTTTTTTACAAGCAAGCGCGCTGTTTCTTTTTTCCTGTCTCAACATAAAATTCCAGATGAGGTTCAAATAGCTTGTGTAGGTCAATCAACAGCTAATGAATTCTTAAAAAGAGGAATTCCTGTTGATTTTATTGGTAAATCAGCAGGAAACCCAGAACAGGTCGCCAAGGAACTATCCCATTTTATCAGCCAAAAAAGTATCGTATTTATAGGGGCTTTAGAAGGAAGTGATGCTATTTATAGTCAATTGAATTCTAATTCCAAACGAAAGTATCCTGTTTATAAAACTATTATTATATCTGAAACGATTAATGAAAAGTTTGATTATTACGTTTTCACAAGTCCTTCAAATTTAAAAGGATTTTTAGAATCAAATAGTTTACCAACTAATTCAAATGTAATTGCTTGGGGGAAAACCACCGAAAAAGCATTGAAAGCAAAAGGGTTGAGCCCCTACATAACGCTAGAAAATTCTTGCGAAAATGAATTAATTTCCAAACTCTCCCTCCTTGAGGATGTGCAGGCGAGGTGACACTTCTACTTCCTTCTTTCCCCTAATAATTTTCTAACCAAAATACTCAATCCCAATCCCATCCCTAACCCAATACAATTAGCAAAAAAATCAAATATGCTAAAAGTCCGGTATGGTAAAAAAATATGTAAACTTTCGCAAAAAGCGGCAAATAAAATAGCAAACGGTAATTTTTTAGAGAAAACAAACTGGTTGTTTTCTTTTGAATATATTGAACCAATAATGATCATATAGGGTATAAAAATGGAAGAATGAACAAAATGATCACCTCTAAAACCCCAAATTGTTTCAGCTAATTTAATTTTACCATCTGTTTTTATAAGCATTAGTACGATTATAATACTGATATACAGATAGTAAATGAATTTAATTTGTCCGGTTTTGAGCCATTTCATAGAGTAAAGATACTGATTAACTTTTAGTTGAAATTTCTTGATACAATTAAGTGGAATAATTGTTCACAATTAACTATCGAATAGTAAGCGTAGTAACTAAAGAGTTTGTATTTTTGAATTATCTTGCAGTGATATGATAATAGCGGTAGCAAATCATAAAGGAGGAACAGGCAAAACAACTACGGTCGCAAACCTAGGAGTAGCACTTGCTTTAAAAAATAAAAAGGTTCTAATTGTAGATTTAGATCCTCAAGGCAACTTGTCTTATTCATTTGGTGTACAAGAAGATGCTTTTGAAATTTCACATGTCTTTTCAGGCGAAAAAGAGGTGAAAGATGTGTTGGTTCACACAGAGGGCATTGATTTATTGCCTTCTTCTATGCAACTTGCTGACATTGAACTATCCATGTATAGTGTTGAGGATAGAGAATTTTATTTGAAGGAGTTGTTAGATCAAGTGAAATCAAATTACGATTATATATTGATTGATTGTTCTCCAGCTCGTTCTTTGCTTACAGTGAATGCATTAGCTGCATCTGACTATGTGATGTCTACCATTTTGTTGGATGTACTGAGTATTCAAGGGTTGATGCACATTGTCAAAACCATTGAAGATATCAAATCAACTTTGAATCCTAACCTAGGGTTTTTAGGGATTTTAGCTGTTAACGTAGATTTGAGAAAAAAAATATCGCGAGAAGTAGTTTCGTTTGTTAGAGAACATTATGAATTATCCTTTTTTGATACTTCAATTCGAACAAATGTAAAAATTGCAGAAGCTCCCTCACACGCGCAAAGTGTGTTGACATATTCACCAAATTCTAATGGAGCACAAGAGTATTTGATGCTTGCAGAAGAAATAATTGCTTTTAATAGTTAAAATATGGCACTCGGAAAAAACATGAAAATTGATAGACTAATACCTGTTGCAAAGGTTAAAAAGTCTACATCCGATGAAAAGTCGAAAGAGGAACAAACAAATAAACAAAATGAATTTTTAACCGAAGAAAATACAGAACCTAAAGTTTCGGTTTCTTTGGATGATTTTTTTGATAGCCTAACTTTAGAAGAGACTGTCAATCAAGAGATAGTAGAAGTTCAGACCAATGAAAAAACAGAGGCGAAATCAACCGAAAATATCGATGGTTATGAATTAGATATTAATGAAGAAAACTTCAAAATGTTATTTAAACCTTCTCGACGAAAAACCCAAAAAAGAATTTTAATCAATTTAGAGGGGGAATTGACCATAAAGAATTGTGAAGTTATAAATTCAAATATCAACAAAGTTTTTGAAGACTTTGATAATGTTGAGCTTATCTTAAATTCAATCAAAGAAATTGATTTAACATTTATTCAACTATATCAAAATATTAAGTCTTTTTACTTACCTTTGAGTAAATTTTTATCAATGAATGCTGAATGGTCGAAAGAAGATAAAAAAATTCTTGCCACATGTGGATTTTCAGATGTTTTACGTGTTAATTAATTCAAAAAATGGCGAAAACAATATTAATAGCAGACGATTCAGAAAGTATTAGAGCAGTAGTAGGTTTTGCATTACGTGAAGCTGGTTACGATGTAATTGTAGCAAATGATGGACAGCATGCACTGGATTTACTTCTACAAAATGAGCATGTAAGTTTAATTGTATCAGATTTGAATATGCCAATAAAAGATGGTATTTCTTTTTTGAAAGATGTCAGAAGTTTGGATAAATTTAAGTATCTTCCTTTTCTGATATTAACTACTGAATCACAAGAAACAAAAAAAATGGAGGCAAAACAATCTGGAGCTACAGGTTGGATAATTAAGCCTTTTGTGAAAGAAAAGTTAATCGCAGTTATCAAAAAAGTGATACGCTGATGGATCAAATGAAATCAATATACATTCAAGAAGCGAATGAACTTCTTGAAAATCTTGAGGTTTCTCTTTTGTCCTTGGAAGACAATCCAAGTGATAAATCGAATATTGAGCAAGTCTTTAGAGTAATGCATACCTTGAAAGGGAATAGCAGCATGTTTGGTCTTGCTGTAATTGCAGAATTTGTACATGATCTAGAAACCATCTATGATAAAATTAGACAAGGAGATATGACTTTGTCTAAAGAAATATTAAACACCACTTTAGCATCTTTTGATCATTTAAATAAAATCATCATTGATTCAAATCTTGAAGATGCAGATAATAAAAAGAATCACAGTGAATTAATTCAACGAATTCATGCTTTAATACATGTAGATGGAGTTATTGTCAATAACAGTAAAGTTGATTCTGCTGAACAAAAAGAAGGAAATAGCTTAGATGGTAAAAACAGAACGATTCATATTGCTTTTGAGCCAGAAGAAACGTTTTTACTAGACGGTTCAAACCCTCTTTTGTTAATCGCAGAGGTGGCACAATTGGGTAAAACAATTGTAATTCCTCATATCAAACAAGTACATGATATCACATCGTTTGATCCAACCAAATGTCTAACTTCTTGGGATATTTTTTTAGAAACAGAAGCTCCAATTAGTCAAATTCATGATGTTTTTGTATTTGCTGAAATGAGTGCAACTATTTTGGTTTCAGAATATCCTTGTGTTGACCTAATTGCTAATGAGACTTTTAATAAAAAAGTAAGTGATTTAATTGAATCTGAAAGTTTAATTTCAGTTGATTTAATTGGTCAACTTGTTACTGATTTTGGAGTTGCTATCGAAAATACAAATTCTACTATACTAGAACAGGTTGAGAATATAGAAAATCAAATTAACGAAGATTCTAAAATAGAAGGGATTAAGTCGGATGTTCCTGTAACAAATTCTCCTCTAGTTAAAGAGAAAGTAGTATCAAGTATTCGTGTTTCGTCTGATAAATTAGATGAATTGATGAATCTTGTTAGTGAATTAGTTACTACCCAAGCTTCTCTTACTTTATATAACCAAAAAAATGAAACACCTGAATTAGAGATAATTTCAGAAAACATTGAAAAACTTTCAAGAAGATTAAGAGATATCGCTTTTGGTATGACGTTGGTTCCAATCAACAATATGTTTGGTCGTTTCCAACGTTTGGTTCGTGATGTTTCATTAGCTTTAAATAAAGAAGTACAATTTGTTACCGAAGGAGGTGAAACGGAATTGGATAAGTCAATTATTGAAACATTGACTGATCCTTTGATGCATATTATTCGTAATAGCTTGGATCATGGGTTAGAATTGCCTGAAACAAGAGAGAAATTAGGGAAACCCAGAAAAGGAACAGTTAAACTAAAAGCATTTTATTCAGGTATCTCCGTTTATATTCAGATTATAGATGACGGTAAAGGGATTGATGCCGAAGTGATTCGTGAAAAAGCGATTAGCAAAGGTTTTATGAAATCGGATGATGTTCTTTCTGATAAAGAAATATTTGATTTTATTTTTTACCCTGGATTTTCTACAGCTGCGGTTGTAACAGATATTTCTGGAAGAGGGGTTGGAATGGATGTGGTTAAAAGAAACATCACTGAATTGAAAGGTTCTATCTTAGTAGAGTCAAAAGTGAATGTAGGAACTACCCTAACGATTAAATTGCCTTTAAGTCTTTCTATTATTGATGGTTTATTAGTTGATGTAGCTGATGTTTATTACATCATACCTTTATCGGTTGTAGATAAATGTTACGAAGTTGACAATAAGCAGATGATGAATAATTTCAATGAATTGCTTGTTTTAGACGATAAACAAATTCCATTTATCAATATTCGAAAAGAGTTTGGTTATTCTCCACTTTCTGGATCTGAAAAATCACAAATCATTGTGGTAAGTGATGCAGATCGAAAAGTTGGAATTAGTGTTGATCACATTGTTGGAGAATACCAAGCAGTGGTAAAACCAATAGGAAAATATTACAAAAATCAAGATTTTATATCGGGAGCCACTATATTAGGTGATGGTTCGATTGCCCTGGTAATGGATAGTCATAAAATTATTGATTTATATACTGAACACGTTAAATACGAAATGAAGTCATGAGTACCGAGTTAAACAAAGAAAAAGTCACTTCAGTTGAAACACAATCATTTTTATCTTTTAAGCTTGAAAATGAGAGTTTCACTATTCCTGTGATGAAAATCATGGAGATTTTAGAAGTTCCAAAAATTACAAGAGTACCTCAAGCACCGAATTTTTTAGTAGGTGTTATTAACTTAAGAGGTGCTGTACTACCTGTAATTGATACCCGAATTAAATTTGGTATGTCACCTATTGAGTACACCATCAATACCTGTATTTTGGTTGTCAGCGTGATGTCAAATGATGAACTGATACAAGTAGGTGCTTTAGTTGATTCTGTTTCTGAAGTATTTGAGTTTAGTACAGATAAAATTAAACCTGCACCAACCATTGCTACTCGTTATAGAGCGGATTATATACATGGTATGATTCAAGAAGATGACCATTTTATTATGGTTCTTGATATTGATAAGGTGTTCTCTAGTAATGATTTAGAATCAATTAGTGAATTTAGAGATACACAAAAAGAAGAAAATTAGTAACTACCCACCCAAAATAAAAACCTATGAATAAATTCAAACAAATGCCCGTTAGAAAACAATTAACTTACAGTTTTTCTATCGTGATAGTACTTTTAGTGCTTATGGCCGTTAGTCAATTGATTAACCAATCAAAAACAAATGAATACAAAGACAATATTTCAAAGTCAAATGAAATATCGGTTGCTGTAAAAAATATAAAATACGCACTTCGTTGGGATCAACAAATGGTGATGGAATTTTTAGCTGCATCTTCGTTGGAAGAAGCTAAATTTCCACAAGAAAATCATTTAAATGCTAAAGCAGAGTTTGAAAAGAATATTTCAGATTTACAAAAGATTGTCGAAGATGAAAATTGGGGTGATGATTTTACAAATGAAAAAGCTCAAGTTAAAGAGCAAGTAAATGCATCAGCTACATTTTACCAAGAGCAATTATTGCCCTTAATGAAAGTGATTGAGGAAAAAAGTCTTTTGAGAATTAATACTGAAAATTTAAAACAAACAGAATATACCTTAAATGTTTTAAAAAACACAAGAGCGGAAGCAGAAAACGCAGATCATAAGTTTGACCAATTAAACGATGATTTGGCTAACAAAATAGGTTCATTAGAAATTACAGCTGCAACAATTACACAAAGTTCTTTAGAGGCAGCGAATGATTTTACTGCATTTGCTAATATTTTATTAGCGGTTATAGCACTTGGTAGTATTGGAGTAGGTGTATTTTTTGCAAGATTAATTGTGAAGTCTATTACTTCTATTTTAGGAGAAGACCCAAGTATTGTTGCAAATTATATTCAAGATGTTGCGCAAGGGAACCTATCAGTTAATGTGACAAGTTCTAATGGAAAATTGAGCGGATTATTATTGTCTGTTTCTAAAATGATTGATGGATTGAGAAAAGCCAAAGTGTTTGCTACTGAAATCGGAAATGGTAATTTGAATGCGAATTATGAATTATTAAGCTCGAAAGACGAGTTAGGAACGGCTTTATTGAATATGAAATCGAACTTATTAAAAACTAAAGAAGAGGCTGAACAAAATTCAAGAGAAATTGAAGCACGAGTGAAATTAATGGATGAATTGTGTATTGTTTCTGAAACAGATTTGAGAGGTTATATTACTTACGTTAATGATAAACATTGTGAAGTTTCTCAATATACAAGAGAAGAATTGATTGGCTCTAACCAAAATATGGTAAGACACCCTGATATGCCGAAAGAGGTATTTAAAGAACTTTGGGCTACAATTGGTAGAGGTCAAATGTTTAGAGGTCCAGTGAAAAACCGTAAAAAAGATGGTACACCGTATTATGTAGATGGAATTTTCGCACCTGTACTTGGAGCTAACGGAAAACCAATTAAATATTTGGGTGTTCGTTATGAAAACACAGAGCAAACTTTTGAAAAACAAGCTGCTGAAGGTGTTGTAAATGCGATCAATACTTCGTTTGCTTTCATTGAGTTTGATACAAAAGGAAATATTTTAAATGCAAATGATATTTTCCAATCAACGATGGGATATAATTTAGCTGAAATCGTAGGAAAACACCATAGAACTTTTGTGGAACCCTCTTATGCAAATTCAAGTGAATACGCTCGTTTTTGGGAAAATCTAGCTTCTGGAATAGCTCAAAGTGATTTATACAAGCGTATTACTAAGAATGGAAATGTAGTTTGGTTACAATCTGTATATTCTCCTGTGAAAGATGAAATGGGACGTGTTGTCAAAGTGATTAAAATCGCTACTGATGTTACTGCTGCGACAAATGCTGCTGATGCAACACAAAAAGCAACGAATGAAGTGATGCGCGTTTTAAATGCGTTAGCTGCGGGTGATTTATCTCAAAAATATTCAATTTTATCTGAAGCTGAATTAAAACAAATGGGAGATGCATTAAACGCAACTATTGATGTATTAATCGCTCAAAAAGAAGGAGAAATTGAAACGCAGATGGCAGCTGAAGAAGTTAGCCGTGTGATTAAAGCATTAGCTGAAGGAGATTTAACACAACGTTATTCAATTCACTCTAAAGGTGAGTTGAAGGTTATGGGTGACTCATTAAATAAAACCATTGAAATCTTAAATAGTTTATTAGCACGTGTGATGGAAAACACGCTGAATATATCATCAGCGAGTGTTGAAATGGCAAATTCTGCACAGCAATTATCTGAAGGTGCAACAAACCAAGCAAGTTCAGTAGAAGAAATTTCTTCATCCATGGAAGAGATGACTGCAAACATTCAACAGAATACGAGTAATTCAAGACAAACAGAGAAAATCGCTTCAAAAGCAGCAAACGATATCATCGAAAGTAAGGATTCAGTAAGTGAAACAGAATCCTCAATGAAGTTAATTGCTTCTAAAATTTCAATCATTGGTGAAATTTCTAGACAAACAAACTTACTTGCATTGAACGCAGCCGTTGAAGCGGCACGTGCTGGGGAACACGGAAGAGGTTTTGCAGTGGTTGCAGCAGAAGTTAGAAAGTTGGCTGAAAGATCACAAATGGCAGCAACAGAGATTGATGAAGTATCTGCTAAAAGTGTTCATATCGCTCAAAAATCAGGAGAAATGTTGAATGAAGTTGTTCCTAATATCCAAAAAACAGCTGATTTAGTGATGGAAATTACTGCATCTTCGAATGAACAAAGTTCTGGATCGGAGCAAATCAACAATGCGATACAAAACTTGAATATGGTGGTTCAAGAAAATGCTGCTACTGCAGAACAAATGGCTGCAGGTGCTGAAGAATTAAGTGCTCAAGCAGTAAGTTTAAAAGAGGCGATTTCATTCTTTAAAATTGAGGGAATGGAAGATAGATTTTCTTCAAAAATGACAAATATTAAAAGTGCAAAACCAGTTCAATCAAAACCAGTAGTTGTTGAATCTAAAATTTCAAAACCTAAACAATCAGAAACAAGATCTGCAAGTACGGGTGGTGTAAATATTAGCCTTGGTGGAGCGGATAATTTAGATAATGATTTTATGGAATTTTAATATGAGATTGATATCTAAATTGATTTTTTGCTTCATAATTGTCTGTTTTAATTCATTTTCCCAAGAAGCTGACAGTTCATCTGAAGATTTCGTTTCAAAAGGTTTCAAAATACATGGCTATGTTATGAATATTACAGACATAGCCAAAATAAATACGATTAGAAAACCGATGTTTCTTGGGGTAAATGGGATACAACTAACCACGTTTACAAAGGAAAATAACTGGTGGAAAAATGGGATGTTCTCTGTATATGTTTTAAACACGTATGGAGACAATCCTACTACTGATTATCTGGGCGATTTTCAGATGTTTGATAATATAGAGTCTTTTCCTGATACAAATAATCACATACACATTGGTAAAGGTCAATTAAATTATCGAACGTTTATTTATAATTTATATTACCAACATTTTTTTAAAAAAGGTAGACTTTTACTTGGTCAGTGTGATTTGAATACAGACTTTGCTTTTTCAAATATTGGGTTGAATTTTATAAATTCTTCTTTTGGATTACAACCCACGATTGCATATAATGTTCCTTCATTTTCTACGTTTCCATTTACAAATTTATCTGCAAGATTTGAATATAACATTAACGAAAAGGTATCTTATCGAACAGCTATTGCACAAGGTGTAGGAGGTAATCATTTAACAAATCCACATTCTACTAAATATGTTGAAACATTGAAGGATGGAGGTTTATTTTTTATTAATGAAATTTCTAGAGGTAATTATGTCGATGATATTTTAAAGTCCGATGTAAAATTCGGAGTTTGGATGCATTCTGGTTCTAAATCGTTACGATTTACTAATTATAATAAACCAGATTCTATCACCAACCATGTGAATTTTGGAGCATATTTTATCATGGATAAACTTTTATTTTCAGAAAAAAAAGATTCTTCTCAAGGGTTATATTCCTTTGTTGATCTAGGTTTATCTCCAGGTGATTATAATATTTTTAATTATTATACGGGATTGGGATTTTCTTACAAGGGACTTTTTCCGAAAAGAAATAAAGATATCCTATCAATTGGAATTGCTTCTCCTTTTTTCAGTAAAGGATTGGTTGAAAAGAAAGGTTTTTATTTTAATGAGTCGGATATTGAACTTAATTACAATTTTGTTGGTGAAAATTTTAATCTACAACCGTGTATTCAATATGTAGATGATATTGCCGGCCGTCAAGGTAAAAATTCAATTGTATTTATGATAAGATTTTATTCGCACAAAGGCGTATTGTATTGATTTGTCTAAACAAATCGTTCTAAAAATTGTTCTTAATTCTAAATATTTTATCAAAAAATATTAAATTTAAGAATATTCAAAAAACAATACCTATGAATAAAATTTCAAACTCAGTCCTTGTATTTACTATTTTGGTGAGTATATCTGGACTAATTGGCATAGCCTTTTTTCCAACATCTCAATTAATTTTAAGAGTATTACTATCAGTATTGGTTTTAAATGTATTGTTTGTTTCAATATCTGTTGTTTTAAATAATAGAACAAAAAATATTATTGAAGACGATGTCAAATTGTTGATTGATAGCGTAAATAGTGGTAAAAAATTATCCCCACTGGTTAAATCGTCTTATTTTAGAAATAGGTTAAAAAATGAATTATCATCATTAGATGAAAATCTTAATTACATTAATTTAATTTTTGAAAACATAAGTAATCTTACCGATTTAAAAACTTTGCCTAAATCCAAAATTATCTCAACGAATTTAATTGACCAACTATTAAAAAAACTTAAGTCAAATGAGGAAGATATAGCACAGCTTAAAAGAGAAATTGATACACGCATGAAATTAGTGGATGAAATGTGTATTGTTTCAGAGGTTGATCTTAAAGGTAACATCACTTATGTAAACGATAAACATTGTGAAGTTTCTCAATATAAGCGTGAAGAATTAATTGGTGCCAATCAAAACATTGTCAGACACCCTGATATGCCAAAAGAAGTCTTTAGAGAATTGTGGGCAACGATTACTCGTGGTGAAATTTTCAGAGGGCCTGTCAAAAATCGTAAAAAAGATGGCACTCCTTATTATGTAGATGGTGTATTTGCACCTGTTTTGGGTGAAAATGGAAAACCAGTGAAGTATTTAGGAGTTCGTTACGATAGTACACAACAGACATACGAAAAACAAGAAGCGGAGGGAATTGTTAATGCCATAAATAAATCGTATGCATTCATAGAGTTTGATCCTAAAGGCAATATTATCTCTGCGAATGAAAATTTCTTAAATACGTTGGGTTACACTTTAAATGATATTCAAGGAAAACATCATCGTATTTTTTGTGAATCAAGTTTTGTAAATTCAAATGATTATACGCGATTTTGGGAAGATTTAGCTATCGGTATTGAGAAAAAAGGACAATTTTTACGTGTAACAAGAAATGGCCAAAAAGTTTGGATGGATGCTGTATATTCTGCTGTAAAAGATGAAATGGGTAGAATTACAAAAATCATAAAATTAGCTACAGATATAACAAATCAAAAAGAATCTGAAATTGCTACTAGGGAAGCAGCGTCAGAAGTTAGCCGTGTCATTGGTTCTATGTCTACCGGTGATTTAACACAACGTTATGCTATTGAATCTCAAGGAGATTTGAAAGAAATGGGTGAGTCTTTAAATGAAACTTTAGAAAAGTTAAGCCAATTAATGGCTACAGTTATAGCAAATTCTCAAAATATTGTTTCTGCGAGTGCACAAATTGCTTCTGCGGCTACGCAATTATCAGCGGGAGCTACAAATCAAGCAAGTTCTGTAGAAGAGATATCATCTTCTATGGAAGAAATGACAGCGAATATTCAACAAAATTCGAGTAATTCGCGTCAAACTGAAAAAATTTCGATTCAAGCAGCAAAAGACATTCAAGTTAGTAAAGATTCTGTGATAGAAACGGTTAATTCAATGAAGACGATTGCTTCCAAAATATCTATCATCGGAGAAATTTCTAGACAAACAAATTTATTGGCGCTCAATGCTGCTGTTGAGGCAGCTCGTGCTGGAGAGCATGGTCGTGGATTCGCAGTAGTTGCGGCTGAAGTTAGAAAACTAGCTGAAAGATCTCAAGCTGCAGCCACTGAAATCGATGAGGTTTCTGTTAAAAGTGTTGATGTTGCCCTTAAGTCAGGAGACATGTTAACTGAGGTAGTTCCTAATATTCAAAAAACTTCTGATTTGATACAAGAAATTACTGCTTCAAGTACGGAACAAAGTGCGGGAGCGGATCAGATTAATAATGCGATACAGAATTTGAATGTAGTGGTTCAAGAAAATGCAACTACAGCAGAAGAAATGGCAGCAAGTGCAGAAGAATTAAGTAATCAAGCAGAAGTTTTAAAAGAAGCGGTTGCATTCTTTAAAATTGATTCAACTTTTGAAAGTTCGCACAAAAAATATACTTTTAAAGAGGAAACTACAAAAAAACAAATTGATAATAAAAAACATGTAACTTTAAAATCTTCTGATAAAGGTGTTAATATAAATTTAGATCGTAAAGATAATTTAGATAGCGATTTCATTGGATTTTAGTTCTTATTGAATTAAAGAATAACCTAAGACCGATTACCAAATATGTTTGAAAATAATCAAGCGCAATTAAATGATGTTGATTTTGAGAAGTTAAGTAATTTTATTTATACAAATTATGGAATTAAACTTCCTATCTCAAAAAAGATAATGCTTCAATCTAGACTAGCATCCAGATTAAAAGCAAATAAGATGAGTTCATTCACAGAATATACTAGATATGTATTATCTGGGAAGGCTGGTGAAGAGGAGATTGTAAATATGATTGATTTAGTCTCTACTAATAAAACCGACTTTTATCGTGAAGCAGGTCATTTTGATTTCATGAGGGAAGTTGTTTTGCCTGAATATATCGCTAAAGAAACAAATGCTCCTTTCAAAGTATGGAGTTCAGCAAGTTCATCAGGAGAAGAAGCTTATACCATTGCTATGGTTATAAGTGAATTTATGGAAGAACATCGAAAATTTGACTTTGAAATTTTAGGGACTGATATTTCATCTCGAATTTTAGAAAAAGCAAGAACAGCAATTTACCCTATGGATCGTGTGGATGTTGTTCCTTTAGCTCAAAAAAAGAAGTATTTATTAAGAAGTAAAGATCAAGAAAATCCTCAGGTTCGAATTGTACCTCAATTAAGAGCAAGAACTCGGTTCTTTCGTCTGAATTTGATGGATAATAGTTATAATGCACCGAAAGATTTCGACATTATTTTTTGTAGAAACGTTTTGATTTATTTTGATAGAGAGACACAAGAACAAGTAATCAGGAAATTATGTTCGCATTTGAAACCTGGAGGGTACTTTTTCTTAGGTCATTCTGAATCAATATCAGGCATCGATGTTCCTTTGCGTCCATTAAAACCAACAATGTTTATGAAAATATAAGATAAATCATGTTTTTGTGATTATTTCTTTATTATTTTTACGCACTATAACTTACTAACCAACCTACCTTAAAATGAATAACTCACCAAAACTAACCGATGAGCAATTACTCACCGAAATCAAAAGAAGACTAGATGAGAATGCTGCTAAATTATTAGAAGAAAAGAAGTTGACTTCTGAATTGAACGAGGTAAATGATAAATTAATTGCTTCTGAAAAACTTAAATCTAACTTCTTATCGAACATCCGAAATGAAATAAATAATCCGATTGCTTCAATTTTAGAATTATCAAAAAACATCGCACAAGGAGAAATTACTCAAGAAATGATGTCTTCTTTTGCGAAATTAATTTATTCTGAAGCATTTGATTTAGATTTTCAATTAAGAAATATCTTTCTTTCTGCTGAAGTAGAAGCTGGAGAATCTCCTTTAATGGTAATATCTGTTAAAATTCAACACTTATTAGGTAATATCATTCAGCAATTCAGCCATCGTATTGAAAAGAAAGGAATTAAAGTTGAATGGTCTAATAGCATCGATGAAAATCAAATTTTTAAAACGGATTCTGAAAAATTACACTTAATTATTAGTAATTTAATAGCTAATGCGATTCAGTTTAATCATGAAAATGGTTGGATTAAGATTGAAAGTGAAATAATTGATAATGTTTTAAATATAAAAGTTTCTGATTCAGGTATTGGAATAAATCAAGACGAGCAAGATAAAATTTACGACCGTTTTTATCAAATAGAGTCTGGTTCCATTAAAACCTATGGTGGCCATGGATTAGGATTAAGTATCACCAAAGCGCTGGTTGACATACTTGAAGGCAAAATAAGTTTGAAAAGTCAATTAGGAGAAGGAAGTGAATTTTTAATTCAATTACCTAATTTGGAATCTGAATCTGCAGATGATGATACCTTTTCATCTGATGGTAATGATTTTCTTTTTGACAATGATGAAGATGATATGCTTTTTTAATTTTTTAAAAGTGTATCATGCAACTGACTATTAATAAAATCAACGTATCCATGGAGGAGGAGCTAGGAAAGCATTATTTGTATCCCTCGGCATTATTTGCCGAAAAGACTCCCTTTATGGTAGATACTGTGTTGGGTTCATGTGTGGCAGTTTGCCTCTTTGACCAACATTTGAAAATAGGAGGGATTAATCATTACATGTTACCCTTTTGGAATGGTAATGGATTAGCATCGCCTAAATATGGAAACATTGCAACTGAAAAGCTAATTGAGAAAATGTTGCGAAATGGTGCTACAATTCAAAATATGGTTGCAAAAGTTTTTGGAGGTGCAAATCAAATGAATACTTCTTTGAAAATTGGAGATCAAAATATTGAGATAGCGCGCCAAACTTTATCGAATTACGGAATCAAAATTATAGCAGAAAATGTGGGAGGTGAAGTTGGACGAAAGTTACGTTATAACACAGGTACTGGACAAGTGATGATGAAGTTTTTAACCAAAAGTGAAAGAAAATGAGTAAAGTTAAAGTACTTGTTGTTGATGATTCTGCTTTGGTTCGTCAAACATTAGTTTCAATTTTAGAATCGGATCCTGAAATTGAAATTATGGGTGTGGCATCTGACCCATTTGTTGCTGTTGAACGCATGCGCGAAAGTAAACCAGATGTCATCACTTTGGATATTGAAATGCCAAAGATGGATGGTTTGACTTTCCTAAAAAAATTGATGAGTCAGCACCCAATTCCGGTTGTTGTGATTTCTACGCTAACGGAAAAAGGGACAGATACAGCCTTATTAGCATTAGAATATGGTGCAGTGGAAGTATTAGCAAAACCGAAAGTAAATACTCGTACTTTATTAGAAGAGTCAACAATTGAACTTTGTAATAAAGTAAAAGCAGCTGCAAATGCTACCATACGAAAAAAAGTAAGTTCTTTAGGAAATAATCGTTCGGTTGACGGTATAGAACCCAAACTATCTGCAGATGCGATTTTGAGTAAAGCCCGTGTTTCGAGTATGGTGCAAACCACGGAATCGGTAATTGCTATTGGAGCATCAACGGGTGGAACGGAAGCATTACGAGAAGTATTAGTTGATTTTCCCGCAGATTCTCCGGGAGTTGTTGTAGTGCAACACATGCCTGAAATGTTCACCAAACAATTTGCAAAACGCCTAGACGATTTGTGTCAAGTAACGGTGAAGGAAGCAGAAAATGGCGATAAGGTTTTGCGCGGACAGGTATTAATTGCCCCTGGAGGTAAGCACATGATGGTGAAACGTAGTGGTGCTATTTATTATGTGGAAATTATTGATGGACCCTTAGTTAATAGACATAGACCTTCTGTAGACGTATTATTTAGATCGGTTGCAAGGTATGCTGGTAAGAATGCGGTTGCTGCAATTTTAACTGGAATGGGAGATGATGGCGCAAGAGGAATGTTAGAAATGAAAGAGGCAGGTGCATTTACGGTAGCACAAGACGAAAAAACATGTGTAGTATTTGGAATGCCGAAAGAAGCGATTCGTATGGGAGGTGTAGATAAAGTTGTACCTTTAAAAGATGTTACACGTACATTATTAAGTAAAGTTAAGATAGTATAAAATTAAGAGTATGAGAAAAGTAGTTATTGTTGACGATTCATTGTACATGAGAACTTTAATCAGTACTGCGTTATCAGCGACTGGAAGATATGAAGTGGTTGCACAAGCTGGAACAGGAAGCCAAGGAATAGAGTTGGTATTAGAACATGAACCAGAAGTGATTACGATGGATAATATTTTGCCAGATATGATAGGTATAGATATAGTGAAAGAATTAAGAGCAGAGGGAGTTTCCTCAAAAATAATTATGGTGAGTGCCGTTGGTCAAGATGATGTAGTAGAGGAGGGAAAATCAAACGGTGCTGATGATTATTTAGTGAAACCATTTACTGCAGAAGTATTGGTAGAGCGTATCGACAAATTATTTGAATAATTAATCCTCTTTTCATGGTAACTTTTAATCAAAAAGAGATGCAAGCTGCCCGCAATATTATTTCAGCGGGATTGGTTAAAGCGGCAGAATCTTTGTCTTTTTTCATGAATGAGACAATCACACTCAATGAGTTAGATCAAGAAGAATCATTAAGTGTGAATACAATTGAAATTGAAAAGAAAAATCAATCGAACATTCATTTGATGATTACTAAAGTAATTGGTGAATTGAAAGGGGTATGTTGTTTGATATTTTCAGAAGAAGAAGCTAATCAATTAAGAAATACTGCACTTCCACCTGAGGTATTAAATAGTCCTGAGATGATGGCAGAAATGAGTGATGGAATCATGTTGGAAGTTGATAATATTATTTCAGCATCTGTCATTACTCAATTCTCTAATATGTTGAAAGTTAAGATTTACGGTGGTGTACCTGAACTTCGAAAAGTAAATTCGACAGAATTAGAAAGTTACTTACAAGAGGAAATAAATAACGAAATGTATTTAGTTAGTTTTAAAACAAAATTCAAATCTTCACATGTGAGTTTTGCACCTGAATTTATCTGGTTATTTGACAATACATTTGTAGAGAGTATTAAAAATTATACAGCAACATTAGCATAAAATGAGTACAAAAAACAATACATTTTTAATCGTTGAGGATGATGTTACTGTTTCATCAGTTTTAAATGAATTATTAGCTGAATGGAATTACGAAGTTGTTCACACAGCACAAGATGGACAGAATGCATTAGAAGCATTTGAGGCTACTAAACCTCAATTTGTGATTGTTGATGGTCACCTGGGTGGTGCGGTGAGTTGCACAGAATTGGTTACTGAAATTCATAAAAAAGGACAGGCGGTTATTTTGTACACGGTTGAAAATATCGAAGATGCATTTGAACACGAACAAGAATATATTTTCGCAACAGGGTTTATTCAAAAACCAATCAATCGTTTACAGTTAAAATTAGCATTACAATCTGCTAAATCTTCTTTGCAACATTGGAATAGTAAACTTTCAAAAGTGGAGCAAGATTTGAATATGGCAAATGTTCAAATTGAAGAATTAACTGTAACCAATGAACATTTGATTACTGCAACTTTCAGAGAAAGAGCGTTGAAAAAAGAACTTGCAGAATCACAAGCATTAATCGAAGCACAAACAAAGAAGATTCAAGATAGTATTAACTATGCGAAAAGCATACAAAATTCAATACTTCCGAAAGAACAAGTTTTAAATGACTTGTTTTCAGATTCTTTTATGTTTTTTAGACCGAAAGACATTGTGAGTGGCGATTTTCCTTTCATCTATAAAAAAGATGAATACGTTTATTTTGCAGCTGTTGATTGTACAGGTCATGGTGTACCGGGAGCATTACTTTCTTTAATAGGGTACTTGCTTATACAAGAAATTGTACATTACAATGTTCCTACGCCTTCGGTACTTTTAGATAAATTACATGATGCAGTTGTTAAAACGCTACGTCAAGGTGTAGAAGGAGGTGAGAATGAACGTGATGGAATGGATGTTGGTATGTGTCGATTCAATCAATTAACAGGTGAATTCCAATTCTCGGGTGCACACAGACCTCTTTATATTTTAAGAAAAGGGAAGTCTGATGAGGAATGTTTGGAAGAATTAAAAGGAGATAAATTTCCGATAGGAGGAGTTCAATATAGGGGTAGAGATAAATTCACTAATTTTGAGACAGTACTTTCAAAAGGTGATCGTGTTTATGTTTGTTCGGATGGTTACCCAGATCAATTTGGAGGACCAGATGATACTGATTTAAAGAAGATTGGACCTAAGAGAATTAGACAAGCATTAATTGAAGCAAAAGATCATCCGATAGCAAATGTAAAAGAGAAACTAGTATCGGTTTTTGATGAGTGGCAAGGGGTTCACAAACAAATGGATGATGTATTGTTTTTAGGAATTGAATTTTAGTACAATAAATTGAAAGAACATGGAAGAGTTGAAAGATAAAGGAATGAATAGTGCTTCTCAATATATGCGTTTTGTTGTTGATTTTCATAATATGATGGTTGACAAGAAGATAACTTTAGCATATGAAGGAGAAGTTACCCAAGAAATTACAAAAGCATTTACTTCAATGACTGAACGTAATTTGGATAAAGTAGAGGAGAATGGAAAAATTAAGAAAAAAGTATATCATGTAATGGTAGAATGTTTGCAAAACATTTCTAAACATGCAGATGATGAAAGTGAAACAGCTTCTAATAATTTAGATGAGGGATTAGCTAAAACAGGTTTGTTCTTGATTGGAAGTGATCATAATGAATACTTTATCACTTCAGGTAATGGTATTGCAAATGAGAATATTCCTTCTTTAAAAGAAATGATTGATAATATCAATTCATTGAATCAAGATGAGTTAAAACAATTACACAAAGAAAAGATGAGAGAGACAGCAATTTCTGATAAAGGTGGTGCTGGTCTTGGATTTATTGATATCGCTAGAAAAACAGGTAATCAATTGGAATATCATTTTGAACCGATTGATGATAAAAATTCATTTTTTCTTTTAAAAACAAGTATTAACAGAAATACTGCAGAATAAATTATATATGGAAGCATTAATTATTAAAAAAACAGAAGATACACCAGCAATTCATTTAGACAAAGCAGCTGGTATTTTTGAATTTTCAGGAAAATCTTTACCTGAAGATGTAACCTCTTTTTATGGTCCTGTATTTGATTGGATCACTGCTTATGGTGAAGATGCAAACGAAGCTTCGAAGTTTGTTTTTAAAATGACTTACTTTAATACAGCTTCTTCTAAAATTATTTTAGACATCTTGATGCGTTTGGAAAGCCTTCATGAAGATGGAAAAAACATTTCTGTTGAATGGCATTATGAAGAGGATGATGAAGATATGCAAGAAGCAGGGGAAGAATATGCTGATATCGTTGAAGTTCCTTTTACTTTTGTAGAAGATTAAAAGCATATTAAATTACGATATTGAGTGCTGTTATTCCTTTTGAGAATCTCAGCACTTTCATTATTTTAGGGAAAATATTCTGATTCATGTCTGAAGAAATATTAAAGGCGTTAATGCAATTGTTTGCCATCATTGCTAAACAAGATGATGGTGCTACAGCAAGTGAACGAAAATTTGTTGAGGAATTTCTTTATTTTCAATTAAGTGAAGATTTAGTAAAGGAATACTTAGCATTGTATGACGAATTTGTCGGTCCAGTTGAATTGGATGAAAACGGAAATCCTGTTAAAAAATTAACTTCCGTTAAGGATTCGGTAAAAACCTTAGGAATTTGTAAGAAAATCAATAAAACACTTTCTCAAAAACAGAAAGTGATTGTGTTGGTTCGTTTGTTGGAGTTAATTGCTGCTGATCGTTCATTTACAGAACAAAGAATGGCAATCATTCAGACCGTTTCAGAGGTATTTAACTTTGTTGAAGAAGAATACAATGCGATTGTAGATTTTTGTATTAAAACAAGTACGGAGTTAAAGGATGTACCTGAAATTATGGTCATCAATGATGATGATCAGATTTGGGAGTATTCTTGCAAGCATATTTCTTCAAAATTACTTGGTAATATCACCATTCTTAGAGTGGTTTCTGAAGATTTATATTTTCTTAAATATGACGGAAAAAGTGATGTGATTCTAAATGGTTTACCTGTGAATCCATCAAGAATGTATTTGTTTGCTCCTGGTAGTACAATTAAAGTTCCAGGTGGTAAGCCAATATTTTATAGTGATATCGTTTCTAAATTTAGGTCTGATAATGTTGGTGTAAACCTGTCTTTTGAAGCTAAAAACATAAGCTACTTTTTTCCAAATGGTGCAATAGGACTTAATAACGTTACAATTACAGAAGGTTCTGGTAAGCTAATTGGTTTGATGGGATCGAGTGGAGCCGGAAAGACGACCTTGTTAAATGCATTGTCTGGGATTGAACCTGTTTCTGAAGGACAAGTATTAATTAACGGTATTGATATTTACAAGGAAAAAGATCAAATCAAAGGTTTGATTGGTTATATCCCTCAGGATGATCTTCTTATAGAAGAGCTTACTGTTTTTGAAAATTTATTTTATAACGCTAAACTTTGTTTCAAAGACGCTACGGATGAAGAGATTACTGAAAAAGTAATGAATGTGCTATCCAGTTTAGGTTTGGCTGAACGAAAAGATTTAAAAGTTGGAAACCCCTTACAAAAAACAATTTCAGGTGGACAAAGAAAACGTTTAAATATTGGTTTAGAGTTAATTCGTGAGCCTGCAGTTTTATTTGTGGATGAGCCTACTTCTGGACTTTCATCCAGAGACTCTGAAAATGTAATGGATTTATTACGAGAACTTACATTGAAAGGTAAGTTGATTTTTGTCGTAATACATCAGCCTTCATCGGATATCTATAAGATGTTTGATAAAATGATTTTCTTGGATGTGGGAGGATATCAGATTTATTATGGAAATCCAGTTGAAGCAGTTGTTTATTTCAAAAAAGCAGACAAACAAGCAAATGCGGAGCAAGGGCAATGTCTCGTTTGTGGTACTGTAAATCCAGAATTGGTGTTCAATATCATTGAATCGAAAATTGTTGATGATTATGGAAATTTTACAAATAAGCGTAAAGTTTCGCCCGAACAATGGAATCAGCTATACAATAATCAAATTACATTAGAAGATATTCAAAGGGTGAACGAGAAGCCATCGGTTTCATTGAATATTCCTACTTGGTTACAGCAAACGAAAATTTTTGCTACACGTGATATGCTATCAAAGTGGAGTAACAAACAATATTTATGGATTAATTTGTTGGAAGCACCTGTCTTAGCATTTGTTCTTTCGTTTATCATTCGTTATACTGAAATTCCCGGAGCAAGCTATTTGTTTCGTGAAAACGATAACATACCTGCATTTATATTCATGAGTATCATTGTAATGTTATTCATTGGGTTGACTGTCAGCGCGGAAGAAATCTTTAGAGACCAGAAAATTCTAAAACGTGAACGTTTTTTAAACTTAAGTAAATCGAGTTATCTTGTTTCTAAGTTGATGATTTTGTTTTCAATATCAGCTATTCAGAGTTTACTTTTCGTTGTGATTGGAAATTCAATCGTTGGTATATACGGAATGTATTGGGATTATTGGTGGATGTTATTCACTGTTTCTTGTTTTGCCAACTTATTGGGGTTAAATATTTCAGCTAGTTTTAATTCTGCGGTTACGATTTATATTTTAATACCACTTATCGTAATTCCTCAAATGATTCTGGGAGGAGCAATGTTTAGCTTTGATAAATTGAATCGTGCGATCGGTGGTGGAGAAGATGTCCCTGCGATTGCAGAGGTAATGGTTTCTAGATGGGCTTTTGAAGGTTTGATGGTGGATCAGTTTATGAATAATCCTTTTGAAAAAGAATTATTTGAAATTGAGAAAAAGGAAAGTATGGCTAGTTTTAAACAAGCATATTACATACCTAAATTACAAGAATTATTGGAGGAGTGTATTGAGTTAAAAAATAGTCCGAGTGATTCTTCTAATCTTTTGATTGATGATAAATTAAAGACAATTACGAACGAACTTAATATTGAACAATCAGAAATTAATCGCATTACGTTTTCCCACAATCCTAAATTAACACATTCAAATTTTACTGATTCAGAAATTGACAACTTAAGAGTTACGCTAGAAAATCTTACAGCTTATTACACAGAGATATTCAATGTTGTAAACGGTAAGAAAATGCTTGCTATGCAACAATTGCAAAAAAGTCCTGAAGCTCAAAAAGCATTTATTGAAGCCAAAGATGATTATACAAACGAATATCTTAATGAATTGGTTACTAAATCTGTAGAGAAGAATAAAATCATTGTTAAAGACAATTATTTGATACAGAAAAAAGATCCTATTTTTAAAGATTCTAAAGCTGGTGGTTTTATTAGAACCCATTTCTTTGCGCCAAACAAACCTATTTTTGGTAAATTGTATGATTCCTTTGGGTTTAATATTTTAATCATTTGGATATTTAGTGGTATATTATATGCTACGTTATACTATGACGGTTTAAAAAGAGCAATAGCATACATTTCAGGTTTCTCATTAAATTTAAAAATGAAAAAAAGGTAACATGAAATTGAGACAGATTGATTTTTTAAGTAAAGTCATTCATCGAGGTACTTTTTACTTCGGTCTGTCATTTATATTGTTTATACTTTTTTCAAATACTGCTTTAGCTCAACCGTGTGTACCAGTAATTGAATTTACTACACCGGACGGAAAATTAGAGGGTTGTGCACCATTTTCGATTTATTTTAAAGATCCAAATAATTCTTTTTCTAGAGTTTGGGATTTCGGTGACGGAACACAAACATCTACGTCTGCTACTCCATTCCATGTTTTTAAATCTGGAAAGCTAGGTGACACAACCTATATAGTTACACTAACAAAAAATTGTAATGGGGGTACACAAACCAATGTTTATATCAAGGTTTTTGCACCACCAAAAGTAGATTTCAAAGTAGATACTACCTCTGTTTGTGCAATTACAGATAAAGTGACTTTTACTAATTTATCTGATATTGGAACTTATAACTGGAGTTTCGGAGATAATACTTCGTCGACTTTGAGAAATCCATTAAAAATATACACCCTAGGTGGTCTTTACGATGTAAAATTAACCGTAAAAAATGGCAAAGGTTGTGAAGAAGATACGATCTACCCAAAATTGATGAAGGTTAATGCATTGCCTTCTCCTGAATTCTTGTTAGATAAATATTCTGGATGTGTTCCTTTTCAAGTGAATATTTCAAACATTACTGATACCATTGATGTTCCTATTAAAGAGTGGAATTGGAATTTTGGAGTTGATGCTCTTGGAAGTAATTTGATACATCCGTCTGCAATTTCATTTAAAACCCCTGGTTTTAAAAACATAAGTTTATCTGTTAAAAGTGATGTTGGTTGTACAAGTACTACCTCCAATATAGTGCATGTGATTACAACCCCAGAAGCAGATTTTATTCTATCTAAAGATGCTTTTTGTTCGAGTGATTCCACTTTGATTACATTTAGTGGAAAAACTGGTCCAAATGCAAAATATACATGGAATTTTAATGGAGGGACAAGCAGTACAACTGGTGTCGGTCCACATTGGGTGAAATGGTCAAAAGGAGGAATAAAATCGATACAATTGGATTTAGTTGATAGTACCTGTAATGCTACACATAGCTCAAATGTTACTATTCAGACTAGTCCTGTTATAACTCTAAAGTCTACGACAGATACGATCTGTGATTTTGAGGAAATTATTTTTAATGCTGAGCCTAAGTCTTTAGTTGACTATAAATTTTATAAAAACGGACAAATAGTACAAGAGGGAGATAAGTTTGAATATAGTTCTGATCAAATATTTGATAAAGATGTATTTTATGTCGTTGGTTTAGATGCTAAGGGTTGTAGCTCATCAAGGAGTAATTATAAACCTATTAAAGTAAAAGCTAAACCAATAGTTTCGTTAAATTCTTCTGATTTTGACAATATTATTTGTGATAGTGATGAGGTTCGTTTTTCTGGAGTACCAAATTCATATAAAGGATATACTTTTTTTAATTTTAGTAATCCTTTACAGAGTGGTATTGCAAGTGAATTCAAAACAAATAGTATTCGAACAAATGATTCGATTTTCGTTGAAGCAACAAATTTAAATGGTTGTAAAAAGACGTCAAGTAATGCTTTTATTTTTAAAGTAGTTGAACGAATTTCCAAACCAGTAGTTAATTGTGGCAAATCAACCAATACGCAGGTGAATTTTATTTGGGATCCTTTGCCCGAAGCAGTCGGTTATGAAATAAGTGTCAATGGGGGGGCATTTCAGTCTCCAAGTTTGGGAGCTACCTCTTTATCTCATTTAGTTACTGGATTGAGTGATGGAGAATCTGTTAAAATGGTAGTAAAAGCTTTAGGTTCTTTTTCCTGTGGTACTAGTATTGCTTCAGATACACTCACTTGTTATGCTAAAACTTGTGATCCTCTTCCTATCAAATACACTCCTTATGATACTATTTGTGCAGGTGAATCGGTAAGTTTGAAAATAAATGGTTTAAATCAAGGCAATTTTAGTGTAGCGTGGAATGGAGAAACTCCAGGGTATGATAGTGTTTACACGAAAAGTTTGAACAAAGATGCTGTTATTTCAGCCTTAATTGTTGATTCAAGTAATTTAACAAACTGTTCTTATTTCAAAGCTACATTTAAAATTAAGGTTTACGAAATACCAAAAGTTTCAATTTCTTCAGATATCCCTGCTACAAATTGTAGTGGTAGTACGGCTATAATTACAGCATCACCTCCTAGTTACAAAAGATATACTTTCTATAATGGTAATCAAATAATACAAGATAATTGGAGAAATAGTGTTAAGATAAAAAACATCAAAGATGGTGTTCCGATAAAAGTGATTGCTACAAATTATGGTTGTACAGCAACTTCAAATTCAATCGTTAATACGGTAATTAAGCCTTTAGCTCAACCGGTGGTTAACTGTGGTACTTCTACTACATCATCGATTGAATTTAAATGGGATGCAGTACAAGATGCTATTGGATATGAAGTAAGTGTGGATGGTGCTAATTGGGTAACGCCAACATCTGGTAATACTGGATTGAATCATATATTAAATGGTTTAACACCGGGTTCTGCTTCCTATATTTCAGTTAGAGCTAAAGGTGCAACCATATGTGGTAATTCCCCTATTTCATTACAAGCTAGTTGTTTTACATTGCCTTGTTCCTCTATATCTTTTACTTCAGAAAATAGTAAAACACTTTGTGAAGGTCAATCTGTTGGTATTAGCATTTCAAATATCAATATTCCTAATTATGCAGTTTCTTGGAATACCAAAAATTACAGTAAAAATTTAAGTTTAACAGTTAAACCAAAAAAAGATACCATTATTTCTATTTCGGTTAAAAACCTAAATGAGCAAAACTGTCCTGCTACGATAAAATATACCAGATTAGAAGTAATTAAACAGCCCGATGTTAAACTCACTGTAGATCCAATGTTGTTGTGTAACACTGATTCTTTAACTCTCTCCGCATCACCTGTTGATTACGATAATTATCGTTTTTTTAATGGTTCTGCCACTTTGTATTCAGGTGCTTCAAGTAGCTACAAATTATCCATGTTTAAGTCAACAGTATATTTAAAAGTTGTTGCTCGAAATGGTATTTGTATAGACACCTCTGATGTTTTAAAATTAGTGATTGATAAACCATTAGAACGTCCGATAATCAATTCTGGGACAATAACGGATACTAGTATTGAATTTGTATGGGATTCAGTGCCGCAAGCAACTGGTTATATGATCAGTGTAAATGGTAAACCTTACATTACTCCGACGAGTGGTATTTTAGGTAAAAGTCATGTTATTTCTGGATTGGGGATGAATCAATCTAGGTATGCGAAAGTAATTGCGCTAGGTGCAGGGGCATGTGGAAATAGTTTGGAATCAGACACCATCATTAGAAAAACAACCAATCATAAAGATTCTGTTTGTACAGCAATAACTTATAAATTGACCTATCATGATTCAATTTGTGATGGAGACGATTTTGTCGCTAGAGTAACTAATATAAATAATAATACTAGTTTATTGAGTTGGAATGCAAGTTTTGAGGATACTATAACAGTTTATCAAATAGCTCCTTTTAAAACAGACACATTAAGTGTCGTTATACGAAGGACTGATGAACCGTTGTGTCCAGGTGTGAAAAAATTAGTTAGAATTACAGTAAACCCTAAACCAAATGTAACACTTTCTACAAGTATTTCTAATGATAGTATATGTGAACAAAAAGAAGTCACCTTTTTTGCAAGTCCGGCTGGTTATGAGAACTATACATTTAAATCGAATGGCTCAGAAATACAAAGTTCAAACAATAATGAATATTATTTTCCGACAATTAAAATAAGTAATGACTCTATTATAAGTATGGCCGTAACGGTAACAGATGATATCGGATGTACAGGAAATAGTAGCCCTTTAGCAGTAACGGTAATTAATAATCCAGTAATTTCATTAGCAGCTGACTTAAAAAATGGAGGAGTTTGTATAGGTAATGATATTGAAATCAAGATACCCGAAACTAATTTCAACAGTTATAATTTTTATAGTAATGGTAATTTAATCCAGTCAAGTAATTCTCCAAATTATAAAATAACCAACATAGCTTCTTCTAATTCAATTACTGCTAATGCAATACACAAATTTGGTTGTATAGGTGCATTGACTACACCTTTAAATATTGCCCTTTTTCAATTACCAGAAGTAAGTTTAACGAGTAATAAATTGAATAATACGATTTGTGATGGTGAAAATGTTATTATTACCACACTACCAAGTAAATTAAATAGTTACGATTTTTATGATGCAACTACAAATAACTTATTACAATCATCGAGAGCAGATATTTATACATATTCGACATTAAAATCGTCTAAGTTAATTTACGTTATAGCTAAAGATTCAAACGATTGTGTTAGTAAAAAATCATCAACGCTGAAAATTACAGTTAATCCAAATCCGGTAATGACGAACCCAAGTAATTTAACGATTTGTAGTAATAATATAATCGAAATACCGTTAACATCAGATATCAGTTCTACTTATACTTGGCAAGCCATTGATAATCCAATTGTAACTGGAGAATCGGTGATTTTACAAAGCTCAAATAGTTTAAAAGATACTTTAAAAAGCACTTCAATAATTCAAGAAACGGTTAATTATTCGGTTGTTCCTACTTCATTGTTAGGTTGTAAGGGATCAACTCAAACAGTTGCTATTAAGGTTAATCCTACTCCAGTTATTCAGCCCGTATTTGATACAATATGTAGTGGTTTAAGTTTTAATTTAATACCAAAAAACCAACTACCAACTGGTAATATTGTACCATCAAACACCACCTATACTTGGCCGTTACCAATATTTAGTGCAGGAACAATTTCCGGTGTATCAGCACAGACATCTAATTCATCTACGATTTCACAACTTCTTTCAAATAAAACTAATTTACCTATAGTGTTGACCTATCAAATTACACCTAGATCTGGTGCTACAGGGAATTGTACAGGTAAACCATTTGATTATAAAATTCTAATTAACCCAACACCAGAGATTCCAAGTTATGTAGTAGATTCCATATGCTCTGGTGAATCAATTTCAAAATCTCCTAAAAATGGAAACCCAATAGCTTCTATCATTGTTCCTGAAAACACTAAATATACTTGGATAAAACCAATTGCGATTCCAAATGGATCTGTTGAGGGAATGACTGAAGAGGTCACTGGTTTAGACCAGATTTCAAATCAATTAGTAAATTCAACTACACAATTTGGAAAAGTAGTTTATACAATCGTGCCTACTTCAGGAAAGTGCGCAGGAAAAACATTTGATATACCAGTGGTTGTAAAACCTTTACCAGAAATCACAAATCAATTATCAAGTGCTTTTTGTAGTCAAAATAAAGTAGACATAAAATTAAGTACTTCTGTTCCTTCTCAAATTTCTTGGAGTGCACAGGATAACTTAGCTATAGAAGGTGAAACATTAACACTAACTACCAAAGATTCTATAAATGATTTATTAGTAAACACAAGTTCTGTACTACAAACAGTAAAGTATAATTTAGCACCGACTTCATTGTTTGGTTGTAAAGGGTCAGAAAAAGAATTAATCATTGATGTATTTGCTAAGCCGTTGGTTAAAAACACTTCCTTATCACTATGTAACGGAGATACCTTGAATTTTATACCAAAAGATACTGAAAATGGAAACGTAGTACCTTTAAATACACTTTTTACATGGAATGTAATTGATAAATCTCCCGCGGATAGTATACAAGGCGAATCAAATCAAACAACTAATACATCTAACATATACCAAATATTAAAGACCAAAACAATTTCGGGAAATATTAAGTATCAAGTTACACCAACATCAACTATTCTTGGTAACTGTGTAGGAAGTCCTTTTACATTAAATGTAAACATACACCCTGTTCCCGATCCCAAGGTTAGTATTTCAGATACAGGTATTTGTAAAGGAACTGAAGTTTCAATCAATACTTTTTTTGATGAAACACATTATCCATCAATAATTTACAGTTGGAATACAGGTCAGAATATAAAATCTTTTTCTATAAAACCCCAACAAAGTACCATATATAAGCTCATAGCAACTAGTAATGGTTGTTCAAGCCTTCCTGATTCAGTATCGGTATTTGTTGATCAAGTTGTTCCTAACGTGAATGCGGGTTCTGATGAAACGATTTGTCGTGGAGATAGCATACAATTAAATGCATCGGGAGGAAAAACATATGTTTGGCAATTTGATAAGAGTTTATCAGATACCTTGGTAGGAAGTCCTAAAGCTGCACCATACGTTACAACAATGTATAAAGTGAAAGCTACCAATGATTTTTGTAGTGCTGAAGATGAGGTACTAATTACGATTGATAGATGTTTGAAAGAATTACCATTTAAAATTCCTCAAATTTATACTCCTAATGCTGATGGAGCGAATGATGTTTGGGAATTAATTGATATTGATTACTTCCCGAAAAGTAGTATCACCATTTTCAATCGTTGGGGAGATATAGTGTACGAAAAAACGCCCTATTTAAATGAGTGGGATGGCAAAAATATAGCAGGAGATAAATTACCGGATGGTACCTATTATTATGTGATTGATTTAGGTAATGGTCATGAATTATATAAAGGATTTGTTGTAATTACTCGATGATTATTAGAAAGTATACATATCTAACAATATTAATTTTTACTTCAATATTTGTATTGAAACAAACTTGTTGGTCGCAACAAGAGCCTATGTATACACAGAATAATTTCGATCGATTAGTATTTAATCCAGCATATGCTGGAAGTTCAGGTTGGATAGTGAATACATTCAAACATAGAACTCAATTTACAGGAATAGAAGGTGCTCCACAGACTCAGATGTTTACAATTCATGCTCCTTGGCAGATTAAATCAATGGGATTTGGAGGTAAAATCGTTAACGATAAATTAGGAGCTACAAATCAGTTGAATGTAAATTTAATTTCCGCTTATCACCTAGGGATTGGTGACGGAAAATTGTCTGTTGGGTTAGAGTTGGGGTTATTTTCTCAATCAATAGATTTTACCCAATTACATAAAGTAAATCCTAATGATCAAGCAATTCCAAATGAAAAACAATCGGTGATGAGACCTGATGGTGCTTTTGGTATACAATATCAGTCAGTGAATAGAAAAAAAAGAAGGGAATATTTTGTAGGTTTCTCTATTCAACATTTATTTAAAAGTGATTTAAATTTCACCGGAAATGATAGGCCTTTAGTCGCTGAATTGTCACATCATTATTTTTTATCAGGTGGATATGCATTTGATTATAAGAGTGGTTTAACATTACAACCTTGTTTTTTATTAAAAAAAGTGGCCGGTGCTCCTTCTCAGATCGATTTATATGTGAATGCGATTTACAAAGAAAAATATACAGTTGGTATTGGTTATCGAACTAGTGATGCTATGACATTTGTAATAAAATATCACATTACCGATGCGATTCGAGTGGCTTATTCATATGATATGCGCATTTCTCCGATAGCAAAATATTCTTCTGCTGCACATGAAATAATGTTGAGGTATGGAATTAAGTTATTACCACCACAACAAATTAAGGAAATAGATCCAAGATTTTATTTTTAAACAAAGAATTATAGGAAAGGTTAAACATAGTATCATCATTTTCATTTTTTTATCATTAGCATTGGTAAAAGGGAATTTCTATGCCCAAAAAAATGATATGCAAAAAGCAGATAGATACTTTGATTTAAACATGTTTAAAGATGCGGTTCCTTTATATTTAGAAGCTTCGAAACAAGGAAAGCCTGCAGACAAAGAAAAGGCATTACTTCAATTAGCGAACTGTTACAGAATCATTGGAGAATTTGAAGAAGCAGAAAAAACATACCAGAAAATTTTAAAAAACAAAAAAGCTCCCGCTTCTAGTTATTTTGACTACGGTTTAGCCTTAAAGGCATCTTCAAAGTACTTGGAAGCTATAACCATTTTTGAGAAATATCGATCGAAAGCACCAGCTGATAGTGCCAATGCTAATCGGATGATAAAATCCTGTTTGATGGCGCAACAATGGCTGGATGAACCGGTTGAATATGATGTTAAACTCGTTGATAAATTTAGTACTGAATCTCCTGATTTTGCTGCTGGTTATTACATGGATGGGGTCTATTTATGTTCTTCTCGTGAAGGCAGCAAAAAACCCTTGTTAAATTTTAATGGTGGAAGTCCAAATCCAGCCTTGGATTATTATTTTACCTACATGAATGTTCCTACTGATTCTATTAAAACACCAGATCAATTTCCAGGGAATTTAAACTCAGTGGAACACGAAGGACCAGGTACTTTTACAAATAATTTTAGCAAATTGTATTTTACTAAAAGTGTAATTGGTAATAAATCCAAAGACACAAAAAGACTTAAAACCTTACAAGTTTATGTTACTGAAAAAGATAGTGCCAATAATTGGAAAATAGCAAAGAGTGCTTTTGATTTTAATAGTTCATTGTATTCCGTTGGTCATCCTTCTATTACCAAAGATGGAAAACGTATTTATTTCATGTCTGATATGCCTGGTGGCATTGGGGGGACAGATTTATATTATAGTGAATTACAAAAAAACGGAAGATGGGGGAAACCAAAAAATTTGGGAAAACCTATCAATACAATTGGTAATGAATTATTTCCGTTTATTACTGAGGATTCTACGCTATATTTTTCTTCCAACATACACCCAGGAATGGGGAAACTAGATATTTTTTATACGAAGCCCAAAAATGATACCGCTTGGTCTGATCCTATGAACATGCGTGCACCAATAAATACGATTGGAGATGATTTTGCATTCATCAAAGATTCAAAATTGAATCGTGGGTTTTTATCTTCAGATAGATTCAATGGGAAAGGAGCGGATGATGTTTATACATTTAGTCATATTGAACCTTTTTCAATTAGTGTGGAAGGTACAGATATTTCAATTCTTGATCAAAGTTTTTATGATGGGGTTACTTATAAATTAGTAAACGATTCTACGAAAGAAGAAATACTTTTTACATGGGAAAACGGGAGGTTTAAAGCGAATGTGCAACCTGAAGTAAGTTATACTTTGGCAGCTAGAAAAGATGGTTTTCGCTATGCTAAAGTGGGTATTACTAGAAAAATTCCAGAACCGAATCAACACATCGCTTTTGAAATAAGACCTGTAGACAAATCGGTCAAGGTGGAAGGTGTTTTGTATCAATTAGACTCAACGCAGAAAATAAATCAGTCAAAGTACCCGAAGGGTTTTGTGTCTTTAGCAGAAAACGAAAATGTTCTGGCCTATCAACAAATGGATTCCACAGCAAAGTTTAAGTTTGATTACGACTTAACTGCTGGTAATATCTATTTGCTTTCAGATGCTTCAGAGGTAAAAAAGTTTAATGCTAATATACAGGATACAAGTAAAATAATCTCTGATTCGTTGGATACGATTCCAACGCTTGCAGGTTTAGATACATTGTCAACCTCTGATTCCTTGGTTAAATCTGTAGAAATTAAAGAGGAAATTGTAAATACTTCCCCAGATACAAGTAAAGTAGTTATACCAGAAAAAGTAGTCTTTAGAGCAATGTGTACTTCAGAGTCATATAAATTATCAAACGTTCAAATCAAGTTGTATCAAAAAGATTCCATACAAGCATCTACCAAAAGCAATGGAGCGGGTATGTTTTTATTTGTGCTTGATCCATTAAAGCCTGTGTATACTGTTTTTGCTTCCAAACCTGGGTATGAAAGTCGGGAAATTGAAATTAAAACCAAAGACTTTTATGCTGCGGATGCGCCTTATTTCAATATTGAGATGATAGAAAAAGATCGAATCGATGTAAAAGGAAAAGTGAAAGATAAAGACTCTGTAGTTTCAAATGCTCAACTTGATATTTATTCAAACATTGAGGCTACTAAAACTCAAATAACAGATAATAACGGAGAATTTCAATTTACGGTCAATCCAGATGGCGAGTATAAAATGATGGTTAATAAAAAAGGGTATTTACCCTCTATGGTCGATATCAACCTTCAAAATATAAATGAAAATGGAGATTTAGATTTAAGTATTGAGATGGATACGTTAAAAGTAGACAAGGTTTTCAGAATGAATATATATTATGAGTTTGATAAATCTGATATTAAACCAGCTTCTGAAATAGAGCTTGATAGATTCATTTCTTTTATGCGAATTAATCCAACGGTATCTATTGAAATTAGTGCCCATACGGACGAACAGGGTACCGATGCTTATAATTTAGGGTTATCAAAAGAAAGAGCAAGAAGGGTAATGAATTATTTAATTACAGAGGGAAGAATTGATAAAAAACTGATTATTAGTAATGGATACGGTGAATCAAAACCGATTGTGAAAAATGCAAAAAACGAAACAGATCATCAATTAAATCGTAGAACTGAAGTAAGAATTTTAGGATTTTAGTTTTTTTACTTATTTTTTAAACTTTGTATTTGAAAAATTAACTTATAAAAACTAATTTAGAACTTAATTTATAATTATTTGATATGATAAAAACGATTCAAAACATAATCTTGAAAAAAGCTTATTTACTGATGTTTTTTTTAGGAATTTCTGGCATAAGTAATGCACAATGTAGTTCGGATGCGTTTATGGATAATTGTTCAAGTGCATTGGAAGATTTTAATTTCATTAAATCTTTTGAATACTCGAATGCTAAAGGTGGAGCAAAAGGAGAATATAGTTATGTTTTTTCAAAAGGGACAAACTACCGAATTGTTGTTTGTGATGAAAATATTGCTGGGAATAAAATGATTATTTCATTGTATGATCGAAATCACAAATTAATAGCTTCTAACTTTGATAAGGCATCAAAAAAAGTATTTCCAGTATTAACTTACCCATGTTCTGCGACAGGGGTATATTACATTGAATATTCTTTCCAAGGCGACAAAGCAAAATGTGGTATAAACATTCTTGGATTCTCTAAAAACTAACATAAAAAATTAATTAAATAAACATGAAATCAATTTTTAAATATTATTTACCGATAACAGTTCTTTCTGTTGCTCTTTTTTCTTGTGGTGGAAGCGATAGCACATCTTTAGACAGTGAATTAGGAGACCCATCATTAATGGTGAATTCTAAAAAACAAGCTAAAATGCTTGATGATTTAATTCAGTCTATTCCATCGCCTGTGGAAATGAATACAGTTATTAAAGAGTCTGGTGCTCCGTTCAATGCAAATATTATGCATAAAACATCTGAGGTAAATAAGTATACTACCAATTATCAGCAAGCCTTCAACGTTGGGGTTTATACTGCAGATATGGGGTATATTAATGTGTATGATAAAACAATGTATTCTTTGGCTTGTATCAGTGCAGTAAAAAAATTATCAGATGCTATTCAAGTTGGTCAGTTTTTTGATTTCGAGGCTTTACAACGATTATCAAAAAATAATAACAACGTTGATTCATTACAATACATTAGTATCAATAGTTTCAATAAAATGGATGCGTATTTGCGTTCTCAAAATAGAGGTGAATTATCTGTGTTAATTGTTGCTGGAGCATGGTTAGAAGGATTGCATATTGCTACTCAAACAATGAAGGCTAACGCAAATACAGAATTGAGAGAAAAAATTGGTGAACAAAAAATTGTTTTAGAAAGTTTATTGAAAATTCTTGAAATGTGTAAACAAATTCCAGAATTTAAAAAAATCATCGATAACTATTCTAAGTTAAATGATTTGTATAAAAATGTAAAGATTGAATATATTCAAGGTGAACCTACTACAAAAGTGGTAAATGGTCAATTGGTTATTGAAGACACATCTTCAAGTAAAATAGTTATGACAGACGCACAGCTTACTGAAATTACTAATCTAATTGAAGAAGTTCGAAAAGATTTACTTAAGTAATACAATTTATTTTTTTTAAAGGCGTATCAATTTTGATGCGCCTTTTTTATTTTCAAAAATCAGGGAAGTAATATTTCTAAAAAGGCAACGTTAATAAGATTAAGATCGTCTATAAATAAAAACAAGTAAGTATTAATCCTTAATCACTTGTATTATGAAACCGTATTATTATTCAGACTTTTTATCAAATTATGTAAAAGTATTTTTTACCGATAAAAACTTTCCTCTCGATAAAACTTTTTTAGAAGAATTGTTCTTTTACATTCAAAATAATCAAGATAGTTGCGTAAATCATTTTGGTGAATTTCTTGAGTCGACGATTCACATGAATGTTGTAGTGCAATATTTAAAAGCGTATTTTTCAGAGGAGAAAAATGATTTGGATAAGTATCTTTTTTTAAATGAATTTGCTAATACCAAAAACTTAAAAAAACTAAGTGCAAATCTATTAAGTGAGAAACAATACGCTTTCAGATTGATGAAGCATTTTTATGAAACCTACACATTAAATTAAAACCACCACCAATAGAAAGGAGTTAAAATTCCTGCAATCATAGCTATTTTTAAAAGTCTGTCAGCAATTTTAAAATCTCGCATAGATTTCGCTTTTAACAAGCTTAATAATGAGAATATAGTTGCTAAAACAGATAGTGCAACAGGAATTGTAGCGTAAACTTCAGTAAGAGAAACACTTCTTTTAAAGTATATTAGTAGCGAAAAATAAGAAATTGGGATCAAAATTAAAGTGAATGAAGCACTTATTTTTGCGTAATTTATACCATATTTCAAAGGAAGTGTTTTTGCTGATAAAATACGATCTCCATCGATATCTTCAATGTCTTTGATGATTTCTCTACCAAAGTTCAAAATGAAAGAGAAAAAGGCGAAAATCCAGATAAACTTACCATTTTCTAAAAATATTTTTTTCCATTCAAAAATGGCATAACTCACATTTTTAGAACTTTGAAAAATAGAGTTTGGAATATCGGTACTAAATGAACCATTTATGGCAAAATGGATACCCGTTAAAATTACCACTAAAGAAGTTAAAAAGGCAACAATGAAATTACCCAACAATGTAGTCTTTTTAAAATAAACAGAATACAACCAAAGTATATTTATAGAAAACAGATGAATAAAAACATACCAAAATGTATGATAATAAATACTTAAAAGAATGGCAATACCAAAAGCGATAGCACTTAGTAACCAATGGTATAAAATCGCTTTTCTTTTAGGAACTATGTTTCCAATAATCCAATTTTCTGGTTTATTTATTTTATCACTCTTAATATCAAAATAATCGTTTATAATGTTCCCCGCTGCCGCAATTAACAAGGTAGAAAAAACGAGTAATCCGAATAAAACTTGTTCAATTGTTTCATTTACGGTTATTTTCCCACCAATAGAAAAGAAACAAAAACGAACGGCATACATTGTCAATCCAATGATGATCAGGTTTGAAAAACGTATTAACTTTAAAAAAGTACTCATTTTATTTTACAAATTTATATTCGGTACGTCTATTTTGTTGGTGTGCTTTTTCTTGTGCCACAGATGATTTTAACGCAGCAATTTCATCGTCTGAAATTTTTGGTTGACTTTCACCATACCCTTTAGCGCTTAATCGAGTTGCATCTATCCCTTGTTCGATTAGGTAATTTTTAACAGCATTAGCACGTCCTTCTGATAACTGTTGATTTTCAGTAGCATCGCCACGGGTGTCTGTATGACCACCAATTTCAATGGTCAAGGTAGGGTTTTTAATCAACAAATCTCTTAATCTATTTAATTCGATGAAAGACTCCGGCCTTAAGTTTGATTTATTTAAATCAAAAAATACATTAGCTAATACAACTGGTAAATCACTACCAATAGGAACCATATTAATATCCAAATGCACTGCCTCTTGATTTTCTTTCACTTCCATATTAAAGTTTTGTGAAAAGAAATTATAACCCGGATAAGAAACATTTACTGCATATTCTTTCCCTACGGGCAGAGAAACCGTAAACTCACCATTTACTGCATCTGCTTCAGATCGAATCACTTCTTTACCAGTTTTTAAATCAATTAGTTGGAATTTACCAGGGATAGGTTTTTTGGTTATAGCATCCGATACTAAACCTTCAAAATAAAGTGTTTTTATAGGCTTTAAGGAAGGAGGCATGTCAAAATAATAGATATCTAAATCTCCAAATCCGCCTTCTCGATTAGATGCAAAAAAACCAATTTCTCCATCAGGACTCACCATTAAGGAATTTTCGTCATCTTTTGTATTGATTGGATAACCCAAATTGATAGGGTCTGACCAAGAACCATTTTCTTGTAACCGAGTCATATATAAATCAAAACCTCCCATTCCTATATGGCCGCGAGAAGCAAAGTAGAGTGTTTTTCCATCAGGGTGTATTAAAACGGATTCTTCTTCACTTGTTGTATTTACGTTGTTTGGTAATCTAATTGGTTGTCCCCATGTTCCGTTTTCGTTTAAAGTTGCTGTATAGATATCTGAGTTTTTTTGACCATTTTGACCACGTATACTTCTTATAAAATAGATCGTTTTTCCATCAGCAGAAAGTGAAGGTTGTGTCTCCCATAAATTACTATTGATACTTCCAGCTAGATTCGATACTGTTCCCCATCTATTTCCCAGTTTTTTAGTAATGAATAAATCACAACTTCCTTTTCCTTGTCTTCCCTCACCGTAGTCGGAACCGCTAGCATCTGGACAAGCTACAAATATTAACGATCGACCATCAGCAGCAATGGTCGGTGCTCCTTCATTATTGACAGTATTGATGTGTGTAGGCATGGGTTCTGCTTTCACCCATGCATTGTTTACTAAGTGAGAAATATAAAAGTCTTCTTGTTTTTTATATGGACCTTGTACTCGATTATCTTCTACTAATCTTGTAAATAATATTGTTTTTCCATCTACGGTTATAGTCGGAAAATATTCTGGGTCTTTTGTATTGATTGCCGGACCCATATTTTGAGGTTTAAAATTAGATGGATGACTAATCGCTTGTATGGCGAAATTAGAAGATTCAATTAATTTTCTAGCGGTTGAAATATTTGCTGGATTTGCGGATTTAAATAACAAAAATTCTTGTGCAGTTTTAATACAAGAGGCATAATCACCTATGGCAAATTGTAAATTGCTTAAAAAGAAATAGGTATTTCCTGTTGGGGAGTGATTAGGATTAATTTGAATAGCTTTTTTGTAATAGTCTATGGCAAGTGGTAATTGATTAGACATCTCTGCAAATTCACCGGCTAGTAAATACGCTTCCCAAAAATTAGGATCTTTTTCAAGTGATTTTTGAACAATTTCTAAACCTAGTGTATAATTTTCTCTTCCATAAACGTCTTTGTTTTGGCGAGGAGCGTCCATTGCTTCTTCTAATAATTTGATTGCTTTTTTGCTACTCGAAGAATACTGTTGTCCAGAGGAGTAAAAAAAAGATCCTAAGAAGAAAGACAGAAGAATGATTTTATTCATTTTTAAGGAATATTTAGGTATTTATGGGTTTGTAAAGAAAGTTTCCATTTTGGGTTTTGCTTTACATATTCAATAATTAGTGGTAATAACGTTTCGCTTTTTGACCATTCAGGTTGTAAGTATAATTTGCAGTTTGTATTCACCTTGAGACTATGTTCTTCGGCCCATTGTAAATCAGATGGATGGAAAATTACCACTTTTAGTTCATTTGCTTTTTGATAGGCCTCATCTACTGGTTTTTTGAACTTTTTAGGTGAAAAACAATACCAATCAATCGCTCCTTGTAAAGAGTAACAACCGGAAGTCTCTATCGCAACTTCAAAATTATTTTCATGAAGAATATCAACTAACGCTGTCAAGTTATACATGGCTGGTTCTCCACCGGTAATAACAACAAAATCAGTTTTTGATTTTTTGATTTCGTTCACGATTTTATCTACAGATATCGAATTGTGTTGCGTTGCGTCCCAACTTTCTTTCACGTCACACCAAACACAGCCTACATCACATCCGCCCAATCGAACAAAATAAGCAGATCTTCCTGCGTGAAAGCCTTCCCCTTGAAGGGTGTAAAAATGTTCCATTATCGGAAATTCTGAAGGTATTTCTTTAGATAACTCATTCATAATTCAAATGTACTAAATTATCTAAACGAATATTGAGGAATCTTATTATTCTATTCCGTATTTCATTGCAAATTTCACTAAACCTACAGCCGATTTAACTCCTATTTTCTCCATGATTTTATTCCTATGACCTTCAACCGTTCTTTTACTTATAAATAATTGATCACCAATTTCTTTGGAAGTCATTTCTTTAACGAGCATGGAAATAATTTGAATTTCACGAAGTGTCAGGTTAAATTCATTTTGAATTAAAGTAGGTTGATTTTCACTTTTTTGTTTAAATAAAATATCTGCTACTTCATTTGATAAGTATCGATCTCTTTTGAGAGTAGTTATTATTGCTCTAGTTATTTCTTCTAGATTTGAATTTTTTAAAATATAACCTGCTGCACCTTTTGATAATGCGTTTCTGATTAAGTCTTCTTCTTTATGCATTGTGAGCATGAGAACAGGAGTTTCAATTTCTTGTTCTTTGATTTTTTTTAAAGTTGAAATACCATCTAAAACAGGCATATTTATATCTAGCATAATTAAATCAAAAGCTTGTTTTTCTAGTAATTTAAGTGCTTCTTTACCATTTTTAGCAGGAGTTATTTCAAGATCAATGTTTTTTTGAGTCTCTAACATGAGTGTCAAGCCTTTTATTACCAATTCATGGTCATCAACCAACAGTAAATTAATTATTTTCATAAAGCGTAAAAATTAAACAGGTACCATGATTTTTATTACTTAACCATTCATATTCAGCTTCAAGAATATCTAATCTGTGGTTTATATTTCTAAGGCCATTATTTTTTTGAACAGTATCCAAATCAAATCCAATTCCATCATCTTTAAGGTTAAAAATAATTTGACTTTTTTTCTTCGAAATATTGATATCTAAATGTTTTGCTTGAGAATGTTTTACAGAGTTAGTAATAAATTCTTGTACAATTCGATAAATAATACTTTCTTCTTTTTTGTCTTTTCTGGTTAAATTAGATACCGAGGAATTAAAAGATATTATTGCTGTATACACTGAATTTGATTGTTTACAAAGTTGATCTATTGCAATATCTAAAGTGTTGTTTTCTAAAATAAAAGGCATTAAATCAAATGAAATTGCACGAACAGATGAAATAGTATCATTCATCATTTTATCGATTTCTTGCAAACATTCTTTAAATTCGACTGTGTTTTTTTCCATCAATGAAAGGGATCCTAAGTAAAATTTAATCGCGCCAAGCTCTTGACCTAGTGTATCATGTAGATCAGATGCTAATCGTTTTCTTTCTTGATCTTGTCCTTGAATGATTCCCTTTAGTGTGTTTAGTTCAGCATTTTTTTGTTGAGTGATATCTTTACAGATTAATAAAATTTGATCTTTTTGTTCAAATTCTATATTAATCAAATTTATTTCGAAATAATCAGTAGTAAGGTCTTTGTTTTTAAGTGATAAGAAAAATACTTCTTGTTGTTTCTGAGTTTGTTTGAAAAACTCAATTCTATTCCCAAGTCGTTTTGGAATATATTCATCAATCAAAAAATATTTCTTTACGATTTTATCATTTAGGAATTTTTCACCCTCACAATTACTGTAATAGATGTTGTTGTTAAAATCAAAAACAAAGATTTGCTCTGGTAAAGTTTTGAGAATTAAATTGAAGTTTTCTTTATTTATTGTATTAATTTCTAATTCATCGATGTACGCATTAATACCTTCTCCTAGTATTTGAAAATCGTATTTGAATTCATCTACTGGGAATTTTTTATAAAGGTTATCCGCCATATTATTATGGAGATGTTCAACAATTGCATTCCTAAGATTTCTTTCTTCAGTACTTTTCGATTTTAATAGTTCTAATTCTTTGTATAAATTTTCAATGTTATTTTCGATAGTCAGTTTTGGTACAAATTCATCAAAATTGATTTCACGAAGTGTATTTATGATTTTATCAATTTCTTTTTGATTCATTTAGTTTCCTTTGTTTTAATAACCAGTTAATTGCCTCTGTTCTGTCTGTAAATGCACGAAACGGTATTTTAGGTTTTTTAATTGCTATAAAAATATTCACTATATATTTTTGAAGATGATTATGCACGAGCGCAGCTGAAGCATGTAAAAAATCTTGTCCGTATTTATCTGCAAATTCTTTGCCTTCAGCAGGCATTCCTTTGATATTTTTAAAGTCGTATAACCAATATTGTTTCTCACCTGCTGAAATTTTATGTCTCATCTCAATTAACTTTTGGCAAGTAGAAAGATCTAGTAGTATTTCTTTTTTTATATAGCTATTAAGTATACCATTTTCATCAAACCAATATTTTTGAATGTCATCTTCTAACTCTACTATCGGATTCATTTTTTGAATTTTTTATAGTTAATAACCAATCTTTTGCTTTTTGTTTACTCGTAAAAATATGAGTAGGTATTTTAGGCTTTTTTACTTTCAAAAAAGTAGAAATTAAAAATTTTTGAAAATGGGAATTTACTAAAATGGCTGAAGCATAAAGATAATCTTGTCCATGTTTTGATAAATATTCTTTAGCATTCCTATCTAGAGATCTAATTCGGTTTAAATCGTACAACCAATATTGTTTTTTTCCTTCTGATATTTCATGTCTTAAATGAATACATTCAATACAATTTTCAAGGTTTAAGTCAATATCTTGTATAAAGATGGAGTACAAAATATCATCTTCAAACCAAAACTTAATGTATTTGTTAGTTGCTTCTTTCATTCAATTTGTTTCAATTACAAAGATATCAAGTGATAAATAATTTTCGGTTCAAAAAAAACAGGTATTTATACCTGTTTTCAATCGTATTTGTACTAGTGTTAAACTATGTTTTGAATTTCATGTTTAGTTGAGTCTATTTAATTTTAAAATGAGATTTCATTAAAATTTGAGCTGTAAGAGTCTAATTTAAAATAAATAAATACAACACGTTAGTTGAATTTTTAATTAATAGTTTTGAAATAAAAAATTCAGTTATATTTGTTTCTCAAAAAAATGAGCTATGTCTACTGAAAAAACAAGATATTCAGACGCTGAATTGCAAGAGTTTAAAGCGTTAATTCATAAAAAAATAGATGAAGCAGAAAAAGATTATGCTTTGTTAAGAAATTCCCTTTCATTATCTGATGATCATGGGACTGATGATACAGGTAGAACATTTAATATGATGGAAGATGGTTCTGAAACTTTATCACGCGAGGAAGTGGCTCAATTATGCTCTCGTCAAGAAACTTTTATCAAAAACCTACAGCAAGCTTTAGTTAGAATTGAAAACAAAACATACGGAGTTTGTCGTGAAACAGGAAAATTAATTCAAAAAGAAAGATTGTTATTGGTACCTCATGCTACATTGAGTATTGAAGCTAAAAATGCTAAAAAATAATATGTTGCGTAAAAATATCATACTTGTAGGGGCTTTAATAGCCCTTATTTTGTTTTTAGACCAATGGTTAAAAATTTGGGTGAAAACGAGTTTTGCTCAGTCAGGTGAAGATTACATTGATTTAGCGGGAACCTGGTTGCGTTTAACCTATGTTGAAAACCAAGGAATGGCGTTTGGAACGACATTCGGTAGTTCAATCTGGGCCAAATTATCTTTGAGCATTTTCAGAGTTTTTGCTATTGGTGGAATTGCTTGGTATTGGTACAAAGAAGCAAAATCAGGTAAAAGCATTGAATTTTTGATTGCCGTAGGATTTGTTTTTGCAGGTGCAGTAGGAAATTTAATCGATTCCATGTTTTATGATTTTATATTCAAATTTGATCCTTGTCTCATTTATAATCAATTACAAGGTTCAGGTATTAAAGCAGTTTGTCACACCAAGTTTTTAGATTACCCTGTTGAGGTCAGAAAACAAGGTTTTTTGTTTGGAAATGTAGTTGATATGTTTCAATTTAATTTTACTTGGCCTTCTTGGTTACCTATTTTAGGAGGTAAAGAAGGTTTCCCAGCTATTTGGAACTTGGCAGATGGATCCATAACGGTGGGTGTAGTTATGATTTTAATCAGACAAAAAACGTATTTCCCAAAAGAAAAAAAATAAATTATGGGTTTTTCTCCTGGTTCAAAAGGTTGGATAAATAAATATGCGGATTACATCAACAGAGGTAAAATCATTGTTGATGTTGAAAAACCGAAAGAGTTAAGTCTAGAACATTTTGCTCATCTACAACTTTCACAATCTGGTATTGTATTTGGTTTTCCAACTGAACTTATCTTTTTGAATCAACTGAAACTTAAAGAGGAGGCAAATTGGACAACAGAAGAAAAATTAAAATTATTACTTTTTGAATCTCAGCTTTTTATTTTTGTACTTAATGGAGGAGATGTTCTAAACGAATTTGATTCTTTTATTGATTCATTGAATGAATATTACGGAAAGTATTCATTCCCAGCTATTCATAAATTGACTTCTTTTTTCTTGAAAGAAACGCAAGAGGAAAGATTAGAATATATATTAGATAAAAGAATTGACATCAAACAAAATTTTATTGATAATGCATTGTGGGTGAATTACTTAAATAATGCATTTGTTTATTTGGATGTCATACTTTATCACGAATTTATCAAAACAAAGAAATCCATCGTTGACTCAAACTTTGAAGAATTAGCTTTGGATGTGTTGAAAACGATTGTGATTTCTGCTTTTTCAGACGGTGAGATGCAACAACCTGAAAGAGTTATGTTTGATGTGTTTTTGGCTTCTGCAAATCTTTCTGATTCACGAAAAAAAATAGCCTTACACTATTTTAAAAATGGGGCAACGTTCACTGATTTATCAGCTTTGTTTTCGCATATTTGGTTGTTTAAACGATTTTTAATTGATATTTCCGTACTTACGATGTATTCTAATCATGATACTATTTCGCAAGAAAAGGAATTTTTGTATCGTTTTTGTGATTTTTTACATATTCCAAGAGAAGAATTGAATGAAACTATTGTTTCAATAGAGCAATTTGTTGTTTCACATGCAGATAAGATTTCTTTTTTGAAAAATCGTAGTGCAGTTGAACATATTTATGATAATATTTCAATGCGTTGGATAAAGATTTTAGGTAGAAATAAAGATAAATTAATTGCCGAGATCAAACAGAGTAAAGAGTTAATGCAATTGATAAAAAAATCAACTACCGAGGATTTAACTAAAGAAGAAAAAGAAAAGGTAAAAACACAATTCATGGACATTGTGAAAACCATGCCTGCAATAACTATTTTTATGTTACCTGGAGGTGCAATTTTGATGCCAATAGTATTGAAAATAATCCCAGCTCTAATTCCCTCTGCATTTAGGGATAACGAAATCGAAGTTTAAAAAGGTACAGGTATGAAAAAGGTCCTTTTTATTTTGTGTTTTGTAATTTTTTCTATTTCAACGTTTGCTCAAAAAATTCATAAAATCGCTCGACTTCCTGAAATAATTACGGAGTCTTCAGGTTTAATATTTTATAATGATACACTTTTAATTACCCACAACGATAGTGGCGATAAACCCATACTTTACTTCATTAATTTAAAAGGAAAACTTATCCATAAAGTAATTGTAAATAATGCAAAGAATGTGGATTGGGAAGATATTACAAAAGATGATCAAGGAAATGTTTACATCGCAGATATCGGAAATAATTCAAACCAACGAAAAGATTTAAGAATCTATAAGATTAAGTCTCTTAATTTACTTTCAAGTTCATCAGTTAACCCAGAAATCATAGAAATTTCGTATAAGGAACAAATGGATTTTCCACCGAATGATGACGGATTAAATTTTGATGCAGAGGGACTTGCTTATCACAACGACTCCTTGTGGATTATAACCAAGTGTAGAAACATACCATTTGAGGGTAATGCTTATGTGTATAAACTACCAACAAAGGCAGGGAAATATCATTTGAAACGCAAAACACATTTATTTATTGGAAAAGATGGATTTACTAAAGATGCAGTTACCAGTTTAGATATTTATAATGACAAATTCTATGTTTTGACTTACAATAGAATGTTAATTTATAAGTTGATTGATAATAAATTGGAATTTGAAAATCAGTATTATTTAAAGCCTTACTCTCAGAAAGAATCCATTACAGTAAAGAATAAAAATGAAATTTACCTGACCGATGAAGCAACCAAACTACTAGGAGGAGGGTATTTATATAAATTAACAATCGATGCAACCAAAATTAAATATTGATAAGTTCGAAGCGGTAATCTTCGACATGGATGGTGTTTTGATAGATTCAGAACCTATCTGGAAAGTCGCTATGGAACAAGCATTTCACAGTGTGGGTTGCAAATTGACCCGTGAAGATTTTCAAAAAACAGTTGGTCTCAGAATCGATGAGGTGATCAGTTATTGGTATAAAATAGCCCCTTGGGAAATTGAAACTGAAAAAGAAGTAGAGCAGTTAATTATTCAAAAGATGGTTGCTTTACTTTCAGAGTCTGCAAAACCTTTGATTGGTGTGGTAGAAACACTAAAATACTTAAAAGAGAAAGGAATTAAGATAGGATTAGCAACTTCTTCCTATCGGATTTTAGTTGATACCATAATAAATACATGTTCTCTAAAAGATTATTTCGATGTGTTACATACAGCCGAGGAAGAAGAGTACGGAAAACCCCACCCTGCAGTATATTTATCTGCGGCTAAAATGTTAGAAGTAAACCCATTACAATGTCTTGTGATTGAGGATAGTATCAATGGGGTAATTTCAGGAAAAGCAGCTAGGATGGAGGTGGTATGTATTCCAGAAAAAACACACCATCCAAATCCAAAATTAAGCCTCGCTGACTATACATTTGAAACGATGGAGCAGATGTTAGAGGAGGTAAAGTTGACGAATCAATAATTTTAAATTATGTTATTAGAAATTCAAGATAAAGTTGTTTCCATAGATTTATTCGAGAAGAAGTTTGTTTGTGATTTAACAGCGTGTAAAGGTGCGTGTTGTATTGAGGGAGATTCAGGGGCTCCATTGACCTTTGAAGAAGTTTCCATAATGGAGGATGATTTGGAAAAAATCAAACCATTTATGCGTCCTGAAGGAATTGAAGCAGTGGAAGAAACTGGTGTTTTTTATATGGATTGGGACAACGAACCCGTTTCTACTTTAGTAAATGATAAAGAATGTGCTTTTGTAACCTTTGACGATAAAGGAACTGCTTTGTGTGCCATTGAACAAGCTCACAAGGCTGGAGTAACAGAATTTAAAAAGCCAATCTCATGTCATTTGTATCCAATCAGAGTGAAAAAATACAACGACTTTACAGCCTTGAATTACAATGAGTGGAATATTTGCAAACCTGCTTGTGCATGTGGAGAGCAATTGGATGTGAAGGTCTATAAATTTTTAAAAGAACCGATTGTTAGAGCGTTTGGAGAAGAATTTTTCACGGAATTAGAAACAGTAGATAAAGAAATAGAAAAACAAAAAGAAACAGGAGAATTTCCGCAATAGAAATTTTTCAAAACGTTTATAATCTTGTAACTTTGTTATACAACTAAAAAATAAATTATGTCAGAAGTTTTGGCTGGAGTTGAAATCCAAGAAATATTAGAACAATTAGGAATTGAAACTACAAATAGTGGTGCGTCAACAGGTAGTTTTTGGTACCAAACAAAAGGAGAAACAATTCATTCGTATTCTCCAGTTGATGGTAAATTAATCGCTTCTGTGACTGCTGCTACAGAAGAAGAATATGAAAAAGTAATTGTTAAAGCGCAAGAAGCTTTCAAACAATGGAGACAAATTCCTGCCCCTAAAAGAGGAGAAGTAGTTCGTCAACTGGCAGTGAAATTAAGAGAATACAAAGAGCCTCTAGGTAAATTGGTTTCTTATGAAATGGGGAAATCATTACAAGAAGGTTTAGGAGAAGTACAAGAGATGATTGATATCTGTGATTTCGCAGTAGGTCTTTCTCGTCAGTTATATGGTTTAACAATGCACTCTGAGCGTCCTGAACACAGAATGTATGAACAATACCATCCACTTGGATTAGTAGGAATTATTTCTGCTTTCAACTTCCCAGTAGCTGTATGGAATTGGAATACGGCTTTAGCTTGGGTGTGTGGTGACGTATGCGTGTGGAAGCCATCTGAAAAAACACCGTTGACTGCGATTGCTTGTCAAAAAATTACAGAAGAAGTATTTACAGATAATGATGTTCCGGAAGGAGTATCTTGTTTAGTAATTGGTGGTGCTGAAATCGGAAAAAAATTAACTGCTGATACACGTGTACCTTTAATTTCTGCAACTGGTTCTACTCGTATGGGTAAATCAGTAGGTGAGGTTGTTGGTGCTCGTTTAGGCAAATCGTTGTTAGAATTAGGAGGTAACAATGCAATCATCATTACACCAACTGCTGATTTAAAAGTGGTTGTTCCAGGTGCCGTTTTTGGTGCTGTAGGTACTGCTGGACAAAGATGTACTTCTACAAGAAGATTAATTATACACGAAGATGTATACGATACAGTACGTGACGCTATTGTGAAGGCTTACGGTCAATTGAAAATTGGTAATCCTTTAGATACAGCGAACCACGTTGGTCCATTAATTGATCAAGATGCTGTGGCTGCTTACGAAAATGCATTGAAGCAAGTGGTTGCTGAAGGTGGAAAATTATTAGTTGAAGGAGGAGTACTTTCTGGAGAAGGTTATGAATCTGGATGTTATGTGAAACCTGCAATAGCTGAGGCGAAAAACGATTTCAAAATTGTTCAACACGAAACATTTGCACCGATTTTATATTTAATGAAATATTCAGGAAGTGTAGAAAACGCAATTGATATTCAAAATGGAGTTCCTCAAGGATTATCGTCTGCGATTATGACAAATAACTTGAAAGAAGCTGAAGCGTTTTTATCTGCAGCTGGTTCTGATTGTGGTATCGCAAATGTGAACATTGGTACTTCAGGTGCTGAAATCGGTGGTGCATTCGGTGGTGAGAAAGAAACAGGTGGTGGTCGTGAGTCTGGATCAGATGCTTGGAAAGTATATATGAGAAGACAAACAAACACAATCAACTATTCTGATACTGTTCCGTTAGCGCAAGGAATCAAATTTGATTTATAAGATTGATTTTTAAATAGATGTTTGAAAGGTGGCTTTATGCCACCTTTTTTTGTGCTTTAAATTTATATTTTTACCAATAAACAATTTTAAATCTTAATTGTTTAGCACCGTTGTTTCAATTTTAATATATTGTTTTTAAGTTTTTTAAAAAATATTTGTTAAAATTTCAAAAAGAATTTAAACAAGTGTTTAAAAAAATCTATATTTTTACACGCACAACTAGAAAAATTATGGAAAAAGACCATTCTGCTGAAGTAAAAATATTAGATGCAGCCCGACATATTTTTGTTGAGAAAGGCTTTAATGGTTGTTCTTCAAGAGAGATTGCGAAAGAGGCAGGAATGAATGTTGCTCTTGTGAATTATTATTTCAAAAGCAAAGAGAACTTATTCCATTTGGTCGTTTCTTCTATAATGAAAGAATTTGCGCATTCAATTTTTGAGGTGTTTAAAAGTGATTTATCGTTAGAACAAAAAACGAGAATTTTGATTGAAAATGAATTCGATTTGTTAGCCCGTCATCCTGAAATACCAAGTTTTATCATTGGAGAATTAAGTAAAAAAGATCAAAATTTCTTTCAATGCCTCGATTTTGAAAATGAAATTGAAAAAGCAAGTATTCACAAACAAGTTTCTGAAGCGCAAGCAAATGGTGGAATGCGGAAAATTGATTTCGTAAATATTATGTTATTGATTATGTCCAATTGTCATTTTCCATTTTTAGCAAAACCAATGATCCAAACGGTTCATTCAGTAACAGATACACAATATCAAGATTACCTTAAAATACATAAACAGTATGTAACGGAAATGGTAATAAATTACTTATTTCCAACTAAATAAATAAAATGTGATTATGAGAAAAAAAATAGTCATCGTAAGTATGTTGTTTTTGAGTTCTATTATTGGAAGAACTCAAACATTTGATTTGGAAAAATGCTTAAAAATGGCAGATACAGCCAATCCAGTCATTAGAAATGCAAAACTAGACGTTGCAATTACGACGAAACAAGTGTTAGCTTATGAAACGGCTTTGCTTCCAAAGTTATTTTTTGCAGCTGATTATAAATACAATGCAATTATTCCAGGGCAGTTAATCCCCGGAGAAATTGCCGGAATGCCTCAAGGAACCTTTGTGGCGGTTCAATTCGGAGTTCCATATAACCTGAGTAACGCACTTCAACTTAATCAAATTCTGTACAATCCCCAAGTAAATGCGGGAATTAAAGCATTGAAAGTGAGTAAGGAAGTGTCAGAATTACAATCAGAGGCTACAACTCAAAATGTGAAATATCAGTTAATTCAGACCTATTACAACTTGCAAGCATTGAACAAACAATTAGCGTTTGTGAAAGAAAATATTATCAATATAGATAAGATGTATGCCAACATGCAAGCGATGTATGAGCAAAAAATGATTTTAGCGACTGAATTAGATAAAATGAACATCACTCGTTTATCGCTTAAGAATCAAGAACAAACGTTAATTTCAAATAAGGAAAAGACTGAAAATTATCTGAAACTCATGATAGGAAAAAACATTCAGGATAAAATTGATTTTCAACGCGAAGAAGATGTTCAAAAACCTTTAATTATTGATCAAAAAACAATTAACCCTATTGATGTAAAATTGATTCAGACGCAACAAAAATTAAATCAAGCAGAACGTCAAGGTATTAATATGGCTTATTTGCCTGTATTATCAATGTATGGTACTGCATTATATAGTTATAACTACCGTCCAGAAAGTGATTTTGGAAAAGGGATAAACGGAGCAATCGTGGGATTAAAGCTAGATTGGACTTTATTTGATGGTCTAGAAAAAATGTATAAGTCGAAACAAAATAAGTTAACACGACAAAAATTAGATTCTCAATTGGATTTTGCTAAAAAACAATTAGAGGTAAATATTGAAAATGCTAAAAAACAAGTAGAAAATCAATTGCAATCTTTGGTTACAAGTCAAGAGCAATTAGTATTAGCTGAGAAAGTACAAAATCAAGCAAAATACTCTTACGAACAAGGAGTGATTAGTTCAAACGATTTATTGAAGAGTGAAAATGACTTGTATCAAGCACAAACGAATGTCGTGGTTGCTTACGTACAATTAAGAATGGCTGAATTAGAATTATTAAAAATTACAGGTAATATTAAATAAAAATAGTTATGAATAAGAAAGGAATAATAATCATCGTTTTAGTTTTCGGTTTGGTGACTTTAGGAGTGTTAAAATTGAAGAAAAACAAAGAGGACGTTAAAGGTAAATTATACATACATGACACAACAGCTCCCATTTTGGTAGAATCTCAAAAACCAAAAATGCATGCTTTTGATAAAGCATTTGCATTCTTAGGTACATTCGAAGCTATTCGCCAAAATACCATAGGTTCTGATGTAGCAGGTAAAATAATCAAAATGAATGTGCAAGAAGGAGATAAAGTTTCTAAAGGGCAAGTGATTGCAAAATTAGATGATGAGATGTTAGCTCTGCAGTTAGAAAGTGCTTCGGTAAATGTTGAAATGAACAAAAATGACGATGCAAGAAATAATAATCTAATCAAACAAAATGCCATTTCTGGTGTGCAAAGCGAAAAAACAAAATTAGCATTAAAAGCAGCAGAAGCTCAATACAAGTTAATTAAAAAACAATTGAAAAACACATCAATCACTGCTCCATTCTCTGGGGTTGTAACCAAGAAAATGATTGATTTAGGAAGCGTTATTGGAGCTGGAACTCCATTGATCGAACTAACAGATATCTCTTCATTGAAATTAACGATATCTGTTCCAGAAAGAGATATCTTAAAGTTTAAAGTCGGACAAAAAGTGATTTTAAATGCAGATGTTTATGGAAGCAAAGAGTTTAAAGGAACAGTTTCTAGCGTATCATACAAGGCTGATGCGAGTCATAATTTCAAAATTGAAATCACTACTCCTAATTCAAAAGAGCATCCTTTAATGGCGGGTATGTATGGTTCTGTTGCCTTGAATAATAGTAAAGCAAAAACAGCATTAGCAATACCTAGAAAAGCATTGATTGGTTCAACTAAAAAATCTAAAGTATTTGTTATCAGAGGAGGGAAAGCGAAATTAGTTTCTTTTACTGCTGGAATTGGAGATAGTGAATTTATAGAAGTAGTTGATGGTCTATCTGAAAATGATTTAGTTGTAGTGAAAGGACAAATCAACTTGCAAAATAATACAAACGTAATTACTGAATAATAAGAAAGTTATGACACTTACCGAAATTTCAATAAAACGTCCATCCTTAATTATCGTAATTTTTACGGTACTTATAGGTGGTGGTTGGTTGAGTTACAAACAATTAAGCTATCAATTGTTGCCTGATTTTGCTCCGCCAATTTTAACGATTACCACTACTTATCCTGGCGCTTCTCCTTCTATCGTTGAAAACCAGGTTTCTGAACCATTGGAAGATGCTTTAAGTGGATTAGAAAACATAAAAGAAGTAACTTCTTTTTCATTGGAAAACGCTTCGATTGTAATGCTTGAGTTTGATAACTCAGTAGATCTAGAATCTGTGATGCAAGATGGTCAACGAAAAATTGAAGCAATAAAGAAAAATCTTCCAGAAGATTGTGATAATCCTGTTATTGCAAAAATTGATCCCAATGCTTCTCCTGTATTACAACTTTCAGTAACCGCTAAAAATCTTTCAGATCGAGCGTTTTTCGAATTGATGGATAATGAAATTTTACCCTTACTAAAACAAACAAAAGGGGTTTCTGAAATTAATGTGCTTGGTGGTGAAAGAAGAGAAGTTAGGGTTGATATTGATAAGGAAAAAGCGAAATTGGCTAATATTTCCTTAGCATCAATTAATCAGGCAATTGCAACTGCAAATATTGAATTTCCTACAGGAAAAGTGAAGAGTATAGATGAACAAATGACAGTTCGTTTAGCAGGGAAATATAAAACAGTTGATGAATTACAAAATTTGATCATTGGTGGTAATGGGTCCTCGATAATTCGTCTCAAAGATATTGCTGATGTATTTGATGGATCTGCTGATCAATTAACTATTAGTAGATACAACGGTATCAATGGAATTGGTTTAAGAATTAAAAAACAATCGGATGCAAATGCGGTTGAAATGTCAAAACTTTCTAAGCTGAAGTTTAAAGAATTAGAAGAAAAATATAAAAAAGAAGGGTTAAAATTTGTAGTGGCGACAGATACTTCTTTACCAACTATTCAAGCGGTTGATGCAGTATTCCACGACTTAGAATTGGCTATTATTTTGGTAGCTGCTGTAATGTTATTGTTTTTACATAGTTTGAGGAATGCGATTATCGTTTTGGTTTCTATACCTGCATCGTTGATTTCAACATTTATTGCAATGTATTTATTAGGCTATACCTTAAACTTAATGACACTATTAGCAATGTCTTTGGTGATTGGTATTCTTGTGGATGACTCGATTGTGGTACTAGAAAATATCTACAGACACCTTTCTATGGGGAAGGATAGTCGCAAAGCAGCTTTAGATGGAAGAAATGAAATTGGTTTTACTGCATTGGCAATTACATTCGTTGATGTCGTTGTATTTACTCCAGTAGTATTCGTACAAGGTACAATTTCTGATATTTTACAACAATTCTCCATTGTCGTTGTGATTTCTACCTTGATGTCATTGTTTGTTTGTTTCACTTTGACTCCTTGGTTAGCTTCTCGTTTTGCTAAAGAAACACATTTATCTAAAGATAAAATTTGGCAATGGCCATTGATTTGGTTCGAAAAAAGAGTATCAATTTTTACTGAATCCTATGTTAAAGTGGTGGCTTGGGCTTTACGTCATAAGTTGATTACTGGTTTAGGAATTTTAGCCTTGTTTATTGGCTCTGGAGCGGTTATGGGCTTGGGGATTGTAGGTCAAGAGTTCGTTGCACAAGGGGATCAAGGTAAATTTATGATTAAATTAAAGTATGATAAAAGTACACCGTTCAATGAAAACAATGCGACAACTTACGCTATAGAACAATTCATTTTGCAACAGCCTGATGTGAAAATGGTGTTTTCTAATGTGGGAGGGCCAAGCGCTGGTATGGGCGCAGCATCTTTTGGAAATGAATCTCGTTCAGAATTGACAGTTAAATTAAAAGATGGTGTTCAAGATCGTATTCCTACCGCAAATTATATGAATGAAATTCGTAAACGGATCGAAACTAAATTTGCTGGTATTGAAGTGAAAGCGATCAATATTGGAATGGTAGAATCGGAAGAAGCACCAATCGAGATTTTCTTAGCAAGTAGTGATTCAGAATTATTAATGGACGAAGCTAGAAGATTAAAAGAGGCGATTTTAGTTATGCCGGGCGCTAAAGATCCAACAATCTCTACGGATGATATTTCACCTGAAATTCGTATCGAATTAGATAGAGAAAAAATGGGACAACTAGGTTTACCGATTGCTGTGGTAGGTATGCAACTTCAAAATGCTTTGTCGGGAAATAATTCTTCTAATTTTTCAGAAAAAGAAAATGAATATGATATCCGCGTGATGTTGAATCAAGGAGACAGACAAAATGTGGATGATATCAGAAATATGAGCTTTACTACAACAAGAGGAAATGTTGTAGAATTGGAAGAGTTTGCCGAAATTACAGTTGAAAATGGTTTTGGCTCATTGGAACGTAAGAATCGTTTGAGTTCAACTACCATTCGTGCGTATGTATTAGGTACACCTGCTGGTACTCTTGCTCAAAAAATTCAAGAGTATTTAGATAAGCAACCGCTAAACGAAAATGTTCGAATGATTTGGGGTGGTGAAGTGAAAAGACAAAAAGAGGGTTTTGGAGCAATGGGTACGGCAATGTTAATCGGTTTGATTTTGGTATATCTGATTATGGTTGCATTGTATGATAATTTTGTATACCCATTTGTTGTATTGTTCTCAATTCCAGTTGCTCTAATTGGTGCTTTATTAGCTTTGAACTTATCTGGTTCTAACATAGGAATTTTTACGATGCTAGGGATGATCATGTTATTAGGTCTAGTTGCCAAAAACGCCATTTTAATAGTCGATTTTACAAATCATTTAAAAGCAACAGGCAAAAACGTAACAGAGGCTTTACTTGAAGCTGTTCGTGAGCGTATGCGTCCTATTTTAATGACTACAATTGCCATGGTTATTGGTATGATTCCAATTGCAATCGCTAAAGGTTCAGGTGCAGAATGGAAAAATGGACTTGCGTGGGTGTTAATTGGTGGTTTATTAAGTTCCATGTTTTTAACTATCATTTTGGTGCCAGTAATGTATTACACCGTAGATGCGATTAAGTTTAGAATTTCAAAACGTCGAAATTCTTTGTAGTGAAAAAATATATGTTGTTACAATAAGCGATGTATAAAATTCAGAAGTTTTGATAATAAGTCCCAACCATATTCGGTTGGGATTTTTTTTGGTACATATTTTGATTTAATTTAAATTGTAATATTAATTCTTAGAATCATGAAGACTTTATTTTGTATATCACTAGCAACATTCGGTTTATCATCTTTTGTGGTGACTGATTATAAAGAACCTGTTGATTATGCTTCATCAATTTTCAGAAAAGTGGAGCAAACTTCATTTAAAGAAGGGGAACAATTAGATTATACAATTCATTATGGATTAATCGATGCTGGATTTGCCCGTTTGGAATTAAAAAAAGAAGATACTAAGATCAATGGAAGGGAAGTATTTCATAGTGTAGGAACAGGAAAAAGTTTGGGTGCTTTTGATTGGTTTTTTAAAGTCAGAGATAAATATGAGACCTATATTGATGCGGAGGGTATTTTTCCACATGTATTTAGAAGAGATGTAGATGAAGGAGGGTATACCATCAACCAAGAGTATCGATTTTATCAACACAAAAATATGATTGATAATGGAAAGGAAAAAGTTTCCGATGCTCCTAGTTATGTACAGGATATGCTTTCATCCTTTTATTATGCGAGAACCTTAGATTTCTCTAATGCAAAAAAAGGGGATGTATTCACCATTTACTCTTATGTTGATGAAAAAGTATTCCCGATCAAAATAAAATATAAAGGGATTAAAAATGTAGAGATTCGAGCTGGAAAATTTAAATGTTATTTATTTAATCCTGTTGTTCAAACAGGTCGTGTTTTTAAACATGAAGAAGATTGTAATTTTTACATTACCTGCGATAAAAATAAAATTCCTTTATTGATTGAGACAAAATTAATGGTAGGCTCTATAAAAATGGAACTCACGGGTTATAAAGGTTTGATGGAGAGATTAACCAAACTAGATTAAAACAAAAAAGGCTGATAAAATCAGCCTTTTTTTGTGGGAGCGGAGGGAATCGAACCCCCGACACAAGGATTTTCAGTCCTTTGCTCTACCGACTGAGCTACGCTCCCATCCTTTTCGTGAGTGCAAATATACAAATAAAATTATTACTTACAACTATTATCGTTTTTTTTTGATTTTTTAGGGTACATTTGTATAAAATCAAGGAAAAATGGATACAACTATTGTTGTTGACGCAGGTAATACAAGAATTAAAACAGGTGTTTTTAAGGGAGATAGGTTACAAGAAGTTCTTTACTTTGGTAGTGAGGATTGGAATGCTTTAAAGTCTTTTTTACTCGAACATCGTTTTGAAAATACTATTGTCTCTTCTGTTCGATCTGAAAAGGAAACACGTTGGATACTACAGTTGTTACACAATCCAATTCGTTTTCATTCGGGTATGGATTTACCTCTAAAAAACAAATATACTACTCCTGATACTTTGGGGGCTGACAGATTAGCAAATGTTGTAGCAGCTGGTACACTAGCAAAAGGAGCTGCACTAGTATTAGATATCGGGACCTGTATCAAATTTGATATCATCGATGATCAAAAAACATACTTAGGTGGTTCTATTTCACCAGGTATCAATTTAAGGTATAAATCATTAAATGATTACACAGGAGCATTGCCTTTGATCGAAGATAATTCAAAAGCAGAATGGTTTGGTGATTCAACGAGTGCTTGTATTCATGCTGGTGTTATGCAAGGAATTCAAGGAGAAATTAACTACTTTTTAGATTTTTACTCTAGTAAGTTTCCAGATTTAACAATTTTTGTCACAGGTGGAGATGCACATTGCTTTGATTTTCAAATTAAAAACAACATTTTTGTTGAACAGAATCTGACCCTATATGGCTTATTCTATTCTTTGTAATAATATGATACGTGTTCTATTTTTATTGAGTTTGGTTTTGGGTAACATATCTTTTGCTCAACAATTTACAAAAAGTCCCTATAGTATAAATGGTTTAGGTGAGGAAGATTATGTAGGAAATGCCACTTTCACAGCACTCGGAAATACAAGATCGGTATACATCGACTCTACCGTGTTAAATATTTATAATCCTGCTTCTTATGCTTTCTTATCTCATGGACAACCTATTTTTTCAACAAGTGCCTATATTCAAAATTATCAATTTGTTGAAAATAAATCTATTGCAAAAAATAATGCTTTAGCACTAAGTCATATGGCTTTTGGATTTTCATTTAAAAATAGATTTGGTTTAGTTTTTGGATTTAGACCGCTAACAAACACTGGTTATGATGTATTAAATACTTCAATAAATCTATTGACAAATGATACTATAAGTACGCAATTTTATGGTTCTGGAAATATAACTTATGCATTTACAGGATTGGCATTTAAAATCTTAGAACTTGAAAAACATAAACTTTCATTCGGTGCTAATTTAGGGAACGTTTTTGGTACAAATACACATAGACAAACGGTTAATATTCAAAATGAATTGATTGGAAGTGTGAAACAAAATACGATGAAAATAAATGGCTTTAATCCAGAATTTGGTTTTAATTACCAGATATTATTTTCTAAGTCTTCCAATCTATCAGTAGCTGCAATTTATAAATCGAAAGTAACCCTAACATCTGAAAGTAAAACAGCTTTAATTAGCGCTTCTGACTTTAAAAATGAAAATTCATTTGATACACTTGACTATGAAATATCTAAAGGTAATGTCTTTAATCCTTCCTCCGTTGAAATTGGTTTAAAGTATGATTTTACAAAGTATTTGAACAGAGCATCCTTGAGAATCCCGCAATTGATATTACTTGCTTCTTATAAAAATACACGTTGGAGCGAACTTAATTCAACAACAAATCTTTCTACTTCGTTCAATGATGCAACCCATTTTAATTTTGGTTTACAATTTGCCCCTCATGTGGATTTTTATGACCGATCAAAGTCGATTTCTTTTTTATCGCGTATTAGATATCGTATGGGGTATGAATATGCATTACTTCCTTGGTCATTAAATTCAAAACAACTTACTTCATCTATTTATTCGATTGGCTTTGGATTTCCGATTACATCACAAAGAACACTTTCTTCTATAAATTTCGCTGTGAATTATGGAGAAAGAGGAAATGGAAATTCACAAGATTTCGTAGAAAAACAACTTGGTTATAGTTTGGGTATTACCATTTCTCCTGCTTTTTATGATCGTTGGTTTAAAAAGAATAAAATTGACTAATCCAGCGTTTATATTCTTACTGTTATTTTCGTTGGTATTTATTTCTTGTGAAAATGATTTAGAGGAAATAAAAAAAGTTTCTGAAATACCAGGAGCTCCGGAAGAACGTACGAGGGATTTAGAATTGATTTATTCAGATAGTGGACAAGTAAAGGTTTTATTAAATGCAACTCTAGCAGAATCATATTATAAGCCAACACACGTCATAAAGTTTTCTGAAGGAGTTAAGGTTCGTTTTTTTAATCCTGATGGGTCAATTAAAACCGTTCTTACTGCTAATTATGGAGAAATAATTCAAAATGAAGGTAAAATGATCGCTCGTGACTCCGTAGTGATGAAAAATTTGAATAAAGCTCAACAAATGGAAACGGAGGAATTGATCTGGAACCAAACTACGCAAGAAATAAAATCCTCTCGATCTGTGGTTGTTAAGACCAAAGATGGTCGTTTTTATGGAGATGGAATTATCACCACTTCTGATTTTAGTGAATATCAATTCATAAAACCGAGGGGAACATTAAATCTTAAAAATTAAATTATGAATACATACAATAAAGTAATGCTTTATTTTTGGTTGCTTGCATCCATAATAACTTTTGGAGTAGTAACATTTAAAGGATTTCAAGAAGGTTTTGATCGTTGGTCAATTTATTATTTATTTAGTGGATTATCACTATTAATGTATTTTGTACGAAAATGGATGATAAAACGCATGCAGAAACATATTGAATTTCTTCAAAATCAACAAAAATAAAAATGTCTCCCAACATTGAAATTTTTACTGATGGGGCGGCTAAAGGAAATCCCGGAAATGGGGGATATGGTGCTATTTTGCGCTTTCAAGGAAAGGTAAAAGAGTTAGCTCAGGGTTATCGCTTGACTACCAATAATAGAATGGAATTGATGGCGATAATAGTAGCATTAGAATCGTTAAAAACAAATAAATTTCCTGTTATAATTACTTCTGATTCAAAATACGTGATAGATGCAGTTCAGAAAAAATGGGTTTTCGAATGGCAGAAAAAAGGATTTAAAGGCAAAAAAAATCCGGATCTATGGAACCGTTATCTAAAAGTAGCTGCAAATTTTCAAATATCTTTTCGTTGGGTGAGAGGCCATAATGGTCACCCTGAAAATGAACGATGTGATTATTTAGCCGTACAAGCAGCTGAAAGTAATAATTTACTGATAGATGTAGGTTATGAAAATTCCTTAGAGAGTAATACCCTTTTGTAGCATACAAGCTTTAATAAAGGTATAAATTAGAGGGTGAGGTATTTCTCTTGTTGATGAAATTTGTGGTGAAAAACCACAAGCAAGGTAAAAGTTTCTATTTGTTAAACTTATCACTTCAACCTCTTCGAATTCATTGTAAGCTTCAATATTGATAAATTCATCTACAAGATAAGTCAGTACCTTTGGATAAAGACTGTAACGAGATGAAGTAAGTTCTTGTGTGTTGTGATTGGTATATAGTTGAATAAGTTCTTTGGAATGGGGTACAATGTTAATCTCTTCAAACTGTTGCCCTTCCACTAAATTATCAGAAATAAGTTTTTCTCCTTTCAGATTTAGATTATTTCTTGCAATCAATACATCAATCAACGTTTTATAACCGTCTCCTGTGATGAAAATGGGTTGTGGTTGTTGTATGAGAAAATCGATTATACCACCAAGAAAAAAATCGTTTTTATAGGGTCCTGGAGCAACCCAGATACCATCATAAATTTTTAATTGATTAGTAGATAGTTGGCTTGCTTCTTGGAGTTTAATCCAGTAATAACTTATTTCTACTTCTAAAAAATAACTAGCATGATCTATTGCTAAATTCGTAGCATGGTGTGAATTATACGTAAAGTTGTAATCACCAATAATTGCTATTTTGATGCTACGGCTCATCAATTATCTTGTAAACCAACCTTTAAATTCAGCGTTTTTTATTTCAATAGAATCTTTTATTGTGTCTAAGTTTTCAATATAAGTTCTATAAACTTTACAATTAAATCTGCAAATAAATTTTGAGTAATCGTTATTCACATCTGACTCTTGCTTTACTCCAATAAACTGAACACTATTTCCTCTTGTTAACGAATCACTCAACCAAATTCTACCCAATTTATCTTTGTATTGAACTTCGAAACCATAAGAAGCATTTTCAGAATATCTTGGTTTGGTATTAAGGTTCATAAATTCACTGAACAATTTCATTGTTGGATTCTCCGTTAAGTTGTAGTCCCAAAGAACACTTCCTAGACCAATTCGTACTGAACCCTTAATAGATTCAGATTTCATTTCTGCATAATACACAGCTTTAGATGCTTGTCCTGTCCCCTGAACTGTAGTTTTAGTAATCGTTGGAAAACAATCATAATCATCCACGTTTTGAACCCATTTGATATTCGTTCCGTTTATGTCTCCTTTGAAATATGCAGTTAAATCTACTTTTTGTGTTGGTGCTGGTATAATTTCTGGTTTAATACAACCAACAATTAATAAAGCAAAAGGCAAGAACCATAAATAACCAAGTTTACGCATAGGATGAACTTATTTGTTAGTACGTTTATTCTTTCAAAGATATAAAAAACACTTTAATTTTTAGTATAATACGGAAATATTCACAAATAGTTGTCTATGCGCTAATTTTTTTTGCTTGATTAATTTCGATCACTTCCTCAAACTCGAAAGTATCTAATTCGATCGAGGTTCCTTCCATCGTATATAAAGTTGCACTATCATTGATTTTAGTTTCTCTAAAATAGGAGTAAACATCAATAAACTGAGTAAGTTGTTGAATTTTCCCAACCAGTTTATTTAGTTGTGAGAAATTAATTACCAATTCATTCTGGTAGCTTAATTCGTTTACCTTTATTGTACATTTGATTGTAACTTCATTTACATTTGATTGAAATTCTATTTTTTCAATCATAATTTTTTTGAGTAGTGTTTTCATGGTTTCTAAAATTTACACTACAAAGTTCATGTAAGATCAACGTAATTTAGTTACGTTCTAAAAATAGTCCTCTAATTTTTTTGAAAATTAGTATTAAATCGCAAGACAAAACTATTTTTGCAATTCAAACGAATTATTATGAAATACGAATCACTTCCTAAACAATTATTTATAAAAAATAGAGCCAAATTTACAGCTAAAATGAGATCTAATACCTTAGCTGTGTTCAATTCTAATGACATTTTCCCGATAAGTGCAGATAGTACGATGCCTTTCCAACAGCACAGAGATATCTTTTATCTATCCGGTGTAGATCAAGAGGAGTCGATTTTGGTAATTTTTCCAGATGCTAAAAATGAAGCTCATAGAGAAATTTTATTTTTGAAAGAAACAAATGAAACTATTGCAATTTGGGAGGGTGAAAAATTAAATAAAATACAAGCTTTCGAATTATCTGGGATAAAGACAGTTTACTGGTTACAACAATTTCAAGTGATTTTTAATCAATTGATGTCTGAAGCCGAAGGAATTTATTTTAATACAAACGAACATTTGCGCGCAGTAACAGAGGTAGAAACGCGTGAAGATCGTTTCATCAAAAAATGTAAATCTGATTACCCTGCTCACACCGTTCATAAAAGTGCGCCAATTTTGCATGCGATTCGATCCATAAAAGAAGAGGAAGAATTGAAATTGATGCAACAAGCGTGTGATATCACTAAAAAAGGGATTGAACGATTATTGAAATTTATTAAGCCAGGAGTATGGGAATACGAAATTGAAGCTGAATTGGCACATGAATTTTTGATAAATCGTTCGAAAGGGTTTGCTTACACTCCTATCATTGCTTCTGGTAAAAATGCTTGTGTACTTCATTATATTGAAAACAACAAACAATGTAAAGATGGAGATTTAATCTTGCTTGATGTAGGTGCTGAATATGCTAATTATGCTTCTGATTTAACCCGTTGTTTACCTGTAAATGGACGTTTTACAGAACGTCAAAAAGAAGTTTATAATGCAGTACTTCATGTTAAAAATGAGGCGCAAAAATTATTAGTACCTGGTACGATTATTCCTGAATACCATAAGGAAGTTGGTAGAATTATGGAAAGTGAATTGATTAAATTGAAATTGATTGACTCTACAGATATTAAAAATCAAAATCCGGATTGGCCTGCGTATAAAAAGTATTTTATGCATGGTACATCTCACTTCCTAGGCTTGGATACACACGATGTTGGATTATTCAATGAACCGATTCAAGCTGGGATGGTATTTACTTGTGAACCTGGAATCTATATTCCTGAGGAAGGAATTGGAATTCGAATCGAGGATGATTTAGTGGTTACAAATGATGGAAAACCTTTCAACCTAATGGCGAATATTCCAATCGAAGTGGATCATATCGAAGCATTAATGAACGTCTAATAAAATGCTATATCATAAAATAGAAGGAGAAGGAAAAACCTTCGTTTTTTTACATGGATTCCTGGAGTCGTCTACAATGTGGAAGTATTTAAATTTAAGTGCTTTAAATGCTAAAAAAATTATGATTGATTTACCAGGACATGGAAAAAGTAATGACGTATTACCTACTTCTCCTTCTATTCTTTACATGGCTGAAAAAGTGAATCAAATTTTACTATTAAACCCTGAGGAAGAGTTCATTGTAGTTGGCCATTCGATGGGGGGATATGTAGCTTTAGAATTAGCTAAAATAAATACCTCCGTTTCTAATGTGATTTTACTGAATTCTAATTTTTGGCAAGACAGTATTGAAAAACAAAAGGATAGAAATCGTGTTGTCGAAATTATAAAAAGTGCAAAGGATAAGTTTATACAGGAGGCTATTCCGAATTTATTCTCATATCCTGAAAATTACCAAGAACAAATTAACGAAATCATTCAAGAAGCGAAATCGTTTACAGTAGAAGGTATATCTTTTGCAACCAAGGCTATGCGTGATCGTGAGGATAACACATCATGGATAAATATGTATTCAAATAAAGTGCACGTTATTCAAGGAGAATTAGATAAAACAGCACCTTTAGCGGTGATGCTTGAAAAACTTCCAAAAAAAGTTGAGTTTTCTTTAATACAAAATGTAGGTCATATGACCCACATTGAAGCGTCTAATAAGATTCTTGAAATTCTAAATTCCTTTAGTTAAAATCTTCCATTTCATCAATATTGGCACGTTGTATAAAACTTTTAACAAGTAGTGCAATTTCACTGATCATTGTCGATTTTTGATGATCAAAGGATTTGTCTTTCATACCCGATAATATCACTTGAGCTTCCATCAATTGTTCTTCTTCGAAAGGACCTTCAAGGTTTTCAAGAATAGTTAAACATTCAACCGATTCCATAAAAGTTCCCTCGACAGCAATTCGAACAAAGTAATCAAGATATTCACTGAAGTCTAAGGGTGAATTCCAAATAACAGATAAAATTTTACTTCGAATAGGCATAAATTCTTGCTCATCCAAAGCACTAATGAATGTTTCTTTACTGTTTGTATCTTTAATTGTACACAAAAACTCTACTAGTAGTTGATTTTTTTCATTATGCTCTTCAGTTGGGGTCAAAAGTCTTAAAATTGGGTAAATAACAGTTTCGTTTCCAATTAATTCTAATGCATCTAGAGCGGTTTGTACTTTTGTTATTGTTGATGATGTTAACTCTTTCAATAACGTATCTATTTTATCTTGTTTCTTTTGATTTCCCTTAACCATGGTCATTTTTTTTACAAAGGTAATAGAAATTTAACTTTTGTGCTTGTAAAGATTTTGTTTTTCATATATTTGATTTTCAACTATTTGTTTTAACTAATAAAATTTTAATAAGTTTTAGTACTTATTTTTAGCTTTGAAAAGCAACTTTTTTACACTTTTGCAGTATTATGTAAAAAAACGTATTATTATGGTTAGTTCAAAGTTTACAAATCAGGTTCATATTTCTTCGGAGATAACTGAAAAAATAAGAACAATCTATTTCAATTATTTTGTTTTTGTAGCGGTTATGGGCTTGGGTTTTTTATTTTTTTATTTTGGCTTAACTTTAGAACTTATACTTCTATCCATTTTAACTTTTTTAGTTTTTGTATTTATTAGATATTTATATAGTGATTTCGTAGATTTATCTTTAGTCGGAGAATACATGATTATTAAAAAGTCAGATAAAACTAGCTTGGTAGCTCCCATTAATATGATTAAAAAATGTAAATCTACTCGATTTCTAAATCTTATAATAACCACTGTTGAATTTAATTTAGACGGTATTAAACGAAAAGTTTTTTTTGTAAGCACGGATGAGAAAATATCTATGTTTAATACGCATAGAATAGAGCAATCGTTGAAAGTAGCATAAAAAAGCAAGCCATAAGCCGGGTTCTGTAACATCCGAAGATGTGCTATCATTTATCTAGTTCTACAATCGCTCATAGAATCCATCGACCTACCCTCCGTGTTTGGCGAGCAACCATTCATCAACTTGCATTGAATCCACGGTTTACATGGTCTTTCAGTCCGTAAGGTTTACCTTGCGACTTTTGTCACCAAAAGCCCGGTGGGCTCTTACTCCACCTTTTCACCTTTTCCGAAATTACTCTCGGTAGTTTTCCTTTCTGTGGCACTTTCTGTCTCGACGAATCGATCCTTCCTGTTAGGAAGTACGGCGCTCTGTACTGCCCGGACTTTCCTCCAATATTTCAGGCGATAGCTTGGCTTGCTTGGTAACAAAAGTATAAAACAAAATGAATTTATGATAAGTTTCTTTGTATTCAAACATTTTAGACTGAGCAAACGTCAAAGAAAAAAGAGATGAATAGAATGATTAGTTATTTTTTTAGTTTAAATATTCATCTATATCTTTTGTAGAATAAGATTTCTTAAGTTTTGAGAATGCAGTAAAAGTAAATTCTTTCGTTTTAAGATTGATTTTTTTAAATGCAGTTGATCCAACTGTATATATATGTTTCTTATTTATAATAATTAAAATGTTGTTTTCTAAAGGATTAAATCCAAGATTATCTCCCGAATAGTAGGTATAAATTTTATTTTTTCCTTTTTCAATAAGAAATATTTTCTGAGGTAGAATACTTGTTCCTTGATTATCAACAAAATTAGCTTTAACGATCAAATCATAAGGTAGATTGTTGGGACTATCTGAGTTATAAAAACCAAAATTTTTGACCTGAAATGTTCGATATACAACTTCCTCTCCCGTATCTTGTAATCCAAAATTGGTAAAAGAATCAGATGTAAAACTTCTATAACCTGCAAAAAAATTACGTGATCGTTCTGTTGATTGTTGATAAAGAGCTAACTGTTTAATGTTTGTTAAATTACGATTGATAATTTCCATTTTTTTTGAATTGTATTTATTGTGGATTTCATTGAATTTTTCGAGTGTTTGTTCATAGTTTGTCGAATCTAAAACTGGATAGGCAAGTACTTCGTATCTTTTATTCAAACCAATAAAAGCGAATTTATATTCATTCTTATATTTTGTTTTCGTTATATCAACGTCATACCAATCTTCATTTGTTTTAGTGGAATCGAAATTTATATTTCGTGGAGAAACTTCAAATTGTAAATTCGTATATTCTTGTAATTCAGGGAAACTTCCTTTTGGAATTTCGATATCAAATTGAGCTCTTTTGGGATTGAGTATCTTGGGAATGATCTTATCTATTTCTTTACTTTTTCCATTTGCTAAATCTATGGGAGGTTTTATTTGAGTAGGTATATCTTTTCCTTTAGAAATCCATTTTCCTGCTTTGTCCTTTAGATAATATTGATTGAATTTTGTCTTACGTGAATCTGAAGAAGCTAATTTCACTTGGATAGGGGAATCGCCATTAATCAGTAAAGAAGTTTTTTCTGCTTCAGCCTCAATCTCAAACATACCAGCAGATTCAAAATGGTATTTAGTACCTGCAGAGTCAAAGTCCATCGGAATACCAGCCAATATTGTTTCGCTTACTTTATGAAATTCTCGATATTTTAACGTTATAGGTCCGTGAACACTATTTTTCTTTTCATCCAAAAAGGTTCCTTTTTTGATTTCTATCAAGGAACCTGAGTCAAAAACAAGTGTAGTATCTCTATCATTGTTAATGACAAATGATTTTAAAGGATTTTCCTTAGTTGTTAGTTTGTCGTTTTTATTAGGTGTTTTTTTTGTTGATTTATCAACCAACGCATTATAACCAAGAAAACCAACGGTTCCTAATACAATAGTTGAAACTATTATTAGGCTTATTTTTTTTGATGCAGGGACTACTTTCATAATGATCGAATAAGTTTGTAAAATAAGAATTATTTCAATAACGCTAACAAACAATGGTTTATTACTTGAATTAATGATAAAACCTATTTTATTTCAATCTCACAAACAACCACAAACCAAAAATCATCAATAAGGAAGCTAGCGCAAACACGGCGCCAGGGTGAAAAGAGTAGATAATAGCAGCACCTAAAGGAACGATGACACGATAAAGTGCTTGTAGACTGTGGTTAGTACCTTGTAATACTCCTTGTTTACTTTCATCTACTGAAACCGATAGGCGCGCATTATACGAAGGATCAAATAATCCCTCTCCAAGAACAATAAAAGCAACTGCTGCAGCAATGTATAGTATCGATTGGTGAAAGGAACTTAGAAATAACAACCCTAAACCAATACTGAGTCCTATGAGTCCAATACTTCCAACCGTTTGTTCGGTCCACCTTTTTAGCATGATTGGGAGTAGAATAACGCGTGAAAGTATATCACACATACCCACTAACATAAATACTCCTCCAATGAAATGTGGACCCCAATGAAAAATTTCTTTCAAGAAAATACTTGTATTGAATTGCCAAATACCTAATCCTAAATAAAAGAAGGCTCCCATAAAGATTAAATTTTTCGCTTTTTTGAAAACAAAAACTTCCTTGAAATGAGAAAAAGTATTCATACTTTTTAATGAAATATGTTGACTCCTTTTTTCTTTTGAAAGTGATTCTGGTAGAAAAAAGAAGGTGAAAAGCATAGACAAAACGGTAACTGCCGCTGTGGCATAAAAAGGAAGTGTAATAGAATACGTACCTAAAAATCCACCAATCGCTGGACCTATCATAAAACCAATACCAATTGCTCCTCCTAAAATTCCAAACCATTTTCCGCGTTCTTCAGGCGCTGTGCTATCCGATACATAAGCAAATAAAGTACTTTGATTTCCAGCAGTTAATCCATCAATGATTCTTCCTAGAAATAAAATCCATAAAGCACCCCCCATACCCAATAACAAATATCCAACTGCGGACCCAAGTAAACTCAAGATTAAAATTGGTTTTCGTCCAAAACGATCGCTTAGCGCTCCAAAAATAGGCGCAGCAAAAAATTGACATAAAGCAAACACCGAAACCAAGGCGCTCATTGTACCTGCTAACTCTTTGTTTGTAACATATTCATTCAACAAAAACGGAAACAAAGGCAAAACGATTGTCATTCCCAATGCATTTAGTATGGTAATACAAACAATTAGCCAGAGGTGTTTTTTGGGGTGTGATTTCATAATGAACTGAAATTTAAATATTAAAAACCAATTAAAACAAAAAAAGCCTCACATTTCTGTAAGGCTTTATATCAACAGCTATCGGACTTATGTGGTCCCACCTGGGCTCGAACCAGGGACCACCTGATTATGAGTCAGGTGCTCTAACCAACTGAGCTATAGGACCTTTTACATTTTTATGTAAAATAATTTTCTATAGTTGTTGATCCCTAGTATTCCTTTATGGTGAATTTCGGTGTGCAAATATACTAATCAATCCTAAATTTACAAGCGTACAATTACTATTTTTATAAAAATCAAAAATCATAATGCATAACCCTTAACCTATAAATATTATGAATCCTCCCAAAAAATGGAAATTAATGTTGATTACTTGGTTGTTTGTTTATCCTGTTATCAATATTTTATTTATAACCATCTTTCCTTTGATAAAAGATTTTCATCAATTAATTAAAACCTTGATTTTAACAGTTATTTTAGTACCTTTAATAGGAATATTTGTGCCAAAATTGCACAAAAAGTTTGATGGATGGATACGAAAATAGGTGCTTTACTTATAATTTTAATGACTTTTCTAACAGCTTGTTCGACGACAAAAAGCGCTGTTAACACAGATGATGTTCGTAAGCCCGATTGTGGATTGCCTTTATATGTTTCGGAAAATGATACTGTTGTTCGTGATGTTCACAAATGGGTAGTTTATAAATCGAAAAAAGATTATTCAAACTTAGTTCCTATCCAATTATCTCAAGACAAACAAACAATCCTATCATACCCAGCAAAAGAAGATTTAGTGCGAACAGGTAATAAAAATGCTTTACCGCTCGAAGCGGGATTTTTATTAGATCTGATTGGTGTTAATCAAAATACAGTTTTCACTAATTACAGCATAGAACAATTTCAACGTGTTTCTGCACCTTCGATCGAAGAACTAAAAAAAAATATCATTGAACTAGATCCTTTCGTTGAAATGTATTCATGTGATCGTAACTATGATAAAAATGAATTAAATAAATTTATTATTGATAATACAATCAGTAATAAATGCTTGAAAATAAAATAAACTAAAGCTTATATGAATAAAATAATCAAAACAATAAAGAGCAATTTTTTAATATTTTTTGCTTTTTTAATTCCTTTTTTAAATGCTTTTGCTGGAGAAGTACCTCTAGATAGAGCGAAGTTAGTAGCTACAAATTATTTGTTGCATTTGACTAAACAAACGGTTAAAAGATCAGCTTCAGAGTTGTTGACCTTAGGATATACTTATAAATCAAGTAGCTTGAAACGTTCAGGTTCAACGAATTTAATTTTTGTTTTTAACAGAACAGATGGTCCTGGTTTTATTATCGTTTCTGCTGAAGATAATGTAAAACCAATTCTAGGGTATTCCTTAGAATCAAATTTTGATGAATTAAATATTTCCCCACAAGTTGCTTATTGGTTGGGCGAGTATCAAAAACAAATTACAGAAGTAATCAATTCGAATTTGATTAATACACTTGAAAAACAACAATGGGATTTATTAGAAGCAAATCAATTTTCTCCGAAACGAGGAGCTACCGTAGTAAAACCAATGCTCAAAACATCCTGGGATCAAAGTACATATTACAATGATTCATGTCCGTATGATAATACAGCAAAAAAATTAACCTACACAGGTTGTGTTGCAACAGCGATGGCTCAGACCATGAAATATTGGTCTTACCCAACAAAAGGTACTTCTTCAAAAACATATACCCATAAAACATATGGAAATCTGAAAGCAAATTTTGGTGCTACTACGTATAATTGGCAAAACATGCCTAATTCAGTTACATCAAAAAATAGCGAAGTGGCTCGCTTGATGTTTCATGTGGGTGTTGCGTTAAGTATGAATTATGGTGCAAGCGGAAGTAGTGCTTATAATTCTTACGATCCTAACTACGCTAAAGTACCATGTACACACTTTGCTCTTCAAGATTATTTTGGATATGACGGCACTAAAATAGCGAGTGTGTTTAAAAAGAATTTTACCGATCAAGGTTGGTTAGATAAAATGAAGGCTGAGTTAGATCAAGGTCGTGTGGTAGTTTATGAAGGTAATGATGGATCTACAACAGGTCATTGCTTTATTCTAGATGGATATGATGCAAATAATTATGTACACATCGATTGGGGTTGGTCAGGCTATTATAATGGTTATTATACGTTTGCTAACCTCGTGCCGAGTGGTACTGGTAGCGGTGGTGGTACAGGGAACTATTCTTCGAACCAAGGAGCGGTTATAGGTATTACACCAAAAGTTTCTGCGGTCCCTGTTGCTGATTTTAGTGCTAACGTAACTTCAACTTCTGTTGATGGTGTGGTTTCGTTTACTGATTTATCTACGAATTATCCGTCAGCATGGTCTTGGTCAGTTTCTCCGAATAATGCAACCTTTGTTAATGGAACAGCGAATACATCTAAATATCCTGAACTCACTTTTTCTGCTCCAGGTAGGTATACTGTTACTCTAACGTCCACGAATTCGAAAGGGGGAAATACAATTTCGAAAACGGCTTATATAACCGTTAATCCTGCGCTTAACAAACAAGTGTGTGATACATTAACAAATTTTCTTAGTACAGAGAAAAAAGCATATGTTCCTATTAAAGGAGGAGGTTCTTTGGCTGGACATATCAGTGATCTAAATGGATTTGCCGAGGCATATACAATGAGCAGTCCTTATACTCATATAAGTGGTGTATTTTTAGATTTTGCTAGAGCAGAGACAAATAACAATACTAGTACTATAAAAGTAAATCTTTATCAAAACAGTAGCGGTAAACCAGGTGCGATTTTAAGTTCCAAAACCGTTAAAATTTCAGATATAAAAGCAGATGTTGCCAATAAAACGGAAACAAAAGTGATTTTTGATGCCCCCGTTGCTGTTACAGGGCAGTATTTCGTTGGTTTCGAAACAACAAATGCACCAGGTGATACAGTAGGGTTATTTACATCTTCCACTTCTGGTGTGACAACTAATACTGCTTTCATGAGATTCAGTTCAGATGGTTATTGGTGTTCATATACTTCTTGTTGGAATTCATTGAAAATTCACTTAAAGGCGTCTCCGATGGTTGCTATCATGCCCAATGCTGATTTTACCATCACTAATACGCCTACTGTTATCAATACCAATGTTGATTTAGATGCTTCATTATCCACAAATGCTTATGCTTACAATTGGACAATAACTGGATCAACAATTCCGACCTCTAATTTTTATAAAGAAACAGTAAGTTATTCCAATGCTGGTACTTATGACATTAAATTAGACGCGATTGGAGGTTGTGGTAATACAACTACCATTACAAAACAGATTGTGGTTAATGCTAATTGTACCACTGCACCAAGTACACCTGGTCAAATATCAGGAGTAAGTACCATGTGCGTTGGTCAATCAAATGTAAGTTATACCATAGTTTCAGTAAGTGGAGCATCAAGCTATGTTTGGACTTTACCATCAGGATTAACAGGTACAAGTACGTCAAATACGATTAACGTTACAGCATCAAATACTCCATTATCTGGAAATATTCTTGTGCAAGCAAAAAATGCATGTGGAACGAGTCAAGCTAGTTCGTTTGCTGTTACATCTATTCTAAATACAACTCCAACATTTACCTCAGTAAGTCCAATTTGTACAGGTGCAACTTTAGGAGCATTACCAACAACATCTAACAATAGTATCACTGGAGCTTGGACACCAGCCTTGGATAATACGAAAACAACTACGTATACATTCACACCAACTTCCGGTCAATGTGCAAATACTACAACTTTGTCAATCACAGTTAATCCAAAAGTAACCCCAACGTTTACCTCTGTAAGTCCAATCTGTTCAGGTGCAACTTTAGGTGCATTACCAACAACATCGAACAATAGTATCATTGGAGCTTGGACACCAGCCTTGGATAATACGAAAACAACTACGTATACATTCACACCAACTTCCGGTCAATGTGCAAATACTACCTCTTTGTCAATCAAAGTTAATCCAAAAGTAACCCCAACGTTTGCTTCTGTAAATCCAATCTGTTCAGGAGCATCTTTAGTTGCATTACCAACAACATCAATCAATAGTATCACTGGAGCTTGGTCACCATCCTTGGATAATACGAAAACAACCACGTATACATTTACTCCAACTTCCGATCAATGTGCAAATTCAACTACTTTGTCGATTACTGTGAATCCATTAATAACACCAACGTTTGCTTCTGTGAGTCCAATTTGCTCAGGAGAAACTTTAGGAGAATTACCAACAACATCAATTAATAGTATCACAGGAACTTGGTCACCAGCGTTGGATAATACAAAAACAACAACCTATACTTTTTCACCAAATCAAGGTGTTTGTATTAATCAAGCTACGTTAACAATAACAGTAAATACATTACCAGATGCTGGTTCTATTTTAAATGTTTCAGATATTTGTTTGGGTAAATCAATAAGTACTACTGCAACTGTACAAGGTGGTATTTGGAGTTTATCAGATAATGCTTTGGCAACCATAGATCAAAATGGAAAACTTACTCCAATTGCTTCCGGAACTATCAGTATTATCTATACAGTTAATGAAAATAATTGTAAGAATCAGACAATAAAAAGTCTCAATATAAATGATTGTGCGAGTTTGACCAATGAGGCTACAGAACCGGTATTAGTTTATCCAAACCCTGTAGTGAATGAATTAGTTGTTAAACAAGGAAATAGCATTCCTTTTGAAAACTTTGTTGTATTAGATATTATTGGAAAGGTAATTTTAGAGGGTAGTTTAACTTTAAAAGAAAGTACAATTAATGTCCAAAAATTAGTTCCAGGTCAGTATATTTTAAGATTACAAACCTCGGAAGGTCAAAATAAACTGATCAATTTCAACAAAGATTAATATCATTCATATAGTTTTAGTAGGAAATAATATTTACATACTTTAATTTTGTATAAAAAATAAGAAAATGGCAGTTTTATCTATACCCGAAAAAAATGTAAGAATTACAGATCCTCAAGAAATTAAAACTTTTTTTAATCAAAGAGGTATCTTTTTTGATCAATGGCAATGTGATGTTGTTTTTGAAGATACTGCAACCCCTGAAGATATTTTAGCTGCTTATGCAAAAGATTTAAAACCTTTTATGGAAAAAGGTGGTTATAAAACAGCAGATGTAATTACTATTAATTCATTAACTGAAAATTACGATGCTATTCGATCAAAGTTTTTAGCGGAACATACGCATTCTGAAGATGAAATTCGCTTTTTTGTAGATGGTAAAGGTCTATTTTGGTTTAATTTAGAAACAGAACCTGTTTTTAATTTGCTATGCGAACGTGGAGATTTAATCTCTGTACCAGAAGGTACAAAACATTGGTTTGATGCAGGTCCAACGAATCCTTTTGTGAAAGCAATCCGAATTTTTATTGATATGACAGGTTGGATACCACATTATACTGAAAATAATATTCAGACTAAATTTACAGAAATTACAGTTGGTTAATATAACACGAGTATTCACTTTTAAATAATAGTATAATCCCTCTTCATGAGGGATTTCTTTTTTAATTTTGCCTCAAATTTAGTTACATGTTAAAACCACAATATATTCTTACGGACATAGAAGGAACAACTACCTCTGTCTCTTTTGTATATGATGTTCTTTTTCCTTATTTCAGAAAAAATTTAGATAAGGTGAAAGATTTAGTTCATTTACCAGAAATAGTAGAAGTTTTCAAGCAAACAAGGGATTTAGCAAAAATCGAAGGGGTTGATTTAATATCGAATGAAGATATAATTAATCAATTAACTAAATGGAGTTTGGAAGATAAAAAAATCACACCTTTGAAAACTTTACAGGGAATTCTTTGGAAAGAGGCGTATGAATCTGGTTTAATCAAAGGGCATGTATACCCAGATGTAGCAAATGCTCTAATTAATTGGAAAAAGAATAATATTGAATTAGGCGTATTTTCATCTGGTTCAGTCGCAGCGCAAAAACTTATTTTTGGTTTTTCAGAGGCAGGAGATTTAACACCCTATTTTTCAAACTATTTTGATACAAATACAGGCGGTAAAAGAGATACTGAAACCTATTCTAAAATAGCTTCATTGATTAGTAAAAAACCAAATGATATTCTTTTTTTATCTGATATTGTGGAAGAATTAGAAGCGGCTGATAAAGCAGGTTTTCAAACGATACAATTAGTAAGACCCGGCACAACTGCAAATTGGTCTCGTACAGCTAAATCATTTTCCGAAATTAATTTAGATACGATGTATAGCATCTCAAATTAATTAATCATCAAACATTAATCATTCATTATTAATACTCCCTATGTCAAAATTTAGAACAATCTGGACAACAGAAGATAAATATGTTGAGGTTATCGATCAACGAAAATTGCCACATGAATTTGTGACAATAAAATTAGAAACCTATAAAGATGCTGAAGTTGCAATCAAGGATATGACTGTTCGTGGCGCTCCACTTATCGGAGCAACAGCAGCCTATGGTATTTATCTTGCAGTGAGAGAGATGCTAGAAAATCAATTAGATGGTAGTTTTTTAGATCAAGCATTTTCTGATTTAAGAGCTTCAAGACCAACAGCGGTAAATTTATTTTGGGCATTGGATAAAATGCGTGAAGCATTAGATAATGCGGATGATTTTTTAGCTACTGCTTGGAAAGCTGCGGGTGATATTGTTGAAGAAGATGTAGAAACCTGTCGTATGATTGGGGTTCATGGATTACCATTAATTGAAGAAATTGCTTCGAGAAAACAGGGCGATGTCGTGAACATTCTTACGCATTGTAATGCTGGTATGCTAGGTTGTGTGGAATGGGGTACAATTACGTCTCCAATTTATCAAGCGATTCAGAAAGGTATTAAAGTTCATGTTTGGGTGGACGAAACTAGACCAAGAAATCAAGGTTCAAACTTGACTGCATATGAATTGACACGCCACAATGTTCCGCATACACTTATTGTTGATAATGCTGGTGGACATCTAATGCAACACGGCATGGTAGATATGGTAATTGTTGGTACAGATCGTACTACGCGTCAAGGGGATGTTGCAAATAAGATAGGAACTTATTTAAAAGCATTAGCTGCTTACGATAATAAAATTCCATTCTACGTTGCTTTACCATCTACAACCTTGGATATGACAATCAATAACGGACTTACTGAAATTCCAATTGAAGAACGTAATCAAGATGAGGTACGTTATATGATAGGAAAAGGGAAAAATGGCAATATTGAACCAGTCCTAATTTGTCCAGAAACTACACCAGCAAGTAATTATGGTTTTGATGTAACACCTGCAAGATTAGTATCGAAAATAATCACTGAAAGAGGTGTTTGTGACGCTTCTGAAGAGAGTTTGTTAAGCTTGTTTCCAGAGTTTAAATAAGAAAAATTAGATTCTAATTAAGGAGCATTTTTTGCTCCTTTTTTGTTTTAATTTCTCTCCTTTTTTCTTAACTTAAATAGTATTCAAATTATTAATATGTTTATATTGAATACTTTATGAAAGAAGATTGGTTGCATTTTATATGGAAGATGAAACGTCTCCCATTAAATTTAAAAACAAAAAAGGGAGAGTTAATTGAGATAATCCATCCTGGTTCTCAAAACAAAGACAGCGGTCCTGATTTTTTTGAAGCTTCAATACGCATTAATAATCTCCTTTGGTCTGGAAATGTTGAAATTCATATTCGTTCGTCAGATTGGTTAAAACACAAACATCAATTCGATGATGCATACAATAATGTGATTTTACACGTTGTATACACACACGATATGGAGGTTAGTGTCAATAATGAAATAATTCCTGTGTTAGAGTTAAGCAAATTCATTCCAAAAGAAGAACTTGCTAAAATAGGGATCCTCTTTGAAAATCAAAATACAATAGCTTGTGCTTCTCAATGGAGTATAGTACCATCAATAATCAAACAAAAAGAAATTGAATCTGCTTTTTTTCGAAGATTAGAAAGAAAAGGCATTCAATTTGAATCTCGATTTTTAGAATTGAATCAAGACGCTCTTCGCTTAAAATTGGAATTAATTGGTAAAATCATTGCAACAAAAGTGAATGAGTTACCTATGATTGAGTTGATCAATAGAATTCCTATTTCTATCCTTTTTAGATTATCGCAAGAAGAACGAATTACTTTATTATTAGGTGTTTCAGGGTTAATTCCAAAAGAATATGATGATGAATATGTAAACAAATTGTTCATGGAGGCTGAATACTTAATAACAAAATACAACTTAACCTGTATGAATAAAGCCTCTTGGAAATTTTTTGGTTGTCGCCCTCCGGCATATCCAACATTAAGAATCGTTTTGTTTGCAATTTTAATCAATGATGAAATTTTGCTTAATGATTACGAAAGTGAGTCGATTGTATTGAATTGGATTGAACAAAAAGAAATTGATTACCCTATGTTTTGGAAAAATCACACCCATTTTAATTCACTTAATTTTAATAAAGAAAATACTTTCTCTAAGGAATTAAAGGTGCTTATTATTACAAACTATTTTATTCCTTTTTTCTATTGGAAGTTTTCAAAAACGAATGAGATTGAACTTCTTGAGAAACTTATTTCCTTGGCATATTTCCTACCTCCAGAAAAGAATGCTAAAGTGCAAAAATTCAAAAAATTAGGTCTAAAGCCTAAATCAATAGCTGAAACTCAAGGTTTATTGGAATTATTAAACGATTTTTGTGTGAATAAACAATGTTTACGGTGTCAAATTGGAGTTAAATTATTAAATTAATGAGAACAATTCAAAAAATAGCTTTTTTCTTCGAATTGAAGTCCTATGGAGTATGTTCATGGATTGCTCGAAAAATAGGGATTAGTTCTTCTAAAGTAAGAATTGGGTTTATTTATGCTTCATTTATTGCATTAGGGTCGCCTTTGTTAATTTATTTTGCAATGGCTTGGATATTAGAACATAAACATTTTTTTGGATTTACACGTATAAAAAGACCAACTGTTTGGGAATTATAGTATGTACGAAACATTAAGGGTATTTAAAAGGGTATATATTTTCTTAGGGATAATACTAGCTATTGTCACATTGGGGACATTTGGGTTTATGCTGATAGAAGGGTGGTCCTGGTTTGATGCGCTTTATATGACGATTATTACTACGGCGACTGTAGGGTTTAAAGAGACACATGAATTGTCTATGTCGGGTAAGTTATTTACTATATTTCTAATTATTACAAGCTTTGGTACTTTTGCTTTGGCCATTTCTTCAATTACTAAATACATTATGGGAGGTGATTACAAAGCAAATTTGAAACAATACAGATCGAATAAAAAATTAACAGTTATGGAAAAACATGTAGTAATCTGTGGATTCGGAAGGGTAGGAAAACAAGTTGCAGAAGATTTGATCAGTAAAAAAACACCTGTATTAATTATCGATATCAATGAAGTTGAGATTGAAAAATACAATCATCTTCCTGGCTATGTTTTTCTTTCAGGAGACACCACAAGTGATGAGGTGTTGGCTAAGGCAAAAATTGATAAAGCTTTGGCAGTAATTACCTGTTTACCCAAAGATGCTGATAACTTGTATGTTGTTCTTTCTGCAAGGGAGTTGAATGAAAATGTGAAAATAATATCTCGTGCGACTCATTCAACTGCTAGTGCAAAACTAAAGTTAGCCGGTGCAGACAATGTAATAATGCCAGATACCATTGGTGGAACGCATATGGCTTCTCTAGTTGCTAATCCTGATGTTGTTGAATTTATGGATTCAATTCGTTCTCAAGGAAATGACGGGGTAAATATTGAATCTATAGCATTTAATGAATTACCAGTAGAATACCAATTCAAAAAATTAAAAGACCTTAAGGTACTTAAAATTCGTAGTGTAACAAACGTGACGATTATAGGTTACAAAACTCCAAAAGGTGAATACATTATCAACCCAACTGGAGAAGAGGAAATCGTCCCTCATTCAAAATTATTTGTATTAGGTACCCCTGATCAAATTCGTCACTTAAATGAATTACTTGAATTGAAGTAACTTTGATAAAAAACCTCTATTTTTGAGGGTCAAAATTTTATAAATGAAAATTTTAATCACAGGTTCTAATGGCTTGTTAGGTCAAAAAATTGTCAAACTCTGTCTTAAAAGGGGGGTAAGCTTTTTAGCAACTTCTGCCGGAGAAAATAGAAATCAAGATTGTCCAAGTCAATTTTACCAATCAATGAATATTACCGATGTAGATAATATTCAGACTATTTTTCAAAGTTTTAGACCAACCCATATAATTCATACTGCTGCACTTACTAATGTAGATTATTGTGAATTAAACCCTGAGGAATGTCAAGAAGTAAATGTGCTGGCAACTCAAAAATTATGGGTAGAAGCCCAAAAAATCAATGCTCATTTTCAATTGGTTTCAACAGATTTTATTTTTGATGGGCTAACTGGGAATTATAAAGAAACGGATCAGCCTTCTGCTGTTAGTATCTATGGACAATCTAAAGTAGATGCTGAATCAATTTTAATCCAAAGTGATAATACGAATTGGTCAATTGCTAGAACGATAATCGTTTATGGTACAGCAAATAATTTATCTAGAACAAACATAGTACTTTGGTCTATAGACGCACTAACGAAAGGGGCACCAATGAAAATCATAAACGATCAATTTAGGATGCCTACTTGGGCAGAAGATTTAGCGTGGGGATGTATAGAAATTTGTAATAGAGATAAAAAAGGAATTTTTCATTTATGTGGTCCTGAACTAATGGCAGTAAATGAAATTGTATTCAGAATTGCTAAACATATTAATAAATCTACTGATAATGTAGAGATTATATCATCTACAACTTTGAATCAGCCTGCAAAGAGACCACCTAGAACAGGTTTTGATTTAACAAAGTCAAAGCTTGAATTGGGCTACAATCCGAAGTCACTAGAAGAAACAATTGAAATTTTATTAAAAGAAATATAAACGATGTCAAAAATTTGGAGAAAAAAGCCAATTAGTCTGTTTGAGGCTGAAATGAAAAAAAGTGAACTTAACAGAGTATTAGGTAGATGGGGTTTAACTTCATTAGGGATAGGAGCCATTATTGGGGGTGGAATTTTTACATTAACTGGTATCGCTGCGCATGAATATGCCGGTCCTGCTTTAGCAATTTCATTTGTTATTGCCGGATTAGGGTGTCTGTTTGCTGCTTTATGTTATGCAGAATTTTCATCTGTATTACCCGTAGAGGGATCAGCTTATTCTTATTCTTATGGTACTATGGGAGAGATTTTTGCTTGGATTATTGGTTGGAACTTGATTCTTGAGTATATGATGGGAGCCACAACAGTAGCTGTAGCTTGGAGTGGTTATTTTGAGAAATTGCTTCATCAATTTAACATTCATCCACCACTTTGGCTTATGAATGATCCGATTACAGCAGCAACCAAATACCAAGAGATTGGGCAAGTAGCACCTTCAATTTGTTTCAATTTACCTGCACTTTTGATTACATGGGTTGTTACGTCAATTTTAGTCAGAGGTATTAAAGAGGCAGCTAAAACAAATAACATTATTGTGATTTTGAAAATTGCGGTTGTTTTATTCGTAATTTTTGTTGGTTTCTTTTTCATAGATACAGGAAATTATCATCCATTTGTACCTGAAAGGGTGATCGATAGTTCTGGATCTGGTCACTATGGTTGGAGTGGAGTGATCACTGCTGCATCGATAGTGTTTTTTGCGTATATAGGTTTCGATGCTGTTTCGACGCAAGCAGGGGAGGCGATCAATCCTAAAAAAGATGTACCATTTGCTATTATTGTTTCTTTATTGATTTGTACTATTTTATATATTTTAGTTTCCCTAGTTCTTACTGGTATGGTGAGATACGATGCGTTGGATATGAAAGCTCCAGTGGCTTCCGCTTTTGAGGGGGTAAATCTTGGTTGGGCAACAGTTCTGATAACCATTGCTGCTGTTGCAGGACTAATTTCTGTTATGCTAGTTATGATGCTTGGTCAAACACGTATTTTCCTAGGTATGTCTAAAGATGGACTTCTTCCAAAAATGTTTGGTGAAATACACGCTAAATTTAAGACACCATTTAAAAGTACAATTCTTGTCGGGTTTATTATTTCTATCGTTTCATCTTTGACACCAATTGATAAGGTGTCTGAAATGTGTTCCATGGGTACTCTGCTTGCATTTGCGATGATCGCTTTAGCTGTATTGGTTTTGAGATACAAACAACCTGATTTAGAAAGACCATTTAAAGTTCCTTTTTTACCTGTAATTTCAGTTTTAGGTGTTTTATTCAATGCAACGTTAATGTTATTTGTTAGAAAAGAAACTTGGATTGCATTTTTGATTTGGTCTTCAATAGGTTTAATCGTTTACTTCCTATATTCAAGGAAAAATAGTAAGCTGAATGAATATGAGAAAAAACACGGTTCTTTAAATTAAGATTGTGCAAAATTCTCAGCTTACAAACACTAAATCTCTTGGTCTATTAGACGCTACAACTGTCGTAGCTGGCTCAATGATTGGATCTGGTATTTTTATAGTGACCGCACCAATGGCTCGTGATATAGGTTCGGCAGCATGGATTATGGTATTGTGGTTCTTAACAGGATTAATTACTGTTTTTGCAGCATTAAGTTATGGTGAACTTGCAGGTATGATGCCAAATGCAGGAGGTCAATACGTTTATCTGCAAAGAGCTTATGGAAAAACTGTTTCGTTTATGTACGGTTGGACAGTTTTTTCAGTGATTCAAACAGGAGTTATAGCTGCAGTTGCAGTTGCATTTTCAAAGTATGCAGCAGTTTTTTTTCCTGCTTTAAATAAATCTGCTTTTAATTTATTTAATTTTTTCACTGTTACGTACGCTCAATTACTTTCTATTTCCTCATTAGTACTATTAACTTTTTTGAATGCTGGAGGGGTTAAAAATGGAAAATACATTCAGCTTGTTTTTACATTCGCTAAACTAATTGCGTTGTTTGCTTTGATTTTCATTGGATTGTGGGTAGGATTAAAATCAGATGTAATAACTCAAAATTTTTCTAATGCTTGGACAGCAAAAAAAACTATTATTGATTCTGCTGGTAACATAAAAACCATTCAACTTTCTGGTTTTGCTTTAATGGGAGCGTTAGGTGCAACTATAATTAACTCTCTTTTTTCTTCTGATGCATGGAATAATGTAACCTTCATAGCGAGCGAAATTAGAGAGCCTAAAAAAAATATTCCAAGGAGTTTATTTTTAGGAACATTGATTGTAACAATTATTTATTTGTTAGCAAATTTAGCTTACTTCGCTTTAATACCTTTAAAGGGAAGCACTGAAGCGAAAGATGCTTTTTCTCAAGGTATCATGTTTATGTCCAACGATAGGGTAGGTGCTGGTGCAGCTGAAATGATTTTTGGTTCTATTGGTTCAATTATGATGGCAGGTTTAATTTTAGTTTCAACGTTTGGTTGTAATAATGGACTTATATTAGCTGGATCTCGTTTGTTTCATACCATGGCCAAAGATGGTTTATTTTTTAAAAAAGCACAAAAGATAAATAAATTTGATGTACCTGGTTATGCACTATGGATTCAATGTATATGGGCTTCAGTATTATGCTTATCAGGAAAGTATAGTGATTTATTAGTATACAGTACATTTGCTGCTTTACTCTTTTATATACTCACCATTTTTGGTATTTTTATTTTACGAAAAAAAGAACCAAATACTGAAAGACCCTATAAAGCTTGGGGTTATCCAATTGTACCAGCACTCTATATTTTGATTACACTTGCTATTTGTATTGATTTATTGGTTTATGATACCAAAAATGCTGGAATAGGTTTATTTATCGTTTTACTTGGCTTACCCATTTATTTTCTAATTAATAAAAATCAAATAAAGGAAAATGAATAACGAGGGTTGGTATCTATCAAGGAGAACCCGAAAAGCACTTATAATTTTCGTTTTTCTTTTGTGCGTTATTTCCTTTATACCTCGAATATTAATAGCTTTATTCCCGGATGAGCCAATGAAAATTTCCATTCAGGAAAAGCAAATTTTCAAGAAGTTAAAATTTATTGAACGAAGAGATTATACGAAGAATAAAAAGGAATACAAATCTCCCCCATCTAAGTTTGATCCCAATACCTATACAATTCAAAATTGGATGTATCTTGGTTTAACTGAAAAACAAGCAAAATCGGTATTAAAATTTGGTAAATATGGGTTCTATTCTAATGATCAACTTGCAAAAGTATTTGTTATACCAAAAGAAGTATTTCGATTAATTAAAGATTCTACTTTCTATCCTGATAAAAAACGTTTTTTCGATCAAACGAATCAAATTCCAAAAAATGAAAAAGCAACACCTAAGGTTATTTTAGTAGACATCAATAAAGCATCAGAGGAAGAATTACTTTCAATTGCAGGTATTGGTCCTTTTTTTGCAAACAATATAATCAAACAAAGAGAAAAACTAGGTGGATTTATATCAAAGGAACAATTATTAGAAGTTTGGAAATTTACTCCCGAAAAATTAACCGAAATAGAAAATCACATTCAAATTATTCCTGATAATGTAAAAAAGATAAATATTAATACAGCTAGCGCGGAAGAACTAAAAAATCATCCTTACATTCGATGGAATATTGCTAATTCAATTGTAAAAATGAGACTCCAAAGAAATAGGTTTAATTCGCTGAATGATTTATTAGAATCAAAACTAATTACTCCTGATATTTTTGAGAAAATAAAACCATACTTAACATTATGATAGAAGAAAAATTGAAAAAAGTAATTCGAGATGTGCCAGATTTTCCAAAACCAGGAATCATGTTTAAAGACATAAGCACAATTATGTTAGACCCTAAAATTTCAAAAGAGGTATTAGATCATTTGGTAAATATCTATAAAGATCAGGGGTTAACTAAAATTGCAGGTATTGAAAGCCGTGGTTTTTTATTTGGATATCCTTTAGCTATAAGGTTAGGCCTCCCTTTTGTTTTGATAAGAAAAAAGGGTAAACTTCCCTATAAAAAAATTGAACACAGCTATAACCTAGAATACGGAAGTGCTACTATTGAAGTGCATACGGATGCAATTAATCAGGGGGATAAAGTACTAATCCACGATGATTTACTGGCTACAGGTGGTTCTGCAAGTGCAGCAGCTTTTTTAGTTCAAAAGTGTGGTGGAACGGTCGCAGGTTTTAATTTTTTGGTTGGATTAAATTTTTTAAACGGAGATTCCAATTTGCAACAATTTAGTCATAATATTGTTAAATTAGTAGAATATTAATGTGTAAATTTCTTTCTGTATGATGAATTTTGACAAAAACGAAAATCAAAAAATGATCGCTCAAATGGTGCGTGATTTTGCCGAAAAGGAAATTAAACCATTTTTTATGGATTGGGATGAATCTCAAGAATTCCCAATAGAAGTATTTAAAAAATTAGGTGAACTTGGTTTAATGGGCGTATTTGTTCCTGAAAGTTATGGTGGTTCTGGTTTTGGTTATTTTGAATATATTACAGCAATTGAAGAAGTGGCAAAGGTATGCGGTTCAATCGGACTTTCTGTTGCTGCTCATAATTCATTGTGTACTGGACATATTTATTACCATGGATCTGAAGAACAAAAAAGAAAATATTTACCGAAATTGGCAACAGCTGAGTGGATTGGTGCTTGGGGCTTAACAGAGACAGGTACGGGTTCTGACTCAGGCAGAATGAATACAACTGCTGTTTTAGATGGTGATCATTGGGTGTTGAATGGATCTAAAAATTTCATCACACATGGTAAATCTGGAAATGTTGCTGTAGTGATGGCACGTACAGGAGAAAAGGGGACACCAAATAATGCTTCTGCCTTTATCGTTGAAATGGGAACTCCAGGTTTTTCTGCTGGTAAAAAAGAAAACAAACTTGGAATGCGTGCATCTGAAACTTGTGAATTAATTTTTGATAATTGTCGTATTCCAAAAGATAATATCATTGGTGAAGTTGGACATGGTTTTAAGCAAGCTATGCAAGTTCTTGATGGAGGTAGAATTTCAATTGGTGCACTTTCATTGGGAATTGCTAAAGGAGCCTACGAAGCAGCTGTTCAATATGCTAAAGAAAGAGAGCAATTCGGTCAATCTATTTCTAAATTTCAAGCTATTGGGTTTAAATTAGCAGACATGGCAACTGAAATTGAAGCAGCAGAATTATTACTGTATCAAGCAGCATACCTTAAAAATAATAAAAAACCAATGACGAAAGAGTCTGCAATGGCTAAATATTATGCGTCTGAAGTAGCGTGTAAAGTAGCGAATGAAGCAGTGCAGATTTTTGGTGGGTATGGTTATACGAAAGACTTTCCTGTTGAAAAATTTTACAGAGACGCTAAACTTTGCACGATAGGTGAAGGTACTTCTGAAATTCAGAAATTAGTAATTTCTAGAGAAATTTTAAAATAATATTTGGAAATATCTATTAATAGTTTAATTTTGTAACCCAAATTAGAATTTAATAAACAAAAATATGTTAATTATCCCAGTTAAAGAAGGCGAAAACATCGAGAGAGCGCTTAAAAAGTACAAGAAGAAATTTGACAAAACTAAAGTTATGTTAGAATTGAGATCTCGTAAAGAGTTTACTAAGCCATCTGTCATCTACAGACAAGCTATTATCAAGGCTACTTATAAAGCTAAGATGCAATCTCAACAAGATTAATATAACTTTTTGATATATTTTTCGTAAAGGAGTCTATTATGGCTCCTTTTTTTGTTTTGAATCAATTTTTAGATTACTTGTCAACTGAGAAAAGATTCTCAGAACATACAGTAACTGCCTATCAAAATGATTTGAAACAATTTTTTGAATTTTCAGAAATTGATGATTTACTCAAATTAGCTGAGATTAATCATCAGTTGATTAGATCATGGTTGGTTGGCATGATTGATGCTGGTTTGTCTAATAAAACAGTTAATAGAAAACTTTCTTCACTTCGGTCTTTTGTGAAATGGTGTCAAAAAAATGAATATTTAAATCAAAATCCTTTCAAAAAAGTAGTCGCGCCTAAAATCTCTAAAAGGCTTCCTGTTTTTGTAAAGGAGTCAGAGTTAGAATATGCAAAGGTTGATGATTATTTTTCAGATGATTTTAAAGGGTTAAGAAATCTATTAATCATTGAGTTATTTTATCAAACAGGCATTCGATTATCCGAACTTATCAATATTAAAATTTCGGATATACAGAATCATTCTATAAAAGTTCTAGGAAAGAGAAATAAAGAAAGGGTAATTCCAATATCTAATAAACTAAGTCAAAAAATTCAAGAATATATAAATTTAAGAGAAAATCTAAATTCTGGCGAACAGAATTTATTCATAAGAGAGAATGGAAAAAAAATATATGAGAAACTTGTTTATAGGATAATTAATATTTACCTTAGTTCTCATACGAATTTAGAAAAGAGAAGTCCACATGTACTGAGACATACTTTTGCTACCCACATGATGAATAATGGTGTCGGTTTAGAAGTGTTAAAAAATCTCTTAGGACATGCTGATTTAACAGCAACTCAAGTGTACACTCATAATTCTTTTTCGCAATTAACAAATATTTATTCACAAGCCCACCCTAGAGGGCAGAAAAAATGAAGAGTCATGGATATCAAAGTGCAAGCAGTTCATTTTACAGCTGACCAAAAATTAATTGATTACGTTGAATCAAAAGTTTCAAAACTAAATTTATTTAACGATCACATAGTTTCAACAGAGGTGTTTTTACGTTTAGATAATACTACCGAAGTTGAAAATAAAATTGGTGAAGTTAAAATTCACCTTCCTGGTAAGGAATTGTTCGCTAAGAAGCAAGCTAAATCTTTTGAAGAAGCTATTGACCTTGCTTCTGAAGCGTTAAGAAAGCAAGTCTTGAAAGATAAAGAAAAGGTTTCTTAATCTTTGAAAAACAATATATTATAAACGAGGCTATTTTAGTCTCGTTTTTTTTTTTGAAAAAAAATAAAAAAATGTTTTGCGGATTTATAAATCGTACTTATATTTGCACACCGAAAAACGGTAAAGAAAACGTTCTTTAAAATTTTAAATAATATTCAATGCGCCGGTGTAGCTCAGTTGGCTAGAGCAGCTGATTTGTAATCAGCAGGTCGGGGGTTCGAGTCCCTCCACCGGCTCAATTTTATCTAATTGGGGGTATCGCATAGTGGCTATTGCAGCAGACTGTAAATCTGTCACCTCACGGTATCGTTGGTTCGAGTCCATCTACCCCCACAATCATTGAATTTAATATAATAAGCGGGAGTAGCTCAGTTGGTAGAGCGTCAGCCTTCCAAGCTGAGGGTCGCGAGTTCGAATCTCGTCTCCCGCTCAAAATTTTTTAGAACTTAATGCCGGTGTAGCTCAGGGGTAGAGCGCTTCCTTGGTAAGGAAGAGG